>Ga0067045_1030056_pt1 | contig 16919 bp, 11 predicted proteins | sample TerdegcTABiofilm_FD_59184 | JGI IMG/M metagenome (GOLD analysis project Ga0067045, IMG submission 59184) | Combined Assembly of (Gp0054472, Gp0054536) Wastewater bioreactor microbial communities from Singapore -Terephthalate degrading...
GGTAGTCTTACCATGATCCACATGTCCGATAGTACCAACATTAATATGTGGTTTAGTTCTTACAAATTTTTCTTTTGCCATTTCTAAAATGTTCCTCCTTGAAAAGAAATAATAGATTTAAACTCAAATCTTTCCCAATATTTTATTTGTAATATGATCTGGCGTTTTACCATAATACTTAAACTGCATAGTATGAGTTGCTCTCCCCTGGGAGAGAGACCTTAAACTGGTAGCATAACCAAACATTTCCAGTAAAGGTACTTCCGCAACTATATTTTTTATCTTGTCTTTTGATTCGATGCCTTCAATCTTTGCCCTCCGGCTATTGATATCACTAATTATATTACCCAAATATTCCTCGGGAGTTATAATTTGTACCTCCATTATTGGTTCTAAAAGTAAAGGTTTAGCTTTTTTCATGCACTCCTGAAAAGCCAGAGAGGCTGCAATTCTAAAGGCAATATCAGAAGAATCTACGGGATGAAAAGAACCATCTAGTAAAGTAACTTTTATATGAATTACTGGGTAATTCGCTAACACACCCCTAGACATCGCTTCTTTTATACCTTCTTCAATGGAGGGAATATATTCTTTAGGAATAACTCCTCCTACAATTTTATTAACAAATTTAAATTTTTCTTCGGGATGAGGTTCTACCTCTAGAACCACATCTCCATATTGCCCCCGACCACCAGTTTGTTTGATAAATTTTCCTCTAGCCCGGGCGGCTTTTTCAATGGTTTCCCGATAAGCAACTTGAGGTTTGCCTATATTTGCTTGTACCTTATATTCTCTCAACAAACGATCTATAATAATTTCTAAGTGTAATTCCCCCATGCCCGAGATAATAGTCTGTCCAGTTTCCGAGTTAAAAACTCTTCTAAAAGTAGGGTCTTCCTCAGAGAGTCTCTCCAAAGCTAAGGTTATCTTATCCTGCTCGTCCTGACTTTTAGGTTCTACCGCAATAGAAATTACTGGTTCAGGAAATTCCATAGACTCCAGAATTATCGGATGAGTGGCATCACATAAGGTATCACCAGTAACTGTTCTTTTTAAACCTATAATCGCCCCTAAATTTCCAGCTTTTAGTTCTTGTATATCAGTTTTATGATCAGCATGGACTAAAACCAACCGGTTTACTCTTTCTTTAATCCCTTTTAGAGGATTATAAACATAAGAGCCCGATTTTAATACCCCGGAATAAACCCTGATAAAACTTAATTTTCCAAAATAAGGATCGGTTATAATTTTGAAAACTAAACCAGCAAATGGTTCCTTTTCATCGGTTAATCTATATATTTCCTTCTCAGTGGAAGGTTCCACCCCCTTAACCGGGGGAATATCTAAAGGAGAAGGTAAATAATCGATTACCCCATCAAGAAGAAATTGGACCCCTTTGTTCTTTAGAGCTGTCCCACAGAACACCGGGGCAACTAAATTTTTTATAGTTAAACGACGAATAGCTGCTTTTAATTCTTGAAGAGAAATATCTTCTTCTTTAAGGTATTTATCCATAATTACTTCATCCATTTCCGCTAATCTTTCTATCATTCGGTGATAAAAAATTTTACTTAGCTCATTTAATTCTTCAGGAACCGGTACTTCCTTGAAATGTACTCCCAAGTCATCCAGGTCATAAGTATATCCTTTCATCTTTAAAAGGTCAACAATGCCGCGAAAGTTATCTTCCACTCCCCAGGGTAACTGAGTAATAATCGGTACGATGGCTAATTTATCTTCAATCATCTTCACTGTGCCAAAAAAATTCGCTCCCACTCTATCCATTTTATTAATAAAAATCAATCTAGGAACACCATATTTTTCGGCTTGATGCCATACTGTCTCTGATTGCGGTTGAACTCCTCCTACTGCACAGAAGAGAGCAACTGCCCCATCTAGTACTCTCAAACAACGTTCCACCTCTACAGTAAAATCTACGTGTCCTGGTGTATCAATAAGATTAATCCTATAATCTTTCCAAGATAGGGTAGTGGCTGCTGAGCTTATGGTAATACCCCTTTCCTTTTCCTGAGGCATCCAATCCATAATAGCTGTTCCTTCATGAACTTCTCCCATCTTATAAGTCTTACCAGCATAGTATAATATCCTTTCAGTGATGGTAGTCTTCCCCGCATCAATATGAGCCATTATTCCGATATTTCTTATTCGTTCTAAACTAATTATCTCATCCATAATATATGATCCATCTTAATTCTTACTTAATTCTTAATATAATAAATTGATTATACAAAGTTTACTTCATCAGATAATTATTAATTATCTAGTTAATACTCTAACAGAAAGTAAAATATAGATTGACCTTCTGCCAATTTATCTAATTATCAAAAAAGACAAACTATCTATTCAGCTGTGCACTTTACCTATTCCCTTTACCATCGATAATGAGCAAAGGCTTTATTTGCTTCCGCCATCTTATGAGTATCTTCTTTCTTTTTCACGGCCATTCCTGTTCCATTAGCAGCATCGATAAGCTCTAAAGCGAGCCTCTCCTCCATAGCTTTCCCGGTTCTTTTTCTGGCAAAGTTGATAATCCATCTCATCCCTAAAGTAACTCTTCTCTCTGGCCTCACTTCTACCGGAACTTGATAACTTGCTCCCCCCACTCTTCTAGATTTAACCTCTAGTACCGGCATAACATTCTGCAAGGCCTGATTAAATAGTTCTAAAGGTTCCTTTTTAGTCCTCTCCGCCGCCTTTTTTAAGGCTTGATAGAAAATTTTTTCGGCTTTACTTTTTTGCCCATTATACATAAGCTTATTTATAAAAGAAGAGACATTCTGATCATTATATACTGGGTCTGGCAAAATTTCTCTTTTTAGCGCTCTTTTTCTTCTTGACATTGTCTACTCCTTTCTTCTCCTTTTAATTATCGGAAATATTTTCTTATATATTAATATTAAAGTAAATACCTATATAAGTATAAGCTACTTATATCCTCTCTTCATACTTAGTCTGGTATACAAAATTATTAGCTATTGTACTGTCTTTTTAGGGGTCTTAGCACCATATTTAGAACGACCCTGGGCTCTCTTTTCTACGCCAGTAGTATCCATCACTCCTCTAACCACATGATAGCGCACACCCGGTAAATCTTTTACCCTTCCCCCTCTTACCAGAACAATAGAATGTTCCTGCAGATTGTGTCCAATTCCAGGTATATAAGCAGTTACTTCAATATTATTGGTTAATCTTACCCGGGCAACCTTTCTTAGAGCAGAATTAGGTTTTTTGGGAGTAATAGTCCATACCCGTGTACAAACTCCCCTCTTTAAGGGATTTCCTTGCAAGGCAGGAGTTTTAGCTTTTTTTAATACTCTGGCTCTTTTTTTTCTGACTAATTGATTAATAGTCGGCATAGCTTACCATCCTTTACCTCTTTTTCTAATAACGATTTAAAAAATACCTTTATATTCTAACAGTAACATTATTGATTGTCAACTAATCATCCTTATTTTTTTACTATCTATATCTTTTCCTTAAAAAGATTCTGATTTCCAATCCTGCTCTTTCTTCTGGATAGTATTCTTTTTATTCTCCGGTAAAACATTCTCTATCAGTCTGCCTTATTCTTTCTTGTTGTCTTCAAAGATAGCCTCTACTTCCTTTTCTTCCCAGGGGTAAGTTACTTCAATTCGGTTATACCTATGTAATCCAGTACCCGCTGGGATAATATTACCAATAATGACATTCTCTTTTAAGCCATAAAGTTTATCTTCTTTTCCTTTAATAGAGGCACCAGTAAGAACATGAGTAGTCCTCTGAAAAGATGCTGCTGATAGAAAACTATCGGTAGAAAGAGAGGCTTGGGTAATTCCTTGAATAATAGGTATCCCAATAGCGGGTAATTTCTTCCTTCTAAGATAACCGATATTTTCTACTACCTCAAAAGACTGAGTATTATCATTTTCTCGAAGGTATATTAAATTCAAATGACTATTAGCAATACTGGTAGCATCACTCTGAGTAATCTTTTTGTTAGCCTTTATGATTATCTTCTCAGTCTCTGGATCTATAATATCTAAGGCGGAAATCTTTCCTACTATATTTTTATATATAAATTCCAATATTCTTCCATCTAAAGAAAAATACCTCCCATCTTCCAATGGAATATCACTTATTCTACAATTTAAAGCTTTTTTGATTAAATTCTTACTAATTACTTGACCTTTACTGGCCAGGAGATTTCCAGTTAATGGATCTGAGAAATCTGCACCCACCGGTTGACCAATAATTTCATCCTTTAATAACTTCATTACCCCATCCCTAATGTTGATTTCTTTAATCTCTTCCCATACTCTGATACTATTCACTTTATTTCGTATGATTTGATTAATATCAGAGGAAGATAGTTTTTTGTTCTGGGGAACGATTATTTGTTGGGTTTCAGAATCAATTATATCTTCGGCAATTACTTTTCCTTCTAATCTTTCATAAATATCAGGTCTATAACAACTGATCATCCTTACATCATTGTTCACTAACTGTACTGCCAGAGAGCTGGTAATAAGATGGTTCAATTTTCCAGAATCACGATCTTCTCTAATATCCTGAACTTCCTGATTTAAGTTTCTATTTATATCTCCTACCAAGACACTATTGTTTATCCTTTCCAGAAAAGAATTCTCTCCTTTTAGAATGATATATCTTTTGTTCTCCTCATCTACCACGCAAAATTCAGTAAATTCTGCATTCTCGATCCTGGGAATAATCTTAGTGTCAATTAGTTCTCCTTCCTTCAATATTACCTCTCCAGTTCGATTATGTATTAAAGAAGTAGCTGTTCTTTTATTTTCTAATAATTCTCTATTCTTTTCTAGGATGTTTTTATTATCTTCCATTACTTTTCTATTCGCCTTTTCGAAATCCGAAACATAGACTAATTCTCCGGATAATAATTCCGAATCACGAGCAGATCTAATGTAAATCATATTTAACCGAGCAATCTGGCGGATTATGGTTTCAATATGTTTGTCATTGATGTTTACTCCCTGTGATTTATATACTGCCTGGATCTCCTTTACTAGATATTCTTGGACTGCCTTAATTCCCTGGATTTTTAAAATTTCTTGCGGGTCAATAAAACCTATGGTTAATTTCTCTCCTGCTTTTACTGATTGTCCTTCTTCTACAATTATTCGCAAATCTGCCGGAATATAATATATTTTCCTCTTGCTACCATTTCCATTAGTATTATCTCGAGGAGATTCGGGAATAATTACTATCTTCTTTTGATCGTTACTCGCTTTTTCTATAGACTCTATTTTTCCATTAATTTCACTGATAATCGCCTGTTTTTTGGGCTTTCTCACCTCAAAGAGTTGTTCCACCCGAGGAAGACCCAAAGTAATATCTTCTCCGGTTATCTTAATCCCTCCGGTATGGAAAGTCCTTAAAGTCAATTGAGTTCCTGGTTCTCCAATGGACTGGGCAGCAATTACTCCTACTGCCTCTCCAATATTTACCAGTCTTCCAGTGGCTAAATCCTTTCCATAGCAAAGAGCACAAACTCCGTGCTCAGCTCGACAGGTTAAAACTGATCTTACTTTCACTTCCTTTATCCCTGCATCGGAGATTTTTTTGGCCATCTCTTCATCAATTTCTTCTCCTATTTTTATAAATACTTCTCCGGTAGCAGGATTGACTAATTCTTCCTGAGCCACTCTTCCCACTAATCTATCCGCTAAGGTTTCAATCACATTGCCATCTTCCTCAAAAGCCCGAATAATTATTCCATCAGTAGTACCACAATCTTGTTCTCTTACTATTACATCCTGGGCCACATCTACCAATCTTCTGGTTAAGTATCCTGACTTAGAAGTTCTCAGGGCTGTATCGGCCAAACCTTTTCGCGCTCCATGAGTAGAAATAAAGTACTCTAAAACCGATAGACCATCTCGAAAATTGGATTTAATGGGAAACTCGATTATTTTCCCCGAGGGATCAGCCATTAATCCTCTCATGCCGGCTAATTGCCCAATCTGCCTTTTACTTCCTCGAGCCCCAGAATCTGCCATAATATACAGAGGATTAAACTTGCTTAAATTTTGCAAAATAGCTTCTACTACATCATTGGAAGCTTTAGTCCAGGCATTGATAATCTTTTGTTCCTTTTCTTCTTCCATAATCAATCCATAATTATACTGTTCATGGATCCTCTCCACTTCCTTTTCCGCTCCCTCTAGTATCTTACTCTTCTCCGAGGGGATTTCTAAATCTTCGATAGCAATAGAAATTCCCGAAGAAGTAGCGAATTTAAAGCCTAAAGTTTTAATCTTGTCTAGAGTTTCTACGGTAACTTCTTTCCCGTATTTTCGGTAGATCAGGGAAATAATCCTTTCCAAGGATTTCTTAGTGATTTTTAAGTTCATAAAATCTATTTCTTTAGGCAAAACCTCATTAAAGATTACCCTTCCCACCGTAGTATATTCCAGGGAATTTTTCACTCGACACTTTACCTTACTATGGAGATCTACTAATCCTTCTTCGTATGCTCGGATCAACTCATCAGCATTTGCAAAGATCTTATCTTCACCTTTACCCCCACTTTTACTCATAGTCAAATAATAACATCCCAGAATAATATCCTGACTGGGTAAGGCTATAGGTAAACCATTAGCCGGAGAAAGTATATTATTCGAGGATAGCATAATAATCTCTGCTTCGGCTTGTGCCTCTGCGGAAAGAGGAACATGAACCGCCATTTGATCACCATCAAAGTCAGCATTAAAAGCTGCGCAAACCAATGGATGAATCTGTATAGCATTTCCTTCCACCAAAACTGGTTTGAAGGCTTGAATTCCTAATCTATGTAAAGTAGGTGCCCGATTCAACAATACCGGATGTTCCTCAGCAATTTCTTTTAAAATCGACCAGACTTCAGGCTTTTCTTTTTCTACTATCTTCTTGGCTGTTTTGATATTGTGGGCTAAATCTTTATTCACTAATTCCCGCATAACATAGGGTTTAAATAATTCCAGAGCCATTTTTTTGGGTAACCCACACTGATGAAACTTTAACTCGGGCCCTACCACAATTACTGATCTTCCTGAATAATCTACCCTCTTACCTAAGAGATTCTGTCTGAATCTTCCCTTTTTTCCTTTTAGCATATCACTTAAAGATTTAAGAGGCCTATTCCCTGCTCCCAATACCGCCCTTCCTCTCCTTCCATTATCGATAAGAGCATCTACTGCCTCCTGTAACATACGCTTTTCATTCTTAATAATAATCTCCGGCGCATTTAATTCTAATAACCTTTTCAGTCGATTATTTCGATTGATTACTCGGCGATATAAATCGTTTAAATCGGAGGTAGCAAAACGACCGCCTTCCAACTGGACCATCGGTCTTAAGTCAGGGGGAATAACCGGAAGTATGTCCAGGATCATCCATTCAGGCTTACAATTGGAAGCTCGGAAAGCCTCCACCATCTGTAGGCGTTTAATAATCTTTTTCATTCTTTGACCACTAGATCTCTTTAGTTCTTCCCTAAGTTCTAAGGCTAACTTATCCAGGTTTATCTCTTTTAATAAGGCTTTAATAGCTTCTGCACCAATTCCGGCCTTGAATTCTGGTTCATAGTGTTCCAGGAGGTTCTTTTCTGCCTCTAAAATGATTTCTCCTTTTTTGTAAGAAGTATTTCCTGGGTTTATTAACATGTAACAAGATTCTTCAATATTCTGGGTAGTAGCCTTGGCATGTAAAGAGATACCTTCTTCTTCTTCTAATTTATTTAAAAGAGTAGAAGAAATCAGTCCTACTATTTTGGTAATTTTAAACTCTTTCTCCAGAACTCGAACATCTTCTTTTAATTCCTTCTCTTCCTTCTGGACCATTTCTTCAAGATTTTCACTTCTTTCCTCAGACAAAACCAATTCTTTCTGATAAAATAATCTCCCAAACCTCTGTTGCAATTCTTGGTCTTCTTTTTCCGTAATGATACTACCTACCTTATAAGAAAAACTCTTAATTCTATTCACCTGGTAAACAGGTTCAGCCAAAAATTTTTCATTATATTGTTTATGAATATGATATTCTACTTCTAAAATTAAATCTCCCTTTTCCAGACCGGATTCACCAGCTTCTACCACCTCATAGAGTTGTTCTCTCTTTCGCTCCGGAGCAAAATAGAGAATCTTTTCCAAATTACGAGGAGAAATATCTAATATCAAGGATAACGGACTGGGGATAGCTTTAAAATACCAGATATGAGATACCGGAGAAGCCAATTCGATGTGGCCCATTCTCTCTCTCCTGGTAATGGATTTAGTTACTTCCACCCCACATCTATCGCAAACTACTCCTTTATATCTTATTCTTTTATATTTCCCACAACTACATTCCCAATCCTTAACCGGTCCAAATATCCTTTCACAAAAAAGACCATCTTTTTCCGGTTTTAAAGTTCGATAATTAATGGTTTCTGGTTTTTTTACTTCTCCATAAGACCATTTTTTAATCTCCTCAGGAGAAGCCAAACAAATTTTAATCGAACTGAAATTTCCTGAATTTTCCAAAACTATTCCCTCCTCTTAAATAATTGTCGGTAAACAGCTATTAGCTTTAAATGGATAAAAATTAATTAAATTTGTTCCTGGGTATAGATAATAAATAATAATTTTTTTATGGTTTTATGGTTCATCAAATAAATTAAGTGATTTCTCTAATCAAACTGCTACCTGTCTCTTCTTTTACTTCGATATCTTCCTTAATCTCAATCTCCTTGCCTTCTTCATTTAATACTTTTATGTTTAAGGCCAGACTTCGTAATTCTTTAACTAAAACCTTAAATGACTCAGGTATTCCCGGAACCGGTATTTCCTCACCTTTAACTAATGCCTCATAAGTTTTAATTCTACCGGATACGTCATCAGATTTTATGGTTAAAAGTTCCTGGAGGTTATAAGCTGCTCCGTATCCTTCTAAAGCCCAGACTTCCATTTCACCAAATCTTTGTCCACCAAACTGAGCTTTACCACCTAAGGGTTGTTGAGTAACTAAGGAATAGGGACCCGTGGAACGGGCATGAATCTTATCATCTACTAGGTGGATCAATTTTAAGATATAAGTATAACCTACGGTTACCCTTTGATCAAAGGGACGCCCGGTTCTTCCATCAAAAAGTAATGCCTTACCATCCTTGGGAAGACCGGCTTCTATTAAAGCCTCTTCAATCTCCTGTTCGTTTGCACCATTAAAGGTAGGGGTAATCATTCTTAATCCCAGGGTCTTGGCCACCCAGCCTAAATGGATCTCTAAAATCTGTCCTACATTCATTCGAGAGGGTACACCTAAGGGATTTAAAACAATATCTACGGGAGTACCATCAGCCAGGAAAGGCATATCCGCTTCTGGCAAAACCTTGGCAATAACCCCCTTATTTCCGTGTCTTCCCGAAATTTTATCACCCTCTGAAATCTTACGAGTTTGCGCTATGAAGACCCGCACTAATTGATTTACTCCGGGAGGTAATTCATCATTATTTTCTCGAGAAAAGATTTTAACCCCAATTACTTTACCTTTTTCGCCATGGGGGACTCGCAAGGAAGTATCTCTTACTTCTCTTGCCTTTTCTCCAAAAATTGCTCTTAATAATCTCTCTTCCGGTCCTAAATCAGTCTCTCCCTTAGGAGTAACCTTTCCTACCAGGATATCTCCCGAATCCACCTCTGCTCCAATTCGGATGATTCCTCTTTCATCTAAATTAGCTAAACTGACTTCCCCAATATTGGGAATATCGCAGGTGATCTCTTCTGGGCCAAGTTTGGTGTCTCTAGCCTCGCATTCATGTTCACTGATATGAATAGAGGTAAAAACATCTTCTCTAGCTAATCTCTCACTGATTAAGATAGCATCTTCAAAGTTATACCCCTCCCAGGGCATATAAGCTACTAAAACATTTCTCCCCAGAGAAAGATTACCTTCCGAAGTTAATGGACCATCTGCAATTACCTCACCCTTTTTCACTTTCTTCCCTTCCTGTACGATCGGTATCTGATTGATACAGGTTCCTTGATTGGAGCGAACAAATTTCTTTAAAATATATTCTTTTTTAATCTTATCTTCATTTTGAATCATTATCTTATTAGCATCTACCTTGGTCACTATTCCATCTTCCTGAGCAACCACTACCGCTCCTGAATCAATAGCCACTTTACTTTCTATTCCCGTACTGACCAGAGGAGCTTCGGTCTTAATTAAAGGAACAGATTGCCTTTGCATATTGGTCCCCATTAAAGCCCGGTTAGCATCGTTATGCTCTAGAAAGGGTATTAGACCAGCAGAAATACTGGTGATCTGTTTGGGTGATACATCAATAAAATCTATCTCTTCAGCAGGAGCTTCCATAATATTACCTCGATATCGACACACTACTCTCTCCGGTAAAAGTTTTGTCTCTTTATTATAAGTATGCACGTTTATCTGGGCAATCTTATAATCATCTTCCTGGTCAGCAGAAAGGTAAATAATCTCATCAGTAATCCTGCCCTCCACTACCTTGAAATAAGGAGTTTCAATAAATCCTAATTCATTCACCCTAGCGTAGATGCAAAGCGAACCGATTAATCCAATATTGGGACCTTCAGGAGTTTCAATGGGACAAATTCTCCCATAATGGGTAGGATGCACATCTCTTACTTCAAAGCCTGCTCGCTCCCTGGTCAATCCCCCTGGTCCCAATGCAGAGAGTCGTCTCTTATGAGTAATCTCTGATAAAGGATTGGTCTGGTCCATAAACTGGGAAAGCTGACTGCTTCCAAAAAACTGTCTAATAGTCGCCAGCAAAGGACGAGCATTAATTAATCCCTGAGGGGTTACGGCAGAAATATCTGGTTGAATAGTCATCCGTTCTCTGATCACTCTTTCCATTCTGCTTAAACCAATATAGAACTGATCCTGTAATAATTCACCGATGGTCTTCACTCTCCGGTTACCCAGGTGATCGATATCATCCAGATAGCCAATACCGCGGTATAAATTAACCAGATACCTCAGCGAACCGACAATATCTTCTATAGTAAGCGCAGAATCTTTCTTAACCTTAATCTTCTCTCTTAGTCTTTTTATTTTTACCAGTTGTTCACTGGTTATTGAGCTTCCGGCAGTACAAATCACTTCACCAGTTTTCAGATCGATAACATCTTCTAAAATGGTTAACCCAATAGCTTTTTCATTAAATTCTTCCTCATCTTCATCTCTAAGAGATAAGATAGTTTCCTCTTTCTCACAAAACACAGTAACTAATTCATTGTCAGGATTTAACACCTTTACTTTTTCTATTCCAGAATTTTTAATGGTAGCAATGATTTTCTGGGTAATTCTTTCCTCTGCTTTCACCAATAGCTTATTATTCTGAGGATGGATAATGTCCTCCGCTAAGACCTTATCTAAGATTCTCTCCCTTATATCTAATTTCCTATTTATCTTATATCTACCTACTTTAGCTAAATCATATCTATGGGGATCAAAAAGTAATCTCTGAATCAATTGTCTGGTATTCCTTTCGGTAGGAGGTTCGCTAGGCCTCAATCTCCGGAAAATCTCAGTTAATGCTTCTCTCTGGTTGGTGGTATTATCTTTCTCCAGAGTAGCCTTAACAATCTCTTCCTGGTCAAAAAGTTGCATAATCTCTTCATCAGTCTCAAATCCTAAAGCCCTCAATAAAGTAGTAGCTGGAATCTTCCTCCGTTTATCTATACGAACATAAATCATATTAGAGGAATCAAAACCAAATTCTAACCAGGAACCTCGATTAGGAATAATCTTAAATCTATATAGCCCATTTCCTCCTTCACTGTCTTCTCCATCAAAATATATTCCCGGAGACCTGATTAACTGATTTACTACTACTCTTTCTGCACCGTTGATAATAAAACTACCATTTTCAGTCATCATGGGTAAATCACCCATAAAAACATCCTGTTCTTTTATTTCTCCGGTTTTCTTATTAGTCAAGTTTATCTTTACTTCCAGTGGTGCAGAATAGGTAATCCCCTTTTCCCAGCACCCATAGGAAGTATCTTTACATTCGCCAATAGAGTAACTCTTAAATTCCAATACATAGTTCCCAGTAAAATCTTGGATAGGAAAAATATTAAGAAATATCTCTTGCAATCCTTGAGGTTTTCTTTGCTCTGGTGGAATAGACTTTTGTAAGAATTCTTCAAACGATTTTTTTTGAATATCCAGTAAATTAGGAATCGGACATAATTCTGGTATTTTGGAATAGTCTCTAATTCTGGTTACCTTCTCTTTACTCATTGCCAAACACCAACCTTATTTTAAATTTAAGATTATATATATTTATTAGAAAATTTATTTATTTTAAATTAAAGCAGGAGTAAAATATTTAATTAATTGGTATTCCTGTTTGCCTTTCTTCAGGAAATAGATTAGCGGATAATTCCTCAATAGAACGTAAAGATAGCTAATAAAATAAAAATTGTATTATCCATAAAACAAAATAATATCATTTATTCTCTAAAAAATCAAGAAGATACCTCTTAATTTATTCATTTTTTTTCAAAAGGTATCTTCTTTTTTAAAAAATTATCCTATATTCTATTTTATTTCCACTACTGCACCTACTGCTTCCAATTTTGCCTTTATCTCTTCAGCAGTCTTTTTATCCACATGTTCTTTAATAGTTTTAGGTGCGCCCTCTACTAAATCTTTAGATTCTTTCAAACCCAAAGCAGTAATAGCTCTTATTTCTTTTATTACTTTGATCTTTTCTGCTCCAATTTCCTTCAAAATAACTTCGAAGTCAGTTTTTTCTTCTACTTCCTCAACTTCTGCAGCTGGTTGAACAGCATTTCCTGTATTAGCAGCCATCATCGCTGGCATAGCCGCAGTTACTCCAAATTTTTCCTCTAAGGCTTTTACTAAATCAGCTAATTCTAATACAGTCATTTTCTCAATATTTTCTAAAATCTCTTCAACCTTGCTCTTGGAGGTTTTTACCTCATCAGTGACTTCTAGTTTTTTCTCTTCTTTACTAGCTTCTGCTTCTTTCTTAGTGACTTTCTTTTCTACCATTTTTATTTCACCTCCTTCCAGATAAAGTATTAGTATAAAACAGCAATGATGCCAACTCTATTTAGGTTACCTGATCTATATTCTGATCATTAATTAATACTTGATTCACTTTCTATACCTAAACCTCTCTCTGTTGCCGGATAGCGTTTAGAGTAAACAATAAATCTCTCATCGGCCCCTGCAAGATAAAAACACAACGATGAAGTGGTGCTTTAATACTACCAATTGCTTTGGCAATAAGCACATCCCGGGAAGGTAAAGAAGCAATCTCCATAACCTTTCCTGCATCTACATACCTTCCTTCTATAAAGCCAGATTTTATTCTTAATCCAATCTTTTCTTTTTCAATATACTCTTTAAGTAAGCGAGCAGGCTCTATTGCATCTTCCAAACCTAAAACAATTGCAGTACTTCCCGCCAGATGAGAAGATAAATCTTTTATCTGCACCTCTTGACAAGCCTTGGCCATCAAAGTGTTTTTAATCACTTTAAAGATTATTCTCTTCTCTTTTAGTTCCTCTCTTAATTTACTCATCTGAGCAACATTTAAGCCTTGATAATCAGTTAAAATTATTCCCTTAGAATGCTTTAGTTCTTCTATAAGCTTGGAAACTATTTCCTTTTTAGCTTCAATGGTTAAAGTCAAAATTCATCCCTCCTTTCGTTATAAAGTTAATTATCAATAAAAAACCTTCCCTTAGACCTTAGTCCTGAGGAAGGTAAAAAATTATCATCAACTATGCAATAAATAATTAAATTAATTTTTCTACCTCGGCAGGATGATATCTGAAGATATCTATTAAGTCTTCCCTTTCTCACCACTGGTAAAGTCATTCCCCTGGATATAAATCCTCGAAAACCTAATCTCCTGGGAAAATATCCCGGTTAAATACCTTTTACCTCTGAAGCTTAAAAAAGAGACACTCCTGCTGTCTAAGGTATAAGACTTATTATTATTTTTTTATTTTTTATATCTTTCTATCCAGGCATTAATCTTTACTGGATCGATCTTAATTCCTGGTCCCATAGTGGAGGAAATAGTAATACTTTGTAAATATCTCCCTTTAACCGCAGATGGTTTGGCTTTGATAATAGCCTCCACAAAAGTTAAGAAGTTTCCTATTAATTTCTCTTTTTCAAAACTTATCTTTCCTAAAGGCGCATGTATTATACCGAATTTATCTGCTCGATATTCTATTTTACCTGACTTCACTGATTTGATAGTATTTTTCAAGTCAAAAGTAACGGTTCCAATTTTGGGGTTGGGCATCAAACCACGGGGCCCTAAAATCTTCCCTAACTTACCTACCACCTTCATCATATCCGGAGTAGCAATGGTAGCTTCAAAATCGGTCCATCCTTTTTCTATCTTTTCTGCCAGATCTTCTCCTCCCACATAATCAGCTCCGGCTTCCTCTGCTTCTCTAACTTTCTCGCCCTGGGCAAAGACTAATACTCTTACTTTTTTACCTGTGCCATGAGGTAAATCTACTGCTCCTCTTACCTGTTCTTCAGATTTACGGGTATCCACCCCTAATTTTATAGCTACATCTATAGATTCATCAAACTTGGTCCATTTTAATTCTTTCGCCAAATCAAAAGCCTCTTCCGGCTCATAAAATTTATCTTTATCAAATTTTCCCAGACTCTCTAAATATTTCTTCCCTCTTTTCTTACTCATCTAACTTAATTCCTCCTTGTGGTTTAAATGGATCTCTTCCTCCCACTTTATCCTGAAATTATTCTTTTTCTATCTCAATACCCATACTTTTTGCGGCACCTTCCACTATCTTAACCGCTCTCTCCAGATCTTTAGTATTTAAATCAGCCATCTTCTTTCGAGCAATTTCTTCTACTTTAACTCGCGATAATTTAGCCACTTTTTCTTTATTAGGAGTACCTGAGCCTTTTTCTATACCAGCAGCTTCTTTTAATAGAAAGGCTACCGGTGGTCTCTTACAAATAAAAGAAAAGGTTCTATCTTCATAAACCTGAATTATCACCGGGATAATATTCCCCACGTCTTCTTTAGTTCTCTCATTAAAGGCTTTACAAAATTCCATAATATTTAAACCGTGCTGGCCTAAGGCAGGCCCTACCGGTGGTGCAGGATTCGCATTTCCTCCTGGTATCTGTAATTTTATAATCGACACTATCTTCTTTGCCATTAAATTCCTCCTCGATTATGGATTATTGTTATCTGGTTAATTGGTTAGTTATTTAGTTAGTTAAATGGTTACTTGATTAGCGGGTTAAGAAAAATAAATCGGAAGATAGAATCCCTCACCCTATAAGGTATCCTTTTGGAATAAAATCTTTTTATTTGGTGAATTTATTCTTTATTCTTAACCGTCTTAATTAATTTATTTTTTAGATAATAAATAAAATTTTTTACTAAACTGTTATGGTAATAAAAACTAACCTAGATGATAATAGGTCTATTTTCCTATCTTAAAATAGTTAACCAGGTAACCAACTAACTGTTTAATTAGATGCTCATAACTGATTTAATACTTTTCTACATCGTTAAAGTCTAATTCTACTGCTGTTTCCCTTCCAAAAATAGAAAGAAAGACTTTTAATTTGTTTCGATCGTGGTCTATTTCCTTGACCTTTCCAGTATAGCCAGTAAAAGGCCCTACCACAATTCTTATCGTTTCACCAAGTTCTACTTCTAATTTGGGAGGTTTTTCGCCTTTACCCATCTGTTTTAGAATAATATTTATTTCCTCTTCTTTCAAAGGAACAGGCTTTCCACCAGCACCGACAAAACGGGTAACCCCAGGGGTATTTCTAACCACTTGCCAGGATTCATTATTCAGGATCATTTCCACTACGACATAACCCGGAAATACTTTCTTTTGCACAAATTTTCTTCTTCCCGCTTTCGCCTCTAAAACTTTTTCGGTAGGAATCAAGACTTGAAAGATCTGGTCTTCCATCCCCATCGATTTAACCCGTTGTTCCAGATTTGCTTTTACCTTGTTTTCGTAGCCGGAATAAGTATGTACTACGTACCATCTCTTTTCTTCTGAAGCCATTCTCTTAACTAATCCTACTTCCTCTCATTTACTAATTTCTTTATGCCTAGCTCCTTCCGGGATCAAATTTATCTTACTACCAATGTCAATAATCTTACAAATATTAAATCAACTACTCCTACAAAAAAGGAAGCAATTAGTATAGTAAAAATAACTACTATAGTACTATTCTTTAACTCTTTACGAGTTGGCCAGATTACCCTTTTTAATTCGGTAATAGCTTCTTTTATGAAATTGACTGCTTTTTTAAATAAATTTTTATTTGACATCTCTATCCTTTGAACTGAAAATAAAAATGGCAGGCCCGGCAGGATTTGAACCTGCAACCCCTGGATTTGGAGTCCAGTGCTCTAGCCGTTAGAGCTACGGACCTATATTTACTCCCTCTATTTTATTTCTTTATGTAAAGTATGGGTTTTACAAAACTTACAATATTTTTTAAGTTCTATTTTCTCTGGCGTATTTTTCTTATTTTTATAGCTATCATAATTTCTGTTCTTACATTGACTACAGGCCAAAACTATCCTCTGTCTCATTCTACAACTCTCCTCAACTTAAACTTAAAATAACTTTGCATAAAGATAAATCTACCATACTTTCGAATCACTGTCAAGGCAGGCTCATATTCTTTTTCTTCTTTATCTACAAATTATGTTGACTAAAAATAATTTATTTGAAGCCAAGAAATAATCGGGTCGGATAAATCCGACCCCTTGATTAATGCCTCTATTCTGATATACTCTTAGCTCCTCCTGAGGAGATACTGGTTATTCCAGGATCTCACTGACTACTCCTGCACTGATGGTCCTTCCTCCCTCT
>Ga0067045_1030055_pt1 | contig 16913 bp, 16 predicted proteins | sample TerdegcTABiofilm_FD_59184 | JGI IMG/M metagenome (GOLD analysis project Ga0067045, IMG submission 59184) | Combined Assembly of (Gp0054472, Gp0054536) Wastewater bioreactor microbial communities from Singapore -Terephthalate degrading...
GCTGAAAGACTTATCAGACCCTTTCCCAATTCCTCTAAATCGAACCGCGGTGGCAGAAAAGATCTTCCCGGCAGGGGGGGAGATGGGGATTACCGCTGGATGACTATCTCCCTGGGCCGGCAGGATAAAATAGGCCCTGCGGAGATAATTACGCTGATAAACAGACACACCAAGGGAAACACTCCCGCCTTGGGGAAGATAGAGATATCCAAAAGCAAGACCCGGTTTCAAATCGATTCAAGAGTGGAGGATCTTTTGGTTTCTCTTATGCATAAAAAAACCTATAAAGGTAAGGCTTTACAGGTTTATGGGGAGTCAAAAAGGGTTGGTAAAAAACTTCCGGCGTAATCCTTTAAGTGTCACTAAGATTGTAAAAAGTTTAGAAACAGGTCAAGCAGGATGCTGATATATATGGTTCTAAAGAGACTTTTCCGAGTATCTTTAGAACCATATCAAAGCTTGACCCGGTTCAGTCTTCTGGAATTAGTAACCACATTCAGCGAACTCATGGCCATGGCGATTTCCGCTAAAACGGGGTGCATCATTCCCAGGATGCCTAGGGGGATCATCACCACATTGTAAAAGAAGGCCCAGAAAAGGTTCTGTTTTATCTTGCGGAAGGTAGCCTTGCTTAGAGTTATCGACTTAAGTACCCCGGTAAGGCTTCCCTGAGTTAAGACCAAGTCTCCCGATTCAATAGCTATATCCGTCCCTGTTCCCAAGGCTATGCCCACATCGGCGCTCGCCAGGGCAGGGGCATCGTTTATGCCGTCTCCCACCATCGCTACAATGGAGCCTTTTTCCCTCTCCTTCTGGATTAGCCCGGCCTTCTGCTGGGGAAGGACCCGAAAGATAACCTCCTCTATTCCTACTTCCTCTGCCACAGCTTTAGCGGTTCTTTCATTGTCCCCGCTGAGCATGATTATCCGTAAGCCTTCCTGCCGGAGAGAATTTATAGCCTCCTTACTGTCCGGCTTAAGGGTATCCCGCAGGGCTATAAGGCCTGCGAATTCGCCTTGTACGGCAACAAAGAGAACTGTTTTAGCCTGAGATTCCAGTCTTTCTGCCTGTAGAAGATCGGTCTCTTTAAGGACAATCCCTTGAGAACCAAGGTAATCCTGGGTACCTACAAGAACCTCCCTTCCTCCCACAAGGCCTTGGACGCCCTTCCCCGGTACTGCCTTGAAGCTGCTGTTCCCCGGTAAAGGGGTTTCTGTTTTTCTGGCATGATCCACCACAGCCTTTGCCAGGGGATGCTCCGATGCAGATTCTAGGCCTCCGGCGAAACTGAGAAGCTGTCTTTCGCTGTACCCAGCCCCGGGGATAAGGTCGGTGACTCCTGGTTTCCCCTCAGTTATTGTTCCGGTTTTATCAAGAAAGAGGGTATCTACTTGTTTTAAAATCTGAATTGCCGATCCTTTGCGGATAAGTATCCCTTTCTCGGCCCCTTTCCCTGATCCTACCACCAGTGCTGTGGGTGTAGCCAGACCGAGGGCACAGGGACAGGCGATTACAAGAACAGCAATGGCTGCCGAAAGGGCCATGGCGCCCCTTCCGAGGGTAGGATCTATCCAGGGGATAAAGGATGCTGCCCAGAGGATCACTGGCCGGAGAAGGTCGGGAAACAGGTACCAGATAAGGAAAGTAGAGAGGGCAAGGAGCATCACAATAGGCACGAATACCGCAGTAATCCTGTCTGCAAAGGCCTGGATTGGCACTTTGGAGGTTTGCGCCTCCTCCACCATACGGATTACCTGGTTTAGGAAGGTGTCTTTCCCCACCTTTGAAGCTTCAGCCTTTATAAGGCCATTAAGATTTATTGTTCCTCCTGTTACAGGGTCCCCTGCGGATTTCGGAATCGGCATCGATTCTCCGGTAACCAGGGATTCATCCATTTCGCAGGAGCCTTCCAGAATATTTCCATCGGTGGGGATCTTTTCCCCCGGCCGGATTACCATGATATCCCCAACCTTGAGGTTTTTTACAGGTACCTTAATCTCAAGTCCGTCCCTTTGAATTGTCGCTTCCTTAGCTCCAAGGGTTAAGAGTTTTTTAATTGCACTGGAAGCCCTTCCCCTTGCCTTGGTTTCCAGGTATCGGCCAGTAAGATGAAAGGCCATGATCATTCCGGCAATACCGGAGAAATTATGGAAAGCGGGAGCAAGGCCTGCCATATTGAGTATCGCCAGAATGCCTGTAGTAAGAGCCGATAGGGTTCCAAGGGCAATCATGGCATCCATGGAGGGAGAACCATGGATTGTGGATTTATACGCCCCTACAAGGGTTTCTCTTCCCGGGACAAGAAGTACCCCCAGGGATAAAAGGAACATCCCGAGGGTATGACCCCAATGGCCCAGGAAGTAGTATCCGAAAAACATCTCTGGGATCATCCAGAGGATAATCGGAATTGTCAAACCCCAGGCTATAAGGAGCCCTTTTTTTGCCTCCCTTACCTTCTTCTTGTCCCGGCTAAGTTCTGCCTCGGAATCTTCCTCGGTTTCCGTTTCCTCCTGTCGTAGAGAATACCCTGCAGCATCAACTGCCTTTTCAAAGGCATCCTCCGGCACAAGAATCGGATCATAGATAACCTTGGCAGATTCTGTGGTAAGATTAACCACCGCCTCTGTAACTCCAGGCACCCTTTTTAAGGCCCTTTCTACAGCAGCGGAGCACCCGGCACAATGCATTCCATCAATCTTGAACTGCTTGTTTACAGTTTTATCCTTCATACATTCCTCCTGTACATGGAAAATACTCCCATTACTTCATCGATCTTTTCATCTTTCTCTGCATCATCTCCGCTTTTCATCGCCTGATAAACGCAGGTGGAAAGATGATTCCTCATTACTGCATCCTCCACCGCCCCTAAAGCAGAGATTACGGCTCTAAGCTGGGTAAGGATATCTATGCAGTATCTATCCTCCTCCACCATTTTTTTAATTCCCCGGATCTGTCCCTCCAAACGATTTAGCCGCTTGGAAACATCCTCCTTTACTTTTTCCTTCATTTACTGTTTACCTCCCTTAAGAAGCTTTGGAGAACTACCTCTGGGAAACTGTGGAAAAGCAAAAGCCTCTATAAATAATATACTATACCCAGGTAGGGTATTCAAGGGATTTTGGAAAATACTATGAAATTTATATACTATTTTTTATCAGGGCATTATAATTTTTAAAACCATCCTTGGGAGGTGTATAGAATGCGTATAGGAATTGGAGAGATCATTCTAATCCTTGTCCTTTTTCTTCTGCTTTTTGGGGCAAAAAAATTGCCTGAGCTTGCAAAATCCCTCGGTTCCGCCTTAAAACTTTTCCGGAAAGAGGTAAAGGATATCAAAAAGGATATAGATCTGGATGAATGATTCCTTAAAATGCCGGAGATTTTGGGATGTCTTTAGAAAAGAGGTTTAAAGGATCCGGGGAGGGGACCACCTTTCTTGGACATCTCGAAATCCTGCGAAAAAAGCTCCTTATTTTTCTCTTTTGTTTTGTAATTGTATCCCTTGGTCTTTTTGTTTTAGGCGAAAGGCTTCTCTCTTTTCTTACCCTGCCCCTGGCAGGAACGCCAATTAACCTGATTGCTATAAAACCCCAGGAGAAGGTATTGGCTTATATAAGGGCTGCCTTCTTTTCCGGTTTTATTATTACCTTTCCTGTTTTGGCTGGGTTAATGTATTCCTTCCTCCGGCCAGCCCTTAAGGAGAATGAAAAAGCTCCCTTTAACCTGGCCTTTGTATTTATCCTTCTATTTTTCTTTTCCGGTGTTGCCCTGGCCTATTACATAATCCTTCCCTTTGCCTGTAGTTTTTTCTATAATTTTTCTTCCGGGGATGGTATCGTTAATTCCTGGAGCCTGGGTGCCTATCTGGACCTTGCGGTATCCCTGATCCTTGTTCTAGGGGGGATCTTTCAGCTTCCCCTGGTGATCTTGTCTTTACTTAAGGCAGGTATTGTGGAACTGAAGACCTTAAAAAAACTAAGAAGACAGGTTTTTCTAGGAATTTTCATTATTGCCGCAGTGTTGACCCCTCCCGACATCTATACCCAGATTACCGTGGGAATACTTCTTTATCTATTGTACGAGGCAACGATTTTATTCGGACGTTTCCTGATTCTGGAAAGAGTAAAAAGAGAGGAGGGAGAGGAGGGTTTGAAGGATGGATAGAAGAGAATTTATAAAAAGGTTTTTTTCCTACAGCGCCCTAACTGCTGCTGCCCTTACCTTGAGGCCAGCAGGAAAGCTCTTTGCACAGGAGCGGGAGACTCCCCCGGATCTTGTGGCCGTGGTCGGGGAAACTCCCGGGAGGATGTTTGATGCAGGGATTTCTGCTTTAGGGGGAATGACTGCCTTTGTAAAACCAGGACAGGTGGTGATGATAAAACCGAATATCTCCTGGAATTCTCCTGCAGAGAGGGGCGCTACCACCAATCCGGAGCTGGTTCAGAGGATAATAGAACATTGTCTTGCTGCAGGAGCAAAGAGAGTCTATGTGGTGGATAATACCATAAATTCCTGGGAGAGCTGTTATAAGACTACCGGGATGGAGAGTGCAGTAAAATCTGCCGGCGGGGTAATGGCCCCGGCTCATTCCTCCGGGTATTATCAGAAGGTAACAATTCCGGGAGCAAAGGTCTTAAAAACAACCCTGGTCCATGAACTGGTTCTGGAGGCAGAGGTTTTTATCAATGTTCCGATTTTAAAACATCACAGCACCACAAGGTTAACCGGGGCTCTTAAGAATTTAATGGGCCTTGTGTGGGACAGGCAGTTTTACCATTCCGCGGGATTGAGCCAATGCATTGCTGAATTTCCCCTGCTAAGAACGCCAACCCTAAATGTAGTGGACGCTTATACGGTGATGATGACGGGAGGCCCCCAGGGGGGAACCTACAGGACCACTCTGGAACTTAGAAAAATGCAGATCCTCTCTACAGATCCGGTTGCTGCGGATGCTGCAGCAACCAGGCTTTTCAACTGGCAGCCCGAAGAGATCCGTCACCTGGTGATTGCCTCCGACCTCCGACTTGGATCGAGGAATCTGGATACCTTGAAGATAAAAAGGATAACCCTATGAGGTGGAGGCCCTTAAGGAGGGGGCTTTCCTTAATCATCCTGCTCCTTTTTTTCTATGCCCTTCTTGGAAGAACCGATGTTTCAAACGAGCTGGCGAGAAATCTAAGCGGAACCCAGGTGGTTCCAGGTATGATGAGGCTCCTAGGTCCTTGGTCCTTGAACCGGGAGTTCCTTTTAACCTTTCTTTCTCTACTATTAATAATGGTTTTTACCCTCTTTTTCGGCCGGGTTTACTGCTCCCTTATCTGCCCGCTGGGGATTTCCCAGGATTGCCTTTTAATGATTAGTAGACGCCTGCGGGCTCGAGGTTACAAGGCTTTCCATAATACCCATTGGGTTAGGTATACGGTTTTTTTCCTATCCCTCCTTTTATTTTTTGCGGGAAGCTTGATACTTTTGAATCTTCTAGATCCCTTTTCTGTATGGTCAAGGCTGGTAAGGGAAATACTCCTCCCCTTGACTGTTCCAATAAGCCGCGGGTTAAATACTATTTTAAATTCCTTTGGATTCTATTTCCCCTTGGCAGATTTTTCCTTTTTTCTGCCTGTATCTGGTTTTGTCTTTCTTTTCCTCCTGCTTCTGATACCTTTTACCCTTCTTAAGGGCAGGGTGTACTGCTCCTGGATCTGTCCTGTTGGAACCTTCCTGGGATTCTTCTCCCTCGGTTCCAGGTATTCGGTTAATATCGACAAGGAACAATGCTCCGCCTGTGGTTTTTGTGAGAGGGTTTGCAAAACCGGGAGCATAAATGCCAAGGAGAAGAGGGTAAACCGTGAACTCTGCATTCTCTGCGGAAACTGCCTGCAGGTCTGTCCTGGAAGGGCGATCGGTTTTGGAAGAGTAAAAAAAATCCTCGCCGGAGGAGAGAAAGGGCCGGGCAAGAAGATCAGCAGAAGGAGTTTCCTTAAAAACCTCTGCGGTTTTTTCTTTTCTGCAACAGTGTTGGTTTCCACCACCTCCTTTTTCCCCAGGAAGAGGAGAGTAGCCGATGCGCAGGGGGGTGAAATCAAACCTGCAACTCCTCCAGGATCCCTGGGAATAGTCCGGTTTTCCTCCCGCTGTGTTTCATGCCATCTATGTATATCCAAATGTCCTGGAAAGGTGCTTCAGCCCTCCCTTCTTGAGTATGGACTTTCCGGGATCTTCCAGCCGGTAATGGATTTTAAAAAGGGTTTCTGCGAATATGAGTGCACCCTCTGCGGAGAGATCTGCCCCGCCGGGGCTATACTTCCTGTTTCTGCGGAGAAGAAAAAGACTATACAGATCGGACGGGTGGAATTTATTAAGGAAAAGTGTGTAGTTGAAACCAAGGGAACTATCTGCGGAGCCTGTGCAGAGGTTTGTCCTACCCATGCAGTTACCCTTGAACCTTATAGAGAAGGTTTAGGATTACCGGTAACGGAGCAGGAGCTTTGTATAGGCTGCGGCAGCTGTGAATTTGCCTGTCCCGTACCGGAAAAGGCGATCTTTGTACAAGGCTTGGAAGTCCATGGTACTGCTAAGGTTATTACCAGGGATTTTACCGAGGTTCTGGAGGTAAAGGACAAGGGGTTTCCCTTTTAAACCTCAGGAGACTCTGGTGCCTGGGGGAACCGGTCTTTCGGGATGAATCAGCACCACCTCGGTTGGGGAGACCTGGAACCCAAGGATAAGACATTCCGATTTAAAACCGGCAATTCTTTTAGGAGGAAAATTGGTAACCGCCAGGATCTGTTTACCTAAAAGATCCTCCTTCCTGTAAAGGGCGGTGATCTGGGCACTGGAAGTCATTATCCTGCCCTTTCCAAAATCAATTTTTACCTTATAGGCTGGTTTTTTAGCCTCTGGGAAATCCTCTACCGACAGAACAGTCCCTGCCAAAATATCTACTTTACAGAAATCATCAAATTCTATCATTTCTTACCCTCTACGATACCTTTTTCCTTAAAAAAGGAGGCATACTCAAGGTCGAGTTTCTTTACATGCTGCAGAAACCACCGTTGAAGGTAGAATAGCAAATCCCTGAGAACAGCTTCCAGGTCTGCATTTTTCAGAAGCCTTTCCTGAAACCGACTGATCTCCTTTTTAAAGGTATCATGGGCAAGTTTATGATTTACATAACCAGGGTAATCATGCTTTTTAAATAAAAGCTCCTCCAGGGTAAAGTGCTGCAGGATGTATTTATTTAGAGACAGGATCAAAGCCTTTACATCGATTTCCTCTTCTCCTTCTACAACTACTCTATAAAGATCGTTTATAAGTTTGATTATCTCCTTGTGCTGTTTATCCAGCTCCGGAATTCCGACAGAGAGGCTTTTTTCCCAGATTATTGCTTCCATAATTGAAGAAAGATAGCATAAAGAAAATAATCCTGTAAATATAGATTCTTAAGTTTCCTGAAGTTGTTGTCCCAGGGATATTTACACTGCATTTATTAATATATAGACTATCTGTTATCTGCAAAGAGAAGTGAAGGACCCCTATGAAGAAGAGTTTACCCCAGGTTATCTCCGTTGATGAAGAAAAATGTGTTAATTGTCATGTCTGCATCTCCGTCTGTCCTGTTAAATACTGTATCGATGGAAGCGGGGAACATGTTTCCATAAACCATGATCTGTGCATAGGTTGCGGAAGCTGTATTGCCGCCTGTACCCACAAGGCCAGGTCTTGGATTGATGACTCCCGGCAGTTTTTTGCGGCGGTTAAGAGGAAGGAGCCGATAATTGCCGTGGTGGCTCCGGCAGCGGCATCGGTTTTTCCCGGGGATCATCTGCGGTTGAATGGTTTTCTTAAATCCCTGGGAGTTGAAAGGATTTATGATGTAAGTTTTGGCGCTGAGCTGACGGTAAAATCCTATCTTTCTCATCTGAAAGAGAACAAACCTAAAGCAATAATAGCCCAACCCTGTCCTGCCATAGTAACCTATGTGGAAATATACCAGCCGGAATTGCTGGATTATCTGGCTCCGGCGGACAGCCCTATGACCCATACCATGAAACTGATAAGAGAGTATCATCCGGAATATAAAAAACATAAAATCGCTGTAATATCCCCCTGTCTCGCTAAAAAACGGGAGTATCAGGAAACCTCCCTGGGCGACTACAATGTAACCTTTCTTGCCCTTAAGGAATACCTGGAGGATAAGGGATGGACCATAAAAAGGTTCCAGGAAACTCCCTATGACACTCCCCCGGCAGAAAGGGCTGTACTCTTTTCCTCTCCCGGAGGGCTTATGAAAACCGTGGAGAGGGAGAGCCAGGATCTTGCCTCCAAGACTAGGAAGATAGAAGGACCAAGGACGATATACCCCTATCTGGACAGTTTTGCTGGGATGATAAAAAAGGGAATAAATCCTCCTCTTCTGGATTGTTTAAATTGTGAGATGGGATGCAACGGGGGGCCGGGAACCGGGAATTTGGAAAAACCCCTCGAGGAACTGGAATATCCTGTTGAAAAAAGGAGTGAAGAGGCAACCAGGATTTATAAAAAGGGAGTAATACTAAAGAAGAAAAGCAATAAAAAATCGGTGGCAAAGGTTCTGGACAGATACTGGAAAAAGGATCTTTACAATCGTTCCTATGCAAACCTTGCGGATAATTTTACTATAAAAACCCCTAACGATGGGGAATTGAAAAAGATCTACCATTCCATGCACAAGTATGACGATTCCCATCTTTACAATTGTGCCTCCTGCGGATACAACTCCTGCCTTATGATGGCTAAGGCGATCTTTAATGGTCTTAACAAACCGGAGAACTGCCACTACTTCCAAAAGGAGGAGATCTCCCGGGAGCACGATATTATCAAGTCCTTATCGGAAAAATTGAACGGGGAGATCGTAGATACCGAGGCTCTAATCACATCTATTCACAACATAGTTGAAAGGGTTAACGTTTTAAGCCTAAATCAGTATGCGAATCTGGAACAATCCACCGCTGCAGTAACCCAGATGATAGCATCAATCTCCAATGCCTCGAAGATATCTGTGGCAAAACGGGAAGCTTTGAATGGCCTTGTGGATATTGCCAAACAGGGAGAATCGGATATGACAAGAACCGTATCCGCCATAAATGGAATCTCTTCCGCCATGTCAGGAATAGGAGAGATGATCAATGTAATAAACGGGGTAGCCTCGAATACAAACCTGCTTTCCATGAATGCAGCAATCGAAGCTGCCCACGCAGGTTCTGCTGGAAGGGGTTTTGCCGTAGTCGCTTCGGAAATCCGGCGGCTGGCAGAGACAACCTCTAAGAACTCTGTACAGATATCCCAGACCCTGGCAAATCTGAATAAGCAGATAAGCAGTACCTCTCAGATCTCCTCAAAAACCGGCGAGATAATAAATGGCATTATTAGGGATGTTATGGAACTTTCGGGGTCCCTTAATGAGCTTATTGTTATGATGCAGGAGATGAATGCTGGAAGTTCCCAGATTACCGAGGCTTTGCATGAACTTAAGAATCTTTCGGGAGAGGTAAAGGATTCCCATGAGAGTATAAGCTCCGCCATGAAGGAGATCCAGAGTTCCATGCAGAGTATAAGAAACATCTCCGATGAGAGTGTGCGGGCGAGTAGATTATAGTATCACTCCCGGGCTCTGCATAAACTTATCCATAAAGTCCCGTCCCCGCTGGGTAGATCTAGAAGATACAAATTCCTTTCGCCCCTCTCTTTAAGGGTAAAGGGAAGAATCCTCCCGGTAGTATCCTCCATTACCATGAGCAAGGCTATTGCGGCAGGTATCTCCAAGTTCAGGGTCAGGGGGTGATCGTATATAACGGAATCAAGATTACTTTTATAGTCTGCCCGCCAAAGATATCCGACTCTTTCGGTTTCTAAGGTTATACTGTCCCTCTGCCGCGCATACTTTGCTACATCTCCAAAGGGTGCAAACCAAAGATCGTACCCTTTAAGGGTTTCCAGGATTAGGGAGAAGGATTCCAGGGGAAGCGCCTGCCATCCCAGAGCCTTGGCAGGAATTTTTCCGTCATTAAGTCCATGAAAATTGGGGATAAGCCAACCTCCGTTCGTATATACCTCCTGGAGAATCGGGAGAAGGGTTTCCCGAGAATCGGAAGGAAGAATACCGTGGGATCCTATCCCCATAAAGTTTACTGGACTTTTCCCATTTACCCCCCCCAAGGAGGAGGAGCCTGGTCGGGCGCTTATTCCCCCTGCCCGGGCTGCAAAATGGAACCTAGAAGCAATTCCCTCCGCTTCTGCGGAACTCCGCCAGTAAGGCCATCCAAGACTGAAGCTTTTCTTCCAGGGTATCTCCCGTTTAAGATCCCGAAGGGCTTCCTCTATCTCGGTTTGTACTTTTCCCGGGTTTGCAGAAAGATCCAGGTGTCTTGCAGTGTGGCTTGCAATTTCATGCCCCCTCCAGGCAAGATCCCTGGCCTGATCCCAGTTAAAGAGTTCTCTCTCCGTATTCCCATCCTTCCAGATTTTCTTTTCCATGAACCCTGTAATGACAAAAAAGGTCCCTCGTAGACCCTGCCTGTCCATCTCCGGCGCGCCCAGGATAAATTGATCCAAGGTACCATCGTCAAAGGTTATGGAACAGGCTGCTTTTCTGTTACCATACCACCGGGCAGGGTAGAGCCGGATCTCCTCCACCAGAGGAAATCCGGCTCCCTCCAGGTCTCTTTCCCATATATCCTGGGATTTTCGAACTTCCTCCTTAGGAGGTGTTACACAACCGGAATAGAAAAAAAGAATGGGGAGGGAGAGAAAAAGGAAAAGAGGATAAAACTCTTTTTGTCTTGATACCTTGCCCATAACTTTTCTAATGCTTATCCTTCAAAGGATCTCCGAGGCACGACAGATTCTGTTTCTGCCAGTGGCCTTTGCCCTGTAAAGAGCCATATCGGCATTCTGCATTAAAAGCTTCACATCAATCTCCTTACCCTTCTGACTATAGACACCAAAACTAAGGGTTGGCCTTATGGTAAGACCGGGAGGGGGGTCCTTTTCCTTTAGCTTTTCCATGAACCTTTTTGCCATTCTAAAGGTTTCCTCCTCCGTTGCTCCAGGGAGGACTATAGCGAATTCATCCCCTCCGATTCGTGCAAAAAGATCTCTCTTCCTTAGGATGTTCTCTCCCAAGGAGGAGATATGTTTCAATACCTGATCTCCGGTTTGGTGATAGTAAGTATCATTGAGATGTTTGAATTTATCAACATCAAAGGTTATTAAGCCCAGGGAATCCCCCAGGATTTTTGCCTGGTGTGCAAACCTTTCCAAGGCGGTTGTGAAAGCCCTTCGATTGGCTAAGCCTGTAAGAGGATCTGTTTCGGCCAGATGCTGGAGGATCTCCCTTTCCTCCAATTCCCTGGTTATATCTACCAGAAAGCCCTCAATCTCAAAATCTGCCTGATTATCTCCGGAGGGGCTTAGAACTGCATTGATCAATACCCAAAGGGGATCTCCATTCTTTTTAAGAAGTTTAAGCTTTTTGTCCCGGACCTCCTTTTTCTCCCACAGCTCCTTAAGAAACTGAATCCTTTCATCCCGGTCCTCGTAAAGGATCTCTATAGAGGAGAGACCAAGAGCCTCCTTTTCCGTATACCCGAACATCTCGGCACAATAACGGTTTACAAAAATTATAGATCCATCCCGGCGGGTCTTGAAAAAACCGATGGGAGCTCTATCCAGAAGCCTGTGGAAGATGTTCTCCTGGGAGCGCTTCTCCTCGTAAAGGGTCTGCCCCTTTTTTATAGCCTGATTAAACTGCTTGTTAAGGAAGTAGAATTCATCCCTGGCAGAAAAAAGAATCCGCAGGGGTTTTGATTCCACCGTTACTTCCTCAAAATAGTCTGCCAGGGATCTAGTTTTATAGATCAAGGTAATAACAGATCTTAACAGGATAAAGGCTGAAAGAATCGTAAGAATTACAGCGGAGATGATAATTCCATCCCGCAGCTTCCTAAACTGATCCACCATAGCGGTTCGTGGAACGGTAACTGAAATTATCCAGCCATTGGAAAGAACCCTATGAAACTCTCTTGAGTCAAGGTTGAGAGATTCACCTGGCTTCGCCGCCCCTGCAAGCAGATCTGTTCCGCCAACGAAGATCCTGCCGTCATTATCCTTAAGATAGGCGGCTGAACCCTTGGGCAGTTTGAGATTCCGGAAGATCAAATTGAGATCTTTTAAGGCAAGATCCATGGAAAAAACCCCCAACAGGGTTCCATCCTGCCCACGGATCGGATAGGTAGTGCTCACCACACTCTCTCCGGTGATTATCTCTCCGTAGGGAGGCACCCATACTGGTTCACTTCTTGCCTCTTTTCCCGCTTTATACCAGGGTCTTTCCCTAGGGTCGTAATCTGCAGGAAGAGGGAGTCTGGGGTAATGTTCAATATCTCCGTTTACAAGTCCATAGTAGATAAAGAAGGTTCCCTCAAGAATCTTCAATGCCGGAGACCACTCTTCGAGTAGTTCCTCAAAGGTTATCTCCCCTTGAAGGCGTTGTTTTAAAACCTCCGATTCTGCAAGGGCCTTTACAGCGTGGTTTCTGGGTTTTAGCCACAAGGTTTCAAGATTTCCCTGGATTGTATTTACAATCTCGGAAAGGTTTTCTTCCTGAATCCTCATCAAGACCTCATTTGCGGCATGGAAAGCCGTTAAAACCAGAGCCAAAAGCACAAAGCATATGAAAACCGGTAATACAATCCTCAGGGAAAGTTGTTTGGATAGTTTATGTTTCATTATACTACTGAACATATATACACTAATCTGCCGGAATGGCAACCACAGGAGTATAAATTAATAAAACTGGATACCAAGGATTTGTTGATTCTCAACAGATTTCTAACTTAAAATTTGACAATCCAGTAATTCTTTTTTAATCTTCATTTTATGGAAATAAAGTGGTATGGACATGCAAGTTTCAGGATCTCCTCCCAAAAGGGACTGAATATAATTACAGATCCATACACCCCGGAAAGAATAGGTTACAGACCCTTTACCGAAGAGGCTGATATTGTAATTGTCTCTTCGGACAATGATCCTGCCCATTGCCGGGCCGATCTTATAAAGGGGGACCCCGAAGTAGTTGTAGCCTTGGATGTTGCACGCAAGGGAGGATCAATAAGGACTAAATCCCTGGATATTCGTGCTGTGGAAGTGATGGAAGCCTATAATCATCCGTCGGGGAAACCGGATCCCAATGGAATGTACAAGTTCACCCTAGATGGAATTACAATAAGCCACATGGGTGATGTGGGAAATCCTCTAACCTGGGAGCAACTGGAGTTTCTTAAGGGGACTCAGGTGTTGCTTGCCCTTGCAGGAGGATTTCCGACAATTCTGATGCAGGATTTGAAAAATGTAATTTCCGAGATTAGACCTAATATTGTAATACCCATGCACTTCAGAACCCTGCGCTGCAAAATTGTATATATGAATTGGATAACCAATTTTATCTCTCTTTTTGAAGAGGATAAGGTTGATTTTGCCTTTCAAGAGAGTGTAACCCTGCTGCCAGAGGATCTGCCGGATCCTACAAGAGCTCTTATCCTTGACTATGCATGATCTTTTTATAGTTTGCCGAACCTTGTTGTTAGGGTTTGAATATAGCTAGGAAAACAACAAGGTTAGGAGAGCTATAGAAGATTTATAAAAAAACCTGTATCCTGATTTTAAAGTTGCTATAATTAAAAGGTATTCATAATTTTAAGTTCTCTAAAGGGCAGGGAGGTTTTTTAGAGGTGACAAAGCAGGTCGCTGTAATTCATGGTCCGAATTTAAATATGCTCGGTAAAAGAGAGGTAGGAATCTACGGCGGAAAAACCATGGAGGATATAAATTCCGAACTGGAGGGAGAGGCTAAGAAGCTCGGTGTTTCCCTGGATTTTTATCAGTCCAACACAGAAGGGGAGATAGTAACCTATATTCAACAGTGCCGGGGAAGGATGGAGGGGATTCTTCTTAATGCGGGAGCCTATACCCATTATTCCATTGCCCTGCGGGATGCCATCAGCGCGGCCCAGGTGCCGACTGTGGAGGTTCATATCTCCAATGTCTACAAAAGGGAACTTTTCCGCCATACCTCGGTGATTGCACCGGTTTGTATTGGGCAGATCTGCGGATTCGGTGCCCAAAGCTATATTCTTGCCCTGAGAGCTCTTATGGAGGAAAGATTTGACCCCTGGATAGCATGATTATATCTATTCATTGAGGGATTAAGGAAGAAAAGGTGAAAATTAAAAGATATCTTGTAATCTCCGGCCCAAATATGAACCTCCTTGGAACGAGAAAGACCTCCATCTACGGGGAAGGTTCCCTGGAGGATATACATCAGGGTTTGCACCAGCGGGCTTTGGAATTGGGTGTGGAAGTGGACTGTAGACAATTCAACAACGAAGGAGCGATTATTGATTGTCTCCAGGAGGCCACCGGGAGCTTTGATGGTGTTATTATCAATGCCGGAGCCCTGGCTCATTACAGCTATGCCCTAAGAAGCGCTATTGGGGCAATGCTTTTACCTTGTGTGGAGGTTTTTATTTCAAACATCCATTCCCGGGAGGAGTTCAGACATAAATCTGTAATTGCTCCAGTTTGCGTAGGGGTTATTGCAGGTTTCGGAAAAAAAAGTTACCTTCTGGCTCTGGAAGCCCTTTTTAATTTGGGGGATGTAAAATGAAGGTAAACTGGGGCAAAAGGATAACAGACCTTTCCGATCTATCCAGGATTTCAGAGGAAGGTTTTGATTATCTTCAGCTTTCGGATACTCTTTCTGCAGAGATTGAAGAACGGGCGATACTTCAGCAAAGAAGAGAATTAGCTGAAGGAGAGCTTCCCTTCCTATGCTGTGAATTACCCCTTCCCAGGGAGGTGCAGATAACTCAAAAGGGTTTTAACTTGTATGTCTGGACTGAACACCTTAAAAGAAGGATAGAACTTTTAACTGACTATGGCTGTCGATATCTTATCCAGAACAACGGCAAGGCAAGGCTTCTGCCTCTGGAGGGGGCTTCTCAGGAGCAGAAGGAGCAGATGCTCCAATTCCTTTTTATCTTATGTGAAATGGCCGAACCCTATGGAATCACCATACTTCTTGAGCCTTTAAATCAAAGGAGAACAAATTTTCTGAACACGCTTTCGGAGGTTGCTGAATTTGCACTCCTTCTGGGAAAGAACAATCTATCTGCATCGGTGAGTCTCCGGGAATTCGGGGAAGGGGAGTTTACCTGGGAGATGTGGAAAGAGCATTTTTCTCTGATTAAACACGTTCAGCTAGAGAATCCACTTTTTATAGAATCTCCAAGAAGAACCCCGAGACCGGGGGATGGATATGATTACAGAATTCTTTTAAAGGTTTTGGAAGAGATTGATTATAATGGTTCCATTGCCCTTCCTGAGGAGGGGGACAAGGATAGTCTGGTTTACTGCAAGTCTCTCCTGCGGTAAGAAAGCTCTCCGGAACCACCGCTCTTGACCAAGGAAAGGAATGATAGATATAGTTATTGAAGGCCATCCAAGAGGATTCTTGTCGAAATCCTGGTTTTAACAAGCGCCTCTGATAATAGAAATTAAATAGGAACGGAATTGAAACAATCAACAAATAAAAAAAATATGGTTTATAACATTCTCCGGGAAAGGATCATAAACAGTGAACTACCCCAAGGTATGCCGGTAAATGAGGCTGAATTTGCCCAGGAATTGGGAGTAAGTAAAACCCCTGTTAGAGAATCTCTACTGCAGCTGGAAAGGGAAGGGTTTGTGGAAAATATTCCCGGCAGAGGAGCAATAATCTCCTATATAACTTCCAGGGAGATAAATGATGTTTTCCAGATCCGGGAAATTCTTGAATCCGGTGTTGTTAGAATAGTCGCTTCTTTTCATGGAAATCAGGAGATAGAGGAGATCCGGCAGAATTATAAGCACCTTTTGGAGACAGAGGAAAAGAAGATTCAGGATATCCACCAGTGGGGAACCTGCGAGGATATGCATCTGGCTATAATTAAATCCCTGGACAACCACACCCTGACAGCAATGTACACCGGCCTTTTAGACAGGATAAAGAGAATCAGAAGCTACTATGGAAAACGTTTTTCCCAGCGCAGGCTTCACGATATCCTGGTGGAGCATGTAGATATAATGGATGCTGTAATGCAGGGGGATGTTGCTTCTGCGGAGGAGCGTATGCGAGAGCATTTAAGACATGCCACAGCCTTTTTGACAGGCATAAGCGGTACTGTATCTTAATACTTAAAATTATTTACCTATCTTATGTATCCAAACAATCTAGGCAGAAGGAGAGTGATCGGTTCGATATAGGTAGTCATAAGGAGAACAACGATCTCTATTCCCAGGAAAGGCAGTACTGCCTTTGACAGCTTTTCAATTGAAATCTTTCCGATTCCTACGGCAACAAAGAGACATAAACCTAAAGGTGGAGTTATCAGCCCGATCATAAGGTTTAATACCACGATTGCACCCAGGGTAACAGGGTGAATTCCATAGGCAGAGGTGATCTGGATCAGAATCGGCACTGTCAGGATCATAGCTGCCGTTCCTTCCATAAAAGTGCCCAGAATAAGAAGGATAATATTGATAACAAGAAGCAGGACATAAGGATTTCTTATTGTATCTGCCACAAGGGCTGTTAAGTGTTGAGGTATCTGCTGGGTTGCTAATACCCAGTTAAAGATATTAGAACAGGCAATTACAAGAAAAACCACACCAGTGGTTTTGGCAGTATTTACAAAGGCTTCCATAAGGGATTTTAAATTAAGGTTTCTGTAAACAAATATTCCGATTATAAGAGCATAAACCACAGCTATACCGGAGGCTTCGGTGGCTGTAAAAACACCTAAAAGGATTCCGCCAAGGATGATAAGGGGCATCATCAG
>Ga0067045_1030057_pt1 | contig 16913 bp, 15 predicted proteins | sample TerdegcTABiofilm_FD_59184 | JGI IMG/M metagenome (GOLD analysis project Ga0067045, IMG submission 59184) | Combined Assembly of (Gp0054472, Gp0054536) Wastewater bioreactor microbial communities from Singapore -Terephthalate degrading...
CCAGCAAGTCCAGCCCCAGCGCCGGGCGGTTGTATTCCACCTCGTGCAGAAAGCCGGCGTAGGGGTCCAGCCCCACCGCGCGGACGGCACTGGTGGTCAGCCGGCCGAGCAGGGTGTAACCCAGCGAAAGCAGCACGTTGATACCGTCCGGCGGCGGGCGGCGCAGGCGGGCGTTGAAGTTCCACTGCGGGTCAAACAGGCGGCGGAAACCGCCGAAGTAAGCCGCGGTGGCGCTACCTTCCAGCCCGCGCAGGCTGTTGAGGTTCATCTTGTTGGGCAGGCTGATCAGCGCGTCGCTCAGCCGCGCGGCGGCTTCGTCAATGTGCGGGTCGCCGCGTTCGCGGTTGTGGCGCTGGAGCAGGGCGCGCTGGTGTTCCAGCTTGGCGCGCACCAGCGCCTTGGCCATTTGCAGTACAAAGGCGGGGTTTTCGAGGGCGCGGTACTGGGCGCGGCGCAGCGGTACGTGCGGAGTCAGTTCGCCGCTCAACACACCGCGGAACTCGCCCTGCTGGGAGAGGAAGATGACCTCGATGCCCTCCCCCAGCAGGGCATCCATCAGCGGCGTGGTCAGCCCGATGTTGCCGAACAGCACAATCTGGCTGACCTGGCCGATGGGGATTTGGGTGAGGATGCGGGTTTCGCCGTTTTCCTCCATTTCCACCTGCACGCGGCGGTTATGGAGGCGCAGTTTGGAATTTTGTTGAACGACATACAAAGGCGGCATGAACACCTCCGGATCAAGAAAAAAGCAGGCTCAACCCGTCCGCGGCAGGTCATGCCGGTTGTTGATTTAAAGACCCGTTCCGAAAGAAACGATATTCGGTTGTTAAGGTGCAGGTAAAACAGGATAACAGCGGCTCACTCCGCCGCGCGGCCGGGGGAAGGCAGGCGGCGCGCCTGCCCCAGCCCGTAACCCGTCCCGCTGCCCAGCCCGGCGTAGCGCGCAAACTCGGCCAGGTGGTACAGCGCGCTCAGCCAGAAGCGGTCGTACACGCTGGCGGTGTAGGTCACCTCGCCCACCGCGCCGATGCGCAGGCCGCCTTCCTTGACCGGCACGGCCAGGCTGTTGAGGCGGTAGCGCGAAAGGTGCAGGCATTCGGCCGCAAAGCGGCGGGTTTCGGCTGGCAGCGCCAGCGGGGCAAAGGCGTTCCAGCGTTCCAGCAGGCTGGCAAACACCTGCTCCGCCAGCGGCAGGGGCAGGTGGCGGCCGTTGACGTGAAAGGTGGTCGGGCTGGCCAGCTGCAGCGTCAGGCGGCGCGGGGGGGCTGCCCCCACCAGGTGCCCAGCGGCAAAGTCATCGTAGGCGGCCTGCCCGGCCCACAGGTGGCCGGCCGGGTCGAGGTAGACGGCTTCGACGCGGAAGGGCAGGTAGTCCAGCTGCAGCGCGGCGCCGGGCGCCAGCGCGCCGCCGGGCCGAACGGCCTGCAGCAGCAGCGCGCTCAGCCGCGCGGTGAGGGCGGTAAAGCGCAGCGTGTAGGTTTGCTCGCTCAGCGGCTGCCGGCCGGCGCCGAAATGCCCCATCAGGTTCGAGGCGGTGTACGGGCGCAGCCCGCTCTCGTCGTGCAGGTCGGCGGCCAGGGCTTCATCGGCGCGGCGGACGACATCCAGCAGCAGCGCCTGAGCGGCGCGCCCCCACCACTGGGGCAGCGGGCGCTGCGGGGCGCCAGCGGTCAGCGGGCGCAGGATCAGCACCAGCGAGAGCAGGTCGGGGGCGGTGCTCATGCGCCGCCCTCCCCGCCGTTGGCGTAGCGGGCGGCGCGGGCGCGCTCGCGCACCTCGTTCAGGTTGAGGATTTCGGCCACCTCGTAGCGTGGCGGCACTGCCCCGGCCACCGGGCGCAGGCGCAGGATGGGCGGGAAGTAGCCCATCCGTCCGTGCAGCTCGGCCAGCAGCAGCGCGGTGATGAAGTTGAGCGAGGGCGGGTTGATCAGGATGGGCGCGCTCTGCCACTGCTGCGGGGTGAGCGGAATGCGCGCCATCAGCGCGCTCAGCTGCGGCAGGAAGGGCTGGTCGTTCTTGAAGTGGACGGGAAGATCGTAGGTTTGCTCCACCGGCCGGCCGATCAGCGCCTCCACCTGCTGGAGCTGTTCGGGGGTGAGCGGATGAGAAAAGTTGAGCAGGAGCATGGGAATACCTCTAATCAGGGTGTGTACCCGCATCGGAGGGCGGGTTTTCGGATGAAGGAAGGATGCCCAAATCGCTGGATATTTCTCTGAGTTCATCTAAAAGATGTACTTTACTCTGTAGGGTTTTTAACTTCATTCCCGACGCTTTGTGCTCCGCATGGCTGAGGCTATTTCTTGTTTGAAAGATCTGATCAAGCAATTTGGTTACTCGCTCAGCTTCATCCTGATTCAACTTTAGCCATTGGTTGGCTAATTTCTCTACCTCAATATCAACTTGTTTCTTTCCACCGTTGAAATTCCCACTAAGGTCTGCGGTACCCTTTTGGAAACGCTTAGAGAGGTAGGTAATTGTTCTTTCGGTAATGCGACGCATGCTCTTTTCGCCATAATGAAAGTCAATTTCATTCATCAGCCTCCACATCACAAGATCAACACCATATTCACGCGCAAGTGTAAAGGCTTGAAGTGTTTGACCATTTTTTAAGTACCATTCAACCAAATTCCATTCCTTGAGCAGGAACTCCCGCCAATCTTCATCTGAAGGTTTGTCATTCAGTTTGTTGGATGAAGGTTTGTAATCCTTATTGACAGTATCCGGAAGGATAAATTCTTTAAAGACGTTGGTAATGCGTTTTGAAAGAACGGTGAACGGGCGGGAGGTGTATGAAAAGGATTCGGCTGCTTCTTCCAGAGCAGACTCTAGGGCAGCAGCCTTCTCCGACAGGCTGAAAGGCTGGCATAAGGATGCAGCCTGAGATACTTCTCTCAAGGTGCGAGCCGCTTTGTTTTGTTTTGCGTCCATCCGTGACTCGAGCAGTGTAGCAAGTGATTCGGCATTGCCGGCCTTTACAAAGAATTCGGTTGCGTTGATCCAGTCCAGCATCTCCGCAAAAGGGCTGAGGTCAATAACTGGGCTGATGTTTGAGTCAGACGTTAGTTCAGCAGCGGCGTAGTAAATCGCCTTAATTTCCACATTTTTTGCGGCTTTCAAAAACGCCGCAAAAAGAAAAACCATAAACGGAATCGAACGCAGCCCATGGGTAATGTCAAACGAAACCAGATCGTGGTTTTCAATTTTTTCAATAATCGTATTGAAAATATGCCAGACCTCCTTCGTGTCTTTGCCGGTGTTGATTATAAGGAATTTAACCTTTGGTTCATCCTTCAGACGTTCAAGAATGCTACAAACATTTTGAAGATCGGATCTCTTCTTTTCATTGATCTCACCATCCTGAAACCTGCCTTTCTTGAACTTGTACACATCCTTGAAAAGACTTTTGGTGATGCACAACAACAATTGGTCGAAAGGCATTTTGCCATTCTTATATCGCTTTAGAAGAGCTTCCCCAAAAATCATGCCATCATAGACTTCAGGCTCATCTGCAAATTGATATGTAGTCTGCCGTGGCGTAGCACTCATGAAGGTAATCACCGTGTGAGTCATCTTCACCTCCACAGGGACTGGCTTCCCCTAATCGCCTTGAACTGCACCAGCACCCAGCCGAGCGGAAGGGCCGGGCTTTCGTCCATTCTTCCGTTCGGGGCTTTTTGAAAAGCGGCCGCCACCCGGCGTGAGAGGGGGAAGGGTTCGCCGGGATTACGCCGCCCGCGCGCCATACGGAACTGACGCAGCAACGCCTCGCGCACCTGCGGGCTGGCAAACATCTGCGTTCCGAAGGTTTTGCTCTCCCAGCCGGTGCCCCAGCCCAGGCACACCAGCATCTGATTGGGCTGCAGCTGGCTTTTCAGGATCTGGTCGTAGAACGAGGTCAACCGTCCGGCGTTGGAAATGTGCTCGAACCAGGCTTTTTCGCGGCGCGCCTGCTCCAGCGAGCGTTTGTTGACCAGCGCCGGCAGCCCCAGCAGGGCGCTTTCGGCGGTGAACTTCAGTCCGGCGCTTTTTGCCCACGCGGAAAACAGCGCCGTATCCACTTTGATGGTCAGTTCAAAGGTCACGTCCGGGCGGATGGCTTCCATTTCGATGGGCGAAGCCAGTTTGCCGCCGCGGTTGATCACCCGCGCGTTGACCACCATCAGCACCTCGCCGGCCGGCAGCGGCGCGCTGTCGCTGATCTGCAAGGCACGCAGCAGGTCATGATTGGGGTTTTTGCCCAACAAAGAGCGTTCCAGTTCCTGCGCGGCAAACTTGGGATTGCGCCCCAGCCGGTTGACTTCCAGCTGTAAACCGTACTGTTTCCACAGGTTGGCCGCCAGCGCGGTGCGCAGCGCACCTTTCAAGGAACTGCCGGGCAGGTATGGGCGGTCATACACATCCTTGATCTGCTCGCGCAGCACGGCGCCCTCGCCGGTAGCGCGCGGCACGCCTTTAAGGACGTAGCGGAAGAAAGGACTGTCGGCGCGGTAGTCGCTCTCCTCCAGCAGCTCCTGCGGCGGCCGTTGGGAGATGATCGCCAGCTGGCGCGGGTCGTCAATGTTTTGCGCTTCCAGCAGGCGGTTGTGGTCAATTCGCCAGGTTTGACCCCTGTAAATGGCGTAATCATACTGATTGAGCAGTTCCACACCGCTGCCGATGTGCAGCGGGGTGAGTGTGGAAACCTGCACCTCGAAAAGCGTGTAATCAGGCATGTTGACCTCCTTGCGCCTTCAAGCCGGCCGCGCAAGCCAGCCCGTAGCGGTAAATGGGGTGCGGCAGGTCACCCGCCGAACGCGGCGAAACATCACACACCTCGCCGGCCGGGTAGTCGGGCAGGTTCAGGCGGCTGCCTTCGCTGACCATCAGCACGCGCTGGCGCAGCAAATTTTCCCTGCCGAAGGGGTCGCTCCAGCCGCCCACACTGACCAGCTGGTAGCGGCCGTTTTGCAGGGCAGCCGGCAGCTCCGCGGCGCGCGGGTGGTAGCGGCTGAGCAGGAGAACCGCCTGGCCGGAACGGACAGCGGGCAGTTCCCACGCCAGGTTTTGCGGGAAGCCCTCGCACACTTCAAAGCCGCCAAAGCCGATGGAGCGTTTGCCGCCCAGCCCGCTGAACTGCAGGCTGTCCACCGCGCGGCGCAGCAGCGCCCGGGCAGGATGCCGCTCATCCGCCAGCCACTGCACGCCGAACCACAACCCGCATCCTTTTTGAAAATGAATTTGAACGGTGTGGAAGATATCCGACGCCTGCCGGATGCGGTCCACGCTGACGTGCGGCTGGCGGGCGCGCTGCCACACCTTTTGGCGGCGCAGGGCAATCAGCTTGTTCTTTGGCAGGCGCAGGGCGGGCGGCAGCCGTTCCGCTTCTTCCACCGTCAGCCACACCTGGCCGCCCTGCAGGGTGATTCCCTTCTCAACCGGCGCGCTGTCCTCTTTGGGAAAGAGGTACTCATCCAGCGGCTCACCCTGTAGCAGACGCCGGAACAACCCTTCGGACAGGTATTGAACCTTTTTGATTCGTTTGCCGTACTCGCGCAGGTTGTCCTGGCTGAGCGCGCTCGTCCAGTCCACCACGGCCGGGTAAAAGCGTACTTCCCCGGCGTATGGAAAGGTGGAAGTCAACAAAAAGGGCGGCTGAGGCGGATCGCTGAGAAAAGGCTGTAAGAACAGCGCCGGGTCTTCCCCGCCGGCAGCCAGCGCAGCGGTCAGCGCGCTGAACAGCGTATCCGAAGGGATGGTCGCCAGCGTATCTTCCAGTTCCAGCCCGCGCCTTCCAACCCGTACGGCGCCCTTCAGTTTGAGGGCATACACTTCAAAGGGTGGCATGACGCCCTCCTACAATTGAGAAAGAATGGTTTGCTGCAGCGAAGCCAGCCCGCCGGCAAAATCGGCTACGGTTTCAAATTGACCCAGTTCGAGCGGTTTGGCGCTGTAATCCTTGCCGCGCCACTCCACACGGATGTTTTCGATGTCCACCTTGCCGGAGCCGCGGCTGCCCAGCCCGCCGAGGTAATCATCCAGCAGCAGTTGCAGCCCTTCGGCAATCACTTTCAGGCGCTGCACATCCTTTTTGGCATCGCAGTCTGCGCCATCATAGACCGAGTACACCAGTTCCGCCCCGCTGAAGCGGGTGCCGGCCGGCACGCGCTCCATCTGGCGCGGGTTGGCCGCCGAAGTAACCCGGTCAATCGAAACCTCGGTTTTGACCTCGGTATAGGGCAGGTCGGTGCCGGCTTCCTCGAGCATCTTTGCGCTCTGCTCGTCCATGAAGACATCCCGCACAATCAGGCGGGTGGGGGTGGCAAACTCGCGTTCGCCCGGCACGCCGAAGGTGGTGCAAACGTCACAATCCAGATAGGTTTGCAGCGTATCGCTCCTGTCTGCGCCGCAGGAATGGATGTAGCCCTGACCGATGCGCTGGTTCTGCTTGAGTCCCTTGTACTTTTCCAGCAGGCTGCGCATTTTGCCGCGCAGGCTGGAGCCGGGGATGTAGGGGCGGTTGGTCAGCGGGTCACGGATGACGGTTTTGTCCACCCCGCCAATTTCAATGCCGGATTCGGTGCCGCCGATGTGCAGCCCGGTTTTGGCAACCACATCGAAACGAATCAAAACGCGCCCTTTGAGTTGAATGCTGTTATTGCTCATCATAACCTCCTGAAGTTGAAAAATTACGGGGTGTTAATTACCGCCATAGGCTTTGTGATAGGCCAGAATGGCTTCGAAGAATTCGACAAAACGGTTGAAGTACTCATCCTGCTTGTCGGCCGGCGCCTGAGTGACCGCATCCAGCGCCGGTTTCAGCACGTCCACCAGGGCGCGCACCGCCTGGCCGCGCTCGCGGCGGGCGCGGTACTCCATTTTCGGTTTGAGCAGAATCAGCCGGCGCAGCACTTTTTGGCGCTCGGCATCTGCCTGAGGGCCTTTCTGGCGGGCAACCGCCCACTCGCCCTGAATCTGGCGCACCTCGCCAAACAGGCTGCGAATCTGGCTGGTGGAAAGACTCAGGTCTTTCAACTCTTTGCCAAACTGGTCTGCCGTTTTCACCAGCAGTTCACCGCTGGCATCCTGGGTGATGATCTTTTGCACTTCATTTGCGGGTATTGGACTCATGTCATTCCTCCTGTGAATTGAGCATATAAAAATCTGGACTTAGTTCTTTCAAAACAGGGATTAATTTTTCCCGAAAATTTTCAGACAGTTTGTATAGCGTTCTCCTGAAACTTCTTTGATTTTCTCCAATCAATTCTCTTAAGTAATTGGCAGCAAAAATCACATGGGTTAAATTTGTAAAGAAACGAACCGTTCTAAAATCCTCTTTTTCAGTTAAGACCGATAAACTTATGCAGAAACTTCTTGCATTTTCTCCCATAACCCTTTTAATAATTCGTTGATTAATTGGTCGGCCAAGATCGACTTTAATTGCCAATTCCTCAGTTTCATTCCAAAAACTCCTGGTTGTTTGGGGAGGATAATTTCTTTTTTGCGTCTCTCTGATCCATGCTTTCCAATAAATGCGGTCGAGCATAACTCCGACACGAATGTCCTGTTCTTCACTTAAGAATATCTCAGAAACAGGGACTTCCGTCCTTTCTTCAATAGGTTGATCAAGGGTTAATTCCTCTGTGTGCACTAGATTTAATGTGTCAATGTCATTTGGAGAAGTTTCTTCCTCCTCTTTGTTTCTTGTGTAGGCCTGCTCACTGTTAATTACTACATTCTCTGCTATATCCTCCTCTCCAGAACGATATTCACCAATTATTTCAGGTAGGGCTGTTTCCAGATAAAACGGAATCGAACAAATTTGTGTCAATTCCTCATCAGAATAAATCCAGCTCTCAATCTTTTCAAGGCTCTCAGTATCGCAGTGAACCTCGATATATTTTCGGATTTGCTCACGAGTGAACGGTTGTATTTTGATTTCTATAATCTCGCTTCTATATTCATCCGCAAAAGATGGCAGGGGTGGTCGAGTAGCCAGAATAAACTTCAATTCAGGATATCTTCTTGTCATATCTTCTAAAACTCGGATAAATTGTCTTCTGGCTTGCTCATTGAATAATTCATCAATGCCATCCAGCAGTGCCACAAAATGGTATTCCTGATTTTCAAACAACCGATACAATTCCTCAGGTCTATTATCAAGAAATCGCAAACCTTCACATAAGCGATTAACAAGCAAGTTTTCCAATTGGCGTATTTCCTGCAGGCACATATCCCTCAATGAAACAAAAATCGGGATAAAACCAAATGGGTGGTAGAATCTCTTGAAATTTTCTTGATTACGAATATCCCCCTCCAATGATTCAGCTCGACCATAAGCAAACCTTTCGAGTATAGTGGTTTTACCGATGGCAGCTTCGCCCATCAATACAAGAACCTTTTTGTTACTATCCAGGAAGTCTTGAATCTCTTTGATAACTTCCTTGCCATTTGGTGTTAGCAGTTCTTGATATCCCTCTATTTTTATGGATTTTTGGTGCCTCTCTTGAAGAAGGGTAAAATAACTTTTCCACTGTTCAGGAGAGATGTATGGGCATTTGGTGTAGGGGAAGTAAAACCTTTCCATTTCGGGAATTAATTCTGTGTTGCTCTCCCCACTTCGTATCCAGCATTGCCCTTTTTGTATTTGATGCAGATCTTTTTTGACTTTGAACGGATTTTCGGTCGGTAAAGCAGGTATTTTTACAGATAAAATGAGATGCCCATCACAATTAACCGCTTCCAGTCCAACAATAAGGTGAGGTTCGATAAAATTTATGATTTCGTCCTTGATTTTTCTCTTAAGTCCATCAACGCTTCCTCCACATCTGGGTAACATATCATTAATTCCATGAATTATTCCATCATCATTAACCCCCAATATCAACTCTGATTCCTTACCCGTAAACCTGCTTGTATTGGCCAAAGCAATGATATCCTTGATAAAACTTGCTTTACGCCGATCATCCCACAATTCAACATATGCCTTCCGATCAAAGAGAAGACCTTCTTGCTGAGTTATTTTTCTTCGGAATGACTCATCACATTCCATAGGGCATCTCCTTAACCTTTGCGGGTAATCAAATCCGCCCAGCGGGCAGCCAGGCCGATCCATTCGATGCTGCGGAATTGATCCTGTTTCAGGCGTTCGCGCAGCTCATCCACATCTTGTTTGGGCACGCCTTTGATGCGGCTGAGGTAATACTCCGCCAGCCAGTTCCACGGCCCCCACAACGCCTGCCGCTGACCGGCATGGTTAATATCCTCGCCGCGCTTCTGCCGTTTTTCCAGCGTGCTGCGATACAACTCGTGCAGGCGAATCAGTGTGCCAATCACGGCGCGGTTCTGGTTATCCTTCACCATTCCTTTCAAACGGTGCATCAGGGCATGCGCGGTATTATTATTTTGCGATTCACAATCGTGGCAGCCGAAACGCTGCCAGTTGAGCGGCTGGCCCAGAAAACTGAGCGCGTCTTTCTCACGCACTTTGCCGTTTTCCCACCAGCGGTGAGCCTTGGCCTGCTCTTCAGCAGCGCCGGCTTCTTCGGCAGCCTGATACAGCGGGTACTTGCCGCCCACCAGCACAATCCCCCCGCTCGGGTGAATATCGGGGTGCTCGCCGGTAAACCGGCTCAGGTCACGCCGCAGGCGGATGGCAAATTCCACTACCGCATCCCAGCTGCCGGCGAAGAACAAATCATCACCGCCGGAGTAAATGGAGTAAAGGCGGTCGCCGTATTCTTTCTTCATTTGTTCGGCAATTTGCCCCACCCAGCCTTCAAAGAACAGGCTGACGGCAAAACTGAGCGAAGCAATCCTCGAAAGCGTCGCGCGATTGCCCAATCCTTCGGCAAAGATTTTGCCAAGGTTATCCACATCCAGACGCAGCACGCCTACACGTTTGATGCCGTTTGCCTGCTCTTCCAGAACGCTCAACGGCTTGAGCGAACCGGGCACGGGCAAGTCATCCACTTTGCCGCGCAACTGGTTATGCTCTTCATCGGTCAGAATTGGGGTTACATTGACCAGCAGGTAACGCGCAACAGCACGGCTGGGATGCGGTTTACAGGCACGGAAAGCGTCGTCATTCAACGCAAACACAATTCCCTGCGGCTCAGGCTTGAGTTCCTCCAGCACTTCCACCTGATACCCAAAGCGGCGGGTAATTTCCTGCCATCCGCGTCCGGCCTGCAGGGTAATCTGCCCCGGCAGGTCGGGTTCACACGGCTGCAAAACCAGAAATTGCGCCTTGCGCAGCTGCTTGCCCAATGCTTCGTAGGATTCGCACACCGGGCATTTGTTGACCGTTTGCATCACGCCCTCATCCACCTGCCTCACTTTGACCCCGGCGTGCTCCCGTCCGCACACAGCGCACTGCTGCGGCGCACTCCCGCCCACACCGTGCGGCTCAAAGACGCGGGCAAGATCCGCCTCCAGCCCTTCCAACCGCTTTAATTTGGCGGCGTTGATTTGACCGATCAGCCCGTCCCACTCGGCGCGAATGTTGCCGTTGAAAAAGTGCCGGCCGTTCAGCAAGCGCGCCTGTAAAATCAGGCCCAATTCGCCCTGATGCTCGTTGAAGAGGGCGCGGGTAATTTGCGCCTGAATTTCAGGCAGTTTTTCGGCGTCTTCACGGCGGGCAATCAGGTAAAAATTGCCGCCGCCGGCGTAAATCAGGTTGGTAATGGGCAGGTTGAGCTGCTCCAGCACAAAGCGGGCAATCACCAGTCCCAGCAATTGCAGGTAAAAGGAGCGTCCGCGCAGACCGCTGGCTGCCCCGCGCGAGGTGATGGTGTAAAGAAAGCTTTGCACGCCGGTCAGGTCACCGCCGACCAGCGCCACCAGTTCCTGGTCAACCGCTTCCGGCTCACGGGCAAATTCATTCAGCTGCGCATCGCTCAGCGTTGGACTGTCATACAGCGCTGCTGCCAGTGCGGCGGTCATGCGGCTGTGATCGTAAAGGCTGATGTCCGGCCTGGTTTTGTAATAAGCCGAAGGCACACACCACAGCGCTGTCTGCATCTCCGCCAGCAGGCTTTCAAGGTAGCAGGGCAGGTTGCTGCCCTGCTGAAAGGCATCCCTCAGCCTGCTCGCCTGTTCGGCAAAATGGTTGTACAGCTGCTCGTACTCCTTCCAGGGATCACCATTCTTATCGGCGGGGAAGAGACTCTTATCACTCAATTCCAGAGCTCTTAACGGCCAATAGACCTGCTTAATTTCATTATCTGCCGCGTGAAGGCGCACATCCGAAAAAATGGAGAGCAGCTGCGCTGGGTGATTGTCCCGCTTTTCTTCATTGGGCAGCGGGTCGGCGCGCTCCCCCGCCGAAAGGCGGTCGGCCAGCGCTACGGCAGCCGCCAGACGGTCGTGGGGTGTGTGGTGTCCGCCAACCGCCAGTTTAATCCGGCCTTGCCACGCCTCAGGCACATATTTTTGAACAAAATCCTCACTGAGCAGGGCGTGTTTGTATTTGTAGTCACGCTGTGCCGCATCATCCCATACCCGGCTGGCACCCTCCCCGGCCCGCAGGGCAAACTTGCCGATGTCGTGCAGCAGTCCTGCCAGCGCCGCCAGAAAAACCTGATCATTTTTCTCCATTCATGCCCTCCTTTTTTGGTAAAAAAAAGCACTGCTGGCAGCCGGGTTCCCCTCGGCTGCCCCCTGCAACCGCCGCCGTCTGTCAGCAGTGCATTTTGATTGTAGGTGATTTACGCGTCGTTGTCATGCGGGTTTTCCCCTATTTTGGTCACATAATAGCCTTGCAGCAACGCCATCAGCTGCGTTCGGTTCACACTTTCCATCTGCCAGTGCTGCGCCGCTTTGGTGTATGCCGAGCGTAAATGCTGCTCCACCGTGCGCGGCGAAAGATGCAGCAGGGCGGCAATTTCCCGGTCGCTTTTGCCGGTGGTTACCAGAATCTCCACCACCTGCCGCTCGGCAAAAGTCAAGGTACCCATCACAAAGTTGTGCATGTCCTCGCGGCGGCGTTCCAGCTGCAGCCGGCGGATGGCATCCAGCGCTGCCCAGGGGTCGTCAATGCCGCGCAGGCTCAGCCAGGCCGGAGAAAGCTCACCCCAGCGCACCACCGGGATGGCGGCTAACTGCACCGCATCACCCGGCTGCGGGTGCAGCCGTTTGCTGGTCAAAAAATCGCCGGCCGAGTACAAATGCCACAGGCAGTCGTCTTCGTCAAACAGCATTTGCGCTGCCACCATGCCGTAGATGGACATGGTTTTGCGCCCGCCGGCAATCAGCAGATGCACCGTTTCGCCGTTTTGCTTGGCAAACGCAATCCGCTGGTAGATGCAGCGCAACACTGCCTGTCCGGCGGCCGCGCTTTCGGTATCGGCAAATGGCTTTCCCCGCTCTTGCAGCGGGAAGAAAGAGAAGACAATCCCCTGCGGCTGATAATCGCCCAGCGCGGCTTGCAGGCGCTGCACAGCGTCCTCAATCGGCGTGCCAGGGGCGGTGGTATGCACCACCTCCACCCGCCGAACGGCAACCCCCTTGCTGAATAACAAATCCAGCCCGGCAGTAACCACCTGGGGTTCACTGCCAAGGGTAGCAATCAACACGGGAAAAGATCGAAAATTCATGAACAGAAAATTCAGAACTTAAGAAAACACCCCAAACTCTTTCAATTATACAGAACTTTCTTCCCGCTCCAAACAAATTTTATTATAACCTTTCCAACACCAAAAAACCACTCAAACGCTGATCTTTCTTTTACACTTTGCTAATATTTTTCATAGACTGATGAATTATTAAATAAAACACAAGCTCAAATCAACCATATCCGTAAGAAAGGAGGGATGGCTTATGTTGGAACCTCTCTTCCCCTGGCGTGAGATGCGCCGCATGGAGCGCGAAATGGACCGCATGCAGCGCGAGATGGAGCGAATGTTTGATACCTTCTTCCCCCGCCGCCGACGCTGGATGGAGGTCGAATTCCCGCCTTTGAACATTTGGACCAACAATGATCAGGCGGTCGTCACCGCTGAATTACCCGGCATCAACCCGGACGAACTGGAACTTTCTGTCAACAATGATACCCTCATCCTGCGCGGTAAGCGGCTGGTTAACCATCTACCGGAAGGCGCCCGCTATCAACGCCGCGAACGCTTCCAGGGTGAATTTGCCCGCTCGTTGCAGCTGCCCTTTGCCATTGATGCCGACAAAGTGGAAGCGCACTACGAAAACGGCGTGTTGACCATCACCCTGCCGCGCGCAGAAGCCGATAAACCCAAGCGCATTGCCGTGCACGCTGCCGAATCCAACGGAAAGGAGGGATGAGCCATGACTGAGGAAACCCGCGCCATTCAGGTTCAGCAGGAACAACGACCCGCCGTCCGCGAAACCCGCAGCCGACGCGTCTTCGCTCCGGCGGTGGACATCGTCGAAACCAACGATGATATCCTTGTGCTGGCGGATATGCCCGGCGTCCGGCAGGATGACTTAGAGGTCGTCCTCGAAAAGAACGTGCTCACCATCCGCGGCACGGTGCAGCTGCCCGCCATGCAGGAATACGATCTGGAATATGCCGAATACGAAGGCGGCGATTACGAGCGCGTCTTCACCCTTGCCGATGACATTGACCGCGAAAAAATCGAAGCCGAAATGAAACACGGCGTGCTCCATCTGCGCCTGCCCAAAGCCGGTCCGGCTCGCATCCGCCGTATCCCGGTCAAAACCGGATGAGCAGTAAACCCGTGATGGAAAGGAGGTGAAAGGAATGCCGATCACCGACTTGATTCCCTTCCGCCCCAAACGCTCGCTGGCCGTCCGCCGTGAGAACGATCAACCGCGCGCGCTGATGCGGGACTTTGACCGCTGGTTCGACACCTTCTTTGAACGGCCCTGGTCGCTGATGCCCTGGCGCTTGTTCGATGAAGAATGGGACACCTTCACCCCGCGCGTGGACGTCAAAGAGACCGACAAAAAAGTCATCGTCACCGCCGAACTACCCGGTCTGGACGAAAAGGACATCGAAATTTCCGTCAGCGGGGATGCCCTGATCCTGCGCGGTGAAAAGCGTCAGGAAGAGGAAGAAAAGGGCGAAGATTACTACCGCATGGAGCGGCGCTACGGTTCGTTCCAGCGCGTCATCCCGCTGCCCTGCGAAGTGCAGGTGGATAAAGCCGAAGCCAGTTACCGCAAGGGCGTGCTGACCGTTGAATTACCCAAAACGCCCGAAGCGCAAAGCGCGCGCAAGATCATCCCGATCAAGACCAGTTGATCCGCAAAACGCACCTCAGCGGGGGCTGACCCAAAGCGGGCAGCCCCCTATTTTTCATCCCGGTGCAATTCTTAAAAAATGGCCGAATGCCCTTTTTTCTCGCCCTGCCCTATTGGAATCGCCCCTCACTCGGCGTAAAATAATGTCCATACAATACTATTTTTGGGAGAGGAACGTATGCAGGCACTCAAAGAACGCATTTTGAAAGAAGGCAAAAATCTGGGGGGCGGTATCCTCAAAGTGGATAGTTTCATCAACCATCAGGTGGATCCCATCTTGATGGACGCCTGCGGGGCAGAACTGGCCAAACGCTTCGCTCACGTTGGCGCAACCCGCGTGCTGACCGCCGAAATCTCCGGCATCGGCCCGGCGCTGATGACCGCCAAACACCTTGGCGTGCCGGTGGTCTATGCCCGCAAGAGCAAACCGATCACCATGCCGGACACGGTCTACCTGACCATTGCGCCATCCCATACCCGCGGCCGGCCGGTGGAGCTGATTGTTTCCCCCGAGTATCTGGCTTCCGGCGAGCGGGTGCTGATCATTGATGACTTTCTCGCTTCCGGCGCCACCATTTTGGGCCTGGTGCGCCTGACTCAAGCAGCCGGCGCGGAGGTGGTCGGCATCGGCGCCCTCATTGAAAAGACTTTTGAAGGCGGACGCGATGCGCTTGCCTTCCTCAATGTTCCCATCGTTTCGCTGGCCTGCATTGTCTCGATGGTTGAAGGTAAAATCGTCTTTGCTCCATGACTGACGCAATCGCTATTCTGGATTTCGGCTCGCAGTACGCCCAACTGATTGCCCGCCGCGTGCGCGAAGCGCAGGTCTATTGTGAACTGTTCCCCTGGGATGCCCCTGCCGAACAGGTGCTGGCAATTCAACCGCGCGGCTTCATCCTCTCCGGCGGACCGGCCTCTGTTTATGAAGCGGGTGCGCCTTTCATCCCCGCCTATGTCCTGCAATCCGGGCGGCCGCTGCTGGGCATCTGCTACGGCATGCAGGCGCTCACCCATGCACTGGGCGGACGGGTTGCCCCGGCCGCTCAGCGCGAATACGGCCCGGCGCAGGTGGAAACCCTGCTGCCCAACCCTCTGCTCCCCACGGGCAGTTACCCGGTGTGGATGTCGCACGGCGACCGCATCGAAGAGCCGCCGCCCGGCTTTGAGGTGCTGGCGCGCAGCGCCAACAGCCCCATCGCCGCCATCGGCGACCCGCGCCGCGCTTACTACGGTGTGCAGTTCCACCCGGAAGTGCATCACACCCCCGGCGGGGCGCAGATGCTGCGCCGGTTTGTGGTGGAAATTTGCGGCTGCCGCCCGGACTGGACGCCGGAAACCATCATCGAACAGGCCGTTCGGCAGATTCGCGAACAGGTTGGCAGCCAGCGCGTGCTCTCTGCCGTCAGCGGCGGGGTCGACTCCAGCGTAGCCACAGCCCTGGTGCAGCGCGCCGTCGGCAGCCAGCTGACCGCCGTGTTTGTGGATACGGGCATGTTGCGCCTCGGCGAACGGGAGCAGGTCGAACGCGCATTCCGTCATTCGCTGGGTGAAAACCTGATCGTGGTGGACGCCGCCGCCGAATTTTTGGGCGCACTGGCCGGTGTGGAAGATCCGGAAGAAAAACGGCGCATTATCGGCGAATCCTTCATCCGCACCTTTGAACGCGAAGCCCGCCGCCTGGGTAAAATCCCCTTTCTGGTGCAGGGCACCATCTACCCGGATGTCATTGAATCGGCTGCGCCCGACCGCAGCAAAGCCCAGCGCATCAAAACCCATCACAATGTCGGCGGGTTGCCGGCCGAATTTGACTTTCAGCTGGTCGAGCCGCTGCGTTACCTGTTCAAGGACGAAGTGCGCATCGTAGGAGAAGCGCTCGGTCTGCCGGAAGAACTGGTCTGGCGGCAGCCCTTCCCCGGCCCGGGGCTGGGGGTGCGCTGTTTGGGACCAATCACCGCCGAACGCCTGGCACGTTTGCGCGCCGCCGATCATATCTTCACCGGCGAACTGGCGCAGGCCGGCCTGCTGGGACGCACCCCGCCCGGCGCGCCGCAGCGCATCTCACAGGCCTTTGCCGTGCTGCTGCCGGTGCGTTCCGTCGGGGTGATGGGCGACCAGCGCACCTATCAGGAAGTGGTTGCCCTGCGCGCCGTCACCACCCAGGACTTCATGACCGCCGACTGGGCCAACCTGCCGCACGACCTGCTGGCACGGGTTGCCAACCGCATCGTCAATGAGGTGAGCGGCGTCAACCGCGTGGTGTACGACATCACCAGCAAGCCGCCGGCCACCATTGAATGGGAATGAAACCGAACTGAACCCTAATACCAGACGCGGAACCACGACTGGGCGCGGGCTTCCTCGCCGTTTGCCGTGACCACAACTTCCAGCGTAACCACCTGACGCGGCTGCCACTCCCCCACGTTGAAGGTCAACGTGCTGATTCCGCTGGCATCGGTATTGTTCAGGCGGTAAGCAGCCCGTTCGCCGTCCGGATATTGCAAAACGATGGAAACCTCAGCGCCCTCCACCGGCTGACGGAAGCGGTCAACCACCACCACAAAGAGAGTCTGCGTGCTTTGGGATTGGATCAGCGGGCGGGCGAAGAAAGCATGCGCCACCGGGAAGCGCTGCCGGCCGGGAATGGCACTGCCGATCGGTTTGCCCGCTTCGAGGTCGCGCTGAACCAGATCGAAGTGGCGCTT
>Ga0067045_1003695_pt1 | contig 16912 bp, 19 predicted proteins | sample TerdegcTABiofilm_FD_59184 | JGI IMG/M metagenome (GOLD analysis project Ga0067045, IMG submission 59184) | Combined Assembly of (Gp0054472, Gp0054536) Wastewater bioreactor microbial communities from Singapore -Terephthalate degrading...
CTGCCGGTCATTCCTCGTCCGGAGAAGATCGTTTGCGCAGTGCGCAACTACATGGATCACCACCAGGAAGTGCTGGCCGCAGGAATGCAGCGAGAACTCTCCGAGGAGCCCCCGATTTTTCTGCGCGTGTGGCGTTCTCAGACTGCACACCAAGGCCCGATCGTGCGTCCCCATGTCTCCGACTCGTTGGACTGGGAGGGAGAGCTTGCCGTCATCATTGGCCAGGGCGGCCGGGACATCGCCGAGGCGGATGCCTGGGAGCACATTGCTGGCTATAGCTGCTACAACGATGCGAGCGTGCGGGAATGGCAGTTCCATGCCAAACAGATTGCATCGGGCAAGAATTTCGAGTCCACCGGCGCCTTCGGTCCCTGGATGGTGACAGCCGATGAAATCTCGCCAGGCCGTGAATTGAAGCTCGAGACACGCCTGAATGGTGCCGTGGTGCAGTCTAGCCACACAGGACACATGATCTTCTCGATCCCNCGCTTGATCGCCTATGCCTCCACCATCTTCACGCTGGTCCCGGGCGATGTNATCATCACAGGCACTCCNGCTGGCGTGGGCTGGAGCAAAAAGCCTCAGCAGTTCATGAAAGCAGGNGACGTCGTGGAAGTGGAGATCGAAGCCATNGGTCTGCTGCGCAACCCAGTGATAGCGCAGTCCTAATCCNTCCCNTCAGACTTCATCCACTTCACACGGGTAGAGCCAGGCCCAAAGAGGCCGCCGCCCATGGAGACAAACATGCACAGAAGACACTTCCTTGCCGCCAGCAGTGCGACGGCCTTGTCCTGGTCAACACTTCCGGTTATGGCTCAGACCTATCCGGATCGGGCGATCAAGCTGTATCAGGGCTTTGCCGCTGGCGGAAATGCTGATTCCATCGCCCGCGCCGTAGGTACGGAGATTGGAAAGGCCCTGGGACAACCCGTGATAGTGGAGGCCCAAACCGGGGCCGGTGGGACCATTGCGGCAACCACGGTGGCTCGCGCCAAGCCTGATGGCTACACCTTGTTGATGGCGACTGGCGGTCATGCGGTGGCCGGTGCTTTGTACAACAAGCTCCCTTACAACTCGGTAAGTGATTTTGAGATGATCTCGACGGTCACTTTCTTTCCGTTCCTGTTGGTGGTCAATGCAAAGTCCAAGTTTCACAGCTTGCGCGAGGTGCTTGCCAGGGCCCAGGCTGAACCGGGTACCTTGGCATATGGCACGGCTGGAGTGGGCTCCACCCATCATTTAGCTGGAGAGCTGCTGGCCAAGTTGGGACGCGTGAGCTTGATGCATGTGCCTTATCGAGGCGACGCCGCAGCCGTCACCGCCCTGCTGGGGGATGAAGTGCCCTTCATCATCGCTCCGCCAACAGCCGTTCTTTCCAACATCCAGGCTGGCAAGCTGCGTGCGATTGCAACCAGTGGTGCACAGCGCTGGCCAGGTTTGCCCAATGTCCCCACAGTGTCTGAGCAAGGTGTGGCTGGGTACGACGTGCGCTCCTGGGCAGGGCTGATGGCACCTGCCGGCACTGCGCGCGCGGTGGTCGAGCGTCTGAATGCCGAGACGCAGCGGGCGCTTCAACTGGCTTCTGTGCGCAAACGTCTGGAAGACATCGGCGGTGAAGCGCGAGGCAGCACGCCTGAAGAAATGAAAGCCATGGTTGGCCAGGAGCTTGAGAAGTGGCGCCAGGTTGTAGCCGACGCCAAGATTCCTAAACAATAAATGCACTCACGGAAAGTTCAGTAATGACTTTGATAGCAATTCGCAAACGCAGCCTCAATATCGAGACGATCTACCATGAAGGCGGCCCACCGGCTGAGCAACCTCTACGCGTAGCATCGGCCTGTGCTGTGGTTCGCAACCCCTATGCTGGACGCTACGAACCCGACCTGTTGCCTTTCATGGCAGAGCTGCGCAGCCTGGGCACCTTGCTCGCAGAGGAACTGGTGGACACTTTGGGCAAAGAAAATGTCCAGGCCTACAGCAAGGCGGCCATTGTGGGCGTTAACGGAGAGCTGGAGCACGGTGCAGTTTGGCACGAGGCCGGTGGTTGGGCGATGCGCCATGTTCTGGGCGAGCCCAAGGCCATCGTTCCATCGGCAAAAGCTGTGGCTGCCACGGGCTACCGCCTGATGGTTCCTCTGCACTACATCCATGCCGCTTACGTGCGCAGCCATTACAACAGCGCGGAAGTCGGCATCCAGGACGCCCCGCGTCCTGACGAAATCCTCTTTGCCCTGGTGATGGCCGACGGTGGCCGTATTCATTCGCGCCTGGGTGGACTGACCCGCGAGCAAGTCTCGGTGCATGACGGGCAGCGCTGACCATGGAGACGAACACTATGACGATGAAAGCCGTGCAACTGCAAACCACTGGCGGCCCAGAAGTGTTGTCTCTGGTCGACTTGCCTCTGCCCCAGCCAGGTGCTGGTCAGGTGCGCGTGAAGGCTCATGCCATCGGAGCAGGCGGCCCCGATGTGTTGATTCGCAACGGCACGTATAAGTGGATGCCGCCATTGCCCGCTATTCCTGGCAACGAACTGGCAGGTATCGTGGATGCGGTGGGTCCGGGCGTGAGTCGCCTCGCGATCGGTGATCGGGTACTGGTCAGTGCACGTGAGCTGCCTCAGCGCGGGGGCTGCTATGCGCAGGCCATCTGCGTTGCGGAGTCCGTTCCGTTTGTACTTCCAGACACCATTGCCTTTGTTGACGCGGTAAGCCTTGGCAATTTCCAACTCGCGTTGGCTTTGCTGGCCAGCAATGGCAATTTGCCGGCGAAATCCATTCTGGTGCCCGGTGCCGCAGGTGGAGTGGCGACGGCCCTGGCACAGGTGGCCAGATCTCGTGGCTTGCGTGTCATTGGCACAGCTTCCACCGCTGAAAAACAGGCATTTGCAATAGAAAACGGCGTCACAGATTTGGTGAACGGCGATGTGAAGACGCTGCCTCAGCAGGTGATGGCACTTACTGATGGGCGAGGCGTTGATTTGGCATTTGACCATGTGGGGGCCGATCTCTTTATCGCCTGTCTGCGTTCTCTGGCACCGTCAGGCATGGCTGTGTCGTACAACATTCTGGCAGGCCCCCCGTCTGCTGATGTGTTCGACGAGTTGCGCAAATTACTAGCCAGAAGCTTGGCCATTCGCACTTTCTCTATCCATGCGGTAGATGCAGACATCACGCAACGCCGAGGATTGATGGAGGAAGCCATCAGGCTCATGGCGAGCGGCTTGGTCCGTGCACCACGTGCCATGCGTATGCAGCTGGCACAAGCTCGACAGGCTCACGAGCTGCTCGATAGTGGTGGCACTCTGGGCAAGCTCGTCCTCATTCCCTGATTCCGTGGAGCTTGTTAGCATGAACCAACCCTATACCGCCAACCTGTCCCACTTCGGTATCTTTTGCCGCGATCTGGAAGTGATGAAGTCCTTCTACACAGGCGTTTTTGATATGCAGGAAACCGACCGTGGTGAGGGCGTGACCTTTCGCTTCGAGATCGTGTTTCTGAGCGGACGAAATGATCAACATCATCAATTGGTGTTGGCCGGAGGACGCGGTGCCGATTCGCCGAGCACAGTGATGCAACTGTCTTTCAAGGTCCAGTCCATTGACCAGTTGCGCGAAGCGCGGCGTCGGGCACTGGCTTTGGGGGCGACGAAAATGCGCGGTCTCAATCATGGCAATGCGCTTTCGATCTACTGTATGGACCCTGAGGACAACACCGTGGAGGTTTACCTGGACACGCCTTGGTATGTGAGTCAGCCCCACGGAGACCCGTTAGATCTGGAGCAGAGTGATGAAGCCATTTGGGCGCAGACCGAGCGGGTCGTGCGCACAGACCCGAGCTTTATGCCTGTGGCCGAGTGGGCAGCCCAGTTTGAGCAGCGTCGTCAGGCGACTGGGAACGCATAGTAGGCAGTGCCTCACCACGAGTTGCGACACCTGAAGCTCAGGTGGGCCAGCACTTGGAGAAGCGGCAAGCCATCGGCATTGAGCAATGTCCTCAATGCTGTATTGGCTTGTCCCTTCCCATGGCGGAAAGTTGTGCCGCTGCAGTCGATAAGCAGCTGTATGTTTTGCTTGCTCCTTGGCGTCAGGTACCAGCATCCCAATCACTTAGGCTCTTAGCAAGACCTTCCCTTTGCGGCCCGGCTGCAAGCTTGCGGCTGCTGCTTGAGCAGCATCATTGAGATCGAAAATGGCCTCTGCCGGAAGTTTGAGCTCACCCGACAATACCCGCTGCAGCAGTTCGCCAATCAAGCGCCGCTTGTTGTCAGGCGTCATGGCTTGACTGACCTTGCTACCCCAGAAGCCCTTTACCGTTGCTTGCTTGAAGATCAGAGATCCGGAGTCGATCTGCATGGGCTCACCGGCCATGGTGCCAAAGGAAACTAAGGTGCCTTCCTCACCCAATAGACTCAGTAGGGATGCACTGGCGGAGCCTCCAATGGAGTCCACGGCCGCACGAGCCAGCGAGCCGCCAAGAATGGAGCGAGCGCGTTCCTGCCAGTCTGGTTGTGCAGTGGACAAGGCATTGCCGATGCCCAGGGCGGCAAGCTCCTGTACACCTGCATCGCGTCGAACCAGGTTCAAGACGTGCACACCGCGTGCTTTTGCCAACATTGCCAAAGTCTTTCCGACCGCGCCATTCGCTGTGTTCTGCACGATCCATTTTCCCGGCTCGACATTGAGAAACTCCAGCAGCATCAGTGCGCTCAGTGGCATGGCAATGATTTGCGCTGCGGCTTCATCGGGAATAGCTGGCGGCATCGGCACCAGCACATTGGCAGGGGCAAGAAAGTACTCCGCCCAGGTGTTGTGGACTCCCGCTACGGCGACCCGCTGTCCCACTGTCGGGCCTACGACACCTTCACCCAGCGCATCGACGATGCCCACGGCCTCGCTGCCGCCAATCGCGGGAAGCTCAGGCTTGTAGCCGTAGCTGCCGCGGATCGTCCAGAGGTCATGGTTGTGGATTGGCGCCAGCAAGGTCTTGATGCGCACTTCACCGGGACCCGGTTGTGGGATGGGACGATCTATGAGCTCGAGAACCTCGGAAGGTTCGCCAAAAGTGGTATGGATAGCACTGCGCATGACTTATTTCTCCTGATGAGCGAGCATGGACAACAAGGCATGGGCCACGCCCTCGGAGCTGGCTGGATTCTGTCCCGTGACTAGACGTCCGTCCGTGACGACATGCACTTGCCAATCCGGCGCTTTTTCATAGTGAGCACCCAAGCGCATGAACTCGTCTTCGATAAGAAAGGGTACGACGGTGGTTAGGTCGACTGCTGCTTCTTCGCTGTTTGTAAAGCCTGTGACATGACGACCGGCAACCAATGGTTGTCCATCAGCAGCCCGGACATTGATCAGAGCACCTGGCGCATGGCAGACGAGGGCGAGTGGCTTGCCGGCACGCGCGAAGGCCTCCAGCAGGGCAATGGAGTTGGGATCGTTGGCCAGGTCCCACAAGGGGCCATGGCCGCCAGGGTAGAACACGGCATCGAAATCGGTGGCGCTGACCTGATTCAGAGGTACTGTCGAAGCCAGAGCTGCCTGCGCTTCGGTGTCCTGGCGAAACCGCTCGGTGGCAGAGGTCTGGGCTGCAGGCTCATCGCTTTTCGGGTCCAAAGGCGGTTGACCTCCAGCAGGCGAGGCCAGCGTAATCATGGCTCCCGCATCTTTCAATGCGTAGTAGGGGGCCGCGAATTCCTCCAACCAGAACCCGGTCTTGTGACCGGTGTCGCCCAGCTTGTCGTGGGACGTGAGTACAAACAGAACTTTCATCAATGACTCCTTAGGTGTCGGAAATACAGTGGCTCTTTGCTTCCATGATTCAGGATGCAGAGGTGCAAGTGAGCAACCGCTCGGTGGTGTCACGAGCCTCCAGCAACGGCAATTTGTTCTGACTCAACTTGGCCAGAAGCGCTGCCCCTAGCCACATTTGATACAGCGCGCGGGCAAGCGCAGGAGACGGCTTCCCAGCGGGCAAGGACCCATCTTCACGGGCTTCGTCGATCAGGGAGGCGATTCTCGCCAGCAGGCGCTGCACGCCGGCGTCGAGCACCAGGCGCATGTCTTCGGAGAGGTCAGCCACTTCTGCAGCGAGCTTTACCACTAGGCATTCTTCGGCCCATCCAAGCGTGGGATTGCTGGGTGCTGAAATCCAGGCATCCCAGTACCGCATCAGTCGCTCACGACCATTGCCGGTTTCGCCGAGCAAGTCATTGAGCTTGTGTCCGTAGCTTTCCACATACTGCTGTAGCAGCGCGCAGCCAAAGGCTTCCTTTGACGAGAAGTAGTGGTAGAACGAACCCTTGGGCACGTTGCAGGCTTTAAGAATTTCGAGCAGGCCCAGACCTGCAAAGCCTTTGTGCAGCACCAATCGATACCCGGTATCGAGAATGTGCTGACGAGTCGCTTCGGCCTTTTTGCTGCGTATCATGTGCGTGATTATAAAAATAGACCGGTCGTCTATAAATGTTTCCAGCATGACCCATGCTGGCCACATGGCTTTGTCGGAGGCTGTTGAAGGCCACGGAGGATTGGATCCGAGAGCTGATCCAGGCATTGGATAGATCTGAGACTGCTGCTCAGTCGCCATGAAATGCCCAGGAGCTACCCGAGCTCATGCGGTTGGATCTATCGCATCATGGGTCGCCTCGATCTGGATTTCATTAGCCACATTCAAATTGACTCGCACTATGGCGGCGCTGGTCTAGCTGATCCTTTAAAGCGGTGTCTAGTGCAATGACCTCAAACTCATGCTCGCGCTAAGATCGACCTCTCTCATGACTGTTTGAGTGAATCCCTCATGGCGGTTCCCGATACGACACAACTTGATTCCCGTCGCTGGCGTAGCGCTGAACGAGCGTTTCAAGACGAACCGCTTGAAGCGGTGCCTCCCGAGCAAGTTCAATGCTCCAGCCTAGGTTTACCCTGGCATGGCATCTCGGTCTGGCATCAGCTCGCCAATGCAGAGGATCTTTATATCCCGCCAGCGGGTAAGCATTGCGTTATCGTGCGTCGTGGGCCAACCACGGGCCTGATTCAAAAGCATGGCGGCGAAATGCACAGCAGCCGGTGGAAAACCGGCGAGGCTTTGCTTCTGCCTGCACATACGCCCAGCTTCTGGCGTACAGAGTTGCCGAGAGACAACCTGCATCTGGACCTCTCGCCCCAATGGCTTCAGACGGTTAGTGGCCAGGACTGCTCTGCCGTTGCCCTGCGCAGCAGCTTTGGACGACATGACCCGGTGCTGGTTCAGTTGGTGCAGGTACTGCTGCAAGCCTTGGGCGACAACTCTGCGCTCAATCCTGCCTTCGCGGATGGAATCGCCATGAGTGTGGCGATTCATCTGCTTGAACACTATCGGGCTCCCCTCAGCGGTCCATCCAGCACAGCACTTTTGTCGGCCAAGCAATTGAAGCGCGTGCAGGCACTGGTGATCGAAAACATGGAGCAGCCTCTACCCATAGCTGTTCTAGCGGCCGAGGTGCAGTTGAGCTCCTATCACTTTGCCCGCAGCTTCAAAGCCACATGCGGTCTGACGCCCCATCAGTTCGTGCTGCAGCAGCGTATGAAGCGGGCACGCAAGCTCATGCTGGAGTCCAGTGATTCCATCGCAGACATTGCGCTGCGGGTCGGTTTCGGCACCGCCTCCCATTTTTCTCAGGCGTTCAGCAAATACTGGGGCACCACGCCCTCGAAATTTAGACAACAGCACTGAGCGGCATCCGAACGCTGGTGCTTACCTGCGTCAATGACGGCCGGGGCTTGCGCAATCCATCGACGATTTGCGCAAGAAATCGACATTCGGGGGCAGCGCGCTCTCCATACTCAATGACAACGGCCTTTCCTCTTCGGACTTAGGCCGGTTCAACGATATGGAGACATCATGATTTCAAGGCGTTCCCTGGTTTTGGCTGGCACATCGCTGCCGCTGGTGGCAGCTGCACCTTTTGCATTCGCGCAACCAACGACCTTCCCGCGTCGTCCCGTCCTCTGGGTGGTTCCCTATCCTGCTGGCGGCTTCGGCGATGCGGTATCGCGTGTACTGGCCCAGCACATGGCGTCTACGCTCAAGCAGCCGGTGGTGGTGGAGAACAAGCCAGGAGCCGGGGGACAAATTGCGGCAGCCCATGTCAAGCAGCAGCCCGCGGATGGTCATACCCTGCTGTACGGCGATATCGGCCCGTTTGCCATGAATGCAGCGCTGTATCCGAAGCTCAACTACAACACGCTCAAGGACTTCACACCGATTACTCGTCTGCTTACCTCCAGCTTGCTCTTGGTCGTGCCTCCCGGTAGCCCGTACAAGTCCGTGGACGATTTGATCAAGGACGCGAAGAGCAGGAAGGACGATCGCGCCATTACCTACGGCTCTTATGGCATAGGCAGCCAGCCGCATATCTGGATGGAGATGCTCAAGCGCGAGACCAGAGCCAGCCTTCAGCATGTGGCCTACAAGGGGGCCGCCCCTGCCGTGCAAGATCTGATGGGCGGTCACATCGAGGTGATGCTGGATGTGGCGGCCAACAGTCTGCCGTATGTTCAAGAGGGGAAGCTGCGCGCCTTGGCTGTCGTGGGGGCGGAAAAACGTCTCGAACGCCTTCCTCAAGTTCCAACTCTTTCCGAGCTGGGCTATCCAAACCTGAACGCTCCAGGTTGGACTGGTGTGGTGGTCAAGGCTGGAACTCCGCCAGACATCGCTGCGCAACTCCGCTCCGCGGTGGTTCAGGCGGTGGAGTCAGAGGAGATCCGCCGCCGGTTTGGTGATCTGGGCGTCACCCCGGCGCCTCAGACACCGCAGGATTTCGCTCGCTTTATTGAATCCGAGACCAAGCGATGGGGTTCGGTCATTCGTAGTGCCGGTGTGGTCCTGGAGTAAGAATGCCTTCAGAGTTGTTCGACCTGCACGGCAAAGTGGCATTGGTCACCGGAGCTACCGGTGGACTTGGTGCCGCGATATGCCGAGTTCTCGCAGCACAGGGCGCTTCGATACTGGCTTGCGACCGCGACAGCGATGCATGCCAGCGTATGGCCGAGGAGCTCCGCAATGGACAGGGGCAAGCGCTTGCGCTACCCGCTGATTTAGCGGACATCCCCGGCATTACCACGCTGGTTCAGAAGGCTCTGGCCTGGAAAGGGCAAGTAGACATCCTCGTGTGCAACGCCGGAATCCAAGGGCCAGCCGGCTCTTTGTCCGATATCGGAGATATCGATTGGCAGCAAGTCATGGATATCAACCTCCGGGCGTCTGTGGAGCTATCGCGGCATTTGTTGCCGGCCATGGCTCTTGCTGGCGGCGGAAGTGTGATCCTGATGTCCAGCATTGCCGGGATCCGCGGTAACAAAGCCATTGGTCTTTATGGCTTGTCCAAAGCTGCCCTGGCTCAACTTGCCCGCAATCTTGCGGTGGAGTGGGGTCCTCAGGCTATACGGGTGAATGCTGTATCGCCTGGTCTGATACGCACACCCTTGGCGCAACCACTGCTGAACCACGCTGAATTTATGCAGCGGCGCCTGTCGCTCACGCCGCTTCGCAGGGTTGGAGAACCGCAGGAAATTGCAGGGGCGGTTGCCATGCTGGCCAGCGCGGCTGGCGCCTTCATCACTGGACACAATCTCGTCGTCGATGGTGGAACCACCATCAGTGACGGCAACTGAAATTTTGCAAAAGCAGCATATGAAACTTGCCACGCTTTACACCGAACATCCAGACGGGCGTCTCGTTGTCGTCTCGCGCGACCTGTCGCTCATGGCGGATGCCTCGGGCATCGCACCAAATCTCAGGACAGCTGTTGAGGAGTGGGAGCGGACCGAATCTGCTCTGCAGGCTCTATATGTCGAACTCAATGAAGGTCGCTGCAAGAAGGCCCTGCCTTTCGAGCCCAAGCAGTGCAATGCGCCGTTACCGCGCGCGCCCCAGTGGTGCGATGGGTCAGCCTTTCTCAACCATGGCCAGTTGATGGAAAAGGCATTCAATACCCCGCCACAACCTGATGCGCAGACAGTCCCCCTGATGTACCAGGGAGCTAGCGACGATTTCCTCGGGCCCTATGCAGATGTGCCCCTGCCCAGTGAGGACGACGGGATTGATTTCGAGGGCGAGTTCGGCGTGATCCTAGGGGCAGTGCCCATGGGTGCGACACCGGATCAAGGTTTGTCAGCCGTGCGCTTGCTGGTTCAGATCAACGATTGGAGCCTTCGTACGCTGGGCCCGCGCGAGATGCGCACGGGCTTTGGCTTTCTGCAAGCCAAGCCGTCCACGAGCTTCGCACCCATCGCGCTCACGCCGGATGAGCTGGGACCTCACTGGAGTGACGGTCGGGTGTATCTGCGGCTGCATGTGGAGTGGAATGACGAGCGTTTTGGAGAGCCGCATGGCCAGGAAATGAGCTTCAGCTTTGGCGACTTGATTGCCCACGCCGCGCGCACACGCCGTCTTTCGGCAGGTACGGTTATTGGTTCGGGCACGGTTTCCAACGTTAACCGGGCGGCAGGCTCGGCATGCATCGCAGAAAAGCGTGTCCTGGAGATCCTGGATCAAGGCAAGCCGACTACCTCGTTCATGCGCTTTGGAGACCGAGTCCGGATGCAGGCACGTCTGGAGGATGGAAGCGATGCGCCTTTCGGCACCATAGAGCAATGCGTTGTGAGGCCGCAGGTATGAGCCGTGTGCTTGTCACCGGTGCCGCCGGATTTGTTGGGCAAGCTCTGGTCGGGCGCCTGCTGGACGATGGCATCCAGGGCCGTCCTGTGCACCAACTGGTTCTATCGGACTTGTCCTTGGCTGGAGTCCGCAGGGATCCACGACTGGTGCTGGAGGAGGGCAGTGTGGCTGACAGAGCAGTCCAGCAGCGACTTCTGCGGCAACAACCCGAGGCAATCTTTCATCTGGCCAGCGTGCCTGGTGGCGCAGCTGAACGCGATCCTGTGCTGGGCCGCGGTGTGAACCTCGAGGCAACGCTGAATCTGCTGGAGACTTGCCAGGAGCTTGAGCAGGCACCACGCTTTATCTATGCGAGTTCCATCGCTGTTTACGGGGATACTGGTACATCGAGCGTGAGCGAGGATATGACGCCTTCGCCCGCTATCACCTACGGCGCTCACAAGCTGGCTTGCGAGACCCTGTTGGCCGATGCCAGCCGTCGAGGCTGGGTGGACGGTTGCTCCCTGCGGCTGCCGGGAATTGTGGCTCGGCGCGACGAGAACCCTGGCTTGGCATCCGCCTTCATGAGCCAGCTCTTTTGGAAGATTGCAGAGCGGAAAGCTATTACATTGCCCATCTCTCCCGAGGGAAGATGCTGGTGGATGTCAGTGAAGACATGTGTGAACAATCTGGTCCATATGGCCGCCATGGACTCGGGACCTTGGTCTGCTCGGCGCAGCTACCAAATGCCGGTCTTGCACCTGGGTATCGATGAGGTCGTCCAAGCATTGGCAGGGTGCCTGGGTGTAGACGCGGCGGCGCTTGTTCGTTACGAGCCGCACCCTTTCACCGACAAAAATTTCGCACGCTATCCGCAGTTGTCGACACCTCGTGCAATAGCGATCGGTCTACACAATGATGGCAGCGCCGATGAGCTTGTGCGAAATGTATTCGACTACCCGTGACAACACGCTCGATCCCAAGCCTGTTCTCGACCACGTAACCAACCGGTCAGCTCAGGCCGTGCGTGTAACGCAGGGATGTATATGGGTATGACCTGAGCAGATTTGAATATCCGCTGCTTCTGGCTCAACGCAGAAGCAGCGTGCTGGTGGAGTCGTACCGAAGTCCTGATTGAATCGCCGCAGCCCAGAAGGACTCAGGCAGATAGAGTGGCACTGCCTCTTCGTTTTCCAGGCCGAGAGGCTGCATCACTCGAGCAATGAGGCAATCGCAGGGTGATAGGCCCCGTCGACGAGCACAAACAGCATGCGGCAGGGCCGGCTCGAACGGTTGGCCCAGGCGTGGTTGGTGCCGCGCTGCACAACAACATTGCCTGGGCGTAGCAGCACCTCTGCGCCGCTGTCGAGTACCAGGGTCAGTTCGCCTTCGATGACGACGCCATAGTCAACCGACTGAGTGCGATGCATCAACGGGTGCGGCGAATCCGCCTGCACGGTCGATGCGGCTGCATCGCCGATCTGTGTAAAGGCGTTCAGCATCTCGCTTCTGTCTTGCGCGAGGAGCTCTGCGGTATCGGGCGGGATGTCGACGAATCGGATGCGTGTGCCGTTCTGAGGTGGCGGCAGCATCAGCTCGGCAAGTGTTGGGTCGGTGCCGTTATCCACCGGCGCTGGCGTGGCATGTGTGGCCCAAACTTCGTGGAATACCGTGCCAGGAATGGCCGCTATCTCGACTGCTGTGGGAAGTGGGCCGTGCGATGTGATGATGGCGCGACCTTGGTCGTCGTGGCCAGTGACAATGCGTTCAATGGGCGGCAAGCTCATGGTGCGATGTTTTCATCTTCAAAAATGGCGACTGCGCGTGTCCAGCCTGCAGATGCGCCACGGATCTTGTGCGGAAAGCAGCTGATGAGGAAGCCCGTGGGTGGTAAGGCTTCGAGGTTGTGCAGCTTCTCGAGGTGGCAGTAGCCGATGTCGCGGCCGGCCTTGTGACCTTCCCAGATCAGGGCCTTGTTGCCAGTCTCCGCAACCTTGGCAGCGGTGTATGAAAAAGGCGCATCCCAGCTCCAGGCGTCCGTACCCGTAAGGCGCACGCCACGCTCGAGCAGGTACATCGTCGCTTCATAGCCCATGCCGCAACCAGCGCCCAGGTAGTCGGCATTGCCGTAGCGGCTACCGGCACGCGTGTTGACGACTACGATATCCAGTGGCTGTATCTCATGGCCAATGCGCTTGAGTTCGGCTTCCACGTCCGCCGCAGTAGCGACATAGCCATCGGGAAAGTAGCGAAAGTCAAGCTTCACGCCTGGCTGAAAACACCACTCAAGCGGCACTTCGTCGATCGTGATCGATGGCCGAGAACCGCCCAGCTTGGCGTCCTGGGTTGAATGGAAGTGCCAGGGGGCATCCAGGTGTGTGCCGCTGTGCGTGGTCAACGTGACCCACTCGGCAGCAGCTGCTTCGCCATCGGGGTAGTCCTCAGGCGTCGTGCCCGGAATCATCGCCATGAACTCTGGCAGCGTATCTTGATGCTTCTGGTAGGTGATCTTGGGTGCTAGCGGTGGCGGGTCAGAGAGAACGTCGTTTTCCAAGTAGATAGAGAGATCGACAAATCGGCGGCGTGGCTTTTTCATATAAACACCTTTATTCGGGCACCACGCCCACGGCGCGCGACAGCGCCTGATGGATCTGGATCTCGGATTGATAGAACTTGTCGAGCGCTTCCAAGCTCATAGGTGCTTGTGGGTCAGTACCTTGGCTGCGCAAGAAATCCTGGACGTCAGCGTCGCCCATCGCAGCGTCGAAGGCTGCATGCAGGCGCTTGATCGCGGCGTCGGGAACCCCGCGCGGCACCAGCAGTGCACCCCACGCGGTATGCACAAATGTGCGTAGTTCAGGGGCTTGATTCTTGAGCGGCTCTACCTTTGGCAGCAGTGCGGGAGACTGGTCTGCCGTGCTGCCGAACGCGCGCAACTTGCCTGTCTTTATCAGATCGAACGCCAAGCCCCCCAGCGGCACGAACGACAGATCGATCTGAGAGCCTGCGAGGTCCTGCACTGCAGGCGGGACACCGCGGTAGGGAATATGGGACAGCTGAACGCCGCACAGGCGCGCCCATTGTGCGCCCATCAGGTGAATCATCGACCCCTGGCCGATATGGCCGAATCTCAGCGGGTTGCCCGCTTTATCCGCTTGGCGTGCCAACGACAGCAGCTCAGCAAGACTTTTTGCCGGCAGATCAGGTCTACCGGCCAGCACATAGCTTGTGCGGCCCAGCAGACCCACTGGCCGCATCTGTTCTGGCTTGTAACGCACGCTGGCCAGCGTCGCTGGCGTGAGAATGGGCTCGGTCTGCGAGACCATGACTGCGGTCATTGCATCGGCAGGCAAATTAAGCATGCGCTGTACGCCAATCGCACCGCCAGCACCAGGAAGGTTCTCGACAATGACGGTCTGACCCAATGCGCGTTGCATCGAACCCTGAAGCTTGCGTGCGAAAACGTCGCTGGGATTTCCAGCTGGCTGGGGAACGATTATGGATACATGTCGCCCTGACTGTGCCAGTGCCATAGGCCCGGCGGTGGCCGCGGCCAATATCACCAGCAGGGATCTCCGATTCATTCCCAACGGTGCGGCTTGTTGATATTTTTCGTTCATTGCATTTCTCCTTGTATTCCTGTGGCCGTGTCAGAACCGATGGCGCACGCCCAAAGCGACGCTCGTTCCCCGTGATTCGAGTACCTGAGATGGAGCCCCTGTCGTTTGGGTGCGTGTCTGATCACGCATCAGCACCAGATAGGCGTCGGTGCGCTTGGACAACTGATGGTCATAGCCCACGGTCAGTACTTTGCGCACGAGATTTCCACCAGCGGCAGTAGCGGGCACTGGCACCACGGCGTCACCGGTTCGGCGCGAAGCCCATCCGGCCAGCAACTGGCCTGAACCCACGGGAACGGCAGCGCTCAGCTCCCAGAGCCGATAGGAGATATCCAGTGGTTGCATAGCCGTGCCACGATTGCGTATGCCGCCAAGATGGGCAAAGAATTTGACGGCGTTGAAGTTGTAGGAGGCGGCGAGTTGCCAGGTCCGTGTGTTGTTGGGCGATGTTCCATCGGCAAACGTGAGCGGGTCGCGTTTGACGCTTTGCATTGCAAGAGAAACCGCTGCAGGGCCCTGTGCATAGGCCACACGGAGCGCATTGTTGCTACCGCCTTGTCCCTCCGAGAAGCCGTGGGCCAGAGAAGCGCTGACGCCTCTCCAGACCGGGCTGTCATAGACCAGTGAATTCGCCCAGCCTGTGCCGCCGGTCATCGGGCTGCCGATCATGGTGGTGAGGTTGAGTGGGCTAATCACGGTGGAGTCGCCAAAGGCGTTGGAGGACACGCTGTTGATGAACATCAGCGAAGTCACGTTACCGAGGCGCACGCGCCCCCACGTGGCATGCGCGAGACCGATCCATGCGGCACGGGAGAACATCGGATCGGCAGCAACATTGACCGGCGCTGGAATCGCGTCGTTGCGCCCGAAAGCTCCCGTATCGTTGCGTACGAAGGCAGACAAATCGAATGATGCGGTAAGCCCGCTTCCCAAATCCTCCGTGCCGCGGATACCCCAGTGGCTTGTCGACATGACGCCGCCGTCCACTTTCGCAGTACCGCGATCGCGTGCATTGACTCCAGCTGCTGCACCTTCGAAGCGTCCAACTGCTGCATCTATCAAGCCATAAAACTGCAGACTGGGTCCTGGTACACCTTGCGCATACACATTGGAAAGGGCCACCGCTGCAAGCGTGGCGACCAGTGTCAGCATGGTTGCGGGGGCATGGTTGCGCATGGGCGCTGTCAAGTCGTGCAACTCAGCACTGTTTTGCATGTTTGTCTCCGTTGATGTTTTTGTATGTCGCCCGGTTCGGAACAGGCGCGACGGAGCGGATTCTGGATATTTAGCTTGTATTCCTGAAATGGATTCTTTAGATTCCAGGAATCTATTTTGTGAATATCAATGCAAACCCGGGGTGGCGAGCTGCTGGAACCGCGGCCTTGCGCTTGAGCCCAAACTTCAAGACATGCGTTTCAACAAACTCGATCTGAATCTGCTCGTTGCCCTGGATGCGCTGCTTGCTGAGCGCAACATCAGCCGTGCGGGAGAACGCCTACATCTGAGCCAGCCCGCGATGAGCAATGCGCTGGCTAGGCTGCGAAATTTCTTTGGTGATGAATTGCTTGCCTCGCAAGGTCGACAGATGGTGCTCACACCGCGCGCGTTGGGGCTCATAGAGCCGGTGCGAGAGGTTCTGATGCGCATAGACAGCACGATCACCACACCACCGCTGTTTGATCCCACGGAGTCCACGCGCACCTTTGTGCTGCTGCTCTCTGACTTCACGACTGCGGTATTCATTCCTCCCCTGCTTGAGGCGCTCTACCAACAGGCACGTGGAATCGGTCTGGAGCTGCGCTCGCTCAATGACAAGCCTGCCGAGCAACTCGAGCAAGGGGACGCCGATCTGCTGATCATTCCTGAGCAGTTCGCGGCCGTGGACCATCCTCGCGCACCACTGTTCGAGGAACAGTACTTGTGCGTGACCTGGGCGAACCACAGCCGCATCAGAGAGGAACTCACGTTCAATGACTACCTCGAATGCGGACACGTCGTCGCGAACTACGCGACGGGCCAACAGCGCGCTGCGTTCGATGGCTGGTTTCTCGACCGCTTCGGCATCAATCGCAAGGTCGAGGTGTCCGCGCCCAGCATGGCGGCCCTGCCTCAGATGGTCGTCGGAACCGATCGCATCGCCACGGTGCATAGGCGGCTGGCACTGCAGGCGGAAAAAGTACTGCCAATCAAGCTCTGGCCACCGCCTCTCGAGGTACCCATGCTGGTACAGACATTGCAATGGCATCGACACCGCGATGCCGACCCCGCGCTTCAGTGGATGCGTGAACTTGCTTTTGGCGTTGGCCGTTTCATCTAAGCCCGCGATGGACGAATGTGCCGACCGAGCATCGTGACGATCGGGCGGCAGGCTGCACTATGGCCGCTCTGGGCTCCGATGCAGCGCGTCAGAGGCAAGAGGTCAAGACGACATTTGCTGCACGCCCTTGAGAAGGAATGTCCGACCTCGGAGCGAGCAGAAAATGATGGGGCACGGGCCAAGTCCATCGACACCTTTGCGCACATCGTCGAGGCCCTGGTCATGTCACAGGCCTGTCCCGATGATTCGCCACTTGCCGACGAAATCTTGGCTGTGTGTCGGGACAAGATCCTTGGCGCGTTGGCGGAGCAAGAAGGCGTACCGCCTC
>Ga0067045_1030058_pt1 | contig 16911 bp, 17 predicted proteins | sample TerdegcTABiofilm_FD_59184 | JGI IMG/M metagenome (GOLD analysis project Ga0067045, IMG submission 59184) | Combined Assembly of (Gp0054472, Gp0054536) Wastewater bioreactor microbial communities from Singapore -Terephthalate degrading...
CGCCGAGCTATCCACGGCTTGAGCGCATCGGCGTAGTAGTGGATGTGGTCGATGACGAAGCCAGTGCGGGTCAGGGTGCGGCGGAGGACGGGCAGGAAATCGACCAGAAAAGCCGTGGTGCGAGTGATGACGGTTGGAACGCCGGTACGCGCGACAGCTTCGGCCCAGCGTGCGGCCGGCGGTTGGAGCAGGCCGTTGTGCACGGAGCCGTGATAGGTGCCAACCGCCAATGCGAGCCAGCGTTCCAGCTCGCGCAGTGTCAGGGCGGCCATCTTCTCGGAGGCGTATTCCCCGCGCTGGTCAGGGTTGGAGAAGGTCGTCCCCGGCAATTCGTCGTGGATCATTTGCATCGCCGTGCCGATGATCCGTTCCACGATGCCGCCATAGTGCGGCTGCCCGAGAGGCCGATAGTCCAACCGGATGCCATGCTGCTCGCAGCCACGGCGTAGCGCCTCGCTCTTGAATTCGGCCGCGTTGTCCAGGTAGAGCAGCGCGGGCTTGCCGCTCATCGGCCAGTCCATTTCCACGTCCAACCTTTCCAACCAAGGGCGCTTGTCGCAACCGGCGTGTGCGAGGCACAGGCCGACCGAGACGGCAGATGGCGCTTCTAACGTGACCACCATGCCAACCACGCAGCGGGTGAACACGTCGATGGCGAGGGTCAGGTACGGACGGCCAATCGGTTGCCGGTCGCGCTCGTCCACCACGATCAGGTCGATGACTGTGTGGTCGATCTGTACCTGCTCCAGCGGTGCGGAGACTGGCGGAGGAACACCGCCAACACCTTGCAGGATGCGGGACGCATCCTGGCCTTCCCGAAGTCGAGTGGTCTTGAGTGGATCAAGGCTGGCGATCCGCAACGCGACCGTGTTGCGCGCCGGCATCCGCAGCTTTTGCAGCTTGCACACCCGCGCAACTTCACGGTGGAACGCCGCCAAGCTGCGCTTCTGCTTGGTCAGGAAGCGCTTTTGCAGTAGCTCGCGGATGATTCGTTCGACCGACTCCGGCAAGCGGCCTTTACCTTTGCCACCGCTCGACTGTCCAAGAGCCAAATCAGTGACCAGCCCCGAACCTTGCCGGGCACGGCGGATCAGGACGTAGACCTGCCGCCGGGACAGACCCAGCGCCTGGGCTGCTGCGTCGGCCGCTTCATGCCCGACCGTCTCCGACTGCGCCAACGGCCCAATGATCTCCGCGCGGCAGCGAGCACGCTCCCATGCCTGTTCTGACAGGGTGGCTACGCCGCGCTCGGCAATCGGTACGGTATCGGTCGCCATGCTCGCCTCGCTTTGGTGCACACGAGTATTGAGCATAGACGAGTTTCGTGCAGAGGAGTCCTGATATCGGGCTGTCAGGAGCCGTATGCACAGCAGGCTTCATGTCTCGTTGATTGGTGCAGTCGTCTTCTGAAAATGACATGCTGGGTGGCTTCTCCTGACATCAGGATAGGGTATAGCTCAGACTGACATTATTATTGCTGCGCCGCCGCAAAGAAGGTAAAATACCCCTTCCAAAAAATCAGCAAGCCAACTATCGGAGTTCCTACCCGTGTAAGCCTCTTTCTCGCTGCGAGCCAGCTTCAACCACTCACCACGCTCGCACGAGGCTGCACGTCCGATTCACTGCGTCTTGCTGGCCCCGGATCACTCGGGGTTCGTTCTCTATTCCGCTGGCCGGGAAGACGCGCTTGCGCTCGCCCCAACTGCCACCACTGGCTGGCAACCACAACGGAATAGAAGAATGATGAAATCCTTACGCCAGGACTGGCTTTCCAATGTCCGAAACGACCTACTAGCGGGCATCGTCGTCGCGCTGGCACTGATCCCCGAGGCGATTGCCTTCTCGATCATTGCGGGCGTCGATCCCAAGGTCGGCCTTTACGCCTCATTCAGCATTGCCGCAATCATTGCCTTTGCCGGTGGTCGCCCTGGCATGGTGTCTGGGGCCACAGGTGCAATGGCGCTGCTGATGGTGACCTTGGTCAAAGACCACGGCCTGCAATATCTGCTGGCTGCCACCGTGCTGACCGGCGTGCTGCAAATTCTCGCGGGCTGGCTCAAGCTCGGCGCATTGATGCGCTTTGTCTCTCGCTCGGTCATCACGGGCTTTGTCAACGCGCTGGCCATCCTGATCTTCATGGCTCAGTTGCCCGAGCTGACCAACGTGACGTGGCATGTCTATGCCATGACGGCGGCAGGTCTGGGCATCATCTACGGCTTCCCCTACATCACAAAGGCGGTGCCGTCGCCGCTGGTCGCCATCGTCGTACTGACTGCCGTAGCGATCTTCCTCGGTCTCGACATTCGCACCGTGGGCGACATGGGCAAGCTGCCCGACAGCCTGCCGGTGTTCCTGCTGCCTGATGTGCCGTTGAACCTCGAAACGCTCAAGATCATCTTCCCTGTCTCGGCCACCTTGGCAGTCGTCGGCCTGCTGGAATCCATGATGACGGCTTCCATCGTCGATGATCTGACCGACTCCAACAGCAACAAGAACCGTGAATGCGTGGGCCAGGGTGTCGCCAATATCGCCTCCGGCTTCCTCGGTGGCATGGCCGGTTGCGCCATGATTGGCCAGTCGGTCATTAACGTGAAATCCGGCGGCCGTGGCCGACTCTCCACGCTGGCCGCTGGCGTGTTCCTGCTGCTGATGGTGGTGTTCATCGGTGACTGGGTGGCCCGCATTCCGATGGCCGCACTGGTCGCGGTGATGATCATGGTGTCCATCGGCACCTTCAACTGGGCCTCGATCCGCAATCTGCGCGAGCACCCCAAAAGCTCCAGCGTGGTGATGCTGGCCACCGTGGTGGTGACGGTCGGCACCCACGACTTGGCCAAGGGCGTGCTGGTCGGCGTGTTGTTGTCAGGCTTTTTCTTCGCGCACAAGGTGGGCCAGATTCTGCGCGTCACCTCTCGCACTGAGGACGAAGGCCGCGTGCGCACCTACACCATCACCGGCCAGGTGTTCTTCGCCTCGTCGGAACGCTTCATCAATGCCTTCGACTACAAGGAGGTCATCGAGAAGGTGCGCATTGACGTGAGCCGTGCCCACTTCTGGGACATCACCGCTGTCAGTGCCTTGGACAAGGTGGTCATCAAGTTCCGCCGTGAAGCCACCGAGGTAGAAGTCATCGGCTTGAACGAGGCTAGCGCCACGCTAGTGGACAAGTTCGCCGTGCATGACAAAGACGGTGCCGACGACATGCTGATGGGCCACTGAGAGGAAACAGGATCATGAAGAACGAAAACAAAGTGCTGGCCTGCGTGGATCAATCCCACTTCGCCGAATACGTGGCTGACTACGCCGCATGGGCCGCTCGCCGCATGGACGCGCCGCTGGAGTTCCTACACGTCATCGACCGCCACCCCGAGCAGGGATCAGGCGAAGATCACAGCGGGGCCATCGGCATCGACGCCCAAGAAAACCTGCTGACCAAGCTCTCCGCAGAAGACGAGGCCCGCACCAAGAATGCTCGTGAACAAGGCCGCATCTTCCTGAACCGCCTGCGCGAACGGGCCACCGCTGCCGGTGCCGCGCTGGTCGATGTTCGCCAGCGTCATGGTGAGCTGGAAGCCACGCTGGCCGAACAGGAAGACGGCGTGCGCCTGCTGGTACTCGGACGCCGTGGCGAAGCCGCAGAAACGACACAGCGCGACTTGGGCCGCAATGTGGAACAGGTAGTGCGGTCCCTGCACAAACCGATCCTGACCGTGACCGAAGGCTTCAAAGAGCCGCAGCGCGTGATGATCGCCTTCGACGGTAGTACCGTGACCCGGCGTGGCGTCGAAATGGTCGCAGGCAGCCCGCTGTTCCGTGGCTTGCCAATCACCCTGCTGATGTCGGGAAAGGAAAGCCAGGACGCACCCAAGCAGCTTGATTGGGCCAAGACCACCTTGGAGGCCTCTGGCTTCAATGTGACCGCCTCGCTGATCCCCGGCGATGCGGAAAACATCATCGCCAAGACGGTCAAGGAGCAGTCCATCGACATGCTCATCATGGGCGCATTCGGTCACTCGCCGCTGCGCACTTTGATGTTCGGCAGCAAGACCGCTGACCTGCTGCGTTCCTCGACCGTCCCCACGCTTCTACTGCGATAGCGAAGGAGTCGCCTCAATGGACATGGAACAGTTCCGCGCTCGACTGCTGATCGAGCAAAGGGAAACCGTTGAGGCAATCCAGCAGGCTCAACAGTCCGCCGCGCCGGTCGAGCTGGATCAATCCTGTGTCGGTAGGGTGTCGCGTATCGACGCCCTCCAACAGCAGGCTCTCGCCCAAGGATTGCGGGAGCGGCTGACCATTCGCAAGCGCAAGGTCGAAGCTGCGCTGGCCCGCCTCGACTCTGGCACCTATGGGCTGTGCTGCGCCTGTCACAGTGATTTGGAGCCGGAACGGTTGAACGCCGATCCTGCTGTTGTGTTCTGCCAGGAATGCGCAACAGAGCGTCAATGACAAAGCCGTATTGATGCCCAACGGTGGAGCCGTTTTGCCTTAACGTGCTTTATTTTCCGTTTTCTGAGACGACCCCAAATAGCAGATGCCCCGCAATGAAAAGGGCCGGGTTCGCCGGCCCTTTCTGTGTCGTTCCACCTAGTCAGTCCTCATCGTCGCGTACGTTCTTCACCGTAATCCGGATTTCAGGGTTGAGGTGTTCCCGGAGGTGGTAGAGACCCTTGACGTTCTTCAGCCCTGCCCAGACTGCAACTTGGCTGGCTGGAACGCCTTCATTGAGCCACATCACCAAGCGTGTGTTGCGAAGGATCTGCGGGCCCAGACGAGCTGGCAGCGGCTGACCTGCCGTCTTAGCCGCAGCGACGAGAAGGTCTCGCACCAGCAGGAGCAGGGTCACGGATGTCATTTGACCAGCTGGTTTTCCACCAGGACGGCTTGCCGCACGGTTCGTGCAAAAAAGACTCTCAACTTCCGGCTTGCTTGCGACGCGGGGCCGACTAGCGAGCCAATCCTCAAGGGCGGCAACGGCCTCCGTGGGCAGTACAACGCGGCGCCGCTGGTTCTTGCCAGGCCCATCGAGCTGGAGCTGGTGAGGTCGCTCCGTCCCCTCGTCCATGGCATACAGGACCGAATTCAGCGTGAGCGTGCGAACTTCCATAGGTGTCAACGCCATCGCGGTCAGGCAGATAAGCAGCGCGCGATTTCGGGCACTGATCGGATCTCCATCGACTGGGGCGAGCAGGATGGAGTTCAGGGCCGCCCACACCTTTGGCGTGACGATCGCTCCAAGCGGATCTTCGCTCGGCGGCGTATCCATTCTTTCGAGAGCTTTTGCCGGGTTGGACGATACCCATCCTTGTTGCAGTGCGAAATCGTAAATGCGCTCTAGCAAACGCCAGTATCTGCGGCGGGTAATATCACTGACTTGGGTGTCTTCTTTGCGGCTTTCAGGTCCAGATGTCAGAAAGCCGACGACATCCTCGCTAGTGACGGCGTGCCACTCTATAGGGGCTGGCAGTTCCGCATTTCTGCCAGTCTTCAGATACTTCGTCCAGGTACTCCAGAAGTACCGATACGATGGCTCACCTTTAAGGCCAATAGGATCTCTGTCAGCCGAAGAACCGTAATCGAGCCACAGGTCAAGCAGAACTTCGGCGCTCGGCGGCTCTTTGAAAATCGATTCTTGAAATAGCTCAGACATAAGTCTACCTTTCGAGCATCCTCAATTTCCACATTATCACCCAGGATCTCTACAACTGCTAGCGATAGCTTTGACAAGCAGGCAAATTTTCTCAATACGGCAGGTCATGTAATATCAATACAACACTTCTATTGATTCTCTCGTGGATTCCGCAAATGCTCTTATTAATGCCGTGCCCTACGAGGGCTTTCTATTCTTCCTCAATAGCGTACTTGGCCTTGGAAGATAAATCGGATAATCGTCCCCAACCACCCTCTTCCAGTGACCCTGTCATAAACTCGATAGCGCAAGCGGGATAACCTTTCCACGCCTGCTTCAACCTATTGGACTACCCTCCTCCGTTGGTGATTGACAGCGTATTTAGCTCCCGTCAGCGAGGTCATGTAATATAAATTGAACCGCCCTTGGCCAGCAGAGCAAGCCAACACCGCACCTTGAACGCCTGTTAGAACCGGGCTTCCCTCGCCCTTGACCAGCTGCAGGCCCAGTCGTCCTAGTAATGTGCCCATGACCGTAAAACGTTGCCGGGCTAGTGAAACAGGCTCCTGCACGCCAAAAAAAAAGGGGCCGAGGAAATAAATCCTCGGCCCCTTCACGGTTTCATCACTTCACTTCTTCGGCAAAGCCGATACCCGAGCCACCTTCCATGCGAAGCCCAAAACGACCGATCGAGGTTGCATCCTGCCCCGCCTTCGCGGGAGAGCCATCGTAGGTGATCGTGAGATCGTTGACAGCAATTGAAGCGCGATTCAGCTGAAACGGCATGTCATAGGTCCGGTTCGCATTCAGCACAACTCCCTCGCTTGCCAAGCCAAGATGGAGGACGTGAGGACCATCCTTCAAATTCAGCGGTACCGGAACGCTAAACGCCTTGTATGACTTCGCACCTTGAAGCTCCAGCCCCAGAGGTGACAAAGCATCAATGGCGCTCGTACCACCGACACTTACCAGGCACGGCCATTGCTCTATGAGGCCATTGATTGCACTCATATCCGCGTTCAAGCTCGCACCGACCAAGCGTGCTGCCCTGCATGCGGGCATGTGGCCAGGGTCAGTGGCCTCACCGCTCTTGGCAACGTTCAAGGAGGCGATCACCCGGTAGTTGTAGATTTGACCGCGCACTGGCGGCACGTCATCAACCACCCTGGCCGACTTACCGGTTTGAATCAGCTCCGCATCACGGTATACGTCATACGTGAAACCGGCTGCGCCATCCGCTGGTGCATCCCAAGTAACACGCACCAGATCCTCCAAGGTGCCGTCCGTGGCCTGAAGATTCTTGACCGGCATTGTCGGTACGCTTGCAACTGTTGTTACCTCAATGGGCTTCAACAACGAAACACCGGCTGGTGGGACGGCACGAGCAGTGCCAACCAAGGTTTTTCCGTAAAGGATGTTGTAGTCCAGAGCGTGTTGGCGGCTACCAGCCTCGCCCATTGCCAAGAAGCTGTCCAGATCTGCCCCACCCTGTACGCCGAGCTTGGAGACCCAACTGCCTTGCGCCGCACCGTTGTAGGGAAGCGATCCTGCTCGACCCATTATGGTGCTTGCGGTCAAAGGGTGACCGAGACCAAACTTCAATGCCAGGGTGTCGCCGGCGGGGGGCAGAATCAAATCAAGAGGGATTTCGAGGTTCTTCCCCTGGTCCGCCGCTGCGGGATCCGCGTACTTTACGCGCAGCAGATAGCCACGGGTACCCCAGACGCCAGGGCGCCACCGAATGACGCTCATGCTTGCCGACTCTGCCCCAGCAGCCAGAGAAGATGTGCCCCCAACTTGATAATCGCCAGTGGCCACGGCAAGCTCCAAGAGCATGGGCAAACCTTCAGTACGACTGACTGAGACCTTGAGGAACGCTTCCGCGTCTGTTTGGCCAACGACAAAACTGTTGCCACCAGGCCCAGTGCCGATAAGCGCCTGAAGCTGCACAACTGGCTTTTCGAGCGGCCTCAACTCAAACGTTACTTCGCAGCTAGACAAGGTAACCGCGTTACTCACGTCAACCTTCACATGATAGGTACCGATACGCCCGCCATGGTTGGAGAGAGGGACGTCAAACTTGTAGACACCGGCAACTGGCGTGGGATTGTAGAGCCTTGAGTCCAGCTCACCCGTCGCTTCACTCCAGACCCTTGCAACAACTGCTGTCGTCTGATTATTTGCCGCGAATTGGACGCTCACCGTCCCATTTATGTCATACAAATAGGGCTTATTGACAGCAAGTCCACTGCAAGTCGCGTCGCCCCAAACCCTAATATTTACTGGAGTTGAGGGCGACCCGTAAGGAGTACCATCCTTGAAAAACTGGCGCGAGAGAACGTAAACGCCAGGTGTCGAAGGAGCAATGAGTGAAACCTGGGAAGTAGCACTAGTATTCTGCGTGACATTTCCTGGGAAGATAGCCTTGCCATCACCAAAATTGCCGGAGCCGGATGCTTGCGCAAGGTAAAACTTGCCGTCGCTTGACCATGTTGTGTAGCCGGTATTCTTCCAAGTCTGTGGCACTATGAAGGATGCACCGGCCCGTACATTCTCTGGTGCTGACTGAGATACAAAAATCGGCATTATCTGCGGAATAATAAAGCCTTTCGCCACACCACTCCATTCACCGGCCCCTGCAGCATTTGTCGCCCTTACTCGGAACTCGAATATAGACTCATCGGTAGTATTAAATATATAGCCACTGCTCGCAACGAGGGATGCCCAGTTCTCGTCGGGCTGACGGCGATATGAAAGCTCATACCCGGAAGCCCCTTCCACTGCGCCCCAAGTGACTTGGATCTTTCCGACTAGGGTCCCTTGAGTTGCTGCAATAGCTGCAGGTTGAACCATGCTTGCGGCACAACTACCGGTCACACTCCATCCATTAGGTACCCTGCATGTAGCTGTCCCATCACCTACTACGCCGGCTGCGATGTTTGAAATTGCCACCACTGCATTTGGCTGTCCTACGCCAAGAGTTGCTTTGCAAGAATTACCAGGCCCCCAAGCAACAGTGGCTGCAGCGCAGTTGTATACTTTGATCTCGTAGATCACGTATAGTGTTTGGAATCCACGGTACCCGGGGTTACTGGAAGGCGTTCCTCCCGTTGAATAATCGTACCCACCAAGCATCGCTCCATCACGGTCCTCACATGGTTGTGATTGAGCATCCGCGAAGGAGGTCGTGCTATATCTGCTACATAGTTGTCCAAAACCAATGGTGTACTTATGTCTTACCATCAATCCGTCACTTGTCTTGGCGTGCGATACGGTCTGACTGGCGCCCGGTACGAGGGTAATCTTGGTTCCATCGCCTGTCCCACCAAAGACAGCACCATCATTTTGAGCGGTGATCTCTAGTGACATAGTCGCGTTGTTTCGGACATAAGCAGTCCCGGCATGCGAGCTTATGGCGGCGAAGGATAATATTGCAAAAATCAAGGACTTGCACAGTCCAATCGATAGCAGTAACAAAAACCAATTTTTTTGAGCAATCGGCAATACGGGCGCGCGAGCTTGAAAACTCATGATTTTCTCCAAGTGAAGAGAGTTGCCATATCTGCGGACAGCACACGAATACCTCCACGTGCTACCCCCTGGCGTGCCTCTGATAGTACAGAGTGCTCCTAGCGAAAATCAGCCGAAAAGCTTCCATGTAGGAAGCTGTTCAAGGGAAAACGCCCGATGGGGTGTGGCCGAGCGATGTTCAACCTGTTGCACATCGTCTATGTGTAGCGGACCGCGTGAGGATTGCTCAGGCGGCCCTTACGCAACCACTGCGGCTACACTGTTAGCTATAGAACGCCCTCATCGACTGTCCCGCTCAGGCTGATAATGGCGACGAACTGCTAAGCCAGCTGATCAACATCAAAACCGGAGGTTTCGAAGCAGACTGCTCAGCAAAAGAATGCTTCTACACGCTAAATATTGCCCACTCAATGCACGTTCATTTGCATGGTCGCGGCAGCCCACAATAGGCAGCAATGGAATTGATAACGCCCAGAAAGCCACGCCGCTATTATTTCGCTTTCCGAAGAGCAACTGGTTGACTCTTGGGAAAGCCCCCACCGAAGTGGAAGCCTGTCAGCACCGGTCACAGTGGAGGCGAAGAAGTCGGAAGACACCTTCGCCTGCACGTGACGGTTCTGCTTTACGCTGCAAGCAAGAGCAATTGATCTTGCTTAGAGTGTTCATTGCTATGAGGTTGGTCCCCCATGCAAATTGATTTCAAAGGATGTGATGTCGCCAACGCAGGACCGCAATGAAGGCCTCGCTGGGTATGCACCATGTCAACCGCTGCACTCAAACGGTCAAGCTGGAGCGTATCTCCTTCATCCTTTCCTTTAAGGTTCCGAAGGAGTGCGATCGCGGGACGATCATAACCGTAGGAATTGCGAGCGCTCATTTCGTAGACCCTCATGTAATCCTTCGTTAGCGCCTCCCCGCCCTCGTATTGCTTCTGAAAATCGCTATTTGCCTCGTCCATGTTCCCAGGAATCCACTGACGCAGTTTTCCGACGAACTTGTTGATTTTCTCCACAACCTCGCTGGACTTAGGATAGAAATGGAGTGTCTGAACCCCCTTGTAGTAACGCACATCGAAATAGCGCGAGGCTATTCGTTCACTTGAACGCAGATCGGATTTCTTCATGGCAGCAACCAGGCCATCATACCCGTGGGGCTCACCCATCAGATATCCCCACACCTTGTCTACGTCCGCCAGGAACCGTTCAGACTCGTAGTCCAAAGATCCGCCGAACGAAAGTTGAAATCGAGGCATGATGAAACGCGATTTTCGAATGCGCATACCAATACGATGCTTCTGATTCGATTTCCAGCTCCTGTAAAACACCACATTGTCGGATGAACGCTCAATAATGGCATCGAACAGATCGACAATCATATCCTCGTAGATAGATGGCAGTGACTGAATGACCCCAGCCAGGAAGCCGTGGATATTTGCCACACTGAACTCCATGGCATAGATGCTTTCCGCTGATGCCTCGACTTTCCTTCGCGCCTGGTTGCTGAGTCGGTCATTCAGGAGCGAAGAGCGAAGGATCTGCCCCCAGGCTCGCTTCTTGAGGTTGTCGTACCGCACCTTGAAGTCATCGTTGGCCGCAGCACGAACGTTGCCTGCCTCGGTGCGGAAATCACTTCCCACACCCTTAGCCTGCATCTCATCGAGCGTGAGTCCCATGCCCTCAGCGAAGTGATCTGCCAGTGCCACGGCTTCGCTTGCAGCGCGAGCTGCAGCTACTGCCTGGCGGAACCGGTAAGACGTGTCCTGGATGAAGTTTGAAGGAAGGGAAAGGGCAGTACAGACCTCAACTTCTATCTCGCCCCTCAAGGCATCGCCCTTGGTGAGCCCCCCAAGCAACCTGTCCAGATCCATGTAGCGCGCAGGCGTCTTCTCCAAGTAAATGAGCGCTACTTCGACTTCCGTCTTTCGTTCAACATCGTCTATGAACTGGTCGCGCAGAAACTCGACTGTCCCGTGTGCCGCAATCAACTCGACTAAGCGCTGGCGCTCTTGAGTCCGTGGATTACGGATAGACTCCGCATTGATAATGGCCACAATTTCTGCATCGTATACAACCTCCCACGCGTGCAAAACGTGAGCCTCACCGCGAGCAAACGGTGGATTCATGAGAACAGACGTAACCGTTGCCAACGACTGCACGTCCATGAAGTCGTAACCCAGTATCTGGATATCCAACTCCTTGAGGCTATCGTGATGCCGAGCATCGATTTCTACGGCCGATACGTGTCCAACGTCACCGAAGCGTTTACGTGCATAGTCGAACACTCTAGCGCCATTTCTCCCTATCGGCCGATCTTCAATATCTGCAAGCCACGGTAGATCTGCGTCTGGAACTCCGATGAACCCTTCTCGGGCATGACGGATTAGGTGCCCCTTCCCAGCGCTCGGATCGCAGAGGTGGTTGACTGGCCTTTTAAACTTCGCATACATGCGGGCTGCCGTGTGGGCGCCGGTCGGGTAATACTGATATGAACTCATGGTGATCTCCAGTGATAATCCGGAATCACCCCCCATCCGGGAGGTGAATCCCGGATGGGGTTAGTAACGTTTAGCTAATCAATCCAGGCTTGCGCCGGGGTATGACTCAGGTTAATCGCCTGCTATTTCCTCGAACGTGAGTGAGGTGAAAGCAGGCAGCAATAATGCCTTGCGGCAAAGCAGCGGATCATGGGCTTCCCAGCACTGAAGCGCGTCGTCCCAGATAGAACGGTCCACCTCGTTTGCGTCGAGCGGACAGTGCTTCGCTGAGGGAAATCGCACGTCGCCGTCTTCGCGCATTGCCAAGCCGTGAAGTACTCCATCCACCAGGATTAGGTATCCATGGAAGGGCGCATCGATCAGGGCCGTGCCCGTAGGCTTGTCGACCAGCAGCGCAGCCGCAGCAGCGCACCAGCCGCTGTAGGTTCGCAAATCCAACCCTTGAAGAGCGGGCTTAAGTTCCTGTAGGCTGGACTCTGCTGCCGCAACCAGATCAGCATCTCTCTGCGCTATCGCGATCTCCAGCTTGAGGCCGTAGATCGCCTGCGCAAGACACGCGGTGTTGAGTGCCCCAGCGCCAGCTAAAAGGCTATGCATTCGGTCGAACGCGTTGTCGATGGCCGAAAGCGCCTCAAAGCGTTCTGCACCAGCGACCTCGAAATCGACACTCGCATAGTTTGTGTTGCAGTTCAAGCAAGCCTTCACCCATTCCAACATTGAAGCCTCATTGCAGAATAGGCCGTCGGCCTTGTTGATCTTCATTTTTAGAAACACGGTTTGCGTGCTCATAGTTAAATCTCCAAGAAAGCCGTTAATAGGCCCGTGCCTTAATCCGAACCCTGTCGTTGGGGTGGTAGTAGGCAGTCCAAGTGTCAGTATTGGCGTGAAAACCTATACGGCCTGCCGAATTGTGCGTGACACGTTCGACACGAATTTCTCGCTTCGGGTTGCCGAAGCAGAGGACATCGTTTTCGCGCACCTCGCTGACCTTGATGTAGAACTTGTTCATGGCGGCGCCTATTTAGGGCTTTCTACGAACAATGGATAGGGGCTCCACCCATTGGTCGTTTCCAGTTTGATGATCCGGCCCCGCAGTGGACACTGCTCCACCGCATAAGCCAGAGAGCGACCCTCTGCCACTGATTGTTTTGCCTTTGCAATAGCCGTGATGAAAGCGCCGATCCGACGAGCGGGTGCGCTGATTGCCTGAGTAAGCATACTGACCTCCAACTAAGAAGCAGGTCAGCTCCCCATGCGGGAAGTTGACCCGCTGGGGCTAATAAGCCCGGTAAAGGGCGAAATTTGCTGGCTGCTTTGATTCCCCCAAGCTGGGAATTTTGATCGTCAGGGTTACCCTGGCGAAACAATGGTGACTTTCCAAAGAGCCTCCGCGAGAAAGCCTTTGGAAAGCCCTGCAGAACCCCGTAGGGTCTGCAGATGCATGAAAGGGACTACGTGCCCCAGAAGTACCCAGAGGGCGCGCTGCAATTGCCTGCTATGAATCGAAGCCCTGGCATCCTCCGACGAAGAAGCTTGCTCAAAAATGAGTGATCGCCACCTCTCCAGAACCGCAGACTGGAGGTAACGCGGTACCGCCCATCCTCGGCCTTTTTTATGCAAACGCGGTTACAACTCACCAGCGACAGATCGCGATCGCTCTCAATGGTGATATCCAGTTCTCTTCCTTTATTCACCATGGTGACCCTCGTAGAACGAGCGCACCTCATCGGGAACAAATATCAACTCGTTCGGCGCGGATGAGTTGAGGAGCTTTTCCAATGAATCAAAGTCCATAAGTTCCGATTCGAAATTACAATCGGAATCCCTGGAGAAGTCAGTGAACCAAAAACACCGAGTGGCCACCACAACCTCCGGCTCGCCGAGCTTAGCTTCCTCCTTGATTCCTATAGGCCCCCAAAGATCAGGTTCGTAATAGAACCTCGCCTCCGACAGCTCAGTTTCCTCAACTATCCGACGCACTTGAACGAGTCGTCTGAGGAATTCCAAAGATATCTTGGTGGCGCAGTAAGTAGGCCCTCGAAAAAGTTCCTGTGTGGCACGAGCACCAATGACTAGAATCTGTTGCTTAGCCAAATTTTCGATATTCATCCATCGCTCCAATGAAAAGCGCGGACACTGGCCCCAAGAGAGCATCAAGTGCCCTCGCGGGTTAAAAAATCTCCCCAGCCACTTGGCAGGGTTTAAATGCGAAATGTCTTGCCTACCGAATGTAGCTCTTCAGTGCAGCTACTAACTCTTCCTTGCCAAAAAGGTATGCAGTTAATACATCTTGATAGCCGTCATGGGTAACGACTAAGAATTCACAACTACTTGGGGCAATCTGTTTCGCGATAAGGAAGCAATTTTCCGCGCGCGAAAAGACAAATATTTCGCCTTGACTCCAGTTCTTGCTCTCGCGTTGACGCGCAGCCATGGACTCGATGTCGGGATAGAAGGAGACCTGCTCAAGGTTGCAGGGCTCACCGCACGCAAACAGAGCGCTTCGCACGATGTCAAGGGAAAGTTTGTGATGTGACTGCTGCGAACTCGGATTCACCATTTTTCGGTGACCGAACGCCTGAAGTCCCTCTCTCTGCGGGGGAGAGTTTTGAAAAGACATACGACTCCTTTTCGGGAATCGTCTTCCCACTGGAAGAGATTCCCAGTGGGTTGAAAAAAGCCGTGCAAGCACGGCTGAAAGTTGCTGCATCGCTAGATGCGCGGCCAGCTACCGCTTTGACTCCATCTCACTAGGCCGATGGAAAAAAACTAGTTCTTCAAACCGCCCCAAGGGCGCTTTGAGCAACAAGCTCGAAGGGGCTTGAAGGCTTGTCGTGGGCTTCAACGGGCTTCCTCGACACAAGGCAGACCTTTGGCCTGCTGTCGCGAGCGCTCCCACCGCAACCCGAGCGCGCCCAGATTGACGAAAACTGCCAGGACGATTGTCCCGAGCAAGATACGATCAGAAAGGATTTGATGAACGATGTCAGGCATGCCCTTCTTATATTCCACGCAGCCTACCGCGTCAAGATGCTCAGGCACTCGGAAGACAAAAAAGGCAGACCACGCGATGCGCAGCCTGCCTTTTCATTCTAGGCGCCATGCTGCGCCTAACACTTAATCGTTATTGCCTTCACACAACGCGGCACCCTTTTTCGAAGACGACTGCCATTTAAGGCCGACGACAGCAAGGTTTATGAGCACGGCAAAGATTACCGTGCCCAGCGCCACAGGATCGTTCAAAAACTCATTCATGATGTTCCTTCTCCGTATGCAGCCGCATAACTCCAACGTGATTTTACTTATGCAGCGCATGCTTCATGATCGACCGGATACCCAGCACGATGGCGGCGAAAGCTGCCAAATACACCAGGGTGAGCGAGGTGTTGCCAGACATCGCCGCATCGTACATCCCATCTAGCGACTTGGAGGCCAAGTGTGGCATGAGAAGGGCTGTGACGATCCAGGTAGACCGTGAGTTAAGAAATGCTCGCAGCGCCATTCCGCCAAGCATCGGCAAAGCGATGAATGCAGGCAACAGAAATACGAACAGCAGGAACGACATTCCAAGCAAATTCGCCATAGGCAGACTCCTTTATTGATTGCGCTGGCTCACCCCCTTGCCGGGGAGGATCCCCAGCAGGGTTGGTAAGCCGCACCTCAGGAGGCGCGTAGACGTGAAGCCCTTGGCAGAAGGGTTCGATTCAACGGGCGTTGCCCGCGTGGTGCTCCGGATTTGACGAACGATTACCGCCCGTTGCCTTCAGAGGTGGGACGATGCTGCGCAAGGCGTCATCGATGTGCCTGTCATTTAGATAGGCGTACAGATTGAGATCGCCTCTCGCCAACATGCCGCCGCCGAGACGAAGGCGACTGGCGCGGAGTAAATCCCAGCGGTAACGCAGATCCCAGTTCTTGCACCTCATTGCCTGCGAGAAATTCCCCAAGCTGTACGCTTCACGGCGTTCCGGGGTGTCCTCGGGGACCACTGCATCGTGCAGTGTCTGGAGGTCTCGCGGTCTTATCCTCAAGTCCATCTTGTGCTCCATCCAAAAAGTCGGACAGAGCCCCCTGCGGGAACTCTGCCCGCAGGTTGAAAAAGCGATTTCGGTTTAAACCAACTACACCCAAAAGTACGCACGGACAAGCCTGCGCCTCTCCGGGTAGCAGCGCCCGCGAGTGACCTCATAGGGAGCCGAACAGACCAGGTTGCGAAGAGCCGCAGCACGCATCAGCGGCGAATACGACTCAACGGACCGGATGATCCGTATCAGTTGAAAGCTGGGCAGCACATAGGTGGTGCGCACTTGCAGCCAAAAGCGTTGACGCTTCTCGCTGGTTAGAACGAACACCTCGTCTAAGGTCGGACTTCCCATGCGCGTCACGCGACGACGAGCCGTTCGCGGCGCATGCGGCGCGCAAGAGCCGCAACACTGCTGCGAAGCTCATTGGCCTCGGCGGAGCGGAACGGCGCCAGCGCGCGAAAGGTGCTAAGCCCCATCGCCTCAGGGATGCCCATTACGCTCGCCATGCCTTCGCCAGGCTTGAGCTGGACTCCGCAGAGCTGGCGCGCGAGGTTCGCCGTGAAGCAATGGGCCATATACACAGGCCGCCGCTTCCATTCCTCGAACCTCTGGGCGCTTGCAGTACAAGCCAACTTAGCTGATGGCATAGTCATAGAACTCTCCTTTGAAATGGGCGAGTCCATCCCCGGCAGGGATGAGCCCCGCCCGGGGTTTAAAGCGCATTGATCGGTAGCATCGCGGGTGCGTGCCGCATGGATCAAATTGCTCAGACAGGGGACCAAGAAATCGAGGCGCCCCACCCCGCTGGGCTAGTGCACCCACAGGGTTAAGAGTTCGCACAGATGTGCGTGACGAATGCTGATGTGCACGAGGCGCGGACAGCTACCGCTTCAGACCAAGGCAGAAAGCCATGGAGATGAATTTGCTTTCCAAAGCCACCTGCTGGAGGCTTTGGAAAGCCCGCGCACGTAAGTGCACGAGCTGGACCGCCGAAGCGGGAATGCCTAGGTCCTCGACCTGCAGGCCTCACTCAAGAAGTGAGAGCTGCGCAGGTTCGACGACGGGCGCGTATTGCAATGCCGTGGTAAGCACGCTCGCTAGATGTCGCATCCCGTACGATCATATGGTCGCTTGTGAAACAGGTGCGGGTGGGTCTGGTACCAATCTTTCATGGCCTGCATCGGCGTACTGCTCTTGAGCGCTGACTGCGGCAACTGGTGGTTGTACAAGGC
>Ga0067045_1030059_pt1 | contig 16910 bp, 14 predicted proteins | sample TerdegcTABiofilm_FD_59184 | JGI IMG/M metagenome (GOLD analysis project Ga0067045, IMG submission 59184) | Combined Assembly of (Gp0054472, Gp0054536) Wastewater bioreactor microbial communities from Singapore -Terephthalate degrading...
GTGACTCAACTGACCAAGACCCAGGCCGACTACATCGGCGTGACCGTCGAAGGCCCGTTCAAGCCGCATGCTTACCGTTACTAACAGACGCTGACCGTTCGCTCTCCCTGTGAGAGCGAGCTTTTGTGGGAGCCGGGCTTGCCCGCGATGGCATCGCAGGCAAGCCAGCCCCCACAAAAGCCCGCTCCCACCTGGGCAGTGCAGCTTCGAAGGTTCTCGTGTTTCCAAGGATATGACCATGTCCCAAGATCGTCGCTACAGCTTCGAGTTCTTCCCGACCAAGACCGATGCTGGGCATGAAAAGCTGCTCGCCACTGCCCGTCAGCTGGCCACCTACAACCCCGATTTCTTCTCCTGCACCTATGGCGCTGGCGGTTCGACCCGTGATCGCACCATCAACACCGTGTTGCAGCTGGAAAGCGAAGTCAAAGTCCCTGCCGCCCCGCACCTGTCCTGCGTCGGCGACAGCAAGGCCGACCTGCGCGCCCTGCTGAGCCAGTACCAGGCGGCAGGCATCACCCGGATCGTTGCCTTGCGTGGCGACTTGCCGTCGGGCATGGGCATGGCCAGCGGTGAACTGCGCCACGCCAATGACCTGGTGCAATTCATTCGTGAAGAAACCGGTGATCATTTCCACATCGAAGTCGCCGCCTACCCGGAAATGCATCCGCAAGCGCGCAATTTCGAAGACGATCTCACCAACTTCGTGCGCAAGGCCAACGCTGGCGCCGACAGCGCGATCACCCAGTACTTCTTCAACGCCGACAGCTACTTCTACTTCGTCGAGCGTGTACGGGCGATGGGCGTGAACATCCCGATCGTGCCGGGTATCATGCCGATCACCAACTACAGCAAGCTGGCGCGCTTCTCTGATGCCTGCGGTGCGGAAATCCCGCGCTGGATCCGCAAGCAGCTGGAAGCCTACGGCGACGACACCCAGAGCATTCAGGGTTTCGGCGAGCAGGTGATCACACAGATGTGTGAGCGTTTGTTACAAGGCGGCGCACCAGGGCTGCATTTCTATACCCTGAACCAGGCGGATCCTAGCCTCGCTGTCTGGAACAATCTGAAACTGCCACGCTAATCACGGCAGTGCATTCAGAAAAATGGCCCTGGCGAACCCCAGGGCCTTTTTTTTACTTGTCACTCAACCGGGAAAACTGCAGTAGATGTCGACACCCAGCTCAACGCCAACCCCACAACTGATCTACCTGGTCTACGGTACCTGCACTTACCACCAGGAAGCACTCTTCAGTATTGCCAGTGCGTTGGCGGGCCTGCGCAAAACGCCGGGGGAAGCGCTCGACATCCAGGTCTTCACCGACAACCCGGCGCCCTACCGCGACCTGCCGGTACGGATTCGCCAGTTCGACGAAGCCACCCGCCAGGGCTGGATCGCGCCCCACGGCTACCACTTCCGCGCCAAACACGCGGTCATGCAACAGGTCCTGGCCGAGTCGGAACTGGCCCTGCTGATCGACACCGACACCTTCTTCCACTGCTCGCCCCTGGAGCTGTTCCGGCGCATCCAGCCCGGCACCCTGCTGTGCAACACCCTCGGCATGTCCTACGGCAGCAACAAGCAGACCCGCCTCTACCAGACCCTGGCCGAGGTGCTGCAACAGCGACAACTGGCAGACGACCAGATGCCCCTGCTGAACTCCGGGGTCATCGGCCTGTACCGCGAAGATGCCGACATCCTCGCCCACTCCCTGGCCCTGATGGACGAGTTTTATCCCCTGGCCCAGGGCGCCTACACCCTTGAGGAGTTCTGCCTGTCGGTGGCCGCCTACCGTCAGCGTGAGGTGCGCGAATGCCCGGACCTGATCCATCACTATTGGAGCCGCAAGGAGCTGTTTCGCGCCAAGACCAATGCCTGGCTTGAAAAACACCGCTCCAACCTCACCAGCACCCTGGCCCTGGACGAAACATCACTGGTAACGGCGACTCTGCCGCGCCCACCGACCCTGCAGCGCCTGGCCTATAAGATCGTGACCCTGGCCTTGCCCCGCCAGCAGCGCCAGTTCATGCGCGAAATCCTCTACGGCTGCTACCGCCATGCCAATCCGTTTGATCAGGCCTGTACGCCGGTCTGGTGGGAAAAAGCCCATGCCAATGTGGAAAAACGCCTGAAACGGCCGCTGGAAAACGATCAACTGGAGCGCTGGTTCAACCACCCGATCAACCGCCTGGTTCTGGGCCGGCGACGCCAGGCCATCTACCTACACCTGATGCAGGCAAAACGCGACTAAGCCTCAGGCTAGACAGCCTCTAGCTATTTCACTGCCTATCGTCGTAATCTCCAGCGATGCCCGTCATTGCCCAATTGCTGACAGCCGCGCTTCTTGTTTGCCTGAGCTTTGCTGCCCGGGCGGAAAAGTTGCGCATCGTCACCGAGCCCTGGGCACCTTACGTGTACGAGGAAAACGGCCAGCCCCGGGGGCTGGACTACGAGACCACGGCCATTGTCTTCCAGCGCCTGGGTATCGAAGTGCAATGGCAGTTCCTGCCGTGGAAGCGCTGCCTGGCCATGCTCGATCAAGGGCTGGCCGACGGCGCACTCGACATCTTCCACAGCGACGAACGCGACGCCACCCTGCTCTACCCCAGCGAACCGCTGTCGCAAGTCGAGTTCGTGATGTTCTACGCCAACGCCCGCCCCCACCCGTTCAACACCCTCGAAGATCTGCGCGGCCTGACCATCGGCACCTCCCCCGGCTACCTGTACAGCCAGGACTTTCGCGAGTCCACGCTGTTTACCCGGGAGCCGGCGCCGACCCATGAAGCCAACTTCGGCAAGCTGGCACGCGGGCGCATCGACCTGTTGATCACCGACCGCCGGGTCGGGCAAACCCTGCTCGACAGCCTGAACCTGCGTGACCAGATCAGCGAAAGCCCGACCGTCATCAGCCGCGAGAGCCAGTTCCTGGCCGTGCGCCGCAATGCCGGCATGGACCTGCTGGTGCAGCGTTTCGGCGCCGAACTCAAGCGCTTCAAGCGTGAGCCGGCCTACGCCCAACTCAGCGCGCGCTATGGCGCGGCGCCGGCCAAGGACCAGACACTTGTGCCGGCGCAAGCCCGTGAAGAAAAAACCGTTGAGCAGCAGGAAAGCAGCGCACAGTGATTGCTCTGTTATACTCCGGCCTTCCCGCCAGGCTTACGCCCGGACGCTCGGCACTGTTTCAGGCCTCTCGACATCGCTACAGCGCAGCTTTTCAGCCCGCGCGAGCACTCGCAGATGAGCCATCAGGGCCCAGCAGGACCGGACGCGATTGCGCTTCTCTCAAACGCCACTCGCGCCAGGCAAGACTATCCCATTGGGCCAAGCCCTAACTAAAACAGGATTACTCATGTCCTTTGCTTCCCTCGGTCTCTCCGAGGCTTTAGTCGGCGCCATCGAAGCCGCCGGCTATACCCAGCCTACTCCGGTGCAACAGCGGGCCATTCCCGCCGTGTTGCAAGGTCGCGACTTGATGGTTGCGGCACAGACAGGCACTGGCAAAACCGGCGGCTTTGCCCTGCCGATTCTGGAACGCCTGTTCCCCAACGGTCACCCGGACAAGTCCCAGCGTCACGGCCCGCGCCAACCGCGCGTACTGGTCCTGACCCCGACCCGCGAACTGGCCGCCCAGGTGCACGAGAGCTTCAAGCTCTATGCCCGCGACCTCAAGTTCGTCAGTGCCTGCATCTTCGGCGGCGTTGGCATGAACCCTCAGGTTCAGGCCATGGCCCGCGGTGTTGACGTGCTGGTAGCCTGCCCGGGTCGTTTGCTCGACCTGGCCGGCCAAGGCAGTGTCGACCTGTCCCACGTGGAAATCCTCGTGCTCGACGAAGCCGACCGCATGCTCGACATGGGTTTTGTCCATGACGTGAAGAAGGTCCTGGCCCGTCTGCCGGCCAAACGTCAGAACCTGCTGTTCTCGGCGACGTTCTCCAAGGACATCACCGACCTCGCCGGCAAGCTGCTGCACAACCCCGAGCGCATCGAAGTCACGCCGCCCAACACCACGGTCGAGCGGATCGAGCAACGTGTGTTCCGCCTGCCGGCGAGCCACAAGCGTTCGCTGCTGGCGCACCTGATCACCGCCGGCGCCTGGGAACAGGTACTGGTCTTCACCCGTACCAAGCACGGCGCCAACCGCCTGGCCGAGTACCTGGACAAACACGGCCTGAGCGCCGTGGCCATCCACGGTAACAAGAGCCAGAACGCCCGCACCAAAGCCCTGGCCGACTTCAAGGCCGGTGAAGTGCGGATCCTGGTTGCCACCGACATCGCGGCGCGCGGCCTGGACATCGACCAACTGCCACACGTGGTCAACTTCGAACTGCCGAACGTCGACGAAGACTACGTGCACCGCATTGGCCGTACGGGCCGTGCCGGTCGTTCGGGCGAGGCGATCTCGCTGGTCGCTCCGGACGAAGAAAAACTGCTGAAAAGCATCGAGCGCATGACCAAACAGAAGATCGCCGATGGCGACCTGATGGGGTTTGATGCCAGCAGCGTCGAGGCCGAGAAGCCAGAAGTGCGCGAGCGTCCGGATGTGCGTAACCCGCGCAACCCACGTGGCCCGCGCGGCGACGGTCCGAACGGCGGTGGCGGTGGCGGCGGTCGCAAGGACAAAGGCAAGGACAAGGGCGGCAAGGAAAAACCGGCAGCCAACCGTGGCGAACGCCCGGCGCAAAAGCCGCGTGAAGGCACCCCTGCCCGCGAACAACAGCGCCCTGCCCCGCGTGCGTCCGCTGACCGGGCACCGGACGAGTTCCTCCACGACGATGTGGATAACTTCGGTAACCGCGTCGACTACGTGCCACAGCAGAAACCGGCCCAGGGCCGTGGTCGCCGTCCAGGTGCCCCGGCACAAGGCGCAGGCACCGGCGCTCCACGCACTGGCCAGCCACAGGGCCGGCAGAACGGTCCACGCAACAGCAGCGGCGCCAGCACTGGCACCCCGCCCGCCAAGCGCAGCGGCCCACGCAGTGGCGCACCCCGTGACGGCCAGGCCCGTCGCGAGGAGTCCCGCAACCGTCGCCCGGCCCGTGATGATCAACCACGCCAGGAGCCAGCGGTACAAAACCCGCGCGGTGGCCCGGCACCGAAGATCATTCACAAGGAGTCCAAGACCGACCGGTTCCCGACTCCTGAGCAGCTCGATCAACTGCCAAGCCGTCCACGTGGCGAAAAACCAGCGCTGCTGACCCGCAACCGCTGATTTTCAACGCGCCATAAAAAATGCCCCACATCCAAGGATGCGGGGCATTTTTGTTTGCGTGGCGAAAATTACTTCGCTTTCACGCCTTCAAACGAAACGTACAACTCGACTGCGTCGGACGCTGGGCCCAGGTCTTTCTGCTTGCCGAAGTCGGAACGCTTGATGCTGGTAGTGCCTTCGAAGCCGGCACGGTAGCCGCCCCATGGATCCTTGCCTTCGCCGAGGAAAGTGGCCTTGACCACGACCGGCTTGGTCACGCCTGCGATGGTCAGGTCGCCGGTCACGTCAGCGGTTTTTTCGCCAGTGGATTTGACGCTGGTGGAAACAAACGTCGCCTTGGCGAATTTGCTCGCATTCAGGAAGTCAGCGCTGGCGATGTGCTTGTCGCGCTCAGCGTGGTTGGTGAACACGCTGGCGGTGTTGACGTTGAACTCGATTTTGCTGTCTTCAGGCTTGGCAGCGTCAAAGCTGAACTTGCCGTCGATATCCTTGAAAGTACCGGTGATGTAGCTGTAGCCCAGGTGGCTGATCTTGAAGTCAACGAAGGCGTGCTGGCCTTCCTTGTCGACAACGTAGTCGGCTGCCATCACGTTGGCCGACAGCAGAGCCGCACCGATTGCCAGAGCGGCGAGAGACTTTTTCAACATGCTTTCTATTCCTTGGAGTCGAGGTTGAACATCAGGCTTTGCGACCCAGCATGCGTGCCAGGGTCACATCACGATCGATAAAGTGGTGCTTCAATGCTGCCAACGCATGGAGGCCGGAGACAATCACCAGCGCCCATGCCAGGTAGAAGTGAATCTCACCGGCCAGGTCTGCCTGGTCCGGTAGACCGGAAATCAGGGCAGGGACTTCAAACAAGCCAAACACCGGTATCCCGACGCCGTCTGCGGTGGAAATCAGGTAACCGGCAATCATGACGGCAAACAGGCTGACATACAGAAACCCGTGACCGACCTTGGCGCCAATGCGGGTCAGGCGATCGTAGCTGGCCAGGGTCGGCGGTGGTGGGCTGATCAGACGCCAGAGCACCCGCAGCAGCATGACCGCGAAGAGCACCAGACCCACGCTTTTATGCAGGTCCGGGGCGTCCTTGCGCCAGGTGCTGTAGTAATCCAGCCCGACCATCCACAAGCCCAGGGCGAACAGACCCACCACAGCCAGGGCTACACCCCAGTGCATGAAAATACTGACCCAACCGTAGCGGGAGGAAGAATTACGTAGCTGCATTTCCTAAATCCTGTAAGAACTGCGATCAAGACTATCGAGTTATCTATCGAATTAAAGCGGAAAAATTCGCTTTGAAATATCGAGAAATACGATCTTGAGTCTGGTGCCGGTTGGTTAAGGAAAGATTAACCACGTCAGATACTTGTCCTCCCGGCCCCACAAACGTGGCCTCCAGAACGGGTTTATCGTCAGCCCAGGCAACTGAAAAAAACCACAATAGGTTGTCCGCATGCCCGGCATTGCATAGGCTTGCGCGATTGTTTGCCCGCGAAACCAGCGCGCCGTCTCGAGGAGAATTTACATGGGCTTGAATAATCAGTGGATGCAGCGCGATCTCGCGGTGTTGTGGCATCCCTGCACCCAGATGAAAGACCACGAACAACTGCCGTTGATCCCGATCAAACGGGGTGAAGGCGTGTGGCTGGAGGACTTCGAAGGCAAGCGTTACCTCGACGCCGTCAGTTCCTGGTGGGTCAACGTGTTCGGCCACGCCAATCCGCGGATCAACCAGCGGATCAAGGATCAGGTCGACCAACTCGAGCACGTGATCCTCGCCGGCTTCAGCCACCAGCCAGTGATCGAACTGTCCGAGCGTCTGGTGAAGATGACACCCGAGGGGCTGACCCGGTGCTTCTACGCCGATAACGGCTCATCGTGCATCGAAGTCGCACTGAAAATGAGCTTTCACTACTGGCTCAACCGGGGCCAGCCGAACAAGAAGCGCTTTGTCACCCTGACCAACAGCTACCACGGCGAAACCATGGCCGCGATGTCGGTCGGTGACGTTCCCTTGTTCACGGAGACCTACAAGGCCCTGCTGCTGGACACCATCAAGGTGCCGAGTCCCGATTGCTACCTGCGCCCCGACGGCATGAGCTGGGAGGAGCACTCGCGGAACATGTTCACGGCGATGGAGCACACCCTGGCCGAGCACCACGACAGCGTTGCGGCGGTGATCGTCGAGCCGTTGATCCAGGGCGCCGGCGGCATGCGCATGTACCACCCGGTGTACCTCAAGCTGCTGCGCGAAGCCTGTGACCGCTACGGTGTGCACCTGATCCACGACGAAATCGCCGTCGGTTTCGGCCGCACCGGAACCATGTTTGCCTGTGAACAGGCCGGCATCCGTCCGGACTTCCTGTGCCTGTCCAAGGCCCTGACCGGCGGCTACCTGCCACTGGCGGCCTGCGTCACCACCGAGGAGGTCTACAGCGCCTTCTACGACGACTACCCGACCCTGCGCGCGTTCCTCCACTCCCACAGCTACACCGGCAACCCGCTGGCCTGTGCCGCCGCGTTGGCGACCCTGGATATTTTTGAACAGGACAACGTCATCGAGAACAACAAGGCCCTGGCCCAGCGCATGGCGACCTCGACCGCACACCTGGCCGATCACCCGAACGTGTCGGAGGTGCGTCAGACCGGCATGGTGCTGGCCATCGAGATGGTCAAGGACAAGCCCAGCAAAGAGGCCTATCCGTGGCAAGAGCGTCGCGGCCTGAAAGTGTTCCAGCACGCCCTGGAGCGCGGCGCGCTGTTGCGCCCGCTGGGCAGCGTGGTGTATTTCCTGCCGCCCTACGTGATCACCCCCGAGCAGATCGACTTCCTCGCCGAAGTGGCCAGCGAAGGCATCGACATCGCCACCCGCGACTCGGTCAGTGTCGCCGTGCCGAAGGACTTCCACCCGGGGTTCCGTGATCCGGGCTAGCAGCCGCTAAATCCCACTCAGATGAATGACACCTTTTACAGAGACCCCGCATGAGACTGTCGCGCTTTTTTATCGATGCCCCCTTGAGCCTTGGCGAGCATGAATTGCCGGAGGCCCAGGCCCATTACATCAGCCGCGTGCTGCGCATGGCCGAGGGTGATGCGCTGCAAGTGTTCGACGGCTCAGGCCAGGAATACCTCGGCACGCTGGCGGAAGTCGGCAAGAAGCGCGTGCGCGTGGCGTTGACCGAACGCTTTGCCGGGCAAATCGAGTCGCCACTGCAGATTCACCTGGGCCAGGGCTTGTCCCGGGGTGAACGCATGGATTGGGCGATTCAGAAAGCCACGGAGCTGGGGGTGAGTGAAATCACGCCGATCTTCAGTGACCGCTGCGAAGTGCGGCTCAAGGACGAACGCGCCGACAAACGCCTGCAGCACTGGCGCCAGGTGGCGATCAGCGCCTGCGAGCAATGTGGGCGCTCGCGGGTGCCGGTGATCCATCCGCCGATGCTGCTGGCAGACTGGATCAAGCAGGTCCCGGCCGAGCTGAAACTGGTGCTGCACCCGGTGGCAGAGCCATGGGCCAGCCACGCCAGGCCCGCGACCCTGGCATTCTTGATCGGCCCTGAAGGTGGCTTGTCGGACGCCGAAGTGGAGCAGGCCAAGGCTGGCGGTTTTCACGCCGCACGCCTGGGCCCTCGGGTGCTACGCACCGAAACAGCGCCGGTCGTGGCGCTGGCGGTAGCACAACAGCTATGGGGCGATTTCTAAGCCCGCAGGCTGCAATCGCCTGATCTGAAAATCACTGCACCGGATCACTCGTCGGCTTGGCAATGATCGCCTTGAGTTCGCTGGTCATCGGGAACTCAAGGTTCAGGCCTTTTGGCGGGATCGGCTGTTCAAACCAGCGCTGGTAGATCCCGTTGATTTCCCCTGAGCTGTACAGCTCACCCAGTGTCGAATTCACCAGGGCGAGGAACTGCGGATCGTCCTTGCGCACCATGCAGCTGTAGATTTCCCGCGACTGCTCTTCCCCGACCACGACCCACTTGTGCGGATCGCGAGCCTTGGCGCGTTCGCCGTAGAGCAACGCATCGTCCATGTAGAACGCCGCCGCCCGACCGGACTGCAACATCTGGAAGGCTTCGCCGTGATCCTTGGCGCTGATCACGAACATGTCGATCTTGTTGTCGACGTTGTAGCTCTTCAGATAGCGCTCGTTGGTGGTGCCGGCGGTGGTCACTACGTTCTTGCCACGCAAGTCGGCGAAGCTCTTGATCCCGCTGTCGTTGGCGGTCAGCAACTGGCCTTTGACATAGATAAAGCCGTAGGAAAACGCCACCTGCTTTTGCCGCTCAGCCGTCACGCCGGTCGACCCACACTCCAGATCGACCGTGCCGTTCTGCACCAGCGGGATGCGGGTTTGCGAGGTCACCAGGTTGTATTTCACCTGGAGCTTGGGCACCGCGAGCTTCTGCTGCACACGCTCGACAATCTTGCTTGCCAGGTCTACCGAGTACCCCATCGGTTGACCCGAGTGATCACCCACGTAGGAAAACGGTACTGACGCATCGCGATAACCCAGGGTAATGCTCTGGGTGCTGGCAATCTTGCTCAGGGTGGGGCCCAGCGGGGCTTCTTCAGCCTGCACTTGAGTGCCAAGCAACACGCCCAGGGTGCAGCCGAGCAACGTGATTTTTTGCATTGTTATTCTCCGTTGTGGGTGATGGATGACTTAGCGGCGTGCCGCGATAACGCTGATTTCGACTCGCACCTGCGGGCGGGCCAGCTCGGCCTGCAAGGTGGTGCGACTCGGTGCCTGGCCAGGCGACAACCAGGCCGACCAGACATCATTCATCGCCGCGAAATCCTCACCGATATCCTTCAGGTAAATGGTCGCGCTGAGCAGATGATCCTTGTCGCTGCCCGCTTCGGCCAGCAGCGCGTCGATTTTTTCCAGCACCTGGCGAGTCTGACCACTGGCATCGGTGGCATCACCCGGCACCTGGCCGGAGAGAAACACCAGGTCGCCAAAGGTCACGGCAGCGGACAAACGTGGATTGGTCTGGATACGGCTGATGGTCATCGGATAATCCTTTTCTTGGGTAATGGTTTCAGGCCGCACGGGGCGTAAAGCCTTGCAGGTCAATGGAGGGGCGGCGCTGGCCGATCAGTTCACTGAGCAACTGCGCGCTGCCGCAGGCCAGGGTGAAACCCAGGGCGCCATGGCCAAGGTTCAGCCACAGGTTGCAATACCCCGTAGCGCCCAGCAGCGGCACGCCGCTGGGGGTCGCCGGGCGCATGCCGGCCCATTCGATGGCCTGCTCGTAGTCGCCGGCGTTGGCAAAGGTGTCACGCGCCTGACGCTTGATCAGGGCCAGGCGCTTGGGGTCCAGCGCCGGGTCAAAACCGACGATGTCGACCATGGCCGCCACCCGCAGTTGCTCGCCAATGCGGGCGTAGACGATCTTGCGGTCATAGTCGGTGATGCTCAGGTCCGGGGCCCGGTGTTGGGCGCCGATTGGCACGGTCAGGCTATAACCCTTGAGCGGATACAGGGGCAGGTGCACGCCGGGCAACGCCAGCAGTGGGCTGCGATGGCCGGCGGCAATCACCAGGTGTTCCACTGGCAGCACTTCATCCCCCAGTTCGATTGCACTCACCACGCCATTGGCCTGGCGAATACCGGTCACGGCCTGGCCCAGGCGGAACTCGCAACGGCCCGAGGCCCGCAAACGCGCCGCCAGTTGCTGGCAAAAACCGTGGCAGTCACCGACTTCCTCATCCGGGGTGTAGATCGCGCCAACAAAGGGCGCATCGGCCAGTGCCGGATCCAGGCGGGCACAGTCGGCGGACGACAGCACCTGCTGTTGCTGGGGGTCGGTCAGTTTGTGGCGGGCATGCTCGAAGCTGGCGGCGTTTCGAAAGGTCACCAGCTTGCCGTTGCGCCGCCAGTGGAATCCATCCAGGGCATCGGCTTCGCGCCAAGTCTGCAGGGTGGACTGGCTGAACAACGCCAGGCGCAATAAATGGGCTGCGTTGGCGCGGTTGACCGAGGAGCGGCAGGCCCCCAGGAAGGACGCCATCCAGCGCCACTGCGCTGGGTCGAAACGTGGGCGCAGCTTCAACGGTGAGTCACCGCGCAGCATCCAGCCAATGGCTTGCAACGGCACGCCGGCATCGGCCAGGGGCGCCACGTAGCGATAGGACAGCTGGCCGCCATTGGCAAAGCTGGTTTCGCTGCCCAACGAATCCCGCGCCTCGACCAGGGTCACCTCAACGCCATCGCGCACCAGCGCGTAGGCCGTTGCCAGGCCAATGACGCCGCCGCCGATGATGCATACACGCTGAGCCATGTCAGTCCTTAATCGTGGTAGAGACGAGCCCGAGGTTAGAGCCAGGTGACAGGCGCCGAACAATGAATAAAGATGGTCATCCCATAAACAAAGGTTATGGACTCGCCATGCGCCTTCGCCACATCGAGATTTTCCAGGCCATCCGCCAGACCGGTTCAGTCAGCGCCGCCGCGCAATTGCTGCACGTCTCCCAACCCGCCGTGACCAAAGTGCTGCAACACGCCGAGCAGCACCTGGGCTTCCCGCTGTTTCTGCGGGTGCGCGGCAAACTCCAGGCCACCCCGGAGGCGCTGGAACTGGAGCGTGAAGTCGACAAGGTCACCGAGAGCCTGCAAGGGGTGCGACGCCTGGCCCAGAGCCTGCGTCGCGAGCCGGGCCAGAGCCTGCGGATCGGCGCGACCCCTGCCCTGGCCCTGTCGTTGTTGCCCCCGGCCATCCATGAGTGGACGCAACGTTATCCGGAGATCGCCTGCGAGCTGTCCAGTGCCCACAGCCGCGAGCTGGTGCAAAACCTGCTGATGCGCGAAATCGATGTCGCCCTGACCCTGCAACGCCCCGATCACCCGGGACTCAAGGCCCAGGCGCTGGCCAGCGGGGTGTTGGTGGCGCTGGCGCCGGCCGGTTACTGGCCCTCGGGAGAGGAAGGCCTGCCGTTGCCGCTGCAGGCCCTGGCCGATGCACCGCTGATCGGGCTATCCAGTGCCGATCCACTGTCGGCGCGGCTCGACAGTTATCTCAAGGCCGTCGAGCCACCACCCCGGGTCAGCATCGCGGTGCAGACGTATTCACTGGCCAGGGCGATGGTCGAATCCGGGGCCGGACTGACCGTGATCGACCCCTTCACCGCCCTCGGTGCCTCGCCCACAACCACCGCCATCCGCCCCCTGGCGCCAGCGCTGCCAATCACCCTCTACGCGGTGACCCGCGCAACCGAACCGCCACCGCACACCCTGAACGAGCTGCTGAGCATCTTCAGCCACCGCGCGCAGGAGCAATTGGACAGGTTGGTCGGGCGGACGTAGTGACGCCGCGAAAGCGCGGTCCCTGCCCCCAGCAATCAGATCACATAAAACAGAATGGCCACGAAGTGCAGCAGACTGCCGGTGATCACAAACAAGTGCCAGATCCCGTGGGCATGGCGCAGCCGGCTGTCGAGGGCGAAAAAAATGATGCCCACGGTATAAAACACTCCGCCGGCCGCCAGCCAGGCGAACCCCGTGGTGCCCAGCGCAGCGATCAGCGGCTTGACCGCCACCAGCACGATCCAGCCCATCACCGCGTAGATCACCAGCGACAGAATCCGCGCCTCGGAGCGCGGCTTGATCTCTTGCAGCATGCCGATCACCGCCAGCGTCCAGACAATCCCGAACAGCGACCAGCCCCATGGGCCACGCAGGGTCACCAGGCAAAAAGGCGTGTAGCTGCCGGCAATCAGCAGGTAGATCGACAGGTGATCGACCTTCTGCATGATCACCTTCGCCCGTCCGCGCACGCTGTGGTAGACCGTCGACACGCTGTACAGCACCAGCAAGGTCACCCCGTAGATCGCCACGCTGACAATCTTCCAGGGACTGCCATCGAGACTGGCCACCACCAGCAACCAAACCGCCCCGACAAACGCCGCAACCGCGCCGAACAAATGGCTCCAGGCGTTGAATCTTTCTCCGTGGTACATGGGCCTCCCAATGCATAAGCCAGACAACGACACATGAATACTTTCATACGCCTATATGGGAACACTCATTCAACAACCAACCCCGCCCCCAGCAACAACGCCTCCAACGCGAGCAAGTCGGGGATTTTTGCCACTTGGTCGACGACTTGCACCGCAGCCTGTTCCAGCGCACACAGCGGCACGTCGACGTAGCTCAGCTGGCTGTCGAGCTTGCAGGAACGCGGGATGCCCTGGACCAGCAGGGCAATAAACCTGAGGTTGGCCCGCCCGCTGAGGGTATTGAGGATGACGATGCGTGCGCGTTCGCCGATCACGGTTTTGCCGCCGCAGGCCGACTCGAAACTCAGCAGCGGGATCTGTCGGTCGCGCCAGTTGACCTGGCCCAGGTACCAGGGCGGTGAGTCGAGGTCGAAGGTCCCGGGCTGGTAGTCGATCAGCTCGGCAACGGCGACGTTGGGCAGGATCAGGGTGCGGTCGGCCAGGGGCAACAACAGCCCGGTGAGGTGGCTGCTACGGTGCTCAAGCATGGGCCTTGCTCCACAGGGCGATACTGTCGAGCAACACCGATTCCTGGTACGGCTTGCCCAGGTAGTCGTTGACACCGATGGCCATTGCCCGGTCGCGGTGTTTTTGCCCGGTGCGCGAAGTAATCATGATGATCGGCAGGTGCTGCAGGCGGGGATCGTTGCGCACCTGGGTGGCGACTTCGAAGCCGTCCATGCGCGGCATTTCGATGTCCAGCAGCATCAGGTCGGGCATGTGTTCTTCCAGCAACTGCATGGCGTCCACCCCATCCTTGGCCGTGAGCACGCTCATGCCGTGGCGCTCCAGCAGCCGACTGGTGACTTTGCGCACGGTGACCGAATCGTCCACCACCAGCACCAGCATCGAGCGCTGCGGCTCTGCTTCCGGGCTGGTCGCGGCCTGCGCCGGCAAACGTACCTGCATCGCCCGCAAGGGCGCCAGCAGGTCGAGAATCAGCACCACCCGGCCATCGCCGAGAATCGTCGCGCCGGACAGGCCCTGAACCGCCGCAAACTGCGGGCCGAGGCTCTTGACCACAATTTCCCGGGTGCCGGCCATGGCGTCGACCTGCACCGCGATATGCCGCTCGTTGCACTGCACCAGCAGCACCGGCAGCGGCAAGTTCTGCCCCAGCAAGCGGGGCCGCACGCTGGTCTTGAGCACCTCGCCCAGGTAGCACAACTCATAACGTTGCCCGGCGTACTCGTACCGAGGCGGGTCCAGCTGGTAGCGGGCCTCCAGTTCGCTGGGCAGGACGCGCACCATGCCTTCGATGGTGTTCAGGGGAATCGCGTACTGATCCTCACCACACTGCACCATCAACGCCCGGTTGACCGACACCGTGAACGGCAGGCGAATGCGAAAATGCACGCCCTTGCCCGGGACCGAGTCGATGCTCATCAGGCCGCCGAGTTGGCGCACCTCTTCATGCACCACGTCCATGCCCACCCCGCGTCCGGAGATCTGGGTGATCTTCTCGGCGGTGGAGAAGCCAGGCTGCAGGATGAACTGCAGCACGTCGCGATCACTCAGGGTGCTCTCGGGGGCCAGCAGCCCACGCTTGATCGCCTTGCGCCGCACGGCGTCGAGGGGCACGCCGGCGCCGTCGTCGCGGATGTCAAAAATGATGTCGCCGCCCTCGCGGGACAGGTCCAGGCTGATCCGCCCCTGCTCGGGCTTGCCGGCGGCGCGGCGCACTTGCGGGGACTCCAGGCCATGGTCGATGGCGTTGCGCAGCATGTGCTCAAGCGGAGCGGCCATGCGCTCCAGGACATTGCGGTCCATCTCGCCCTCGGCGTTGCCGACGATGAACTCGACGTCCTTGCCCAACTCGCTGGAGACCTGGCGGACGATGCGCTTGAGGCGCGGCAGCATCCGCTCGAACGGCACCATGCGCGTGCGCATCAGGCCTTCTTGCAGCTCGGTGTTGATCCGTCCCTGTTGCTGCAACAGGTTCTCGGCGTCGTGGTTGCGCCGCTCGAGGGTTTCCTTGAGGTCGAGCAAGTCGGAGGCGGACTCGAACATCGCCCGCGACAACTGCTGCAGCTGCGAATGACGGTCCATTTCCAGGGGGTCGAACTCTTCGTAGCCCTGGCGCTCGGCGTCGACTTGCTGGCGACTGAGGATGCGTCCCTGGGTTTCGGTGTCGAGGCGGCGCAGTTGATCGCGCATGCGCTCGATGGTGGTTTCCATCTCGCTCAAGGTCACCCGGGCATCGTTGACCTGTTGCTCGATACGCCCACGAAAGATCGAAGTCTCGGCGGCCAGGTTGACCAGGTCGTCAAGCAGTTCGGCGGACACCTTGACCATGTCGGCACCCGCTTCGGCGGGCAACGCCGGCGGCTCCGGCTTGTTCTGCGCCAGGCTGTCGAGCGCTACCGGGGCAACCGCCCGCTCGACCGCCGACGGGTGACTGAAGGCCTGGATAGCCTCGATCAGGCGCTCGGCCGGCGCTACCGGCTGACCGGCGCGGGTGGCGTCGAGCATCTGCGCCAACCGGTCATGGCTGCGTTGCAACAGCCCGAACAGCGCCGGTGTGGCCTGCAGCAAGCCGGTCGACAGGCCTTCGTAGAGAAATTCCAGTTCATGGGCCAGGTCGCCAATGGGCGCTATCTCGACCATTCGCGCGCCGCCCTTGAGGGTGTGCAGATCGCGCAGCAGGGTTTCCATTTCCTGGCGGTTTTGCGGGTCGGCCTGCCAGCGCACCAAGGCCGCGCCGGAACTGTCGATGATGTCGAAGCCTTCCTCGAGGAAGATTTCCAGCAGCTCCGGGTCATTGCCCGGCCCATCGTCGGCCGGTGCCTCTGCTCCGACTTCGGCGTGGCTGACGCTACTCTGGCGCCACTGCGCGATGGCCGCGATCAAGGCCGTGCAATCGCCCAGCGGTTGTTGGCATTGCAGTTGTTCGAGCAGTTGGGCGAGGCGGTCGTGGCTCTGCTGCAACAGCTGGCCCAACTCGGCGCTGTAGCTCAAGCGCCGGTCCACCAACCCCTCGTAAAGGCTTTCCAGCTCATGGGCCAGGTCACCTACCGGTCCGATCTCGGCCATCCGCGCCCCACCCTTGAGGGTGTGCAAGTCCCGTTGCAGCGACAACAACGGCGCCGGGTTCTGCGGCTCAGAGAGCCAACGCTGCAGTGCCTGCCCAGCGCTCTCCAGGATGTCGACGGCCTCTTCGAGAAAGATCGCCGCCATTTCATCGTCCGCCGCCAACGGCGTCAGTGAGGACTGCCCGAGTTCGGCGGTGACGCTGCCCAGCTCGGTGATGCTCAGGGTGCGACTGCCGTCGCTGCGGATCAGGCCCATCGCGGACGGATCCAGGCCTTCATTGAGCAGATCGCGCAGGGCCTGCACGCGGGCCGGTTGGTGACTGACTTCCTGGCCTGCCGCCAGTTCGTCGAGCATGTTGATCAAGGCTTCATGGGCACTTTGGGCCTCGTGAAAGAACCGTTCGCTGACCGCCAGGCTGCTTTCCTCCACTGCGCCGTACAGGTCGAGCAAGGCCTCGCACAACTCATCCATCGGGTGCAGGTCGGCCAGGTGCGCGCCTTCGCCCAGGGTCGTCAGCTCATCCAGCAAGGCACTCAGTTCCTGACGCTCGCCGGGGTGTTGCTGCCAACGGCGCAACAGGTTTTCGGCGTCCAGCAGGATGTCCATGCCCTGGGCCAGGAAACTGTTGATCAACTGCGGGGCACGCTTGATCCGCGCACC
>Ga0067045_1003669_pt1 | contig 16909 bp, 18 predicted proteins | sample TerdegcTABiofilm_FD_59184 | JGI IMG/M metagenome (GOLD analysis project Ga0067045, IMG submission 59184) | Combined Assembly of (Gp0054472, Gp0054536) Wastewater bioreactor microbial communities from Singapore -Terephthalate degrading...
CATGATCAAACGGTTCGTCAAGGACATCGAGATCCGGCTGGCCGAGACGGCGGGCTTCTGCATGGGCGTGCGCCGGGCCGTCGACATGGTCCTCGAACTCGCCCAGCACAAGGGCGACCGGAAGATCTACACCTACGGGCCCCTGATCCACAACCCCCAGACGGTGGAGCTTCTGAAGAAGCGCGGCATCATCCCCGTGCAGGATCTCGAGGGGATCGAAGAGGGGACGACCGTCATCATCCGCGCCCACGGCATCTCGCCCCAGGAACGGGAGAGCCTGAAGGAAAAGGGGGTCATGATCATCGACGCCACGTGCCCGAAGGTGGGACGCGTCCAGTCGGTGATCAAGAAGCACGCCGCGCAGGGCTACCGGATCGTCATCGTGGGAGACGCCGAGCACCCCGAGGTCAACGGCCTGCTGGGGTATGCCGCCGGCCGGGGCATCGTCGTCAGCNACCTCGAAGGGGCCGGGCGACTGCCGGCGATGGANAAGGTCTGCGTCGTCGCCCAGACCACGCAGAGCCTCGANGAATACAAGGCCATCGTCGAGACGATCCGNGCCCGGGTGCCCGAGACGGTGGTCTTCGACACGATCTGCGACTCCACGGAGAAGCGCCAGGCCGAGATCAAGGAACTCGCCTGCGCCATGGACGCCGTTTTCATCNTCGGGGGGCGCAACAGCGCCAACACGCGGCGCCTCGCGCAGATCTCCGAGGCCATGGGCACCCCGACCTTCCACGTCGAGACGGCCGACGAGATCCAGGGCATCGCGCTCGGCCGGTACAACCGCATCGGGATCTCCGCCGGGGCCTCGACGCCGAACTGGATCATCGAGCGCGCCGTCGACACGATCCAGAACAAGCGCCTCGGCTCCGGCGCGAGGGGCTGGTTCTTCACGCTGTGGCTCGGCTCCGTGCGCACCGACATCTACTCGGCCCTCGGCGCGGCCTGCCTCGCCCTTGCGGCGCAGTATCTCCAGGGGGTCTCCTTCAGCATCCTGCAGCTGCTCATGGCGTCCTTCTACGTGTTCTCCGTCCACACCCTCAACCGCTTCGTCGACCGGGAGGTGAGCGGCCTGCGGGGGACGTTCCGGGAGGAGGCGTATGCGAAGCACGCCCGGGTGTACGTCGTGGCGGCCCTGTTGTGCATGCTCCTCTCCCTGGGGCTGGCCTACATGATCGGGTTCGTGCCGTGGCTCATGCTCGCCTGCGTCTCCGTCGTCGGGGCCCTGTACAACCTGCGCGTCTTCCCGAAGGGGTGGCGCTTCCGCAGGCTCCGCGACCTGCCGGGCACGAAGAATCTTTTCATGGCCGCCGCCTGGGCCCTCGTCATCGCCGTGATTCCCTACGTGGCTTGGCCGCTCGACATCTCGGCGGACATGATCGTGGCGGCGCTCTTCATTTTCTCCATCGTGTTCGTCCGTTCGTCCCTGTCGGACCTCATCGAGATCCAGAGCGACCGCATGCTGGGCCGGGAGACCATCCCCGTCGTCATCGGCGAGAACAGGACCCGGAAGCTCCTCGACGCCATCTCCCTGTTCCTGGCCCTGCTGCTCGTGCTGTCGTACCCCCTCAAGTGGACGACATCGCTCAGTTTCACGCTGTTTCCCTGCGTATATTACATGTGGATTTGTTTCGAACTTTGTGATAGAAGAACGGCGCTTTCCGCGGCCGTGATCAACGGACTGCTTGAAACAAACTATGTTCTCGCGGGGTTATGCACCGTCGGCTGGCTTGTCGCCCTGCGGCTGCTCGCGTGAGGACAGGAGGGGCCTTGAGAAGGAATTCCGCAGCGGCCCTGGTCGCCGTGACCGTTTTGACCGTCTGGCTCCTGGCCGGGTGCGAGGGGTTGCGGTTCGTCCAGACGGCCGAGGAGGCGAAGGACTTCCGCCCGAAGAGCATCGGGGTGCTTCCCGCCGATGTGGGGATCTACAGGGATGCCCGGGGGAAGGTCGACGGCATCATCACCGAGGTGCTGACGGGCACGAAATGGTACGTCACGGTGGTCGGCGGCGAGGAGATCCGCAGGCGGATCGAGGCGAACGAGGATCTCCGCAAGTCCGTCGACGTCTATCTCGCAAAGCTCCGGGAGCTGAACTTCTCGGACCCGGAACTCTGCAAGGCGATCGCCGAGCTCTGCGGGATCGAGGCCGTCCTCATTCCCACCGTGGATGTGTGGGAGTACACGATGCTCGCCGGCGACAAGATCGCACGGGTGGGCATCTCCATGCGGCTCGTGGACACGAGGACGGGCAAGACGATGTGGAGGGCGGGCCACCAGGTCACGGAAGAGTACCGGTTTCTCAAGCCGGAGCTCACCGGCATGGGACGCTCGATGGTTCGAAAGATGATCGACAGGATGCCGCATTGATGGAATAGGCGTCAGGCACGAGGACGGGAATTGATTCGGTCGAATGCGTCACTGGATTAATCTACGGTGAAGCTCGGAGCATCCGGAGAAAAGCGGGGGGGTTCTTTTTCCCCTAATGCCTGATGCCCGGTGCCTAATGCCTCAACGGAGTGTCATGATGAAAGAGAAGGTTCAGGCTGCGCTCGACCAGATCCGGCCCAGCCTCCAGCGTGACGGGGGGGATGTGGAACTGGTGGATGTGACCGGGGACGGCATCGTGAAGGTGAAGCTCACGGGCCGCTGCCACGGCTGCCCCATGTCCCAGATGACCCTGAAGATGGGTATCGAGCGGCTGTTGAAGACGAACGTCCCGGAGGTGAAGGCCGTCGAGTCCGTGTAGGCGGCCCGCAACCCGGCAAGCGAATCTTTACACGAAGGAGTTTCTGGAAATGGCCTACGTCATCAGCGATGAGTGCATCGCCTGCGGGAGCTGCGAGGAAGAGTGCCCCGTCGAGGCGATCAGCGAGGGCGACGACAAGTACGTCATCGATCCGAACCTCTGCACCAATTGCGGGGCCTGTGCGGATGTCTGCCCCGTCGAGGCGATCAGCCCCGGCGACGAGGAATAGCTCCGCCGCTCCGGCCGTTTTGAGACGAGGGGAAGGGCGCGTGCTCCCCCTCTTTCTTTTTTTGGGCCTCAACCCCGGTGGGAAGGAAGCCCGGCTTGTCCCGGGAGGATGACCGATCGGCCATGGCGGGAAGGTTCATCACCTTTGAGGGCGTCGAAGGGTCCGGAAAAACGACCCAGATCCGGCTCGCGGGGGAATTCCTGCGGGCAAGGGGCCTCGCGGTCGTCACGACCCAGGAGCCCGGCGGCACGCCGCTGGGGGAGCGGATTCGGGAGATCCTGCTCAACTCCGGGGGGGTCGACATCTCGGGCGAGGCCGAGCTGCTTCTTTTCGCCGCGGCCCGCGCCCAGCACGTCGACACCGTGATCCGCCCGGCCCTGGAACAGGGCAGGGTCGTTCTCTGCGACCGCTTTTCCGACGCCACGATCGCCTACCAGGCCTACGGGCGGGGGCTGCCCCTGGAGCCCGTGCGCGGGATCTGCCGCTTCGCCTCACGGGGGCTTGTGCCTCACCTCACTCTCCTGTTCGATCTGCCCGTCGAGGCGGGGCTCGAGAGGGCCTTCCGCCGCATCGCCGGCCGCGAGGGGGGTCTCCGTGAGGACCGTTTCGAGCGGGAGCACCTCGATTTCCACCGGCGCATCCGCGAGGGCTACCTCGCCATCGCCCGGCAGGAGCCGGGCCGGGTCAGGGTCCTCGACGCCTCGCAGGGCATCGAGCCCACGCGGGAGGCGGTCCAATCCGTTCTTTCGGCGTTCCTGGGAGTGTGAACCATGTCGTTTGCGGACCTCTGCGGCCAGGATGGACCCATCGACGTCCTGAAGCGCGCCGTGGAGAAGCGGCGTGTCCCCCACGCCTTTCTCTTCTACGGGGCCGAGGGCGTCGGGAAGCGCACCGCCGCGCTCGTCCTTGCCAAGGCCCTCAACTGCGAAGCGGGGGGCGCCGACGCCTGCGATGCCTGCCTGTCCTGCCGCAAGATCGACAGGGGCAACCACCCGGATTGCATCGTGATCGAGCCCGAGGGGCAATTCATCAAGGTGGCCGACATCAAGGAACTGCAGGAGCGGATGAGGTTCCGTCCCCTCGAGGGGGCGCGGCGCGTCGTGATCATCGACGACGCCGAGCGCATGAACGCCACGTCGGCCAACTCCCTGCTCAAGACCCTGGAGGAGCCGTCGGCCGTCAACGTCTTCCTCCTCGTCTCGTCGCGCCCGCACATGCTGCCCATGACGATCCTGTCGCGCTGCCACCGACTGCGATTCAACCCCGTGCCGCGCGACGCGATCGCCGCCTTCCTGATGAGAGAGCACGGCCTTGCGCCCGACAGGGCCCTGATTCTGGCCTCGTCCTCCGGGGGGAGCATCGGCCGGGCCCTCAGCCTGCACCGGGGGGACTACCTCGCCCTGCGGGACGGCATCCTGGACCGGATCGCGCGGGGGAGCCTCGATCCCCCGGGGTGCCTCGAACTGGCGGGGCACCTGGCAGGGGAAAAGGAGGAGATCCTCGAGGCCCTCGACGTCCTGAAATCCTGGTACCGGGACCTGCTCGTCTTCCGGGAAACGGGCGGCGCCGGGACGCTCGTGCACCACGACCGGGCGGCCGACATCGGCCGCCTCGCATCCGCGATGAGCGGGGAGTCGCTCCTGGGGGCCTTCCAGACGATCCGCGCGGCCGCCGAGGCCATCGAGCGCAATGCGAATAAAGCATTGACTTTGGAGACGATGGTCTTTACATTGTTTGCCGACAAGGCCAATTTCGTTGAGGATTCCCGCCGCGGCCCCCGCGCCGCAGGGTCGGGAAGGTGAGTTCGACGTGAGACATATCGTAGGCGTCCGGGCGGAGAAGGAGGGAAGGGTCCTCAACTACCAGACATCGGACGGGACCCTGAAGAAGAGCGACACGGTCATCGTCAACGCGGAAAACGGGCTTTGCGTGGGGGTGGTGGCGACGGAGAGCAGGGCCGTCCCCCTGCACCTGCTGCCGACGGACATCCGGTGCATCGTCCGCAGGTGCACCGACGAGGACCTGCGCACGCTCGAGCAGAACCGCAGGCTCGAGCGCGACGCGCGGGCGTTCTGCTTCGGCCGCATCCGCCAGCGGGGCCTCCCCATGAAGCTCATCGGCGTGGAGTGCCTCTTCGACCGCAGCAAGCTCATCTTCTTCTTCACCGCCGAGAACCGCGTGGATTTCCGCGAGCTGGTGAAGGACCTCGTGCAGAAGTTCAAGACGCGGATCGAACTGAGGCAGATCGGGGCCCGGAACGAATCCCGCATCTTCGGCGGGCTCGGGGTCTGCGGCCAGAAGATCTGCTGCACCAGTTTCCTGTACAACCTCGACCGCGTGTCCGTGAAGATGGCCAAGGAGCAGAACATGCCGCTCAACCCGGAGAAGATATCGGGGTTGTGCGGCCGCTTGATGTGCTGCCTGGCCTTCGAGTACGACTCGTACCTGGACATGAAACGCGGGATGCCCAAGTGCGGCAAGCGCGTCGGGATCGCCCAGGGCGGATCGGGCAAGGTGATCCGCCAGAACATCCTCAAGGGGACCCTGGCCGTCTACACCGAGGAGGGAAAGGAAGTCGAGGTCGAGATCAAGGACCTCAGAGAGCCCCAGCCCCCGCCGGCCCCGCCGGCCGACGGGCCCCCTCCCAGGGGCCCGAGAAACGCGGGAAGGGGACAGCGCTGAGCCTGCCCGCCTCGATTCGCCGCGCCCCGGCACAGGGGCGCGTCCCGGCCGCCGAATCCGACTCGCATGATGACTGCGCCCCATCCCTCTTCGCGGGGGTCGGGCGGGGGGACAGAAAGGAGTCTCAAGCCGTGTCCGAGAACGTCTTTTACGTCACGACGCCGATCTACTACGTCAACGCCTCGCCCCACATCGGCCATGCCTACACGACGATCGTGGGCGACGTCATGGCCCGCTTCTACCGCATGTCGGGCTACGACGTCTTCTTCATGACGGGCACCGACGAGCACGGCGACAAGATCGCCGAGGCGGCGCGGAAGAACAACGAGACGCCCAAGGCCTTCACCGACCGCATCAGCGCCCAGTTCCGAAACCTCTGGCCCCAGCTGGCCGTCACCAACGACTACTTCATCCGCACGACCGACGAGAACCACGTCCGCACCGTCCAGTACATCCTCCAGAAGGTCTACGACGCGGGCGACATCTACTTCGGCGAGTACGGCGGGCACTACTGCGTGGGCTGCGAGCGCTTCTACACGGAGACGGAGCTCGTCGACGGCAAGTGCCCCGACCACCAGACGGTCCCCGAGTTCCGCAAGGAGAGCAACTACTTCTTCCGGATGAGCAAGTACCAGCAGTGGCTCATCCAGTACATCCACGACCACCCCGACTTCATCCGGCCCGAGCGGTACCGCAACGAGGTGCTCGCCTTCCTGCAGCAGCCGCTGGAGGACCTCTGCATCTCGCGGCCCAAGACGCGGCTTACCTGGGGCATCGAGATCCCCTGGGACAAGGACTACGTCACCTACGTCTGGTTCGACGCGCTCATCAACTACGTCACGGGCATCGGCTACCCCGACGGCAAGGACTTCAAGAAGTACTGGGCCGCCAGCGAGCACCTGATCGCCAAGGACATCGTCAAGCCCCACGGCATCTACTGGCCCACGATGCTCAAGTCCGCCGGGATCGGCCCCTACAGGAACCTCAACGTCCACGGCTACTGGAACGTGGACGCCAGCAAGATGTCCAAGAGCCTGGGCAACGTCGTCCGGCCTCTCGATCTCAAGGACAAGTACGGCCTCGATGCCTTCCGCTACTTCCTGCTGCGCGACATGGTCTTCGGGCTCGACTCGAGCTTCAGCGAGGAGGCCCTCGTGCAGCGGATCAACTCGGACCTGGCCAACGACCTGGGCAACCTTGTGAGCCGCATCGTCGCCATGGACGTGAAGTACTTCAAGGGGAAGGTCCCCGCCCCCGGGGCCGCCGATGAGGCGGACCGGAAGCTCACCGAGGCGGCGGCCAAGACCCTCTCCGAGGTGGACCAGTTTTTCCGCGAGCTGACCTTCCACAAGGTGCTCATCTCCATCTGGGAGTTCATCAACGTCGCCAACAAGTACATCGTCGAGAACGAGCCCTGGACGCTCGCCAGGGACCCCGCGAAGAGCGGCCGCCTCGCCACGGTCCTCTACAACCTCCTGGAGGCCCTGCGGCTGACGGCCTACCTGATCCACCCCTTCATGCCCGACACGGCGCGCAAGATCCTCGACCAGTTGGGCCTGGCGGAGGTCAAGGAGCTGCGCTTCGACGACGTCCGCAGATGGGGCGGCCTCAAGCCCGGCCTCGCGGTCACGCGCGGCGAGGCCCTCTTCCCGAGGGTGGAGTACAGGAAGGAGGAAGAGGCGCCGGCGAAGAAATTCGAGACGCTCCCCGAGATCGCCTGGGACGACTTCGAAAAGATCGACCTGCGCGTGGCGAAGGTCCTCGAGGCCGAGGCCGTGCCCAAGTCCTCGAAGCTCATGAAGCTCAAGATCGACTGCGGCGAGGTGCGCACCATCGTTGCCGGAATCCTGCAACACTACAGGCCCGAGGAGATGGTGGGGCGCAGCATCGTCGTCGTCGTGAACCTCAAGCCCACGAAGCTCATGGGCGTCGAGAGCCGCGGGATGCTGCTGGCCGCCGACGCCGAGGGCGGAGGCCTTGCCCTCGTCGGCCTCGACAGGGACGCGCCCCCGGGGGCGAAGGTGCGGTAAGCGCCCGCGGGAGTTTCCCCCGCACGAAACGCCTTACGGCCGGGCGGCGGAGAAGGGGTCACCGATCGGCGGCACAAATCCCTCGCCCCGGACCGGCCCATGGAAACGTTCAAGGACATCCTGGCCTTCCTCGACGCCCCCCTGATCACGCTGGGGCAGTCGTCCGTCACGATCTGGAACCTGATCGTTGCCGTCTGTGTCCTCGTCCTCCTGGGCACCCTCACCGCGAAGCTCAACCGTCTGATCATCTACCGGCTCATGTCCAAGAGCGACATCCAGCTCGGCGTCCGCGTCGCCGTGGCGTCCCTGGTTCGCTACGCCGTGCTCGTCATCGCCCTGATCGTCGTGCTGCAGTTCATGGGCATCTACATGACGAGCCTTGCCCTGCTCTTCGGGGCTCTCGGTGTCGGCATCGGGTTCGGCCTCCAGAACATCACGAACATTTTCGTCAGCGGTCTCATCATCCTCCTCGAGAGGCCGATCAAGGTGGGGGACCGCATCGAAATGGGCGGCGTGTCGGGCGACGTGACGAACATCTCCATGCGGGCCACCTCCGATTTCGTCACCTCCACGGTGATCAACTGGAGCCACACGGACCGCAACGTCCGGTTCAACTTTCCCGTGTCGGTCTCCTACAGGGAGGACCCCGAGCGGGTCCGCGGGCTGCTCCTCGAGGTGGCCCGCGAGAACAGGGGGGTGCTCGTGAGCCCGCCGCCCGACGTGCTGTTCAAGGAATTCTCGGACAGCGCGATCCTGTTCAACCGCCGGGTGTGGACCCGGGACTATATCGACCGCCCCGGGGTCCTCAAGAGCCAGCTCTACTACGCGATCTTCCGGAAATTCCGGGAACAGGGCGTGGAGATCCCCTTTCCCCAGCGGGATGTGCATATCAAGGACCTGCCCGGCGGGCACACCGGCGGGCAGGCGGTCCCCGAGCGGCCCGGGGGAAGGCCCGCGACACCCGAAGGAGGAGAGCGCTGACGGGCGAACAGATCCTGATCCTGGTCATCCTGGCGGCCGCGGTGGCGATGTTCCTCTGGGGCCGCTGGCGCCACGACATGGTGGCGGCAGGCGCCCTGCTGGCCTGCGTGCTGGCCGGGCTGGTGCCGTCCCGCGAGGCATTCCTGGGGTTCGGACATCCCGCCGTGATCACGGTGGCCTGCGTTCTCGTGCTGAGCAAGGGACTCGAGACTTCGGGCGCCGTGGACGCCCTCGTGCGCCGCATCATACCGTCATCGGCCGGGCTCACCCTGACCGTTGCGGTGCTGGCCGGGATCGCCGCCGTGCTCTCGGGCTTCATGAACAACGTGGGCGCCCTGGCGCTGCTCATGCCCGTGGCGCTGCAGGTCGCGGCGCGCCGGGAGGTCCCCCCGGGGCGGGTCCTGATGCCCCTGGCCTTCGCGTCCATCCTGGGCGGCATGACCACCATGGTCGGGACGCCGCCCAACCTCATCGTTTCCGGCTTCCGCGCGCAGTACGGCATGGGCAGCTTCACCATGTTCGACTTCACGCCCGTGGGGATTGCGGTGGCCGCCGCCGGGGTCGTCTTCACGGCGCTCGTCGGCTGGCGGCTGGTCCCGGTGCGGAGGCAGGCCGGCCTGGAGGGGTTCGACACCGAGGCCTACCTCACCGAGGCCCGCGTGCAGGAGGGCACCAAGGCGGTGGGCCTGTCCCTGCGCGAGGTCGAGGCGGTGCTGGACAAGGCGGGAGCCCAGGTCGTCGGGATGGTGCGCAACGACGTGCGTCTCACCGCGCCCGGCCAGGGCCAGATGGTTCGCGCCGGGGACATCCTCGTCATCGAGGCCGAGGCGGACTCTCTCGCCGAGGCGCTTTCGAGCCTCGAGTTGAAGCTCGAGGAATCGAAACGTCCTGAGCCGCAGGAGCAACACGACGAGTGCGTGCAGAAAGGGGAAAGCGGGGCCGGAGAACCGGAGTGCGAAAAGCAGGAGAAAAAGCCCCCGCCACAGGAGATCGTTCTCAGGGAGTTTGCCGTGCTGCCCGGGTCCGGCCTGTCGGGGCACTCGGCCAGCGACATCATGCTGCGCACCCGCTACGGCATCAACCTGCTTGCCCTGTCGCGGCAGGGGCGGCGGTCGGTATCGCGCCTGCGGACGGTCGTCTTCCGGGACGGCGACGTGCTGCTGATGCAGGGCCCGCCCGACGCGCTCGCCGAGTTCGCCGGCAACTTCGGCTGCGTGCCGCTCGCTGAACGCAGCCTGCGCATCCCGAGCAGGCGCAAGGCCGTTTTCTCGGGGGTCATCATGGCCCTCGCCGTCGGCGGTGCCGCCTTCGGACTGCTGCCCGCCGCCGTCTCCTTTGCCGCGGGCGTGCTGGCGTCGATGGCCCTGCGTACGGTGTCGCTTCGGTCGGTCTACGAAGCGATCGACTGGCCGGTGATCGTGCTGCTCGGGGCGCTCATCCCGGTGGCCGGGGCGATGGAGGGCACCGGCGCGGCCGACCTGATCGCGCGGTTCATGCTCGACACCGTCGCCCGGGGCCATGCGCTCGTCGGCCTGGCCTTGGTCCTGATCGTGACGATGACCCTGTCGGACCTCATGAACAACGCCGCCACCGCCGCGGTGATGTGTCCCATCGCGATCAGCACGGCGCTTCAGCTCGGGGCGAGCCCCGACCCCTTCCTGATGGCCGTTGCGGTGGGAGCCTCCTGCGCCTTCCTCACGCCCATCGGCCACCAGAACAACACGCTCATCCTCGGGCCCGGCGGGTTCCGCTTCGGCGACTACTGGCGGCTGGGCCTGCCGCTGGAGATCCTCGTCGTCGCCGTGGCGATCCCCATGCTGCTGCTGGTCTGGCCGCTGTGATGGAGATCGTGGCCGCCGGGTTCCCGCCCGGGCAGCCAGGGGAAAAACCGATTGACACCGATTCGGATCTTGCCTATATTCGGCTGGCTCGCAGAGGCTCTCCCGATCCTCGCCCCGCGGCCTCTGCCGTTGCGGGAAGCGTCTTCAATCCGTGCTGCGGTCCGGGAGCCGCGAAGGTCTCTCACGGGAGCATCCGGGGGATTCCGGCGCTTCGATGACCCGGGATAAACATGGGCGGGTGCGCCCGCTGCAAAACCGATGGAGGGAGGAACAGCGAATGAAGTTAGCGAATTACTTCGACAAGGTCAAGGGGATCAGCATCCTGTCCACGGCCGACTCCAAGGGAAACGTCAATGCGTCGGCGATCTCGAAGCCGTTCGTTGTCGATGAAGAGACGGTGGCCTTCGTCATGACGGGAAACCTTACGCACAGGAACCTGCAGTCCAACCCCCGCGCGGCGTATTTCTTCCTCGAACAGGGCGAAAAGTACGATGGCGTGCGGCTGCACCTCACGAAGATCAAGGAGTCACGGGACATGGCCGTGATCGAGGAGATCCGGAAGAGGCGCTACCCCATCTTCAGCATCAAGTACAGCCAGGAGTCGAAGTACGCCGTTTACTTCAAGGTGGACAAGGTCCTGCCCCTCGTGGCGCCCGGGGTGCTCAAGCGCGGCGTGACACAGCAGTAGGGCGAACGGGTCGCCCCGGCCGGGTGCGGGGGTGCCTGAATACGTGAACGAAGAGGCCCGGGGTGTTTGCCCCGGGCCTTTTTTCATCCTGCCTTCTTTCCCGAAACGAGTTTGACGGCGATCCAGGGAAGCAGGAAAAAGAGGATGATCGCGATCTTGGTGAGAGCCATGCCGGCGTAGTGGATCGCGTCGAAGGTCTGCCTCGGGATCTGGAACCAGCGGGCGTGAATGGGGTAGATGACGTCGCCCGCGAAGACGAACATCGCGAACCAGACGAGCAGCAGCCCCATCCCGCCCAGGAAGCATCGGATGAGAATCCCCTCGATGGCATCCAGGTATGTTTGAATGTTCATCCCCCCGTTCCTCACGATCGCTCCGCTCACACGCCGTTCTTTCTGTACACGTCCTTCCTGCGCCCGATCCGGAGAACAATCACGTCGTTTCCCAGGGTGGCGCAGATCCCCCGGTAGTCTCCAATTCGAAGTTTGCGAAGACCGGCAAATTGCCCTTTGAGGACAGGATAGGCATCGGCCTTCTTCGTGAGTTCCTCCTCGATCTGATCGAGAATGCGCCGGGCCTCCGCCTTGGGCAGCTTCTTCAGGTCCCTCTCAACCGATTTCTTGTAGCCGATATTATAGGCCAAGGGATTTCCTCAGCGACTTTCCGGAAACGACTGGGTCGGTCCTGTCATGGAGCCGGTCCAGGGCCACCTGGAGATCGGCGTAATCCTCGATGTAGGCCTCCAGGGCCTTCTGGATGATAAAGGATCGCGGCCTCTCCGTTTCCCGGGCGATGCTGTCGAGCTGGTCCGCGATCTCCTTGGGGAGCCTGACGGATATGGCTGTATTCATGAAGCACCTCTGCATTTTCTATATCACAACGATTACAATGAATGACAGACGATGTCAAGGAATGGCGCGTCATGCGGTCAGGAGCCTGCATGGCTCTAAGCAGGACCATGCTGCCGCCGCCTGGAGCGTTGACCGCTGATTTCCATTCGTTCACAGTGAGATGTCGTCCGGCGAAAACCACACGACGGAGGGTTATAGGATGAGATCCCGTTTTCTCGTGTCCGTCGCGGTCATGATGGCGGCTATCGGTTTGATCCCGGCCCAGGCGATGGAGACCCGAGAGTTCGAGACGGCCGGCCGCCAAGATGAAAAAAGGGCCCGCGATTCTGGCCGCCGGCCCCATTTTCCGTATTTTCTTCTTCCGTCCCTATACCCTATACCCGAGACCCGATACCCTGCTTGTCACTCCCCCTCGTCGAAGGCCTCTGCCTTTTTTTCGCCCATCACGGGGCCTTTTCCCGTGAGGCTGGCGGGGGCCGGGACGGGCACGTCGACGGGCTTGATGAACTTCGCCGTCACGTCCCGGGTGCGAAGGACGGCGAGCTTGTCGAAGAGGAAGAAGAACTTGTCCTCCAGCTCCTTGCCGATCCCCCTCAGGACGTCGGGCGGGAGGTTCCACATGTCCTTCTTGAAGGGGCCGAAGCCCTTCTTGCGCGTCTTGTAGATGAACTGTTCGTCCGTGTCCCTGGCGCCCTTCTCGGCGATCAGCTCTTTCCGGATGTAGTCGTAGATCTTCTCCCGCAGCGGAGCCGGGAAGAACGTGCTGTCGTAGATCATGTTCTGGAAGGCCGTGGCGAGGTGAACCTCGGCGGTCCCCCGCTTCGGGAAGTTGTCGAAGGCCTCGTCGGGAAGGGTCGATGCCCCGTGCTGGACGGCGCCGGCCATGCCGAACTCTTTCCGGGCCGCCTCGGAGAGGGTCTGCAGGGTGTCGAAGTCGAGCTTCACCTTGGCGATGCTGCCGTCGGGCAGCACGACGCCGCCGTGGGACGTGCCCGTCTGGACGCTGATCTTGCTGATCCCCTTGAGGCCCCTGCCGCGCTTCTCGAGCTCCTCGAGGTAGCCGCCCATGAAGGCCCGCAGCTCGCCGACGGTGCTGTTCTTGCTGCCCACCTCGCCGATCTCGCCGCCCACGGAGACCTCCACGCCCCGGGGCTGGATGGCCCGGATGAAGGCCGTGATGTCTGCGGCGATCGTGAAGTTGCTGCGCTGCTGCTCCGTCTCGGTGGGCCTGCTCAGGTCCACGACGGTGGAGGAGTCGATGTCGATGTTGTAGAAGCCCGCCTCGACGGCCTCGCGGACGAGTTCCTTCACGGCATCGATTTCCTTCTGCGGCTCGGCCGCGAATTTCTTCGCGCCGATCTGGAAGTGGTCGCCCTGCAGGAACAGGGGCCCCCGCCAGCCCGTCTTGATCGCCGCGGCGGTGATGGCGCAGGCGTACTCGGAGGGACGCTGCTCGGTGTAGCCGATCTCGGAGCGCGCGATCTCGAAGATGATGGGCCCCACGTTGCCCCTGAGGCCCGCCCGGAAGACGGCCTGGGCCGTCTCGTAGGTCAGGCCGCGGATGTTGATGGCCGGCACGGTGAAGCCCTTCACGTCGCCCCGGCCCATGGCCTCGTAGAGCGACTGGATGGACGAGGGCAGCACGCCCAGCGTGACGCCCGCGCGCCGGATGAGCCAGCGGGCGGCCTGCCTCACCCCCGCGTCGCCGGACAGGACGGCCGAGTAGACCAGGTGGTCCACCAGCGAGCCGCGCAGCTTCTTCTCGTCGAGGACCCGCACGCTGTCGCCCTCGATCCTGAGAATCCCGTCGATTGCCTTCTTGAGCTGGTCGGTGCTGCTGAAGATCATGGTCCCCCCCGCGTTGAGTCGTTCAGGACAGGAACTCCCGCGCCTTTTCCACCTCGTAGCGGCTTCCGATGTAGATCGGCGCCCGGTGGTTGAGGCCGTCGGGCTTGATGGCCAGGATGTCCTGCTTGCCGTCCGTCGCCAGGCCGCCTGCCTGCTCGGTCAGGAAGGCCATCGGCTGCAGCTCGAAAATCAGGCGGAGCTTGCCCTTGGGATCTTTTTTCGTGCCGGGGTAGGTGAAGACCCCGCCGCGCTTGATGAGGATCTGGTTGATGTCGGGGACGAAGCCCCCGCTGTAGCGCAGCTTGTACCCCTCGCCCTCGAGGGTCTCGACGAACTTCAGGTGCCCGGAGAACCAGTCCTTTCGGAGGCCGCCCAGGCTGTAAATGGAGCCCTTCTCTTCGAGGGTGATGTTCTCCTCCGACAGGACGTATTCCCCCTCGCGGTTGAGGACGAACTCGTGGGTCCCCTTGCCGGCCGAGTAGACCATCGTGATGAGGGGCCCGTAGGTGATGTACATGGCGCCCACCATGGTCTTGCGGCCCTCGGCGGCCAGCGGCGAGTCCTTGTGGATGCCGATGATCGTCCCGATCGCGAGGTTCGTGTCCACGAGAGAGGAGCCGTCGAGGGGGTCGGCCGTGACGTGGTACTTGCTGGAGGGGGCCTCGTAGGGCACGATGCGGTCCAGCTCCTCGGAGCAGTAGGTCTTCACGAACCCCGAGTACTGGAGCTGGTTCTGCAGGATGATGTCCGCGCTCTTGTCGAGGGCGAGCTGCTCGTCGCCGTGGATGTTGCGCAGCCCCGCCAGCTTGCGGTTCGATTCATGGATCTTCGCCGAGATGTATTTCCCTGTGATGGCGATCTGCCAGATGAGCCGCCTGAGCTCCATTTCGATGCCCGCCATCCACATATGGCGGCGCAGATCGACGATGAACTTGGTGTAGTCGGAAATGTTCCTGGTGTTGTTTTCCATCCATCGATCCCCCGATGCAAATCTGCTCGATGGTAAACAATTCAACACCTTTTTGACAAGGAAATTCTGCCCCCGGGACCGCCGTTCCCGACCCGGGGGATTTGTGATATAGAATGCAAGAGGCACGAAATCATGGCGCTTTCGGAATTCACCCTCCGGCTGGTCCAGCGGAAGCTCGGCGAGTACTGCGCGGGCCGGGTCCACGAGGCGCTCGTCCATCGGGTGCGCCTGGGGTATGCCGTCGAGGGCGACTGCGTGACGCTCTTCGAGGAGCGCCGCGGCCTGCTGAACCCGGACAGGTGGGTCCGCCTGGACATGGCCCGGTTCCGGTTCGACACGGGGACGAAGAAGTGGAAGCTCTACTACGCCGACTCCGAATCGGCGTGGCATGCCTACTACCTCAAGCCGAGAGCGGATTTCGAGTTCCTGCTCAGAGAGGTCGATGAAGACCCCGTCCGGGTCTTCTGGTGGGGCCGGGGATAGGAGACGGCCCGAAACGGGAGGAGAAAATGCCGTGCTGATCGAGGACCGGAAGGTGTGGCGCTGCGTCGGGTGCGGCTTCTGCTGCGTGAACCAGCGGTGCACCTTCGGGGTGGCACGGCACCCCGGGGCGCAGGGCGGGCTGTGCCCGGAGCTCGAGTGGACGGGCGGGCGCTACGTCTGCCGCCTCATGATGCCGTCGAGCGGCATCGCCGACTTCGTGAAGCGGGAGCTCCGGGCGGGCGAGGGCTGCGTGGCCTTCGAGAACCCCTGGCGAAAGGACGTCCGCGAAAGAACGCCCGAGGAAGCCGGGGCCGTCAGGGAAAAACCGTGACGGAGTTCGAGAGCGCCCGGTTCACACGCTGCCCGCTCCATGCGTTCTTTTTCCCCTCACCCCTCGACCCGCTTCCCTTCACTTCGCCAGGAACCCCCCGTCGTTGACGAGCACGTGGCCCGTCATGTAGGCCGAGGCGTCCGAGGCCAGGAAGACGGCCACGCCCTTCATGTCGTCCGCGTCCCCGAAGCGCCTCATGGGGACGAGCTCCATCGCCCTGTCGTAGGATTCCTTGAACTCGGGCGTCTCGATGTAGGCCATCATGTCGGTGCGGAAAAAGCCCGGCGCGATGGCGTTGACGCGGATCCTGAACGGCGCGAGCTTGACGGCGAGGTTCATGGTGAGGGCGTTGATCGCCGCCTTCGTGGAGTTGTAGGGGACGGCGGGGTGCAGGGCCTCCTCGGAGCCCCGGAACGCCATGATGGACGAGATGTTGATGACGGTGCCGCCGCCCTGCGCCTTCATGACCCCGGCCACCTTCTGCGTCAGGATCCAGACGCCGCGGACGTTCACGTTGAATATCCGGTCCCACTGCTCCAGGGGGAACTTCAGGGTCGGGGCGCCCCAGGTGGCCCCCGCGTTGTTCGCCAGGATGTCGATGCGGCCGAACCTCTCCAGGGCCGCCTTCACGAGGGCGTCGAGGTCCTCTTCCTTCGCCACGTCGCAGGCCACAGGCAGGACCTCCACGCCGCAGGCCTGCCGGAGTTCGCCGGCCGCGGCCTCCAGGTTTTTCAGCTTGCGCGAGGCGAGCACGAGGTTCGCCCCCGCCTCGGCCAGCCCCGTGGCGATGAACTTGCCGATCCCCCGGCCCCCTCCCGTGACCAGGGCCACCTTGCCGTCGAGCCTGAACAGGTCAGCCGTTTTCATAATCCCGCCTTTCGTTTCCCGAAATACCGACACCCGTTCATGCCACAAACGGCGGGTCCGTGGCAAGGGCGGAAGGCAAAAAAAAGGCGCAGCGGCCTTCGCTGCGCCTTGCCTGTCCGCGCGAAACGTCCGGCGCCTATTTCTTCAGGGCCTTGAGGACCTTCCTGTCGTCGGCCGTCTTGAACACGACGGTCATCCTGCCCCTGGCGGGGCTTGTATAGACATAGTGGATGTCGACGAGGGCATCGGAGGCCTTCTTGGCCACCTTCTGCAGCTGCCCCGGCCTGTTGGGCAGCTCCACGGCGATGATCTCCTCCACCTTCACGTCGGCGCCCATCTGGGTGAGGATCTTCTTCGCC
>Ga0067045_1004140_pt1 | contig 16908 bp, 18 predicted proteins | sample TerdegcTABiofilm_FD_59184 | JGI IMG/M metagenome (GOLD analysis project Ga0067045, IMG submission 59184) | Combined Assembly of (Gp0054472, Gp0054536) Wastewater bioreactor microbial communities from Singapore -Terephthalate degrading...
GTGGCCCCGCCGTTTCCGGCAGGGCCATCCATGTCGAACCCCGGCGGCATACCACCGGGAACGTTTCTAGCATGCGGCAATACCCAAATCGTTACAAAATGTACATCAGACAATGTCTGATTTTGCCATCAGACATTGTCTGATGGCAGCCACTCCCGGATCTTCCCCACGAGGACGTCCGGTTTTCTCACCCAGCGGAAGTGGTCGAGAGCGTCGTCCGCGAGTGTCACATGCGTGACCCGCGCCCGGCGCATCTTTGCCAGGAGGTTCCCGACGGCCCTCGGGGGGGAGAGGAAATCCCCCTCGAAGGAGAAGGCCAGGACCGGCGCGTCCAGCTCCGAGAGCAGCCGCTCGCAGTCGATCGCGGCCCCCCGGGGTTCGTACCTCCCCGTGCGGGCCTGCCTCGCCCAGTCCCGCATCACCCCGCGGGCCTCGGAGCCCCCGAAGCCGAGCCTCCGACCGGGGAAGTACCCGAGGACCCTCGCCACGGCACAGGCCGCCTGGGTACCCGCCAGGACCCCTGCGTTCAGGGGGATATCCCACCCCCGCCAGTACACCGAGGGGGCCGCCACGAGGACGAGGCCGGCAACCGCTGAAGGGTTTGCCGCCAGGTACAGGCAGCTCAGCTGGCCGCCCAGGCTGTGGCCGAGCAGGTAAACGGCCGAGCGGGGAAACCGCTCCCGCGCCTTCTGCACGACGGCGGGCCAGTCCAGTTCGACCATCTCGCGGTAGCCGAAGTCGACACCCCGTTTGACCCGGACGGAGCTCGAGCCGATACCCCGGAGGTCCGCGGTGACGAAGCGCCAGCCCTCCCTCACGATCGGCCCGGCCAGCGGCTCGTAATACCGGGCGGCCGTGCCCATGGCGGGCATGCAGACCAGGACGGGCGCATCGAGCGCGGGGTCGGCCGCGAAGACGGTGATTTTCGAGGAGGCGCCGTCCGCCGCCGTGATGTCGATCTGCTCCCGTTGCATGGCAACCCTTTTGCGAATCCCCTCTTGCCCCTTGCTGCCCGCAACTGCTTCACAAGCGGGCTATCGTCGTTCCGAGCCACGGACCCGTTCCGGGGACGGGGTTAACCATGGAAGAAAGGACTTCACGATTCTTCATCTTCCCGGCGGAAGGGTACACCCTCCCCTCCATCCCCTCCCGTCATGGGCGGGGAAACGACGTTGCGACAGAGTCTGCCCGTGCGGGGGCCGCGTCTCTCATACCGGGAAAAGAAGTCGCAGGGCAACGAAAAAAACCCTTGCGCGACGAAACCCGCATGGTTATTAATCGGACCGGGCCGATGCCTCCCGGAGAGCCGAGTATTGTTCAGGACACCATGCGATACCGACTTGAACACTACCCCCTGATCGTCGAGCAGAACGTCACCTGGGGAGACATGGACGCCCACGGCCACGTCAACAACGTCGTCTACTTCCGGTACATGGAAAACGCCCGCGTCGAATTCTACCGGCGGATCGGCAAGTACGAGTTCGAGGAGCGCACGGGCATCACGCTCGTCGTCAAGTCGACTTCCTGCCGCTACGTCTCCGCGCTGGCCTTCCCCGACCGCATCGCCGTCGGCGCGCGGGTCACGGGGATGGGCGACGAGCAGATCCTCATGCAGTACCTCGTCGTCAACAGGGACACCGGCCGGGTCGCAGCGCTGGGCGAGGCGGCCATCGTGGCCATGAAGGGCGCCGACGGCACGAAGGTCTCATTCCCGCAGGAACTGCGGGACCGGATTCTCGAGGTTCAGCAGGCCGCGGTCTAGACCATTCTCCGGGTGCTCGGCTCCCTTGGTCGGGGCCTGTCTTGCCGCCGACCCCACCCGGCCCGCGTCCCTCCCCCACCGTTCAGGGACGCCCTCGCTCCCTGCCCAAGTGACCCGTTTTTTGCATGGCGCTGCAGTGGTCCATTCGGCCGCCCATGTCACCGCTTCGGTTGAACGCACGGCCGAACGGCTCCCGGGAGGGATGCAACAGGCAAATCACCGGGGTATCGCCCGCGGATTCGGGCCTTACGGGAGGAAACGGACCGGGGAACCGGTCACAATGACCATCGCCTGCGGCGCGCCGCCCCTGGAGCGCCAGGCGGACTGCCGTCAACAGGAGGACACATGGATCTGAGACAGACGATCACGGAAATGGCGAAGACCGTGCCGGGACAGTTCGAACCGCAGAAGGACGGCTCATCGAGGATGGAGGCCGTCATTGCCGAGCGCAAGGCGTTCCTGTCGAAAAAGAAGCTCACCTACGTCTGCCGCTTCCGCGTGGACGAGCCGGCCAAGGAGGTGCGCTTCTTCGAGATGCTGAAGGAATCGGGCTTCGGCGTCTCGAGCGGCGGGGGCGACGGCGAGATGAGCACGGGCTTCGGCTTCAAGAAGGAGACATACAACACGCTCGGCAAGGAGCGCAGCGGCACGATCGAGGAGCAGTCGAAGCTCTTCGGCAAGGATTACTCCTACTCGTTCGATTTCGGGACATTCCGAAACTCTGTCCGCAAGGCGGCCGAGACCGCCGGTTACCGCTTCGAGGTCAAGCTGACGGAAAAATCCGTGTAAGCGGGTATCCAAGGCGGCTGCAGAAAAGAATACGGGGCAACCCACGGAATGGGGATGCCCCGTCTGTTTTTATGCTGATAGCGCCGGTTACTGCAGGTTGCCGCTCGTGTCGTACTTCACGATGAAGCCGTCGTTGCCGCCCGCGTTGCTCGCCCCGTCGAGATTGCCCGCGGTGAGGCCCGTCATGTAGGTGGCGCCGCTTGAATCCACAGCAATGCTGCGGGCTGCTTCGGCTGAGCTCGTTCCCAGCATCGTCGTCCACTGCCGGGTCCCCGAGGTGTTATATTTGATGAGGATCAGGTCGTGGTCTCCTGCCGGAGTGAAGCCGTCGAGGAGAGCGTTGGTGTTTCCGGAGATGTAGGCGTTTCCGCTCGAGTCCACGGCCAGCCCGGACGCTACGTCGTTGCCCGTACCGCCGTGAAAGACCGACCACTGCTTCGTGCCCGAGGCATTGAACTTCGCCAGGAAGACGTCTTGCGTCGTGCCGCTGCCGTCGGTGTTGCTCCACCCGTCGAAATGGCCGTAGGAATCACCCGCCACGTAGACGTTTTCGGATGCGTCGACGGCGACGCTGTAACAGTAATCGAACACCGCGGACCCCAGCATCCGCGTCCACTGCCTCGTCCCCGAGGAGTTGTACTTGGCGACGAAGATGTCCTGAATGCCGGCGTTCGTCTCGCCGTCCAGACTTCCGCGGGTCATTCCCGAGATGTACGCGTTGCCGCTTGAGGTGACCGCAACGGCATAGGAGTACGTCAGTGTCGCGTTTCCCAGCTGGCGGACCCACTGGAGCGTGCCCGACGGGTTGTACTTGGCGAGAAAGGCATCGGTACCGCCCGAGTTGGTCTGGTCCCCCAGGCTTCCCTCCGTGAATCCGGAGATGTAGACGTTGCCGCTGCCGTCGACGCCGACGGACCAGGCGGAATCGCTTGCCGCACTGCCCAGCAGGCGCGTCCACTGCCTGGTGCCCGACGAGTTGTACTTGATGAGAACCGCGTCGGAGCCCCCGGCATTCGTCTCTCCGTCGAGGTTGCCCGAGGTGTACCCCGTGACATAGATATTGCCGCTCCCGTCGACGGCGACGGCGGACCAGCCGGACTCGTCCCCCCCTGTCGTCCCCGAGAGACGCGTCCACTGCCGCGTTCCCGACGGATCGTACTTGGTGAGGAAGATGTCGTTGGTCCCCGGGTTTGCGTTCGATTCCCCGTCGAGGTCTCCCGCCGTGTGCCCCGCCACGTAGATGTTGCCGCTCGTGTCGACGGCGATCCCTTGGCCCCGGTCGTTCGACGCGGTCCCGATGAGAACCGTGCCCCCCCAGGTTCCCGACTGCGTGGTCGCGTTCACGGCGCCGCTTTGCGCCGAGGCGTTCCCGGCCGCGTCGTACGCCGCCACCCGGTAGCTGTAGGTGGTGCCGGCCGAAAGCCCCGTGTCGGAATAAGACGTGCCCGCAGGGGAGGCCACGAGGCTGCCGTCCCGGTAGACCCGGTAGCCCGCAACCCCCGCGTTGTCCGTCGAAGCCGTCCAGGTCAGGTCGATCCGCGAGGTGGAAACCACCGTGGCCTGCAGGTCCGCGGGGACCGACGGCGCCGTCCCGTCCAGTGTGGACACGGCCACGGCCACGCACTGCGAGGACGCGTTGCCCGCGGCGTCATAGGCCGCCACGGTATAGCTGTAGCTCGTGTACTCGGAGAGGCCCGTGTCGCAGTAGCTTGTCGAGGCCGTTGTGCCGACCTGGCTGCCGTTGCGGTAGACCCGGTACCCCGTCACGCCCACGTTGTCCGTCGAGGCCGTCCAGGTCAGGTTGATCTGGGAGGTCGAGGTTCCGGACCCCTGGAGGTTCGTCGGGACGGAGGGCGCCGTCCCGTCCAGCGTGGACACGGCCACGGCCCCGCACTGCGAGGACACGTTGCCCGAGGCGTCATAGGCCGCCACGGTGTAGCTGTAGCTCGTGGCCTCGGAGAGACCCGTGTCGGAGAAGCTCGTCGAGGCGGCGGTCCCGACCTGGCTTCCGTTTCGATAGACCCGGTAGCCCGCCACGCCCACGTTGTCCGTCGAGGCCGTCCAGGTCAGGTTGATCTGGGAGACCGAGGTTCCGGAGCCCTGGAGGTTCGAGGGCACCGACGGCACCGTCACGTCCAGCGTGGACACGGCCACGGCCCCGCACTGCGAGGACACGTTGCCCGAGGCGTCATAGGCCGCCACGGTGTAGCTGTAGCTCGTGGCCTCGGAGAGACCCGTGTCGGAGAAGCTCGTGCCGGCGGGAGAGGCTGCGAGGCTGCCGTTGCGGTACACCCGGTACCCCGCCACGCCTAGGTTGTCCGTCGAGGCCGTCCAGGTCAGGTTGATCTGGGAGGCGGAGGCCGCCGTCCCCTGGAGGTTCGAGGGGACCGACGGGGCCGTGGCATCTGCGGTGTAGACGGCCACGGCGCCGCTCTGGGCCGACTCGTTCCCCTCCGCGTCGTAGGCCGTTACGGTGTAGCTGTAGCTCGTGGCCTCGGAGAGACCCGTGTCGGAGAAGCCCGTCGACGCGCTCGTTCCGACGGCCGTCCCGTTGCGATAGATGCGGTACCCCGCCACCCCGGCGTTGTCCGTCGATGCCGTCCAGGTCAGGTCGATCCTCGACGTCGAGGCGGCCGCGCCCTGAAGGTTGGAGGGAACCGACGGGGCCGTTGCGTCGACCGTCGTGGCCGTGAGCGGCGAGCTGGGCGCCGATTCATTGCCCCCGGCGTCGTAGGCCGCCACGCGGTACACGTAGGTGGTGTACTCGGCAAGGCCCGTGTCGGAGTAGCTCGTACCCGCGGTCGTGCCGATGACCGCCCCGTCGCGGTAGATCCGGTACCCCGTCACCCCCACGTTGTCCGTGGACGCCGTCCAGGCCAGATCGATCCGGCTTGCCGAAACGGCCGTCCCCTGCAGGTTCGCGGGGGCCGTCGGCGCTGACCCGTCGGCGGTGGCCACGAAAAGCGTGGTGCTCTTCTCGGACTCGTTGCCGATCCAGTCGAACGCGGAAACCCGGTATCCGTAGGTGTTTCCCGGGGAAAGCCCCGTGTCGGTGTACGTGGTCAGCGGGGTGCTGCCGACCCGGGTCCCGTTCCGGTACACCCGGTAGCCCGACATGAAAAGATCGTCCCGGGATGCCGTCCAGTTGAGCTGGACACTGTCCGACGATACAACGGCGGCCTGGAGGCCCGTGGGAACCGTTGGGGGGTATGGTCGCCCGAGGACCCGCAACCGCAAATGGAGATAGCAAGGGTCCACCACACCGCTACGGGGAAAAAGCCTTTTTTCATGCATCACCCTTACGATAGGACTGCGCTCGAAACCGATGGCCGCGATTCATCAGTAATTTCAGACTGGTATGAACGACCCTACCCGTCACGATCGAAACCGGGGCATGAGATCCCCTTCCTCTACCGTTATCGGCAGAACGTAAGGAAAATTGAGAGGGTGAGTTCCGTGAGGGCAGATCGATATGCCGCTTTCGCGCCGGGCGGGGAAGCCCGGCGCGAAAGCGGCGTTGATGCAGGCGCCCCCCGAGGGGGGCCGGCCGCAGGGTTGCCTGCGCGGGAAGCCGTGCGCGGCGCCCTTTTGCGTTTTTGGCTCTTTGTCGACCGGCGGAAATGGTGTAGATTGGACTCTGCAATCAACGGCCCCCGGTTTGCGGAAAGCCGGCCGGCCGGAAGGAGGGATGAGCGGGATGGGTGTTTTCAACAGTCGGCTTCCTGCTTGCATCGTGATGATCTCCCTTGCCGGTTCCGCGTGGGCGGCCGAGGAGGTGCTGATGAACGACACGCTGAAGACGATCTTTGCGCGCAAGAGCGTGCGCTCCTACCGAACCGAGGCGGTATCCGACGAAAAGCTCCAGATGCTCGTCCGGGCTGGCATGGCGGCCCCGACGGCCGTGGACAAGCGGCCCTGGGAGTTTGTCGTCGTGACGGACCGGGCCGTCCTGAAGCGGCTTGCCGACGCCCTGCCCTACGCGAAGATGGCAGAGCGGGCGGCGGCGGCCATCGTCGTCGGGGGCGACGTTCGCAGGCAGTGGGGCGGCATGGAGTCGGACTACTGGATCATGGACTGCAGCGCGGCGACGCAGAACATCCTGCTGGCGGCGGAGTCCATGGGGCTCGGCGCCGTGTGGACCGCCGTGTATCCCGAAGACAGCCGCGTCCGGGCCGTCCGGCAGATCCTCGGCATCCCCCCGCATGTCGTTCCGCTCAATGTGATCCCCGTTGGAGTCCCGTCAGGCCGGGAAAAGCCGAAGGACAAATACGACCCGAAGCAGATCCACTGGAACAAGTGGTGAATCCATGCGGCGGCATAGGCCCGCCGGGTGTGTGAACGTGCGAAGGGGAATCGGCCCATGCGTCGCCTGATCCTGGCCATTCTCATCGGGGCGGCCGGGCTCGGCGCCTACCAGGTCTCCATGCTGGCCGTCCGGATCCACCGGGGCAGGGAGATCGCGGCCGCGAGCAGGCCCTTCGAGCTTCGGAACCCGGCTTCGACGCATCGCATCCTCGTCGTGGGGGACAGCACCGGGGTGGGAACCGGCGCCGCGAGGCCCGAAGAATCCGTCGCGGGCCGGATCGCAGCGGAGTTTCCCTGCGTCGAGGTCGTCAACCTCGCCCGAAACGGCGCAACGGCAAGGGACGCCCTCACCCAGCTCGAGTCCGTCCGCAGCGCACCCTTCCGCATCGTCCTCGTCCAGGTCGGAGGAAACGACATCCTGGGGTTCACCGACATGGGGGAACTGCGGGGAACCATCCTGCAGGTGCTGGCGAAGGCCCGGGAAAAAGGCAAGGCGGTCCTCTTCATGAGCACCGGCAACGTGGGGCTCGCGCCCGCTTTTTTCCCGCCCGTCTCGTGGCTCTACACGGCAAGGACCCGGCAGGCCCGGGCGATCTTCATGGAGGCGGCGGAAACGTCAGGCGTCGAGTACGTGGATCTGTTCAGGGAAAAGGGGGACGATCTGTTCCTGGGCGACCCGGACCGGTACTATACCCCGGACTACCTGCACCCGGGTTCGGAAGGGTATCGAGTCTGGTACGAAGAATTGAAAAAGCAGACGCGGATCGCGGAAATCCTGGGGAAACCGAATGGCTGCACCGTCGGGCGTTGAAAAAGATCACCCGCCGGCCGCGAAAGAGAGATGATTTCGCGGGGCGGCGGGTGACCGTGTGTCCATGGAACCCGTCTCCTACCGGACCGGTTCATGCGGTGCCTGCTCCTTCATGTCCTTCATGACGCCGGATTTCAGGAGCCCACAGTAGGCCCGGATCTGGCCCAGGCAACAGGCCAGGGTCTCCTCGGCAAAGGACTCCGTCGCCTCGAGACAGCTCTTCAGGGCCCTGCCGGCCTCCTTCCCGTCGACCGTGATCCTCTGCTCCAGGACCAGGGTCTTCATCCAGTCCATGCACGCCGACGAGGCCCTCGAGCCGTTAGCCCAGGTCGCCTTTCCATAGGACGTCAGGTCCTCGGAAAAGCCGTTCACCGAGAGGGGGGCCTGCATCCCGGCGACGAGTTTGTGGACATCGAAGGCCGCAGCCCCCTGCCTCGCCTTCTCCACGAGGGTCTCCATCGGGAAATTGCACAGCTCGAAGAGGTTCCCGCAGAGCCTGCGAACGGGATCGGCGGAGGGCTTCATCTCAAGCGCATCCTGCACAACGCGCAGGAAGGATTCCGACGTCTCCTGCAGACTCCTCTGCCTGCGGTTCATGAGATCGACCGACTCTTCCGACCATTTCGTGATCCACTGCAACGGGTTTTGCGCCGATAACACATCCATGCCCATCATCATGCTACCTCCTGAAATGCTTCCTGAAAGGAACTCAGGAAAAGCATTGCTCTTTTCGGGGTAGCGTAGCCCGGTGCATGTTGCATTGCAATATCAAATAAATNACAGGTTATTATCAGNTANTAACTGATTTTTTACAGTAATAATATCNAATTTTGCACTTTCTGATGTTGCAAACTGCCGCATCGCAGCATAGGGGGAGGGAAAGAATATCGCCGTGTTGCCTTCCCCGTCTCGACCTTTCAGACGGCGTGAGAGGCTCAGAGATTGCGGACCTTGTCCACGGAAGCTTGGACGACAAAGACGCGGATGTTGTTGCTCCTGTCGTCCACGGGGTTGATGAAGAACCCCGGACGGTTTGGTTCGTAGCCCAGTGTCGAGCCGACCAGCCTTTCCCCGTCCTTGAAGAGGATCTCCATCTTCCGGCCCTGGCTCCTGTCGCCGGCGGAAAACTGGCGGCGCTCGTCGTACGAGGGGTCGCCGCCGAAGTCTTTCACGAAGAAAACGGCCTTGAGGTGCTTGACGAGAACCTGCTCGATGTTCTGCCCCGAGGATTTCTGCTGGGGGTGAAGGTGGAAACGGTTCTTGTTGGGAAAGAAATCCTGCGTATAGCCTTTGATGACCCTTCCATCGGCATACCGAACGACCACTTTGACGGGATCCATGGGTTCCACCGGCTTTGCAAAAATATGACGCATCTTCAAGACAGCAAGTTCTGCGCCAGTATCCGCCATCTCACCCTCTTTCACTGCCCCGGGCCCCTGTTTTCCCTTGACACCCCCCCCGGCCCTCCCCTATACTCCCGCCGGTTTTTTCGCTTCGCGCGGCACCTGCGCTACCGGGAAGAGAGTGCGGACGCTTCATGAAGAGGATCATGGTGATTTCCGACACCCATGACGATCGCGACGCGATCCGGGGTATCCTGAGATACTTGAAGAGCGTCCCGGTGGACCGGATCATTCACCTGGGCGACTACTACGACGACGCCGACGTGCTGGTGCAGGCCGGCTATCCCGTCACGCGCGTGCCGGGCACGTGGGACACGGTCTATTACCCGGACCCCGGGGTCAGCAACCGCAAGTTCATCGAGATCGACGGCTGGAGGATCTTCCTGACGCACACCCCCGAGTCGCACTACAACGATCGGACCGACGACATCCGGCCGGAAACCGTCATCGGCGGCGGAAAGGCCGACATCTTCCTCTTCGGTCACACCCACATCACCGAGATCCGGCGACGTAACGGCACGGTCTGCATCAACCCCGGTCACATGAGCAGCGACGAGAGCCGGGGATGCCCCCTGACCTTTGCCCTGCTCGAGCTCGACCCCGAGGAGCTGACCGTGAGCATCTACCAGCTCCCCGGCCCCCACCCCCGCATCCGGAAAAATTACCGGAAAAGCGACCTTCGTTAGGCATCTGCGACTTCGCATAGCGCTTCCACCGGCAGCGCAGGCAAACGAAAAGGACCGCCGGCGATGTGCCCTCGGTCCTGTTTCATCCCAGGCGTGTGCGGCTCTCAGCACACGGACTTCGTGAGCTTCCAGTCCTTGCGCCTTTCCCCGGGGTCGCGGTTCGGGCCGCAGAGGGTACTGTCGGGGTAAAGGTCCGGCACCGGGGACGAAAGAAACCTCCCCGCAGAGATTCCCGTTGACATTTCCCGCCTATTTCTTTAGCCGTTTTCTTTAGGAACGGCGCTCTGTCCCCCGGTGTCAGAACCAGCCCAACCCCGCCCGTTTCAACTCATGAGCACCGAATCGCGACGCCGTTTTCTGAAGGTCTGCCTTCGCCTCGCCCTGGCCCATTGCGCAAGCCCGCTTGCGGCCCTCTGCCAGGGCTGCAGCGACGAGAGGCGCGCCGCCGGCCCTTTCCAGCCGGAGGCGATATCCCGCGAGCACCGGCTCGCGGCCGACATCCGTCCCGATTTCGAGCCGGCCTACCTGAAACTCCACCGCACGGGGGAATTGAGAAAGCGCGGCGAGGACCTCTGGAAGCGGATGGGGAAATGCGACCTCTGTCCCCGGGAATGCGGCGCGAAACGACTCGAGGGGCAGAAAGGGGTTTGCGGATCGGACGGGAACCTCTTCGTTTCCTCCTATCATGCCCATTTCGGGGAGGAGGCCCCCCTCGTCGGCACCGGGGGGTCGGGAACCGTCTTCCTGACGAACTGTGCACTGCGCTGTGTCTTCTGCATCAACTGGGAGATCAGCCAGGGCGGGCACGGCAGGGGCACCGCGATCGACGACATGGCGGCCATGATGCTGGACCTGCAGGCAAGGGGCTGCCACAATATCAATGTCGTCACCCCTACCCACTACTCGCCCCACATCCTTCTCGCCGTCGACCGGGCCGCCGCAAAGGGGCTCCGCCTCCCCCTGGTCTGGAACACCTGCGGATGGGAAAAAACGGAGATCCTGAAAACACTCGACGGGATCGTCGACATCTATCTTCCCGACTTCAAGTACGCCGACGCCGCCATGGCCGAGAAATACTCCCCGGGCGCGGCCACCTACCCGGAGGTCACGAAGGCCGCCCTCATCGAGATGAACCGGCAGGTGGGCGTGGCCAGGACCGGGAAAGACGGCCTTGTCCACAGGGGCGTCATCATCCGCCACCTCGTCATGCCGAACCGCGTGGCGGGGACGAAACAGGTCGTCGAGTGGATCGCCGCGACCCTCCCCAACGATACGTACGTCAACCTGATGTCCCAGTACACGCCGGCCTACCGGGCCCGCGAATACCCCGAGATCGCACGGCGCATCACCCGAAAGGAGTTCGAGGAGGCCGTGGACTGGGCCCGTGCGGCAGGGCTCACCCGCCTCGAGATCCAGGGGATGCGTTCTCTGTAGAGTTGCCAGGCATCATCACATGGGGGTCCGTCACGTTATCAGGCGAACAGCCCCATCAGGCAGGAGGGAGAACGTCATGAAGAAGAGCGCGGTTTTCCTGATCCTCGCCGTGCTGTTTCTCCTCATCGGATGCGGTGCAGACCTCGTTTTCGTCCCGAACCGGGACGGAAACGACCAGATCTACAGCATGGCCGACAACGGATTCAATCGGCGAAACCTGTCAAACCTCGGCGCATGGGAGCATTTCCCGGACCTCTCACCCGACGGGACCATGATCGTCTTCCCGTCCTTCCGGAATCCGCCGGGGGAGAACATCTACATCATGGACCTCGACGGGCGAAACGTGCGGCAGGTGACGACGGGCGCCGGTCAGAGGACGCGTCCGAGGTGGGCGCCAAACGGGCTGATCCCCTCGCCTATCCCTCCTACACCCAGGGAGCCCGGATCTGGACGATCCGGAGCGATGGGACCGGGCTTGCCGAGGTGACAGACCCGGGTCCGAACGAGTCCGATGACAGCGGGCACGATCTCTACGATGCAGGCAGGATGATCGTCTTTTCGCGCTATGACGCGGATCACCGTATCGGAGTTCGTGGCCCTCGCGGCGCCGAACCACGGCGCCGGGGGCACGTTTTCCTGCGGCAACGAAAACGAGCCGGATCGCTCCACCCGGCAGCTCTGCGGCGGGAGGACCGCCGGCATCCTCAGCCAGGCGCAACCCTGCGGCTCCTGCTCCCCCGAGCCCATCCCCTTCACGACGAACCTGGCGGGAGACGAGACCTTCCTGAACGACCTCAACGGCCACGACTACAGGCTCAACTGCAGCGAGCAGGCGATCCCGTGCCCGGAGCGGGAGGCACCCCGGAGCCGGCCGACCACGCCCGGCGGCGTGCTCTACGTCAATCTCTACGCCGCGGGGAACGAGGACCTTGTCGTGGGGGGCCAGACCCAGTCCCTCGACTGCCTTGGCCGGCGCCTGGCCAGGAACCATGCGCCCGAGACCGTCCAACATGGGGATCATCGGCACCCCGGCCAACGTTCACAGCAACTTCCCCCACCACTGGCCGACGATCTGCGTGACGCCGAAGACGCTTGTGACCCATGCGGCGCCGGCAAGCCAGGCCGAGGCCTGCCGGGGGCTGAATCAGCCCTGAGGACCCGAAAAGCGGTCGAACGGCCCGGCGCGCGTGAAAAAGGCCGCTTGCAAGGAGGCCCCGGATGCTGTTACACACTCTGCGATGCGTGAACGACCCTTGATTCGGGCCCTCGAGCTTTTCTGCGGCATCGGCGGGTTTTCAGCCGCCGCGGCGGGGACGAACCTCCGCATCGCGGGGGCGGTCGACCAGAGCCCGTCGGCCCTGGAGGTCTACCGGCTCAATTTCCCCGGCCACGACGCCTGGCAGCTGAACCTGGAAAACGTGACGCGGGAGGAGCTGCAGTCCGCCGGCGCCGACTTCTGGTGGCTCTCGCCGCCGTGCCAGCCCTACACGGTGCGCGGGGCCGGGCGCGACGCGGCGGACCCGCGGGCCCTGAGCTTCCGCCGGGTTCTCGACGTGCTGGAGAGGATGGGAGAGGATGGGCTGCCCCGGCATCTCGCGCTGGAAAACGTGGAGGGCTTCGCCCGCTCGGAGATGAGGGTGAGGCTGGTCGGGCTGCTCTCCGGGCGCGGGTTTTCCGTCCAAGAGTGCATGCTCTGCCCCACGGAGCTGGGCGTGCCCATGCGCCGCCCGCGATACTACCTCATGGCTTCGCGCGGGCGCCTCGAGCCGCCGACCCTCGTTGTGGACGCGCCCCTGACGCCGCTGGGGGCCTACCTGGACGGAGACGGGACGGGCGGGGAGCTTCTCCTGGCGGGCGACGTGGTGGAGAGGTTCGGGAAGGGGTTTCGCATCCTCGACCCGAAGGACCCTCAGGCGTATACGACCTGCTTCACATCGGGGTACGGCCGGTCGCTCATGCACGCGGGATCGTACCTGCGGTGCGCGGGCGGCGTCAGGCGCTTCTCGCCGGAGGAAATTGCAAGACTCCTGCATTTCCCGGAGGGGTTCCGGTTCCCCGACAGGATGACCCTTCGGAAGAAGTGGCACCTCGTGGGCAACAGCCTCTCCGTGGTGTCCGTCCGCAAAATCCTTGAAGCGTTCCCCGGTCTTGTGGCATGACACGACAACATGGAGCCCGACGCGGGAGGTGAAAGGCATGAGAAACATCGCCGTGTGGTTCGAGATCCCCGTGAAGGACATGGAGCGGGCGAGGCTCTTCTACAGCAACATCCTAGGCTACGACATGCCCGTCCAGGACCTGGGCGGCATCCTCATGGCCTTCTTCCCCATGGCGGGGCACGGCAACAGCGGCGCGCTGATCCGCGGAGACGGCTACGAGCCCTGCGAGCGGGGTACCGTGGTCTACCTCAACGCCGGGGAAGATCTGGCCGAGTCCCTCGAGCGAGTCGAGCCCGCCGGCGGCCGCGTCGTCGTCCCCAAGACGAAGATCACCGACGAGTACGGGCACTTCGCCCTCTTCCAGGACACGGAGGGGAACCTCGTGGGACTCCACTCGATGCGCTAGGCATCCCGTCCCTGCGGTCCGGGATTGCAGCCCCCGCCGCCGCCCGTCAATGACCGTGGGAGGCTTCCGCTTCCTCGAACGTCCTGTGCACGGTCCCGGCAGGGTGTTCCGGCGGCGCGTAGATCACGTAGACCTTCAGCGGCTTGTCCCCCACATTGATGATATTGTGCCAGAAACCGGCCGGGATGAAGATCGCCCAGTCATCGGACACCCTTTTGTCGAACGTCATCCTGTCCCTGGACGGGCCCATCACAACACGGGCCCTGCCCTGCTCGACACGGATGAACTGATCGCCCGCATCGTGTACCTCGAGCCCGATCTCCCCCTTGGGCTTGATGGACATGACCGTCATCTGCAAATTCTTCCCCGTCCAGTGAGTCGCCCGGAAATTCGCGTTTTTCATGGTCAGCCTTTCGATGTGGACGACCCAGGGCTGACCGCCGGCATCCCGGGTTCCCCCTTTCCCGTCTTCCGCCGCCGTGAGAGGCCCCGCGGAAAGCAGCAGAAACAGGACTACGAGCGCAGCTCTGTTCAGCATCGGTCTCCTCCTTTGCCTTGTCGGTTTTCGTGCGCGAAGTGCCGCAAACCCTGCGGGACGTCTCCCGTCCGGCTACAGGTTCTTGATCTCGGAGATCATGCGATCGAACTGCTCGACGTCGACCACGGGCGACGTGGTGAAGGAGATCCCCGTCAGCATGTTGAGCGCGACGGATGCGGCCAGGGCCTTCTCCGTCGTGGGGAAATGCAGGGTGAAGACGAGATCGTGCTCGCCGAGCACGGCATACATGGATATGACCTTTCCGCCGTGCTGCCCGATGATTTCGACCGCCTTCTTGGTTCGNTCCGGCGACACGCCCTTCAGGGCCTCTGCGTTGTACTTCCCGAACATCATGTAGACAGGCATATGGCTCCCTCCCTTGTGCGAAATGCCCCCATCGCCGCAAGCCGTTTTCCCTCAACGCCGGGCGACGGCAATGCCCGCCCGCTTCAAGAGGATCGGTCCTCGACGGACCCTGCAGGCCGACGGGGGTGGACCGGCGCAAACGCCCCATCTGCAATTACTTATAAAGAACGAAACGGGACGTGTCAATCCCGCAGAGCCGCAACGGTGCGGGTCATGACGAGCGGAGGCCGCGGGGATGCGCCCCCGCTCGACGGCCTCATGTCCTACGGGTTCATCTCGTAGGTGTCCTTCAGGGCGTAGACGTGGTTGTCGAGCACCCGCTGGAATCGCGCCTCGTCGACGGCGGGCTTGCGGATCATCTTCATGCAGAGCTCCATCTGCTTCTCCGTGCTCGAGGGCTTGTGATAGATCTGCAGGGCGTACTTCGAGAAGTCACGCACCATGAAGTCGAAGATCCGGTCCAGGAGGTCCCTGTCGACGTTGTAGATCTTCGCGTTTTCCAGGATGAGCTGGCCGTAGACGACACAGGTGAACAGCTCGCCCAGGATGAGCAGGAAGTCGATGTCCTTCTGCTGCTCGGGTGTGGGGGTGGCCGTGGCCAGGAACGCCTTGAACAGCTTGATCTGCTCCTTGTAGATGCTGAGGTTCGGCAGGTCGTAGCCGTCGTAGGCGGGCCTGTAATCGTGGAACTGGATCTTGCTCAGCCCCTTCGCGGGCCCCTGCTCCCAGAAGAAGGTGTCGTCGGCGGGGTCGTTGCGCCTGGGGATCTCGGGATACGTACCGGGGTTGAAGAAGTAGTTGGCCATGAACTTGATGATGAGGGCCATGTTCACGTGGACCGTCCCCTCGAGCTTGGGCAGCGCACGGATGTGGCGCGTGGCCATCTCGAAGTAGGTGTCCTTCTCGAAGCCCTTGGCGGCGATCACGTCCCAGAGCAGGTTGATGACCTCCTCTCCCTGCATGGTGACCTTCATCTTCACCATGGGGTTGTAGAGCAGGTAGCGGCGGTCCTGGGCCGAGGCGGAGCGGAAGTAGTCGATGGCCCGCAGGGCGAAGAGCCGCATGGCGACGAGTCGCGTGTAGGCATCGACGAAGATCTGCTTGACCTGGGAGAACTCGGTGACCGCCTTGCCGTAGAGGATGCGGTGCGAGGCGTGGTTGATGGCCTCGTAAAAGGCGTGCGTGCAGATCCCGATGGTGGCCCAGCCCAGGTTGAACTTGCCCACGTTGACCGTGTTGAGGGAGGCGTCCCAGGCCTCCTGTCCCCTCTCGAGGATCTCGCTTTCCTTGATGGGATAGTCGTGCAGGTTGTACTGGGCCACGTACATCTGGCTCGCGACGACGTTGCGGACCAGCTCGAACTTCTCGTGGTGCGAGTCGACGGGGAAGAAGACGTACTCGCCCGTGCCGGCGATTTTGCCGAAGGTCGAGACGACTACGGCCTGGTTGGCGTTTCCGATGTAGTACTTGTCGCCCTCGGCGAGATACGTGCCGTCCGGCTGGGGCTTGAGCAGCATGTCGGTGGAGTAGATGTCGGCGCCGTGCTCACGCTCGGAGAGGCCGAAGCCGAAGATCCGGCCGTACTGCAGGTGCCGGGCGACTTTCTTCTTCATCTCTTCGTTCTTGCTCATCCAGACGGGGCCGAGCCCGAGGATCGAGACCTGCCAGGCATACCAGTACGACAGGCTGTAGAAGGCGAGGATCTCGTTGAACTCGCAGTTGCGCCAGGTGTCCCACCGGCAGTCCGCGTCTCCGTACTTCGAAGGCGTCAGCAGCGTCGCGAAGATCTTGTTGTCCTTCAGGAACTGGATGAAGTCGTCGTACCAGACGCACCACTGGTCGTCGAACTTGATCCGCTGCTTGCCCTTGCGTTCGAAGAAGTCGATGGTCTTGCGCATGATCTCCTTCGATTTCTCGCAGGGATAATCGCTCGCGTATCTCTTCGGATTCAACAGCATAAAATCCCCCCCTCTTGAATGATGAAACACGTTGAATATTGACGGGTTATGACGATAAGCCGGACGCGGAAACTGACCGCCGGTCAGTATTTTCCACCCTTCTACACTATTTTTCCGCCCTTTGCAACGGATACCTCGCCGAGGCCCTTGAGTCCGGTCTCCGGTTTGATGTAGGATGTCCGCACATCCGAAACAGGGGAGGGACCCATGAGAATCATCCTCGCGGCGGCACTGGGGCTGGCGGTCATGGCGGCGGGCGCCGCATGGGCATTCGAGAGCGAACCCCTCGAT
>Ga0067045_1030060_pt1 | contig 16900 bp, 26 predicted proteins | sample TerdegcTABiofilm_FD_59184 | JGI IMG/M metagenome (GOLD analysis project Ga0067045, IMG submission 59184) | Combined Assembly of (Gp0054472, Gp0054536) Wastewater bioreactor microbial communities from Singapore -Terephthalate degrading...
ACCAATTTCCCAGTAATGAATATCCGAGCCACAAATACCACATGTATCAACCTTAATAATCACACTATGACCATCATCATGGGGCATGTCATAGTCTCCATACTCCATCTTTTGAGGTCCGGTTAACATTACTGCTCTCATTGTATCATCCCTGTATTATTTCATTTTTTCAATCCTGCATAACAGTGCTTTTATAGGAACAGAAGCACTTGCAGGACATAAAGGTTTATCATTGGTGATCATATTAATATTTATCCTTTTCCACCCATCATCCACACCATACCAGAATCCATGAGGTGCATGTACTACTCGTGGATCAATACCTTCAAAATATTTTGCTTTAATCTCAATTTTACCTCGAGGCGTTTTTATATATATCCATTCTCCATCATCAATGTTTAGCTTTTGTGCTGTTTCTGGATGTATCTGCAATTCAGGATCAGGATGTTTTTTACGTAATGAAGGGATATTCCGGTGTGATGAATGATAGTATTCTATAATTCGGCCACCTGTAGTAAGAATTAAAGGATAGTCTTTATATAAATCTGGTGAAGCAACTGGCCCTTCATCAGGTTCACGAAAAACTGGCAGTGGTGAAAGATTAAACATTTTCAGGTATTCTGCAAATATTTCAATTTTTCCTGAAGGTGTTTTAAATGTTCCTTTTTTTTCATATCTCTTATATTCAATTGGTGTTGAATAAACCCCTATTTTTTTAAATTCCTCAAATGTCATTTGTATTGGTTCAAGCCTATAGTTCAGCATTTCTTCTACTGATTTCCAGTAGCCCTGAAGATTCATTTTTTCTGCAAGGTCAATTAAAATCTGCTTTTCATCACGGCATTCTGGAATTGGCTCAACGGCTTTCTTTTGACAGAATACATGATTTTTCATCAAAAGATCTTCTATATCGTCTCGTTCGCTCCAGTGAGCCGGTGGTAAAATGATATCAGCCAGTTCAGTAGTTGGCGTATGGAAATAATCCACTGCAAACAGAAAATCAAGCTTCATCAATGCTTCCCTAACAAATGCCGAATTAGGATATGCACATACACTGTTATTGGCAAATAGACCAATTGCTTTAACATGATATGGCTTACCTTCTATAATTGCTGGCCATACAACCTGAGGAGGGCAAGGGATTTGCATAAGCAATGGGTATTTATCAACTCCAAGTTTCTTCTTAGCAACATCTTTTGATACGTTTCGTGCAGCATCAAAATCAGGGCCATAACAGCTTCTTTTGCCCGTTGGTGGAGTACAGTTAAGATTGCCACCAGGTACTTCAAGATTACCAGTAATAGCACTTAATATGGTTAATCCTCTTACCAGATCAAATGCATCATTTGCCTGGCACACACCTCCCATACCTGCTCCAATGCATGCAGGTTTTGTTGTGGCAAAGACAGTTGCCGCTTCAATAATTTTTGAGGCAGGTATCCATGTTATGGATTCACATTTTTCAGGAGTAAAATCTTCAACATATTCTACCAGCTTATCAAATCCATTGGTCCACTGCTGTACAAACTCAGCATCATACAAATTACGCTTAATGATGATATGTAAAAATGTTAGCAATAATGCCACATCAGTACCAGGTCTTATCTGTAACCAGATATCTGCCTTCCTGGCAAAATTGGTTTTTCTGGGATCAACAACAATAAGTTTTGCTCCCTTCTTTAATCCCTGATTAATATCGTAAAGATATAATCCTGGCCACGATGCCTCAGGATTATGAGCCCACAGTATCATACATTTACTTTGAGCATAATCAGGCTCAACAAGCGAAAATCCTGCCGTGGCTGTACTCCCCAGTACTATGGGACCTCCGCTCATGTTTGAAGGAGCCATAAAGTTAGGTGAACCAAAACAGGCCAAAAATTTATTTAAATATGGAGCCATTCCGCGTGTAGTGCCTGACCCAAAGACTACTGATTCTGCACCCCATTTTTCCCTTATAGTAAGTAAATTTTCTGCTATAACATCAAGAGCCTTTTCCCATGATATCTTTTCAAAACGCTTACTTTCCTTACCTCCCACTTTCATCAGTGGACTGGTTATTCTATCAGGATGATAAACAATCTCCATGCATGCTCTACCTTTAGGACAGGTATATCCGTGGCTGAATGGGTGATCTTTATCACCCTGAATCCCTGTTATTTTACCATCCACAACTTCAAGTATCACACCACATCTACAATGGCATTCAAAACATATAGTTTTTACAAATGTAGTTGCCATAATCATAAGTCTCCTGAAGGATTTTTTAAAATTCTAAGAGCAGCCATAACCATTGACTGGTGATATTTATCTCGCTCATCTTCATGAATAAAAAAGTGGCTAAAATGTCGTGAGCCTTCAACCATTGCCATGAGTACTTCTGCTGTTTTCTCAATGTCTTGTGTATGTATTACGTTATGTTTCTGCAGTTCCGATAGCTCATGTATCAGAAAACGCTTGAAAATATGATATAACCGTTCCAGTCTTTGCTTAACTTTTTTGTTCCTGAAACTGATATCTATAACAGCAAAAGAAGAAGCTATATGTATTGCTTCATAATATTCACGGCTCCATAAAGCTTTTAGAAGACCCATAAGACGCTTTTCTGGATCATCAGTATTGGGTATATACCGCTGCAAAAATTTTGAATATTCTTCGATAGCTCGATCAACACACGCTAACGTTAAGTTTTCCTTATTTTTAAAATAATGGAGTATAAGTGTTTGTTTGAGACCACACCGTTGTGCAACCTTAGCCAGAGACGCTCCTTCAAACCCTTCTTTTATAATTGTTTCATAAAATGCCTGCACAATCTGGGGTTTCCGCAATGAAGCATTTTGCCTTTTTGTTATTTTCTTCATATACATTCACATTTTAGTAATTTACTGAATATTCAGTAAATTATATATTTTTGTCAATCATTTTTCAAGTTACTATCTAGCATTTTTGTTCAAACCTCAAGATACTTCATTTTACTAATGGTAAAACTGTAAGTGTAAATGATTCAACATCATCCCGTTATGTATGCCGTAGAATCAGGCAGGATACATAAATTGATAACACAAGTACGATGTGAAGCATAACTATGTTGTGTTGAGGTGGTATGTATAGCATTTTGAATATTTGTTGTCATTTTACTATTAGCTGTCATATTATAAAAAATTATCTAATAGCTACTGAAAGAACATCAATCAAAGTTGTTGCTTATTTATACTAATAGCGTTATACTTTGTAAAACATACTGGAGCAATCCTGGAGGATTAAATGAATTTAGAAAAAAAATATCCTGAAAAAAGAGTTCTTATTACCGGAGCAGGAAGTGGGTTAGGCAGGGCTCTGGCAATAGAATTTGCCAAACGTAAATGGAATATAATAGTAGCTGACATTAATAGTAATAGAGCCACCCAAACAGCACAATTAGCAGATAGATATGGTGGAAAAGCTTTGCCAGTTAAATGTGATGTTACCAGCGAAAAAGATTGCATTGCTCTATATACTGCAATTCAAAAAAAATATGATGGCATTGATATTTTGATCAATAATGCGGGTGTTGCAGCAGCAGGTTATTTTGAAAAAATTCCACTCACAACCTGGGACTGGATATACAATATCAATACAAAAAGCATCATTATAATGTGCAAAACATTTATCCCTATGTTCAAATCACAGGGGTACGGGTATATCGTTAATATTGCTTCATTTACTGGCTTTGCCTCAATGCCTGAGATGGCATGCTATAATATGACAAAAGCAGCAACTATTTCCCTGTCCGAAACTTTATATCAGGAACTATCGCCATACAATATACATGTGTCCGTTGCCTGTCCCAGCTTTTTTAAAACCAACCTTATGGATAGCTTTACCTCTACTGACAAGCGGCAGGAGATACTTGCTCAAAAATTTTTTGAAAAAACATTTGCAACGGTTGATGATGTTGCAAAGCACATTATACATTCAATTTCCAGGAAAAAGCTTTACATCATTACCCAGCCTGATGCAAAAGCGGTGTGGTGGGTTAAACGACATTTTCCAAATTTTTACGCCAGAATACTTTCGTTTGCATACAGGCGTGGAATTGTTTATATGTATCTTGGTGTTAAGCCCGAAGAATTAGCATAAGGAAATATATCACAGCTGCATCCTAACCCCACCCTGCAGGGTAACATCGCTGCGGTTAGCTAAATTTACCATGGTATCAGCGGTAAGTTTTATGACAAAAAGGTTAATTTCAACACCAAAGATAAAGGTGGGAATAACATAGCCTGGCATATAGCTATTGACCGATTCAAATTCCATGGTACCAATGAGTCCATCTCCTTTAGCAGCTCTAAAAGTAGTATCATCAGATGTTAACTGCCCATCTCCATTAAAATCGGTGCTAAAAAAACCTAAATTGGTAGCCAGCCCAAAGCCAGTATAAAAGCTGAATAGATACATGACATCAATATATGCAATTGCCTGAGCGCTGAGTGTAAACACCGTCCAGCTTACCGTGGCACCATAGGTGCTATTGAGATTTGCCGATAAAGGGTAATCTATCGAACTATAAGTAACTGTAATATCCTCATATTCAGCATCATATTCACCGGTTACATCCACATTACCCATCATGATATCACCGCCAATACTGAAGGTAAGACCTCCAAATGAAAGCAGGAATGGCAGTATGGTTGCTTCTTTAAGGTAATTGTACCGTAGCTTTGCACCAAATGAGATAAAATTAAAATCCTGTAAACGTGCAGTATCAGTATCAATATCAGGTATGACTACCCGCAATTAAAAAATAAAATAATCAAAATATTTGCAAATAGAAAAAACCAAAAAACAACAATTTTTAACTTAAAAAAGGCTAAATTATAATCATTTTGGAATGAATTAAAACAAATTTAGAATATATTTTAAAGAAAAATAATAAAAAAAAGAGAAAAAAACGCAACACGAATGGAAATTAACTAGGTGAAACTTGAAAAAAAATTTATAAAAAGATATATTTTTGGGAAAAATTACCTTTAATTTGCAGAAAACCAATATTGAAAAATTATATTTACCCCCACTGAATCACCAAAAATGGGGCCAGCACCAAAAGAAAATGAATTTTGGCGGTAAAGATAAGTTAAAGAATATGATCGAAATAGTTTGTTATTATAATGATAGAACAAACCGAATTGAAGACAATGATTCTTATAGACCCAAGAATATGCTTCCGGTATATTTGTTTTTGGTATTTGTGTATGAATTATGCCTTTACCTTCTGAGATTGTGTTAAACGATATATATTCTCCCTTATAATTTAGATTCGAGTGTTGTATTTTTTCACCTTGTATTTGCTTTATCAATATTTTTTTTGATTCATTTAAATTAAGATTTGTATTAAAATTATATCCAATACAAAATGAAATTACACAAGATAGAAACCAAAATATAACTTTTATTTTGCTCATTTATCCCCTATGTAATTTGTTTTTAAATTGCATGTATTTTGATCTTACAATTATTTTGTTAACATTTTTTATTAACCATGGGTAAGCCCTGGGCGAATAATATAGTGCTGGCATTTTTCTGATAACTCGGAATGATGCAAACAGGTGCCACCATAATAAACGCAGCTTTTGCATAACCGGGGAACTTTATTTATAATTAAATTATTAATGGTAAATTCTTTGCGTTGGTTAAATTCTTCCTGCTTGCCTTTATTCCATTGGCTCACTGGTCTGAAATATCCAACAATACGAGAATATATTTCAACGGGAACCTTTTTAATCTTTGTCATAGATTTTTCCTTTTTTTATATAACGATGGTGGTATAGTTCCATCCAGTTTTTTTGCAGTTCGTCTTTGTTTTTTGGTAATAGAGCGATAGTACTTATAAAAAGTATCAAAAGTAATAGCAGCAGTTTCATATTCACCCTCCATTAGATATTGAATAAAATCTGCAATGACAATTGCTTTAAAATAGTTTAATTTCATACAATACCTTCGGGATAAAAAAAATACGCCCATTTTGCATTTATATTATTATACTCTTTTATAAGGTAATTTAATTTATCCAGGGAGAATTTTAAGTTATTGCCATTAAAATCTTTATATCCTGTAAAGTAATTGCCATAAGGATCATCTATAAATATGTATTCTATTTTATCTAATTGGATGTCATAAGGTCTTTCAATTTTAATAGTTTGTGATGATTTGAAACCAACTATCGTTACTATATGTCCAAATTCTGTGAACCTTCCATTAACATTAACAGCTCCTTGATTATGGAATATATGGTAAAGAATATCTCGAATTGTTGATTTTGTGGTGAATCTTACTACCTGGCGTTTTAAAAGTTTTTCATTTATTGCCCATTCTATCATTTTATGGACATGACGAGGGTGGTATCCTTTTGAAATGAATTGAGGATATTCTATTTTCATTTTTTCCCACGCTTCTTCTGATTCAAGTATAAGAGTTAGATAGTCTTCAGGCTGAACATTATCAGGATAATTAAATGATATACCGGATGCGAGCAGAGCATTGATACTTGCTGTAGTATTACAAGTGCCGTGAGGATAAAATTTATTGTCACGTTGTGTATGGTATTGTGAATTTTGTGATAAATTGATTATCATAACTTCCTCCTTAGTATACTTTTTTGAGCTTCAATGACTTTTCGGGCATCATTAGCTGATAACCGCCTGAATGGTTTGTTAAAATGATTGATACAAAATTTATTCATTTGCTCTTCGGAAAATGAACCATACAATTGCATGGATAATGCGATAATCTTTCTTTGTTGCTCCTTTGTCATTAGATTATAAATATTTTTGCTTTTTGGGAGTTTATTTTTCCATTGTCCTTTTTTTGGCAATGGCTTATGTAGTTTATAACCACACTTTATTGCTATTGTTTCAAGATGCTCAATTATTTTTTGAGCTTCATTATTTCCCATTATAGTGAGGCTTTCTTTTCCCGTGATATCATATTGCAAGACATGCCGGGTATCTTCATCAATACCCAGCAATCTGCATAAATAAAATATTCTTTTACGCAATGCAGCTTTCATGATACCCTGCTTTTCTGAAGTTGTAGATTAACTGCATCGCGATCTGTTTCGTAAAAGAATGTATCTTCATAAATGCGTAATATACCAAATCGCTTTAAGGTTTCATCATCAAACTTTTGCAATACTGTTTTCTTAATTTTAGGCTCGCGAACTATTGCACTATCCAGTCCAAGCTGATGGGCTAATTTGTGTTTTGTGATTTCAATCAGTTCTATTGTTTTTGCTTCATTTTCTATTTCTATTCGTGATGATTTACGAAAACCAAATATTCCAAAGGTTAGTTTTTGACTTCTTCGTTTATTTGTTTCTTCTAAAATCTCTTTATGATTTTCAGCATACTGGAGAAGCAATTCTTCAAGTTTCTGTATTTCATCACGGTAATGCTTTCCTGCCTGTTCTGATTGTTTCTGGATAAGTTTTATTTTTTCTTCAGCTTCAATGTCGATTTTATCCAGCTCAATTTGAGCCAGAGCTATTTGATATAATATATTATTTGCATCATCAAGTGTTTCAATCTTATAGTTTTTCATAGGTATCTCCTTTTTTTAAATTTATAATGCTGCTCTTTGGGAAGTTGTGACATAGCGTTCCATTATGGCATCAAGTTTGCTATTGTTTCCATTGTATTTACCATTGACATACATATTCAGTGTTGCTGATGATATCTTTTCACCTGTTACTTCATGTATGCTTTGTGCAAGATCTCTAAAGCTTTTTGATGAGAGTTCTGCTTTAAGTATTTCACGGTAGTCAGCGCTGAAGTAAGTATTGACAAGCTCCTCATCAATTTTTTTCTTATCCAGTTCTTCTTTCATAATGATTAAATTGCTAAATGCAGTTACTACATGTAAGGGGGTGCGTTGTGATCGCTTGATAAATAATTCCAATGCTTTGTCGGTAAATTCTTTCTGGTCTATAAAAAGTTCTACTTCCTTTTGTGTTAGTGCCTGAAGTTGCAATATTTTTACTCGTGGACGTAGTTCTTCATTATAAAGTTTGTCTTTGAGCATTGGTTTTCCAAATAAAATGATTGTAAATAATCGATCACGAGTACCAAAACCAAGTTCATGTAGTTTCTTCAACCCCCGTAGTGTAGCAACATGCAAATCCTGTGCCTCATCAATTGTAAGGATTATTTTACGGGAACTATCGCCCAGAATACGACGAAGCTGACGGCGCCTTGCTTCAGTATCACGACGGGGAGATTCGCCAGCTATATCTTCGATAAGCTGGCTCATTATCTGAGTAATGTTTTTTGCATTGTCGGTTACTGGACTTATGTCCACAACGCAATACTTACTCCCCTGTTCCTGATAAGCGCCAACAATCTTACGATTGATGAATGTTTTGCCACTACCTATGGGGCCAATGATTGCTGCAATGGTATTATTAGCCACGGCCTCTTTAATTGTTTTTTCGGCCTTCAAAAAATTTGTTGTTTTAATTGTGGTGTTGTTCATAATGCTACCTCGCGTAGTGAATCTGTTATTGATTCTGCAACTTCGCAGAATAGCTCCCTGGTTATTGAACCGTGTGTTGCAATCATCTGTTTAAACAGCCAATCCAATTTTGCAACCAGGTCGGCAGGGAGCGTTTTTTTTGCAAAACCTGTGTATACATATAATTTATACCATGCTTCATATACTGTAGTGATTGGTGATTCTTGAAATGGTGTAGTAACGTTTACCGGTGTTCCTTTCTTGTTAAAAGGAACAATATTCTCGGGCTTTTCTTCAATGAAATGTTCGGGCTTTAAAACCTGTTTTAACTGCTTACCTTTTTCGTGCAGTGCTTCTATTTCTTGTTCGTATTCTTTTAATTGAGGATCTAGCTTTACCCTGGATTTACCCATGAGTTTGTATTGATGTTCTGCAGTTGTAAGGTGATACACATTACCAAATCGATCAACAGCCTTCATTGTGCCATCAGGTAATGTATATACTGTGACATTTTCACCAACTATCAGCCGTGAAACAAAATATTCGATATTGTTAATTTTAATGCAGCCACGTATATTTACCTGACGTTCATTAATGCTGTAGCCCAGTGAACTTCGTAATGCAGGATCAAATTCACGAAGTGTTCCCAGCGTATATATTTCCATCCATTTCTGGTAATAGCCCTTTTTATAGTTATCCGCTATCATCATTTTATGGGCAAGTTCTCTATAGCGTTCAAGGCTTTCAATTTTTTCAAATGCTAAGTAACGCTCAATTGTTTGCTTATATGCCCCAATTCGTGCTTCTACTTTTGCTTTGGCCCGAGCATTACCTGGGAAATGTGTCCACATCTTAATTCCAAGGCTTCCAAGCAATTCATTTACTACATGTGACTTTAATCCTGATCCTGGATCTGCATATACATTTTCAGGAATTCCTCTGAATGGATTGCTGGGATCATTTTTTTCCTGCATTGCATCAAAAAAAGCCTGAACCCATATTGCTGCGGACTCGCCTGGCGCTACATAGGCATTGATGTAGTAGGCACTTGAATACAAATCAACAAACGCAAAAAGCAACAACTTGCGGTATCCTTTTTTTGTGAGGATTTCTTCACGATGATTTTTATCGGTAAGTATACCGCTTGTATCACGTATAAGTTTATTGCTTTTGCTTAAATAGTATAGTTCTGACACAGATGCATCAACAAACCACCATCTATTAGGTGCATCAGTATATAATCGCACTCCAGTTGATTTTTTGTAATTTGCTATTTGCCGGTATGAAAATCCAAACCAGTTTAACCAGCGATTGACTGTTGAGGTTGGAATTATACATGGTAGTTGTCCAGCGTTGTACAAAGCTTTTACTATTCGTCCCGTTTCGCCGGTGCGTCCATACTTTGTTGCCATTGTAACTTTTGCAGCTGCAACTTTTTTAACATATTCTTTTGCTTCCTCAAGGGTAAAACCTTTACGAGGGATGCCTTTATCTATACGCCTGGAACTTTGCACGTTTCTATGAAGCTTATCAAATGCCCTATACAACGTTGAAGGATCAACTCGATAAGTAGTTGCAATAGTACGTATAAATTGTCCTCTTTCACGACGGGGAAGTGCGTTATGCTGAAGATAAATGTCCTGTATTTCAGCAATTGTAAGCTTCATTTACTTTACTCCTGCCATTTGTTTTATTCCATCCCTGCGATATCCCAATGACACATCCATGCCGTTTTGGATAAAATATGCTTCCATGTCTAATAAACGTTTTGCTATAAGGGTTAATGTACTTTCAATTTCAGCAGCTATTTCATTGTTTAGCTCAAGTTGCATCATGGTTAAAAATGCTGCGTGTATGTTTGACTGTACTTCAAATAACTTTGTGCGTGCTTCACGCACTGATGTTATTTTTTTATAAAATTTGCGATCTTCAGAAGGGATGTTGAGCATTTTATCCAGATGGTTGATTTCATCTTTTAATTCTTTAATTTCGGACTTATATTCTTCTTCCATTTCTTTAATTTGAACATTTAGGCGGGAATTTTTTCTGATTTCTTCCCTGAGTTTGCGCTCAAGTTCTTTTACTTTAGCTTGCTCAATTTCATCTAAACTTAATTCAGTACCATCTGCAAGTTTCAATGTTTTAGACTGTAACAGTTTTTCTATTTCATCTTCAGGAAGTGTTGTAAGCATATCAAGTTTTGTTATGCCAAGATGCGCAATTTGTTCAACCTTATCCCCAAACACTTTCCCTATACGCTGGAATCGTTCCACCGACCGCAATGACATGCCAAAATATTGTTCGGCTGCCTCAGATTTTGAAATGCCAAGATAAAGATAGTATTTTTCATTAAAAAATTCTGTAACCAGTATGCTTGCATGTTTTATATGGTGCTGAAAATCTGCTATGATTTCTAATGCTCGTTTTATTTTGTTTTCATCAAATGGAATCTGTACTCCCGTTTCATCATCAATTATTTGTTGTGGTATTTCAATGTTTAGTTGCTTTACTATTTTTTGTAACATATAATTCCTCCATAAGTGTTTGTACGCTCATATGTGCTAACTGTTGCTGATACAGTGCACCAGCCGAAAGTATAACCTGTGATACAATGAAACCATTTTGTACATGCTCCACAAGACCAGCTTTGCGAAGTTGTGATAGGGCATAATAAGTTGTTGCAAGGGATACTTTGCATATATTGGCAAGCTCCTTTGCCTGATATGGTTTTACACGAGGATGCATGCACATAGTTGCAAGTATCTGTAGTGCTTTCATAATGCAGCCTTCAAAGTATTTTCATTTACCTCAGTGAGTTTTACTACACGATTGCCATGGATATTACACAGGTATACTTCATCACCTGATACATCTACAAATACATATTGATAATGAACTGGAATGTGATACTTTTTGCCTCCTACACTTATTTTGCCATCTTTGATTTTTTTGTAATACAGCCCGTTTTTAACTTTTTGCATTGCTTACCTCCTTATAATTTTGGAATTGCATACATACTGGCTTTCCATTTTTGTAGCAAAGCTGTGATGGATAACTTGCCGATGTGACATCGCATAGCATGCTTTTTGCAAGAATGCGACAACCAGTAATACTTTTCCCTTCACGGTAGGCCCTGTCATGGATGCACTGGTTACAATATTGCTCCATAAACAAAGCCGCTTCTTGTGCTGTTTGTGGTTTGTATTTTTGCACCATACACCTCCTTTATGCACTTTTTTTATCTTTTGGCCATTTCTTTAATAGCGGCCAAAACTGTAGTACTTGCTCATTTGTAAGATTGAGATCCTCTTGTAGTTTTTTGATTATATGAATTAAATAAATCCTTCCCGCCAAAACGTGGGAAAGAAATATATAATTTATTTGAAGTTGCAATGCCGCTTGTGTAAGGCTCCCATACTTAAACATGAGTGCCTTTTTTACATCTTTAAGCTCTTTAATTGTAAAATTTGCCTTTGCCTCTCTTAGTTCTTTTAATGTTGCTTCATTGAGCATTTTTTACCTCCTTGAATGATTTTTTGCTTGTAAATCCGCCAACGTGGCGGAAAAATAGTTGTTGTAGTAGTAATAATAATACGATATATCGTATTTGTCAATAAAAAAATACGATTTATCTTAAATTTTATAAATTATATGAGAGATAGAATAATTAAATTATTAAAAATACTTAATTTAACACAGAAAGAATTTGCTGGGGAAATAGGTATTACACCGGGTGGATTTAATGATTATATTAGAGGTAGAGCTAAAGATTTATCAAGTAATATAATAAAAAATATTGTAGAAAGATATGGAGTAAACCCGACGTGGCTACTTACCGGCGAAGGGGATATGTTTTTGCCGGGCAAGGGGCCTTCAAAAAAGGAATCGCAAAACACAAATCTTGATATTATTGAAGGTACGGTTACCGAATACCCGGAGCTTGATATTTTGCCAAAGATTGCTCACACAGGATGGTGGGAAAAGCTTACCGAAACCGAACGTGAAATTATTGTGTTTATGGCGCATTTAAAGGATGCCACCACCAAAAAGCAGGTGCGCGATTTATTAGAAGCTTGCCTTAAAAAAGAAATAACCGAAGAAGAACTGCTTAAAAAGATAGAAGGTATTGACAACTCTGGATTTAAACAAAAAGGGGCAGCTGGTTAGGATTATGACTAAATATTACCCTATTATCGGTATCGGATTTAATTATTGAGGTAATTTGATATGCTTTTGAAAAAATCTATAGCAAATTTGAACGTTGCAGAATGTTGTTGTAATCATAATATAGATGAAATTTTTACCATTGGTGCTTCAAGGGCTTATTATGCTGTTTATCAAAAAATGAAATCAATTATGTTGGGCAACAAATCTTTTTATGAAGACTATCTCCATATACATAAGTTAAAAGATGCAAGATTATACAGTCATAAAAATATTTATTTTGCCATTGTTGAATTATTGAAAAATAAAAAAATTATTGATGAAATTACTGGTGCTATGATAGTAGCTAAATTTCAAGAATTATACCACTATAGGATAATTGCCGATTATGATAATAAATGCATTGACAAAAAAACACTTGAAAAATGCATTGATAATGCAAAAACAATATTAAATAAGTTGGGGTAATACCATGGATAGGGATTTGGCTGAATTAATTTTTAAACATATTTCGATTTTTAAATATCATTATCCAGATACAAAAGTTAAGGTTGAAATATTAGATGATGATATTTTTGTTCTTCATAATGATTTATTTTTATCTGATGACCAAAGTTATCAACTTTTAATATATAGTTTTTCAAGGGAATATTTGAAGCGTGATTATAGTGTTTTTTGGGCATCGGATATTAGTATTAATAATGATGACATTTCATTAATTAGTGCTACATGCAGGGATAGGTTGGTTACTGAGGATAATATTAAATATTTATCAAATTATAGTTTTTCTAAATTTGAATTTAAATTACAAAATAACAATATGAGTGGTAATACATATAGTGAGACGCAGACATTTTTTGACTCTGCATTTTTTATTAATTTTACAAATGGCAAAAAGATTAATAATAATTTCATTATGAATGAATCATATAGTTATGCGGCTTGATTATGGACCAAGAAATTACATTTTTATTAAAACAAATTGTTTATCCTAATATTTATTTTGAGTTTAATCCCCAATTGCCGGGAGGTTCTTTTTTTAATTTGAAAGCTCCATTCAATTTTGCGATTGATATTAATGGTGAGATAATCATTGAAAATAGAAATATATATTGTAAATTATATTCAAAAGTTAAGCTTAGCAATAATGAATTTGATGATATTGCTCGTATGCAAGTTATTGTAACAGGTTTTTTTGAAACTCAGCGAGAACCTGATGAGTCTTTGATTAAAAACTTTTCAGTAAATTTATATGCTATTTTATTTCCATTTTTAAGACAAGCGACTAATGATATTATGTTAAAAAATGGTATTTATTTTATTATGCCTATTATGAATGTTGCTACCATTGTAAAGAACAACGAAAATTGCTTTATTATTAAAAGGAAATAAAATAATTTATTTATGGAAAATACTTTATAGAAATACATATTATAGAATATTTGGATTATGGTATTCTTTGTATTTTAGGTATGATTGATCTGTCATAATTTAGGTTGCATAGAAATCCTACACCTTATTGAAATAGATAAAATTAAAAAAAGTTTATTAAAAATGAATTAAAAGTGAATAACTATAGTTTAGTATTGATTGAAAGAAAGGAGGTGAATATTGATTCAATTTTGCACATTAATAAAATATTATAAATTAATTGACAAATAAATTTAGTATGCATAATATTGAGACATGCTTGAGGAAAAAAAATATAGGCCTTCCCAGGTAGCAACTCTTTTAAATTGCCATGTTACTACAATTTGGCGATGGATTGATAATGGTATTTTACCTGCCTTAAAAACGCCAACGGGGCGTTATTTTATTTTACATTCAGAGCTTAAAAATTATTTAGAGAAATGTAAAAAGAATGGTGAATATAAACCTTATTTGAACTAATAAACCTTCCGCTTTTCTTTAAAAATTTTTTATTTAATAAAATTTTTTTATCATTAAATGCCCATAAATAGAGGAAAACGTGTATATTTGCCTGTTGCATAGTATGCTACCTATAGTGTATTATGAATAATATTTATCGGTTATAGTGTGTATGTATGCGGGTGCACTATTTGGTAGTGCACTCCGCAATTTTTTTGAGGTAGCAGGTGGATGGTATTAAGGATATTGTATATATAATTGTAATTGGTGGTGGTGCGATAGTTGCCATTATACGGAGCATTATGCATATAAGGGACAATATTCGTACACACAGTGAAAAGCTTAAATCACATGAAGAGCGCATTTTGAAGCTTGAAGATCAAAATTGCATAACGGATCGTAAGCTTGATATATTGCATGCCAATATGGTTCGTTTATTGGAAAAATTTAAGATAGAACCAGTTCAAGATCTATTTGAATCAAGGAGTATAATATATGAGAAGAAGAGTAAAAACAGAGATTTTGAATGTTAATGTTGACAAAATTCCTCATTATGATGAAAGACCTTCATTTTTTAAATTTAAATATTTCTTGTGTGGCAAAAGTGGTCGTTTTAGCAAGCGAGCATTTTTTTTTAGCATGTTTGCAATAATTGCTTTAGTCTATTGTGGTTTATGTATTGCAGGCATTGTTACATTTGATATGTATTTAGGCACATTTATTTTAGGATGCAATACCGCTTTTGGTATTAACTATTATGCAAATGAAAAACTAAGCAATGTATAGTGATATTATAAAATCGGAAGCATTTGTTTTATATTGTCAGGGGCTTAGTTATAGAAAGATTGCTGAGATTTTACAGGCAAATCCTGGATGTGAAACGATAACTCACACGACGATTAAAAAATGGGCAGAAACTCCTGATATAAGTGGTCATACATGGATTGATAGGCGCAACAAAGTAACAAGCCATTTACAGAAGTTAGAAGAAGCAAGTGTAGTACGGCAGCATAAAGATGTTATATTACGAACAGAAGAGATAAAAGACAAGATTTTATCTGAGCTTGAAAGTAATAATTTACAGTTTAAGACAAAAGCCGAAGCGGTGTATGCATTTTTAGCAATTGAAAAGTGGCAAAAGCATATTAAAGATGAACACAAGCGTGTTACAATAGAAGATCAGGTATCCATGCTTTTTGATGCAATGCAGGAAATACCTGAGGTTGCTCAGGCTATTCAAAAACATTGGGAAGATATTTATGCTCGTTTTCAGGCAAAGGCTAAAAAGATGCTGAAGGATAAGAATGGAAGTTAATGTTTTTGATATTGCAACGCGTGAGATTGTACGTTTTAAAGAAAAGGATTTACTTGAATGGGCTTTTCATTATATCAATTTAAATATTGGTGGGAAGCTGAAATCTTTTAGTTTGGATGGGCATGAATATTTACGCGAAATTTATACTGCCTGTGATGTTGAGCGAGAAGTATTTCAAAAGGCGGGGCAGATGGCAATAAGCACCTATGCTTTGATTAAAACTTTTTATAGAGCTGATAGGTTTGCAATTAAGATTATATATTATTTCCCAACAGATGAGGATGTGCGGGATTTTGCACAGGATAGGGCGAATGTCCTGATTGATAATTCACCTTATTTATCGCAAAAGATGGTTTATGATAAAGCTGATAATTTAGGTTTAAAGCAGATAGGTAATTCTAGCATTTATTTTAGAGGTGTTTACACAAAGCGCAAGGTAAAAAGTGTTGATGCGGATATGATTGTAAAAGATGAGGTTGATGAGGCTGACCAGGAAAATTTAATCTATGCAGAAGACAGACTTCTTCATTCACAATTTAAATGGATTATTGAGTTATCACAACCTTCACGACCTGATTTTGGTATTAATCGTTCTTTCAAAAAGAGTGACCAGCGTTATTGGATGGTAAAGTGTTCAGGTTGTGGCAGATGGAATGACATTGTAGAAAGTTTTCCCAAGAATTTATTTGTAAAAGGGAAAGGTGAAAGTTTAAAAGCATGGATAGGGTGTACTCGATGTAAAAAATCATTGGATGTACAAAAAGGACAATGGGTTGCAAAATTTCCTGGACGAAAAGATTGCCGAGGATATTTAGTAAGCCAGCTTTTTTCAAGTACTGTTGATGCAACATTTATTTTCAAAAAATTTAATGGCGCAATTCTTACTAGTGAGAAAAAAAATTTATATAACAGTATCATAGGGATTCCCTATCATGATCCTCAAATGTGTCCTGTGACAGATGCAGTACTTGATGCATGCATTGGAAGTGATGGATTTGAAAGAAAAGCATATAGCAGTTTTATTGGTATAGATGTAGGTGATATTTGTCATGTGGTTATACTGGGATG
>Ga0067045_1030061_pt1 | contig 16899 bp, 13 predicted proteins | sample TerdegcTABiofilm_FD_59184 | JGI IMG/M metagenome (GOLD analysis project Ga0067045, IMG submission 59184) | Combined Assembly of (Gp0054472, Gp0054536) Wastewater bioreactor microbial communities from Singapore -Terephthalate degrading...
GCGGGTTTCGTTTATATGGTTGATCATTGCCGCCAGGGTGGTGGATTTTCCGGATCCCGTAGGTCCCGTAACCAGCACCAGTCCCCGGGGTTTTAATGCCAGATCCTTGATGATGGGGGGAAGTTTCAACTCATCAATGGTGAAAGGACGGGAGGGAATAACCCGGATAGCACCGCCCCAGGAACCTCTTTGAAGATAAATATTAACCCTGAACCGGGATAGTCCCGGAATACTATAGGCAAGATCCAGTTCCTTGTCTGCCACGAATTTTGCCTTCTGTTCATCGGCCAGGATCGACTCCAGCATTCTCCGCACCGAGTCCGGTGTAAGGATTTCATAACCTGCCGGAGTCAACTCTCCGTCCACCCGGATCATGGGAGCTGAACCGGCTTTCAAGTGTAAATCCGAGGCTCCTCTTTCCACCATAAGGTGCAATAGGTCCTCGATACTCATTTCCCGTTCCAGGATTTCTTCCATGGAATCCATATTTCATCCTCCTCGAACCCTTCACTTCCCATAACGGTTTTCCAATTTAAAAAGGATATGACAGGGATTATGATTAATAAAACAGTGGGTACTCACCATACCCTGCTAAAACTATTCTATCAATAACACTTTTTACCTTCAAGGCGCCAAAGAAGTTGGAAGAGAGAGGTTAGAAGTTGGAAGTCAGACTGTGTGAAAAGGTTGAAAGCGACGTTGTAGCTCAGGACTTTAGTCCTGCCAATCCGGATATAATGCAAACCTGACAGACTCGTCCGGCGGTCTGAACTACAGAGGTTCTCGGCGATTTTCGGACCTTTTACACACTCTGAAGTCAGAATGTGGGGTGTAATTCTGTAGCGAAGGACTTTAGTCCTTCTAAAAACCACTTTATATAGTGTTCCGCTCCCTGTCAGACCACCAGGGGTGATATAACGAGAGGTTAGAGAGCAGACTGTGGGAAAAGAGCAAAATTAGGAAAAAGAGGTAACATTATGGAGAGCAGACTTCAAGTCGGAGATCAGATAAATAGTTACCAGATAATCAAAGTCCTGGGAAAAAGCGATGTAGCCACCGTCTATCTGGCTAAGGACGAAATACAGATGAAAAAATGGATCCTCAAGGAGATTCCTTCTCCCGTCAGGGGAACCGAAGCCCTGGAATCCTTTAAAGAAAAGTTTACCCGGATATGCCAGCAGTTATCCAAGATAGAACATAAGGCTATCACAAGAATCATCGATTATTTCACCGAAGGGGATACTTTTTATATAATACGGGAGTTTCTGGAGGGGAGATCCCTGGCTCAATTCATGGATCAGCACCAGGAAGAACCTCTTACCGAAAGCCAGGTCAAGATATGGGCCGGACAGATCTTCGACATAGTGGAATTTTTGCATAACCAGAATCCTCCGGTATATATGGGGGTTATCGTCCCCAAGAATCTGGTGTTGTCGCCCATGGGCAAGGTGCGCATCATGGATACGGGACTCTCCCGGTTCTTCCCCGAAGAAAAACAGAAGGACATCCTTATCAAGGTATCTCCCGGCTATACCGCACCGGAAATCCTCTCCCGCAATGTTCCTCCCGGGGTCCAGGGAGACATCTATTCTCTGGCGGTCATGTTCCACTATTTCTTTACCCGCAGCGATCCCGACAAAAATCCCTTCGGCTTTAAAAAGATCAGCGAATTCCGGAAAGACATTTCCGCAGAAACCGAAGAGGCTATCATGCGGGGACTCTCTAAAAATCCCGAAGACCGGTTCAAAACCATAAGAGAATTCAAGGAGCATCTGCTAGGGGACGACCTGACCCGCAAACGAACCAAGGTGGAGTCCAGCATAAAAGAGATCAAGATCGAGCAGGCCCCCAGAGGAACCGTTCTTCAGGGTAACTTCCATATCCGCAACGTCGGCAAGGGACTCATGGAAGGGCTGGTCTATTCGGAGTTTTCCTGGCTGAAACTTTCTCCCGACCGATTCCGCTCCAACGATGAAAATATCCGCTACTGGATCGACACCAGTATGATGGAACCGGAAAGTTATCAGGAAAATACCATTTATATCCAGACCTCGGACGAAAAATTCCAGATTCCCGTTCAGATAAAAACCGCCCCCAGTTTTTTGCGCAATATGGGAGTGGGCATCGGTTCGCTGCTCTTTTTCCTTACCCCCGTCTTTCTGTTTCTGATGTTGGGAGCCTTTCATATCTTCATACAACAGCAGGCCTATAATCTGATCCTGAAAAAATTTAATCTGATAGAAAAAGGAATCGACTTCCTGGTATCCCAGAAGCGGTTCTTCATACAGAAAATGGTCTTTCCACCCGACATGCTTCTGATGTGCAAAGCCTTCGCCCTGGTGGCACTGTTGATGGCTTTCTTTATCCCCTACTTCATCGGCAAGATGAGAGACGAAATGGTTCCCCTGGTCAGAAAGAAAATCACCATCCCCTCGGTGATTTCCATGCTGCTGTCCTCGGCGATGCTGATCTCCCTTTCCTTTGTAACTCCATTTCCTCCCGCACTTTACGACAACCCCACATTCAAATATATACAGATATCCAATCTTCTTATCCCCTTTGTCGCCATGAATATATTCAATACCCTGTTCATGCTCCTGCCCAGGGATTCAGAGAGCAAAACCGTTACCGACAATATCCCCGTCCTTAAAGCAGTCCAGTATATGGGCTATGCGGCATACTTTATTTATGTCGTAATTTTTGTGTTCCTGCCATGAACCGGAATGAGAACGGAAGAGATGTCCGCAAGAAAAAGAAATCGGAAAGAAACCCGCCGCAGGCAGGAGGTTTTTGTATATTCGGGCATGAATATGTATTCTCACTTGAAAAAACCATGATTACGGATTGAAGTTGAAACTATGCAAAAGAAATCTAAAATACCCGAACCCACCATCGCCAGACTGCCTGTGTATTTCCGCTGCCTTATGGATCTGAAAAACAGTGAAGTTACCATAGTCTCCTCGGAGGAACTGGCAACCAGAGCCGGCGTCAAGGCATCCCAGTTCCGCAAGGATCTTTCCTATTTCGGCGAATTCGGAATCCAGGGACTGGGCTATCCCGTCTTACACCTGCTGGATCGGATCTCGGTTATAATGCAGTTAAACCGCAAACATAACGCCGTGCTGGCAGGAGTGGGAAACCTGGGCAACGCCCTTATCCGCTATCCGGGCTTTTCCCGATGGGGATTCCATATCACCCGCCTCTTCGATAAAGATCCGGCAAAAATCGGAACCATAGTCGAGGGGATAACAATCGAGGATATAGATAAGATTACCGGACGCCTGAACGCCCAGATAGGAATTATCACCGTTCCACCCGATGCCGCCCAGGAAACCGCCGAATTGCTGGCGGAAATGGGAGTCAAGGCGATCCTCAACTTCACGGGCAAAAAACTGGAACCGGGACACGGCGTCGTGGTCAGAAACGTGGATCTTACCCACGAACTGGCTATCCTTACCTATCACCTCTCCACTTTAAAGGGAAAATAAATTTTATATTTGTTCTAAGGTCTTTACTCAAAAACGGTGATATATGAATCTGAATACAGAGAGCCTTTCAGGACAAATCGAGTCCTTTCTGAAAGAAAATAAGAAATATGTTAAAATAGCAATATTAGTTCTGATAATAGTTCTGATCGCAGGTATGATATGGACGGGTTTTTTCCTCTTTTCCTCCCCTCCTCTTCCTTCCGCTTACCAATATAATCGGGGGGATAATGCCCTCTGGGTCAATCATCAATGGTTTTCACAACCGAAATCCGATGCGGAAGTGGCGGAACTGGCGGATAAACTGAAAAAAATGCAGATAAAAACCATTTATGTCCACGTCGGCCCTCTCAACGCCAAAGGACAGATTCCCCCTTATGATCCCAGGATATGGGCCAATAACCGGATTCGCATCAGATCCGCCCTGCCCCGGTTGCGGATTCTGGCATGGATCGGCGGAGTCAATGAAACCCAATACGGAAAAGCCCCCGATACCCTCAACCTCTCGGATCAAAACCTCCTGATGGAAATATCCCTGAGAGCCTTAGAGATGAGATCCCTCTGCAAATTCAACGGCGTCCATTACGACATCGAACCCCTGCCCGATAACGACGAGGGATTCATAAACCTTCTATGGCTGACCCGCCGGAATATGCGGGGGGGATTTATTTCCGTCGCCGCTCCTCCCGTTATGGACAGCGACAATATGGCGGCCTTCATCACCCGAAGAACCGGCAGAAAAACAGGTGTATGGAGTCCCGGTTACACAAAACAGGTGGCGAAACTCTGTAACGAAATCGTCATCATGTCCTACGATTCCTATAGCCCAACTCCTCATCTATATAAAAAGTTCATGATATATCAAACCCAAACCGCCATGAAGGCCCTGAAAGGAACCGACTGCCGGTTACTCATGGGAGTCCCCGCCTACCGGGAAGGGACTTCATCCCACAACCCCGACGCAGAAAATATCCGTTCGGGACTGGAAGGAGTCATCCTGGGACTGGAGTTTGGAGATTGGCAGTCGGATGCCGAAGGTCAATCTGATATACGGAAGCCGAATACCGAAAACCCGGTTGAAGAACAAAAACCGCCACCCCCTCCTTCAAACAAGGAATGGAAAAGATCGGAAACCGGAAGTCATAAGGAGGAAGCGGGAGTCGGGAAGAGAAGCGGTAAATCGGGAAAATCCCTATCCTCTGAAAACCCCTTCCGAGGTGTGGCAATCTACAGCCTGTGGACAATAAAAGATGAAGATATAAATATTTACCGACGGATATGGTTGAGAAAAGATAATCCCTCTGATTCGAAATCGGGAGAGAAAGGTAATATTAAATGACTAAAATAAATTACTTTAAATCTATTTTTATTTTCCCTTTTTATTACTCGGATAAAAACAGCCTGGAAGAGATTCTGGATAAACAATTTTGGCAAAAAGAAGCCGAATACGAAAAAAACGACGCTGATGAAATATTTAACCGTCGGATGTATTTTCATATTTACTGCCGAAATTTTTTGTTTAAGAATACGGAAGAGAAAGATTACTGCAAAACTTTTATATTCAAACCCGAAGAATTATATTTGAAAATTTGTTATAAATATAAGCCAAACTGCATTTTAACCGAGGATGATATATCGGACTGGAATAAACTGATAACTTATCTAAAAGAATCAGATACCGAAAAATATCTGAAAACATATCATTATTTATCAAATAAAAGCAAAATATTTATGAGATTATTTGATAATACAGATATTGATATAAAAAAGTTGATAATTGATGATTTAAATAAGATTGTGAAAAAAAACGCGTTTTTTAATTCCGCTCTTTCAATGAATTTGAGCAAAGAAGACAGAGAAATCATAGAAAACGACTTCAGGAATCTCACCGAAAAACGGAAAAAAGAGGAAAAAGAGAGAATTGCCCGTCAGATACTGGAACAACTTTATCCCGATGCTATCGTTCCCCAAATTAAAAAACCGAAGGAAAAAGAAATTTCCTACCCGATAAAAGAAGTGAAAATCCATATATTTCCGATGAACATTGCGATTCTATCCGTAAGAGTCGAGTCTGTTCCGGGGGAATCCGTAAACCTTCCGGATATGCTCAACTTTAACTACCACGCCAGAATGCTGGCTCCCTTCGTGAGAGGAAAAGAATACGAAGAAATATTAAAAAACGGTAGATTCCCCCGCTCTATTTCCCTGACACACAAAAATGAAAAAAGATCAATAATAACAGAAGATTTTGAAGGGCAGAAAAAAACCGATAATCATGAAAATATGGATAAACATGAAAAAAAATCTTTAAAAAATCTCTTAACAGGTTATTATACCGGATATATATCAAAAATTTTGTTATATTTAATTAACAGCGATATAATAGATAAAGGATATGAAATTAATGGTGATAGTTTGAAATTAAATGGAAATAATTTAAAATCATCTTTATACATACAGAAATTATTTGATGACAAAATGTTTGTGTATTCCTTTGTGTGTATGAAAGACAGAGAATCGCTTTCTGATAAAGACTTTCTGGAACTTCTCACTATTTCTCAAACTCCTCAAGACCCCGAAGAGAAATATAACAAAAAGATCATGGAAACCCAAACCTTCGACCGATGGAAAAAATCCGGAACCCGATACGGTTTCGTTGGATACTCCAGTCTGGTGATTACCAATGAGAGTAACCTCTATCCCCATGCTCTCCTGAATAGTTATTATAAAAATAAATATTATTATATGGCTATTCTTCTCTATTTCTATCGGGGTTGCCTCCTCAATTTTTCCCTCCGGGCTTCGAGATGTGCCGAGAATATCCGCAATTATCCCAACACCGACCAATTCGAAGATACCCGCCGACTGAAAAAAGATTTCCTCCTGTTCGTGAATAAATACTGGTTCTCCGAGGTAACCAACCAGGATCAGGGAAAGGAAATTTACGAAATATGGAAAGACGCCATGAGACTGGATAAAACCTATGAGGAAATAAAATTCGAAATCGAAGAGCTGGACAGGGAAATATCGTCGGAAACCGAGAAAATATCTCTTCAGAATGACAGAGTTTTTCAACTGGGAGCGATGCTTATTTCTTTGATATTTCTACCTATTACCATTATTACCGGTATATATGGGATGAATAAGTTTAAAATTAATGATTTACTACAATTTGACTGGTTGGCTTTAACGGGATTTACATTCATGTTTTTTTTGCTTTTTATACTTATTTATTTAAACCATTCCCGCGTACAAATCATATTGGAAAAAATATTTAATTTTAAAAAACGCAATAAATAAATCTGTTGAAGGTGCTCTGAAATGAACAGGATAAGTTATTTCTGGACAACCCTGATCTTCCCCTTCAGGTATGAAAATAAAAAGGAACTAACGGCTTTCTTTGAAAAAGGGGGAAAGTCCGATATGAACCTCTCTCCGCCATGGGAAAGGGAAATCCAAACCATGACGGCGGAAGAGATTTATAGTGAAAAAGCGTTCTTCAATCCCTACTGCCGGGATTTTTTATTCGAAAATCTCCGTGAAAAGGATGCCTGCGAGACTTTCTCACAAAAAATCGACGGTATATTTATGAAAGCATCCTATCCCGGAGGAGATATTCTATATCCCATAAAGAAAATCCGGATTCATATTTTCCCCCTCAATATCGGCATTTTTTCCATACTCCTGGGAGTGGGAGAACCCGACGGCACTGAAGTGGGTATGGATCAGTTCTGGGGAGAAGAGGAATCCGCCGATGAAAAGGAAAAGAACGCCCCCGTAGATACCCGTGACGGAGAAAATGAAACCGGTTTGGATAAAAACGGGGAACCGGGCGATGAAAAGGAAACGGATGCCCATGTAAATACCGCTGTTGAAGGAAAAAGCCAAAACGGGATAAAATGCGCCGGAGGAAACGGATTATTATCTCCTTCCCAGGTTACTCTTGAAAATATTTTAAAGTTTGGCTATTTATCCAAGCTCATATCGCCCTTTGTTTTGGGTGGGGAGTTAGAAGATCTGAGAAATTGCGGGAGGTTTCCCCTGGCTCTGTCTCTGGTGGGGAACAGGGGAGAGGTTCTGATAGAAGAAAATTTCAGTAGTCTTGAAAAAAATAAGAAAAAAATTAAATCCACCGACATTTACGAATATTCTTATGATTATATATCGAAAATTGTATTATATTTTATAGGAATAAATAAAAAAGATAAAATCCATAAAATTTTCGAGGAAGGGATGTTTGTTTATTCATATATATGTCTGGAAGATTCGGATATGATGGATGATCGGGAGTTTATAAATCAGTTTACCGTTTATCCCCTGTCGGGAGATATAAATGATAAGTATATAAAAGAAATTCTGGATACCCAGGTACTGGATCGATGGAAGAATCACGGAACACGTCTGGGATTCAGCAACTATTCCGCCATGATTGTCACCAACAGGAACAATCCCCTGCCCCACGCCAGTTTGAAGAGTTATTACCTGAGCAAATATTATATGATGGCGGTGCTACTCTATTTTTACCGGAGCTGCCTGGCGGTGTTTTCCCTCCGTTCAGCGGAATGTGCCGAAGCCCTCAAGGAAGAGAAAAATACCGACGAGGACTTTAAAATGACCAGCAGCCTCAAGAAAGATTTTCTGCTTTTTGCGAACAAATACTGGTTTTCCGAAATTACCAGCCTGGATCAGGGAATACATATATATAACATGTGGAGAAAATCAATTAAAATAGAAGAGATTTTTAATGAAATAAAATATAAAGTGGAGGAACTGGAACATGAAGTATCGGCGGAGATCGAGAAAAACGCCCTGGAACACGAGAGGAATTTTCAATTCGTTACCGGCATAATAGCCTTTTTCTTTCTGCCCATTTCTCTTCTTACGGGCATCTATGGAATGAATATATTTGAATATAAAGCAACGGACAAAATTATTCTGGATACCCAGGGGTTTATTTTTCAATTCTTGTTATCCATTATATTCATTATGCTCATCGTTCTTCTAATCATGGCGGTAACCCGAATCTACAAACCTATAGACAGAAAAATCAAGAAGAACCTCAAACTTTAAAAAAGAGGTATCCGTTCAGATCCGTATCTATTGTCCCCATTGTCAGTAGAACCGGCATAAGAACTGAATATACACTCAGGACTTACGCTCAAAATCGAAAAAACCGGTATGAAATCGTCATCCTGAATCCTGAAACCAGTTCAGGACAGGCTTTGTTTCAGGATCTATGAGAACCGGTATGAAATCTGGGTTTTGGTAATAAAAGGCGTAACTCCTGAGTATATATTCAGTCCTCTGGCGGAGAACCACGTCATCCTGAACCCTGAACTTGTTTCACGGGTTCGGAATGACGGGGGGACTGAATGAATACACTCCTGACACTGAGATTACTTGTCATGACCATTATAATTAACACCAATTGTTTATAGATTTCAATCATCCTCAAAAGAAAGGACTATGCTGGATTTTTGGGACATAACCTTGATCCTGCGGTGGGGGTCGGGACAATTTAACTTCTGAAGGAGTCGGTCGGATTCTTCCGCTAACCTCATACCTTCCCGGTATTGGTCAAAAGTCGATTCTCCTTCAATAAATGACAACATCATGTCAATGGCATCGAGATATTTATACATTTCCTGAGTTGTTTTTTCATGTTCTTCTCTGATTAAAGGGGGAGTCTGGGGAGTGGGCGACAGGTGGAGGTGTTCTTCCAGGGATTTTTCCATGTGTTCCATGACTTTTATCAGACCGTTGTAAACCTGTTCATAGTCGAAATTTTGACTTTTAACCCTGTCATAAAGTTTGCGGAGATAACTCAAAAGAGGACTGGGGGGCATATCATCTGCAACGAAGAAAACTTCCGCCGGCAGTGGAGTTCCGCACCGGATACACTGCCAGGCCTTTTGCGGGTTAACGGTTCCGCATTTTAAACATTTCATTATGGATTACTTTCCATCTGCTTCAGAATTTCCTTTTCTGCCTCAAAGTCTTTTTCCCGGTGGGTGGCGTAATAGAGGAGCATCAGTTCCTGATGGGGGAGTTTCTGCCGGGGATGAATAGTTGATAATTCCTCAAAATTTGATATGGCACTCTGATAAAGTTCTCTTGATTTCCTGAAATTTCCCATAATTAGCAGATAGGTGCTTCGATCCACCTGAAGATTATTCAGTTTACTATCCAGATCTTTTATTTCTTTAATCAGATCGGAAGAAGCTATCTGAAAGGATTTCATTTGCGGCAAGTAATCTCCCATATCATCGGCACTCCGGACATGCCAGAAATAGGTTTCTCCCCTCGTCAGAGACTCTTTTCCTTCAGGGTAGGGGACCTGGAGAATCCCTTTAAAAGTAAAAGATAGGACAGGCTGAAAATTATGATCCTCAATGACTATTTTTAACTCTTCATCGTCCATTCCTCCATCGCACCTGAACAGAAAGTCGGGACGCACTTCTTCTATGGTAAAGGAAGGATATATCGGATGAAGGGAGTCTTTGTCCAACGCTCTCAAATTGCCGCCGTAAGCCTGTTTCAGCGATTCCTCCCGGCTTTTCAGAGCGAATATTTTATCGCTGTCCGCCACCAGGGGGAGAATTTCATTGTTGCTTCCTCCGCCGCGAACTTCTTCCTGAGAAACTTCACATTCGATCCTTTCAGGAATCTTTTTTATGCCGCCCTGATAATAATATATAGTAGCAGTCGAGTTTTTATCTGTAATAATTTTATCTCCATCTTTTAATTCAATCCCAAGCGAAGCCTGTTTTCTCTCTTGAGTGTCCCTGTATTGCACCCACACATCTCCCTGCAGATTGGATAATATCCCCACAGGCGAGGTACCCGATTGAGCCCATAGGGAAAAATAAGAACCAGAAGAAACAAATATGCAAATAAAAAAGCAAATCACAATCCATATACCATATGGAATTTCCTTGGTAAAAACCTTTTTAATATTTATTTTATTCACAATCCTTTCCATCCTTTCCGCAGAAGAGCCGAAAAAGGGATTAAAACCCACATACCTGTTATTTTCTATAAAATATAGTGGTATTCCTGTAAAAATAATTCCCTCCCGGAAGAAAGGACCACACCCTGAACTACACTCCCTTTTCCGGTCTTTCTGTCCGTATCGGTTTTTAAATTCCGAATCCGCAGCATTCTTTCATAATCCGGATCTCTCTTTTCTCCTCCCGGAGGAAGTCCGCAAATTGCCGGGAAGGATTGACGAAGGATTGGAAACCCTGTTGATAGGCTATTCTTTCCAACTTTTTTCGATAGGCTCCCCTGGGGGACATACACCCCAATCCCCGGTGGATGCTGGGAATCCGTTCCTTTGCATATTCAAACAGTTTTTCCGTTTCGTTCAAAAGAGGAGGTTCCCTGTCCTGATAGGCGGTTCCTTTGGTCGGAATGAATATTATAAATATCACTTTTTCAGGAGGAAACGGGAAATCATTATTATTATATATATTTCTTAAAGTATCTATGGCATTATATTCCCCTTTTATTTCCCCACCCAGAAGTCCCACTGTGATGTGGGGAGTAACCGGGGCGTATCGGCTCATTTCCTTATAGGTTAGTATATAATCCTCTCCTGTTTTATTTAATCCATAAACTTCTTTTATTGTATAATCGTCGGTAATAAAATCAAAAGATACGGTATCCGCCAGAGGGCAGATTATCTCTATTTCATCGGCTTTTAACAGTCCGGTATGAAGATTTATCTTTAATCCTTTTTCTTTTAATTTTTTTATTGTATCTATATGATCTATCAGTGGAACTTTTCCGTTGCAATCGGAACCTCCGCTTATAAGAAGGCTTTTTTTATCTTTTATAAAAGGATTTTCCATTATTGAATCAAGATTATCTATTTCATCAATATCCTTCATTCCCCTGAGAAAAAAACCTCCGCAGTGCTTGCATTTAAGCTCACAATCTCTTCCCGTAACGGAGATCACCCCGGTATCTGAAGGATAGGAAAGATATATTTCATTTTTAGTTCTGCAATTCAAATTGTTATCTGATTTATTCATTCTATAATCCTGTTATTGAATTAAAATATAAACCTCTCATATAAATTCTACAAAACCCTATAGGAAGAGAAGGACTAAAGTCCTTCGCTACCGTTTCAGAATTATATTCAGGAGTTACACCTTTTATTGCCAAAATCCAGATTTTATGCCGATTCCCAAAGATCCTGAAACAAATTCAGGATGACGGGTTCATGCCGGTTTCCTCGAATTTGAGCGTAACTCCTGATATTTCTTTCCATTTCTTATAGTTTTCCAGCGATGGAGGGGATATGTAGCCATAAAATATATTTCCGTTGATATTTGCCTCTATTTTTATATCCTTTTCCACAAGAGTTTTTCCCTGTTCCCGGATATGTATCCTGTGTTTGGATACTATAAGGAAATCTTTATCGGGAAAGGAAACCAGAACCGCCCGATCTTTCAATAATTGTCCCTTGAATCGGCGGATCCTGCCCTGACCTGCGGCTGAGAAGCGGATTATATCTTCCTGTATTTGAGGATCGGAGTTTTGCAGGGTGTTAACCCATTCTTTTATTTCTTTATATATTTTTTTCTCCTCCGGTCTCAGAGGTGGTGAGGATGCCAGGGAAGAATCAATAAATAAAGATCTATTTTTAAAAGCCATTATTAATAGAGTGATTATGATAGAAATTACAGTAGCGGTTATAATATGCGAATAAAACGGATGTGATAGAAGATTAAAATATATTATCAGTGATACAAACACAACAACAAATAAAACAATAAACTTTGTCATTGCCGGTCTGGCACAGGAAAACCTTGAGAGAACCCGGTTCAGAGAATCGGCTCCTGCGTTGAACCACCGGAATCGCTCTACTTTTGTCCTCATATTTTATCCCCCCCGGATATAAACGCTATTTACACTTTAATATTCTGTAAGTGCAGGATTTCATCCTTCTTTCTTCCGTTCTTTCGTGGAGGGGGCCGCCCTGACAGTAGTCCCACTGTTCGCAGTCAACGCATTCTCCGATATGGAGGCGGTTCTTGTCCCGGAAGAAGGTGTAGCGGTTTTGCCATATATCCAGAGGATCCTCCGTTAAAAGGTCGCCCTGGATATTGACTTCCGCCGGCATGGAGAGGCAGGCTCCCATCTTGCCGTCGTAGGTGACGACCGCCATGGTGATGCCCGCAGTGCAGACAAATCCCGCGTCCCGGACGGCTCCTTCAAAACCGTTGGGTTCGTCCAGTCTGCCGCACCAGCCGTTGTCGGTGAATTCGATCTGGAGTCGGGTCTTCCCCTCTCTGAATTTACGCCGTTTTTCAGCGATCCACGAAAGCAGATGAATCAGTTCGTCGGCGGATAAAAAGTTGTTTTCGTCCTGGGTGGCTCGTCCTATGGGCATGACGTTGCCGAAGCGGCCGTATGGAACACCCAGATTCTCAAGATTGGTAAATATTTTATCCAGAGAATCTATATTATTCCTGGACACTACGGTTATACTCTGGGTGAAGAGACCGGGATGACGGTTGATGGCATATTCCAGGGTTCTCATCGCATTGTCGTAGCCGTCCGCACCGCGAAATTTTTTCATCTCTTCTCTCAGACCGTCCACGGAGATACACAGGATCCTCAATCCCGCGTTGACCAGTTGATCCAGCAGTTGGGGATTCTGTCCTATAAGAAATCCGTTGCTGTCCATCGCCACCGGGAAGCCCAATTGAGATAAATACCGGATCAGTTCCGCCAGATCCTTCCGCAGGGTCGGTTCTCCTCCGGTTATACCCAGAGCATGGAACTGCCGGGGAGGAAACCGTCTTGCGATCTTGTCGAACACCCTCTTGACCTCTCCGGTGGACATCTCTTTATCCTTATTCCACCGTTCTCTGGGGGAGGAACAGTGTTTGCAGTTGAAATTACAATTGAGGGTCGCTTCCCATAATAAATAGTTGAGAGGATGATGATCAATGATAAACTGTACACTTTTGGCATGGTTTTTGTAAAATTCATCCAGACAGTACATGGGATTGGCAAAAAAAGGCGGAGATGAAGTTTGGGTTTCCCCCTCTCTTACGGGATAGGTTCTTCTCTCTCTGTCTTCCCTGTTACCCTTTTCTCCATATCCCTTGCCTTTCAGTCCGTGGGAGGGGACGTCTTCGCCGAATATGCGGGATTTCTCTTTGGGTCTTTGAAGCAGGGGAGTTACTGTGGCGGGCTTTTCCTCTTTCCTGATGGGATCTTCTTTTTGTATAGGATATTGTCGCAGGGGTTCGGGTTGAAATAACTTAGATTTTTTTCCTACCGACGGCGTTTCTCCCGTTGTGGGGGTGAACAGGCGGGAGCGGGTTCCTGCGGCGGTTTTGAAATCATGGGGAGGTGAAATTCCGGGGATATTCTGGGAGAAGTCCCGTTGACATCGACGGAGGCAATTGTGAAAGGAGGCTCTCAGGTTTTCCTTATAGGCGTAGGTAACTCCCCGACATCCGCCCCGACACCATCTCAGATCTGGACAATCACGACATTCGCCTTCCAGCAGTTCAATTGGGGTCTGGCATGATTTCATACAGGGGGAGTTCAGAATATCTTCCAATTCAGTAGTGGTTTTCACTTCGCCTTTTCCGTCTCCATCCCGATTCAGGATATTGCCGCATTTGAAGTGGGGGTGGAGAAAAGATGGACAGGGATAAACATCGCCACAAGATGAGAGATAGAACAGTTCCTTCCCGGCGGAGCAGTGAAACTCGGTGTTGAAAGGGCCGAAAGCGTGATCAAACCCCAGTTGGACTCCCGTCTGACGGGGATCGTAACTCTGGAAGAAACGGAAAAACCGCTCCATCTGCTCGAAACTGAAGTTCATGCGGGAATAGACCCTGGGATCTCTGCCCCTGCCCAGAGGAATAAACCCGGAAAAGCGAAGAAGAGGTACTCTCTCCTGCTGGCAGATCCGGATTATCTGAGGTATGGAGTCGATATTTTCTGGATGTAAAAAGACTCCCACAGCGATCCGGGAGATGTGGGGACGGATGAGTCGGACGGCATCCAGAGCCTGTTGAAAAGCCTCCAAACCGCCTCCGCGAACCTTGTTGTTCTGTTCTGCAGTGGCTCCGTCGAGGCTGATCTGGACATTATCCAATCCGGCTTTGATGAGGCTTTTCAGACGTTCTTCCGTCCACAGGGAACCGTTGCTGGCAATGGAATAATCGCCGAATCCCCACCTTTTGCCATACTCCATGATCTCTTCCAGATCCTGACGCAGGAGAGGTTCACCGCCGGAGAAATTGATGCTCCTGCCGCCGATTTCACGATATTTTTTCATAAAATCGCCACACTGCCGGGTATCCATTTCATCCGGGGGTCTTTTTTTCGAAGCCGCCACCACGCAATGATCGCAATCGAAATTGCATTCCCTGGTTATCTCCCATATCACCGATGAAGGGACTGCCATACCTTTTCCCGCCTTTCCTCCGGAATTGCCGCTATAAGCCGATATAGAAGTCAGACCGGGTATAAAACCCCTTTACTACCCTCCGGGGCCGGCATCAGTTCTCCGGGATGGTCTGGATCTTTTCCTGTACCTTCTGTTCCACGGGGCTGCCCATGATATGGAAACCGCCGTCCACATGGAGGATCTCGCCGGTAATCCGGGCGGAAAGATCCGAGAAGAGAAATACCGCGCTGTTAGCCACATCCAGGGCTCCCTTATCCACAGACCATTCCAGAATGGATCTTTCAGCCCACATGGTCTCAAAACTTTCAAAGGCTGGAATGGCTTTTGCCGCCACGGTCTTGATGGGCCCCGCCGCGATACAGTTAACCCGTATGCCGTGTTTTATCCCCAGATCCTTGGCCATATAGCGAGCGATGGATTCCAGGGCCGATTTACATACTCCCATCCAGTTATAGTAAGCCCAGACCTTGCTAGCGTCGAAATCCAGGGCGATGATGCTCCCCTTTTTCATCATGGGAGCCATGCGGGTTCCGATGGCGGCCAGGGAATGACTGCTCACCTGAAGGGCAATAGCCACATCCTGCCAGGGAACTCCCATAAAATTGTCTCCCAGACAGGGGGGAGGGGCGTAGGCCACCGCGTGTAAAAATCCGTCAAAGGTTCCCCATTTTTCCTGTATGAAATTAGCCACGTTGTCAATATGTTCGGGACAGGTAACATCCATCTGGATTACGGGGGGAACCGGGTTCAGGGTATTAGCCACCCGGTCGGTAAGACGACAACTTTTGCCGGGGCCTCCTGTCAGAATGATTTCCGCTCCCTCTTCCTGAGCTCTTTTCGCTACCTGATATGCAATGCTATGTTTGGACACCACTCCGGTGATCAACAGTTTTTTCCCTTGTAAGAGTCCCAATAGTCTGCTCCTTTCGGTTTTTGTCAATTAACTTCTAATGATAATGTAAAATGGGAATTTTGTCAACCAAGGGGGATTAAAGGCTAACCGGCGGGTTTTCCTCTCATCGAACCCCTGGAAAGGGAGGCAAAAATTCCCAGGATGCACAGAACCGTAAATACGATAAAACAGCCCCGGACGCCCTTTAAAAAAACGGAATAGACGGCGGGGGTTATCTGAATCTTGCCCAGATACAGGGCAAAAATCAGACCGGCGATCCCCATGCTGAACATCTGTCCCAGAGAACGCATGGTTCCCACCATGGAGGAAGCCATGCCGTAATATTTCTTTTCCACCGCTCCCATGATGGCATTGGTATTGGGTGAGGAGAAGAGTCCGAAGCCCAGTCCCAGCATGATAAGGGTAAAAAATATAAACGAAAAGGATGTCCCCTGACCCAGGAAGGTGAAAAGGAAGAGTCCCAGGGCGGTGAATCCCATGCCCAGAGATGCCACGATGCGGGGTTCGATCTTGTCGGATATATGTCCCGCCACCGGGGAACAGACTGCCATCACTATGGGTTGGGTGATCATGACCATGCCCGCCTTATCGGGAGGCAGAGCTTTTATATATTGCAGGTAAAGACTCAGTAAAAATCCCACACCGAAGGTGGCGCTGTAGTTGATCATGGCAGCCAGATTGGAGAAAAGAAAAGCCCGGTTGGAGAGCATAAAATTTATGTCCACCAGGGGATTTTCCCGGTAATTTTCCCATACTACAAAGCCGGAAAATATCACCACTCCTGCGGCTATCAGATACCAGCCCCGGGAGTCGGGCAGACTGGAAAAGCCGTACATCAGAGAGGTAATGGAGAGGCAATACAAAATCGAACCGGGTATATCCATCTTTTCATCGGGATACTCCACCCACTCTCCCTCCAACTTCCACAGAATCAGAACAATTACAGGACTTACGCGAAAAAGCGAAATAAAGATTTTAAATCTTGAATGGTTTTTAAAAAATGGAGAGAAAAGAATCATATTATGAAAAAAACAACTTTTCTCTCCCAAAAATCAATC
>Ga0067045_1003843_pt1 | contig 16897 bp, 14 predicted proteins | sample TerdegcTABiofilm_FD_59184 | JGI IMG/M metagenome (GOLD analysis project Ga0067045, IMG submission 59184) | Combined Assembly of (Gp0054472, Gp0054536) Wastewater bioreactor microbial communities from Singapore -Terephthalate degrading...
GGAGACTATCGGGACGGGCGCCTCTACGGTCGGGGCACCATGGACATGAAGGGAGGCGTGGCCGCCCAGCTGGCGGCGGTCAAAGCCCTTGTGGACGCGGGACTGCGACCGAAAGGCGACGTGATCCTCGGCTTCGTCGCCGACGAGGAGTACGCGAGCCTCGGAACGGAAGTGCTGCTCCGGACAGTCCGGGCCGATGCGGGCATCGTCTGCGAGCCCACGGACCTCGGGGTCTGTGTGGCCCACAAGGGGTTCGTCTGGGCACGGGTTGACGTGGCGGGAGTCGCCGCCCACGGCAGCCGTCCCCTGGAGGGCGTGGACGCCATCGTGAAGGCGGGAAAATTCCTCGCCGAACTGGAAGCGCTGGAAGAACGCCTCAAGGAACGGACGCATCCTCTTCTGGGCGCACCGTCGGTGCACGCCTCGACCATTCGGGGAGGGCGTGAGCTCTCCACCTATCCGGATTTCTGCCGCATCGAGCTGGAGCGACGGACGCTTCCCGGCGAGAACAGTGCCCTGGTGGAGCGGGAACTCCAGACGATCCTGCGGGAGATCCGTTCCCGGGACAACAACTTCCGGGCCAACCTGGAGATGCTCTTCTCCCGGCCACCCCTTGAGGTGGACCCTTCCCTTCCCATCGTGGAAGCGCTCCGGGGAGCCTGCTCCCATGTGCTCGGGCGCATTCCGGACTTTTCCGGCATGAGCGGCTGGCTCGACTCGGCCCTTCTGGCGGAGGCGGGCATTCCCACGGTCATCTTCGGCCCCACGGGATACGGCCTGCACGGCGCGGAGGAGTTCGTGGAGTTCGACTCCGTGGTCGCCACGGCGGGAGTTCTTGCGAAGACCATTCTGACGTTCTGCGGCTCCTGAGAAAACGGCCCGCGAACGCAAGGGCGAACACCACAGCCGCAGCAAAACGTACAGAGAGAGGGCCTTGAGCGGAAATTCCGCTCAAGGCCCTCTCTCTGTTTTTCTTTCCGTGCCCCGGCCTTTTTCCTTCCAGCCCCCTTGCCGAAGCCCCGGGCCCCTCGCACCCAAAAAGCGGGCTCGGCGCGGGCAACGCCCGCCCTTGGGGAAAACCTCCCGACGCGCCTCGGGGAAAGCTCAGCGCGTCCCTTCCGAAGGCTCTCCATCGAGAAGGATCTCCAGCACCGACCGATCCACGTCGCGCATGCCCACGTCGGTGATCTTGCGCAGGTTGTCCATGGAATGCTGAAAATTCCGTCCCACAATGCCGTTCCTCTCGGGAAGAAACGCTCCGCCCAGGGCCGCCATGGCGGCGCTCTCCACGGCGGCGCCCGCCGAGGTAGCCATTTTGAGAGCACAGCCGTACTTGGCGCCGTCGCAGAGCATGCCCGTGAGATTGCCCATCATGAGATGCACCGCGTTCTCGATCTCCCGGGCACGTCCGCCCTGAAGCCAGGCGATTCCTCCCGCGGCGCCCGTTCCCGCCGCCACCGCACAGCCGCAATGAGGCGTGAGTATGCCCGTGCGGCTCTTGATGACCCCCACGATGAGCAGGGAGAGGGCGAGCGCCCGGTTCGTGGCCTCCCAGGATGCCTGGTAATGGCGCGCCGCGAGCCCCACGGTGAGAAAGAGAGTGATACCGTGATTTCCGCTGCCGTAGCAGCCGAAAATGGGCACGTCGCACCCTGCCATGCGGGCGTCCGCGGCGGCGGCCACCTTGCGCTTCACCCGGTTGACGAGATCGTCCCGAAGAAAGCTCTCCCGGGCGAGAAACGCGTACTGTGCCCCCAGCCCCAATCCGACCGGGGACGAAGAGGTACCGCATCCACCCCGTTCCCCCGCTTTGGCCGCGGCGAGGTTCATGTCCACTCCCTCGGCGAGGAAATCCAGTTCCTCCATGTCGAAGGACTCCACTGCGAGGAGAAGATCCTCCATGCTGCAGCCGCTGACCACGTCGAGGAGATCCGGATCGCCGTCGTCCTCCGCCGCTTCCTGGGCGAGGACNGTGCGCACGCCGTTCGTCACCGTCTCCACGATNCGGTCGTGTCCGCCCCGAATGACCGCCTCCCCCACNCCCNGGTCGGTCTCCACGAGGGCCNTCACGTAGATGGGAGGCTCCTCTCCGGCGGCACGGAATTCCATGGGCCAGGCCTGCACGCACTCCTTCGCCCGGACCACGTCGTCCGCGGTGACACCCCGGAGAAGACGCAGCCCCTCGTCGGGATCGCCCCGGAGAATTGCCAGGGCCACCGCCAGCGGAAGACCGATTTCCATGGTCCCGGGGATGCCCACGGAGATGGCGTCCTTATAGATGTTGCGGTCCATCTCCACCACAATGCGCCGCACGTTTCCGCCGGTGAGACGATAGGCAGCGGCGGCGGCAAGTCCCACCGCAACGGGGTCGGTACATCCCACGGTGACGAAGGTGTGCCTCCGCAACATCCGGAGAAAGGGCTCCCGGGCCTCCCTCGAAAGCATCGTTCCGTTCATGTCATCCTTTGTAGGCAACGATGTCGATCTCCACTTTCGCGTTCAGGGCCATGCCGGAGACCTCCACGAAACAGCGGGCGGGGAAGCTGCCGGAGAAATAGGAGGCATAGACCTTGTTGATCTCGGGAAAGTCCTTCATGCTCGCCGCGTAGATCACGGTCTTCACCACGTGGTCGAACGAAAGCCCCTGAGAGGCGAGAACACCCTGGATGTTCTTCATGACCTGGTGCGTTTCCGCGGCGGGATCGCCGTCCCCCACCATTTTGCCCGTGGCCGGGTCGAGCGCGATCTGCCCGCTCAGGTAAAGGAAATCTCCCGCGTAGGTCCCCTGGCTGTAGGCGCCCACCGCTGCCGGGGCCTTGTCCGTGACGACTGTCTTTCTCATGATCGATCCACCTCCGTCGAATATGGCCGCGCTCGACCGGAGCGCGAAAAGTGAAGTTTCAGTTCTATGAAATCTCTGAAATAAGGCTGCGTCAGCCCCGCAGGGCGTCTCGCGGAGCCTGATGCGACCCGAGTCAAAGGAAAGCGAACGGTTTTTCTTCAGAGCTTCCCTATCTGATGCCCAGGATCATTCTGGGGAGCAGAAGCGAGAGATCCGGAAAAAAGGTGGTGAGCAACAGCACCGGCAGCCAGCCGAAGCAGATCAGCACCAGTGTGGGATAGAGCATGCCGTTCACCGCCGCGCCGTTCAGACGTCCACTGAGGTAGAGCACCGGCGCCGTGGGTGGCGTGATGTTCCCCATCCCGAGATTCACGCCGAGGATGGCCGCGAAATGGATGGGATGGACGCCGATGGCGGTCACCACGGGAAGCAGAATGGGCGTGCAGAGCATGACCGCGCTCACGTCGTCCATGAGCATGCCCATGACGACCATGAAGACGTTCACCATGAGGAGAATCCCCACCTTGCTGCTCGTGACGGATTGCAGCAGGGCCAGCAACTCCCCCGGAAGATCTTCCATGATGTAGAGACGGCTCAGGATCATGACGGAATAGAGCATGACCATGATGACCCCCGTGGTGGTGGCGGACTCCACCAGGACCTTCAGGAACTCCCGCCCGTTCAGCCCCTTGTAGATGAAGAACCCCACGGGAACCGCGTAGACCGTGGCGAGGGCGGCCGCCTCGGTGGGGGTCATGAATCCACCGTAGATCCCCCCGAGGACGAGCACGGGAAGAAAGAGCGCCGGAAGCGCCCGGGTGGTGCGCTTGCGCACGAGCGCCGAAAATTCTCCCGGCGCGAAGGGTTCCGCCAGGACGAGATCCGGATTCTTCCGCTGCATCCACATGTTGATCGCCGCGAAGAGCACCGTGAGGATCACCCCGGGGATCACCGTGGCGAGGAAACAGGCCAGCACAGACTGCCCTCCCACCCAGGAATAGAGGATCATGATGGCGCTGGGCGGAATGAGGATACCCAGCACGGAGGCGTTGGCGAGAAGTGCCGCCGCGTACCCCTTGGAATAGCCCGCCTTCTCCAGGCGGGGAAACATGATGGAACCGATGCAGGAAAGGGTGGCGCAGCAGCTTCCCGTGATGGAGCCGAAGACCGCGCAGGACACCACCGCAACGGCGCCGAGACCGCCCCGGATCCGCCCCACGAAGAGGTCCACCACGTCGATGAGTTTCTCGCCGATGTTGCCGCGCTCCATGATCCCCCCCGCCATGATGAAGAGCGGAATGGCGAGGAGCACGATGGTGCTCATCTTGCTGTACCCGTAGGGAAGCAGGAAGCTCGGGTCGTACCCTCCCAGAACGATGACGTACACCGAGGAGGCGAGGAAGGCGAAGGGAACAGGAATGCCCACCACGAGAGTGACGAAAAGCAGAACGAGCGCGCCGATGATCATGCCGCATCCTCCTCCGGAATCATTCGCCCGCCCCCCGGAGATGTTCCGGGTCTTTCCGCCAGGCTGCAGCGAGGACCTTTCCGTCCTCCAGGACGTTGCCGGCAAAGTAGACGGACATGAGCACCAGGCCGAAAAAAATGGCGCTCTGGGGGATCACCAGCGGAATGCGCCACACCGGCGTGGCCCCCCCCTTTTCGAGCCCCCAGGCGAACATGTGCCACCCCCACCAGGCGAAGAGCGTGGAGAGGCCGAACGTGCACAGGGAGGAGAAGCAGGCGAGAGCCGCCTTGAGCCTGGGATTCTTCACGTAGACCGACACCACGTCGGCGGTGATGTGACTCCGCTCGTAGGCACCGAAGGCACCTCCGGCGAAATAGAGCCAGTAGGCGAAGATCACGATGATCTCCTCGCTGCCGTAGAGATCTGTCCGGAAAACATAGCGCAGAACCGCCGCAATGCTGATTCCCACGGCAACGACGATACTGCAGACAATCATGATGCCCTTCTGGAGTCCCAGAAGAGCGTGCCCCAGCATGCCGTTTCCGAAGGGATTTCCCCGTCGCCGGGGCGTGCAGTCGCTCGCCAAGGGACAACGCTCCTTTCTTTCCGCGATGCCGGGACGGTCCGGGGTCCCACCGGGAACCCCGGCCGTCCGCCGGCGGTACAGCGTTCTACTGGTACTGCTTCGCCAGTTCGTCCATGATCTCGGGAGTCAGGCGGTCCCGCAGGCGGGGCCAGGTGGTCTCCCGGGTGTAGTCCGCGAGAGCGGCGAGTTCCTCGTTCGAGAAGGTATTCACGGCGATGCCCGCCTCGCGCATCTTCTCGAGGTACTCCGTGTCGTCCTTCTGGGCGATCTCGGTGCTCTTGGCCTGGAGTTCGGCGATGACATCCATGAACATCTTCTGGTCCTCCGGGGAGAAGCTGTCCCAGAGCTTCTTGTTGATGAGCCAGCACTCGCTCTCAAGATGGGAGTTGTACTGGTAGTAGTCCTTGATCACGTCCCGGAAACTGAGGTAGGTCAAAACGGGAGGACCGCCGCTCCATCCCTGGGCGACGCCGGTCTGCAGGGCCGTGTAGAGTTCGGCGTAGGGAACGGAGATGGTGGTGTACCCCAGGTCGTCCGCGTGGAGCTTGAACACGTCCATGGGGGGCACCCGGAGCAGGACGTTCTTCTTCGCCTTGGGATCTGCGGCGTTCTCCACGGGAACCGTGGTGGCAAAACCGCCGAGACCTTCGATGTTGAAGCCGAGGAGCTTCACGCCGAGCTTCTCGTGAATCGAGCCGAGGGTCTTCACGATGAAACCGTCGGGAGCGAAGAAAGTCTTCACCTGGTCATAGTTCTCGACGAGATAGGGGACGTAGGTCAGTTCAAGGCGCTGGTCGAACTGGCTGGGAATGTTGATGAGGGCCATTTCCAGCGTTCCCCGCATGATCTCTTCGTACACCTGGGTGTAGTCGCCGAGCTGGTTCGCCGGATAGACCTTGATCTCGAACCGGCCGCCGGACTGCTTTTCGATGGCTTCCTTGAACTCGAACTGGTGTTTCGTGGCCTGGTGTTCCATGGGGCTCTGACCGGCCATGCGGATCTTGACCGTCTCCGCCGCCCATCCCGAAACGGCGAAGAGAACCGACAACGCAACGACGAGGATGCCGAATACCATTTTTCTCATGAAATGACGTCACCTCATTTCTTCTGCCGGAGCGAAAAACCGCCTCCGCTCCCTCCCGAAAACCACCCACCGCCACCGCGGTTTCCACTCCGCGACACGCCCCCCGATACCGGATCGCCCTCCGGAGGAGGACACGCCGCCGGTCAGCCACGTCCCCTTCACCTCGGGCCGACACACCCGCTCTCCCTCCGATCCCTCACCCCCTCCCGTTCACCCCGAACACCGCCGCATCGGACCCGATACAGGCACCGGAGCCCTTCACAACCACGGAAACGCACAAAAACTCCGACGTTTGGAACATATTCCCTGCTGCCACCGTTTTTCCGGCCGGGCTAGAGCAGACCGAGAATGTCCACGTCCTGCCTGAGGAAATAGCGGTCCTTGCCGGCGAACTCCTCGAAGGCCCGCACCTGCCCCCGGGAACGTTCCGCGTCCTTCAGAAAAACCCCGATGAGCAGGGAATGAACCAGGGCCATGGCTCCCGCCAGAGGGTCGATGAAGGTGATGAACTTCATGGGCACGGGAAAGAGCACGTCCGAGAGAGGGGCCAAAGGCGAGAGCACGCTGTCCGTGATGCCGATGACGGGCACACCCTTGGCCTTGAGAAATTCCACCGTGGTCTGGATGCGCCGGGGATACCTGGGAAAGCTGAAGACCAACGCTACCGAATCGGGACCGATGTCCTGAACGGCATTGAAGACCCGCACGTCCAGCGTGGTGGCGCTCTGCACGTTCGCCCTCAGGACACCCAGAAAGAACGCCGCGTAGGAGGCGACGCAGGCGTTGGGCTCGTACCCCACCACAAGGACCTTCTTCGCCCCGGAGAGCAGATCCACCGCCCGCTCGTAGGCGGCGGCATCGACGGCGTCCCGCGTCTCGTTGAGAATGCCCGCCTCCAGCGCGAAAACCTTGGCGAAGAGCGTGTCCCCGGAACTCTCCCTGTCCAGGGGAAACCTCCGGAGCGAGGAAATGTCCTCCTGGAGCAACGCCTGAATTCCCGCCTGGAACTCGGCGAACCCCGTATAACCGAGCGCCGTGGCAAGCCGCGACACCGTGGCGTCACTGACCCCCGCCGCAGCGGCGAGAGCGACGGAGTTCATGAACGCCGCCTCAGAACCGGATTCCACGACAAAGCGGGCCAGTTGTCGCTGCTTGGGACTCAGCCGCTCCCCCATCGTCCTGATGCGCTCCAGCACGGAACCGTTCGGATGCTCTTCCGCTCTTCGCACGTGCTTCGCCATCGGTAACGACTCCTCTTCTTCAAAAATTTTTTCTGAAGAAAATTTTTCATCACTCCGTGCCCTCTTTGTATCCCAACCGTCTTGTTCTGTCAACCCGCCGGGATGAATCGCGACGGGCCACACACGGACTACACCACGCAACGCCGACGCCCCTGCCGCGTTCATACGACGGCAGGGGCGTCGGCGTTGCCCTGAAGAAAATTCCGCGGGTTCAGACCAACACCCTCCTGAAACGCTCCGAGAGCAAGCGGGGCGGAACGCGGCTCTGAGACATCCCGGGCCACCCCCCGCCTGCAAGGCCCCTCGTTCCCTCCACTCCCCGGCGTTCAGTTTTTTCCGTCGCGGCGGAGGCGCCGGGCGAGCAGATCTCCCGTGGCCTGGCAGAGGTGCACCAGAGCGATGAGAACCGCCACGGTGACGAGCATCACGTCGAGGCGGAAGCGCTGGTAGCCGTAGCGGATGGCGAGATCCCCCAGTCCACCGCCGCCGATGGCTCCGGCCATGGCGGAATAGCCGATGAGATTGATCACCGAAAGGGTGAGCCCCCCCACGATGGCGGGAAGCGCCTCGGGGAGCAGCACTTTCCGGATGACCTGCCAGGGCGTGGCCCCCATGGCGAGGGCCGCTTCGATGACCCCTCCATCCACCTCGCGGAGCGCCCCCTCCACGACCCGCCCCACGAAGGGCGTGGCCGCGATGGCCAGGGGCACGATGGCCGCGACGGTGCCGATGGTGGTCCCCACGACCATCCTCGTCACGGGAAGAAGAAGCACCAGAAGGATGATGAAGGGCGTGGAGCGCGCCGCGTTGACGATGCTCCCGAGAAGCCCGTTCACCGCACGGTTCTCCAGAATGTGCCCCTTTCCGGTCACCAGAAGCACCACCCCCAGAGGAAGCCCGAAGAGAAAGGCGAGGGCGCTGGAAACACCAACCATGCAGAGGGTGTCCGCAAACGAGCTACATAGCACGGCGAAGAGCTTTTGCGACATAGCCGACCACCTCCACTCTGAGATCCAGCGCACGCAGCGCCTTGAGCGCCGCCTGCCGCTGCCGCTCCTCCCCGGAAAGACCGATCACCAGGGTTCCGTAGGGCATGTTGCGCAGATGATCGATGTGGGCGGTGAGGATGTTCACGTCCAGATCGAACCGCCGGATCAGATCGCACATGACGGGCTCCGCGGCGATGTCGCCGAAGAAGCGGAGCCGGAGGACGAGATCGCTCCCCGGAAGAGGCTCCCGGGAAAAATCGAGCCCCGCGAAGGACTCGGGAAGCTCCGCGTCGAGGTCCTGCCCCAGCATGTCCCGGGTGGCCCGCTCCTTCGGATCGGCGAAGATGTCGAACACCGGCCCCTGCTCCACGATCCGCCCCTTTTCGAGAACCGCCACGCCGTGGCAGATCTCCTTGACGACCTGCATCTCGTGGGTGATGAGCAGGATCGTGAACCCCAGCTTTTCGTTGATGTCCCGAAGCAGCGCCAGAATGGACCGGGTTGTTCCCGGGTCGAGGGCGGAGGTGGCCTCGTCGGAGAGGAGCACCTCCGGATTGTTCGCCAGCGCCCGGGCGATGCCCACCCGCTGCTTCTGCCCTCCCGAGAGCTGGGAGGGATAGTGGTTCCTCCGCTCCTCCAGCCCCACGAGCGCGAGCAGCTCCGCCACGCGGCACCGAATGTCTTCCTTCGGCCACCCCGCCAGTTCCAGAGGCAGGGCGACATTGCCGAAGACCGTGCGGCGCGACAGAAGATTGAAGGACTGAAAGATCATGCCCACCTTCTTCCGGGCCTGCCGCAGCGCCTCTCCGGAGAGGGAGGTGAAGTCAACCTCTCCCACCTTCACGGTCCCCGCCGACGGGCGTTCCAGCAGATTGACGCAGCGGATGAGCGTGCTCTTTCCCGCCCCGCTCTGGCCGATGATCCCGAAGATCGCGCCGTCCGGGATCTCCAGGGTGATGTCGTCGAGGGCCTTCACTGCCCCCGCGCCGGTGCCGTAGACCTTGGTCAGACCGCGCAGGGAGATCGCCACGGCGCACCACCTCCTTTCGCGGCCCCCGCGCCCGCGGAGACCGCCCGTCCCCGAAGGCGCGAAACACCCCCTTCTCTCGTTCCGAAAAAAACACCCATCGCCCGCACCTCCCGTGTCGCTTCCGACCCTACCATGCGGGAACGAAGGCGCCCTTGAAGCGCTCCAGCATGAACCGCTTCACGTCCTCCGTCTGGTAGGCCTCGACGAGCTTCCGGAAGACCGGCCGGTCCTTGTCCGCCTCCCGGACCACGATGAGATTCGCAAAGGGGGATGTGGCGGGATCCTCGATCAGCAGCGCGTCCGTCATCGGCGACAGCCCCGCCTCCACGGCGTAATTCACGTTCACCGCCCCGAGATCCACGTCGTCCAGAGAGCGGGGAAGCTGGGGTGCCTCGATCTCCACGATCCTGAGCTTTTTGGGGTTTGCCACGATGTCCAGCACGGACGCCCTGTATCCCAGCCCCTCCTGAAGCGTGATGAACCCCTGCCGCTCAAGGAGCACCAGGGCGCGCCCCACATTGGCGGGATCATTGGGCACCGCCACGGTGGCCCCGTCCTTCAGCTCGGCGATGTCCTTGATCCTCTTCGAGTAGAAACCGAGAGGGCAGACCACGGTCTTGGCGATGGACACGAGGTGGTAGCCCCGGTCCTTGTTCTGTGTGTCCAGAAAGAACTGGTGCTGGTAGGAGTTGGCGTCCAGGTCCCCCTGGTCGAGGGCCGCATTGGGCGCGATGTAGTCGCTGAACTCCACCACCTCGAGATCGATCCCCCGCGCCCGTGCACCCTCCCGGACGAACTCCAGCACCTCCGCGTGGGGGCCCGCCGTGGCGCCCACCCGGAGCTTCTCCAGCTCCTCCGCCGAAGAGCGCGTTCCCCCCGCCGCAACGCACAGCACAAACGCAACCGCAGCCACTGTCGCACGCACAACCACATTCGTTCTCATGATGTCGTCTTCCTCCCTTGCGGTGATGTCCGCATCGTTCCCGCCGGGCCGTGTCTTCCGGCCCCGGCGATCCTTTTTCCTGCGCTTCTTCCGAGTGCACCGCCCGTCTCCCTTGCCGTCACCGCACCAGCGTCCACCTCCCTTTCAGAGCACAAAAAAAGGCCGGGATCCCAAGCGGATCCCGGCCAGTCCGGAGAGCGACGAATCAGCAGCCGCCGGTCCTTCCTGGAGGAGATCCGCCGTCGTCGCACATCATCATGGTGCACATCATTCCGTTCGTGAACCGTTTCGTGAAGCGCTGGGTCATATTGGTCTCCTCCTTTCCCTCGGGCTGCCGCATGGGAACGCACAAAAAACACACAAACACAAAAAAAGTCTCTTCCCCGGAATCGAGGAAGAGACCATACTGGCAACACCGCCTCGACCATCTTCCAGGAAATCCTGCAGGAATTGGCACCTTTTCGCTTTCGCGAAGGTTGCCGCGGTTTCGTAGGGCCTGTCCCTCCACCGCTCTGGATGCGTCGATCCCTATTCAGTTGTTGCGGGCATTATAGAGAGCCCCCTGGATTTTGTCAACGGCACGCATTGCCTTTCGTAAGGGCTCGCGACCAGAATCCGCGCGCGAGGCGGAGGAGTGCCGCGGCGCTCCCGCCTCCGCCCGGAGGGGCCGCTCTTGCACTGGAAGGCGAAAAGCGACGCCCAGAATGTTCCGCCTCCGGGGAATGCGCTATCACGGCAAGGCAGGACGCCTGCGCGAGAGCACTCCATGCAGCGTCGCCAGTACGGCAAAGGCGCCGAAGGCGAGGAGGCGCTCCGTCTGCACCGGATGTACCAACAGAAGGCCGACGAGCAGAAAGAGAACCCTTTCCCAGAAGGGCAAGCGGGAGCGCCACACGCCGATGAAGGCGACGGAGAGGGCGAAGATGCCGAGTCCCGCGATCGCCATGGTCCAAAGAAACGCCGACCAGGAGAAGGAAATCCCCAGAAGGATCGGATTGTACACGAAGAAGAACGGAAGAATCAGCCCCGATGAGGCCAGGGCAAGGCCGACGAGGGCCACTTTCGTCGGCCTTCCGCCGGAAAGCCCTGCGGCGGTGAAGCTCGTCAACGCCACGGGAGGAACCACGCCGGAGAGCGTGCCGTAGTAGAAGGCGAAGAAATGCGCCGCCAGCGGAAGGACACCCATGCTCTGCATGGCCGGGGCGGCGATGGTGGCGACGACGATGTAACAGGCCGTGGAGGGAAGCCCCATGCCGAGGATCAACGAGGCCACCATGCAGAGGATCATGGCCAGCCAGAGCATGCCGCCGGAGAAATGCATGATGTTCATGGCGATGACCTGACCGAGACCGGTCATGCCGACGGAACCGACGATGAAACCGACGATGGCGCAGGAGACCGCCACGGGAGCCGAACTTTTCGCCCCCTCATCCAAGGCGGTGATCACGTCCGACAGCCTCATCCGCGTGGTTTTCCGCACGGAGGAGACCACCACGATGGCCACGAGACCCGCCATCGCGGAAAACAGAGGCGTGTATCCCGCCACCAGCATGTACATGATGAAACCCAAGGGCAGGAGCATGTGTCCCCGTTCCTTCATCGTCTTCGCCAGAGAAGGGACCTCCTCGGGAGGAACACCGCGCATGCCCTGTTTCTTCGCCTGGAGATCGACCATGAACAGAATGCCGAGAAAGTACAGAACAGCGGGGCCGAATCCGGCGAGCATGATCGTCACATAGGGAATGCCCAGAAAGGAACTCATGATGAACGCCGAGGCGCCCATGATCGGCGGCATCAGAATGCCTCCCGTGCTGGCGCTCGCCTCCACGGCCCCGGCGAAGAAATTGGGATAGCCGATCTTTTTCATGAGAGGAATCGTGAAGGCCCCGGTGGTGGCCACATTGGCCTGGGCGCTTCCCGAAATGGTTCCCATAAGGGCCGAGGCGAGAACGGAGACCTTTGCGGGACCTCCGCGATAGCGCCCCGCCAGGGCCATGGCCAGATCGTTGAAGAACTCGCTCGTCCGCGTCGCCGCCAGAAAGGAGCCGAAGAGGATGAACATGAAGACATAGCTGGCCGAGACGGTCAAGGTCGTTCCGTAAATGCCCTCGTCCGTGAGCACCATGCGTAGAAGAATCCGCTGCCAGGTGAAGCCCCGATGCGCCAGAAGTCCCGGAAAATGCGGACCGAGCCGCGTGTAGGCCAGAAAGAACAGGCTCAGCAGCGTCAAGGGAATGCCGATGGAACGTCGGCTCGCCTCCGTCAGCAGCAGCATCGTGACGGCCGCCATGACCAGATCGAAGACGAGGGGGTTCATGTTCGACTCCAAGAGGCGATCGTAGGCGACGAGCATATAGACGGCGGAAAAGAGAGAGAGTCCGGCGCACAAAAGGTCCGGAAGGGAGGGGCGATGCCGCGGCGAAGCGGAGCGGGCCGGATAGAGCAGATAGGTCACGGCCATCAGCGTGCCGAGGTGGATCGCGTTCATTTTGATGCTCATCAGAATGCCCGCCGTGTTCATCCAGCAGTGGATCAACGACGTGGAGACCGTAAACAGGAGAAAGGCCTTCGCCAAAGTCCCCTCGAACTTCCGCAGGGGAATCGTCTCGAAGGGGGAGAGCGCACCGAGTATCTTTCGCCACACCATGCTTCGCCTCCTCGCACGAGAGCGCGTCATGCCATGCACAAAACATGCGGTTCACAAAAAATGTGGGGCAGTCTGCGCCGCCCCACATTCTCCTGCTTTCGCCGAAGGAACACCACCTAGGGGCGCAGCTCGTCGGGGATCGCCACGCCCTTCTCCTCGAAGAACTTGACCGCCCCGGGATGCAACGGCGCCCCGAAAAGGCCGTCCACGGGGTTGTCGTAGTTGATCCGCGTGAAGGCCGCATGCTCCTTCTCCATCTGCTCGCGATTTCCGTAGATGACCCGCAACATCTCGTACACGATCTCCTCGGGGACATCCTTGTCCACGATCAGGGCGGATTTGATGCCCGCCACATGCAGTTCCTTCTCCTGTTTCGGATAGGTCCCCGCGGGAATGACGACCTTGGCATAGAAGGGGGCCTCCGTCTTCAACTTCTCCAGATCCTCCTCGGAGAACTCCAAAACGCCCACGGCGGTTCTGCTCGCCATCAGCTCCGCCACCGCTCCCGTGGGAATGCCCGCCTCGGCGTTGAACGCGTGGATCTGGCCGTTTTGGAGCAGCTGCGATCCTTCGGTATAGCCGACCCGCTCAGGAATGATGTCCTCGAAGGTCAAGTTCGCAAGCCCCTTCAGAAGGACCCGGCTCGAAAACTCCGTCCCCGACCCCGCAGGACCGACGGCGATCTTTTTGCCCTTCAGATCCGCCCAGGTCGTGATCCCCGCATCGGCCCTGTAGACGAACTGCGTCACGTCCGGCCAAAGCCCCATGAGATACCGCAGATTGTCGATCTTGTTTCCCTCGTACCGGACCGTTCCGGTGTAGGCGAAACCCGTGAGATTCGCCATGGCGATGGCCATCTCCGCCTCGCCCTTCTTGAGCATCTCCAGGTTCTCCGCTGTGCCGCCGGAGCTCTGGGCCGACCATTTGTATCCCTTGTCCCCCAATTCCTTGTTGAAGTGGTTCGCCAAGATCGTGCCCACAGGATAGTAGGTTCCTCCGGTGCTTCCGGTCACGATGGTGAGAAACTGCCCGGCACAGGCGGGAACGACGAAAGCAAAGAGCACCAACACCGCGAGCAGAAGCCTTTCCGTACGTCTTCTCATCGACCTCTCTCCCTTCTTCTCTCCGATCCTCTCCGCACAAGAGAGGGCACGCCCCTCCTCCTCCGACCGCACACCACACAAACGCTTTTGCTCCTCCACCGATACATCGCGGCCTCATGGAGCCTCCTCGGAAGATTCCGCAGCCGCTCAAGCACCCTTTATAATATAGTACACGACGATCTTTCCTGGAACAAGATGCGCAGGTGTCCTTCCGTCAACCAGCGCATGCTCCGAGAGATAGAGGGAGATCTCACCTCGAACAAGGAACGCCCTGTCCCCGTTCCAGAGCGCCCGAGCCTGCTTGATCCTGTCGAGAGACGTCCTTGTCACGCCACCGCCCATTCCGCCGACAGCAACTCTGCCTGCTCCAGCACGGTCTGCGTCGCCTTCTCCTGCTTGTCCGGCGGGTAGCCGTGCCTGCACAGAATGCGCTTGACCGACACCCGCAGTTGCGCCCGGACGTTCTCGCGGAGGCTCCAGTCGATCGTGACGTTGCTGCGCACCGTCTCGACCAACTCGCGGGCAATCGCCCGCAGCGTCTCGTCGCCGAGCACCCTGACCGCGCTGTCGTTGGCTTCAAGGGCGTCGTAGAACGCCAGTTCGTCCTCGGCCAGACCGAGCGCCTCGCCGCGGGCGTTGGCCTGTCGCATGTCCCGAATCGCGGTCCCCGACCTCCAGGAGCACCTGCCGTCCCACGAAGGCAAAACCCGCTCCTAACTCCAGCAGGAAGCGTTGGATATGGTCCACCAGGGCCTGCTCCACCTCCCGCTCCCGGCGAGGGTCAGCGGTACCAAGAAAGTCAAAGAGGTAAGGGTCCTTGAATACCTGGGCTGCCATGTCCGAGTCCGGGGGTGGGAGCGTGGCAGAGAAGTTGGTGACGGCCTGACCTTGGCGTTCGTGGAGACGGCGTTCGATCTGCAGCACCAGCACGTTCCGGCTCCAGCCCTCCTCACGGGCCTTCCGGGCGTACCAAAGACGAACAGTGGGATCGTCAAGCTTATCCAAAAGTGCGATGTTGTGGTACCAGGCAATTTGTGCAAGCACCTCTTGCACAATTTGGTGTTCGGGCCAGGCAGCGGCAAAGGCGCGCATGTATTTGAGGTTGCGCGGCGAAAGGCCTTGTATATCGGGGAACTCGCGGCGCAGGTTCGCCGAGAGCCGGTCGATGACTTTGGCGCCCCAGCCTTCGCGCTGCTGGCGCTCGAGAATGACGCGACCGACATCCCAGCACAAAAGCACCATGGCGGCGTTTGCGGCAAGGACGACGCGCAAGCGCTCTTTGCGAATGCGCTCCTTAAGTTCGTTCAGCAGGCTCGCATAATCGAGGGGGAGCCCTTTGGCGCTCCCTGCTGCAGGAAGTCGAGCTCCAGCCTTCTCCTCAAGAGGCTTGGCCTTGCTTTGTTTGGGTTTATTTGCCATATCCCAGCTCCTCCAGAGTTTCAGCAATGGCTGCATCGAGTCGGACCGCCTCTGCCTGTTAGGGCCCTGTCTTTTCGCTTCGCCATGTTTCACCTCGCAGGACTTTGTCCGCAAAAAAGAACCGGGATCACGTGACGTCATCCTCTTCGTCTACGCCCGTTCCCCAGGAAACGTTTTCCAGGGAACGCTTCCGACGAACGGGAAATTCCTTCGGATTCCGTACGTGTCGTTCCTTACACCATGAAGGAGGTCATTCTCGTGCGCGACTCGCACCACCTGTCGTAGAGATCTCTGGCCGCCGGGTCCTCCACCGCGAGCGCTTCGCTAGGAGACGGCGGCGCGCTCGGAGGAAAACGCCTCGTACTCGCGCTTCCGGACGATGTCCTCCAGGGCGGAGACGGTGTGTTCCACCTCCGCGAAGGTGGAGTACAGCGCCACCGGCGCAAGCCGGATCACCCGCCGGGGGCGGAAATCCGGCACGATGCCCCGGGCCTTCAGGGCGCGGCAGATCCGCCATCCCTCGGCGTGCTCCAGGGCCACGTGCCCGCCCCGCCGGTCCGGCTCCAGGGGGGTGCCCACCTCGAACCCCAGGGGAGCGAGGCGTGCCTCCGCCAACTCGATGAGGAAGGATGTCAGCTCCAGCGACTTGGCCCGCACCGTGAGGATGCCCGCCTCCTCAAAAAGGTTGAGCGCTCCGTCGAGGGCCGCGGCGGAAAGGATGGAGGGCGACCCCATCTGCCAGCCGCTTGCGCTGGGCGCGTGCTCGAAGTGGAGCGCCAGGTCGAACTGCCGCTCCTTCACGTAGCCGAACCATCCCGCCAGCCCCGGCTCGCGCTGGAAATGCCGCCGGTGCACAAAGAGCCCCGCGGGCGAACCGGGACCGCCGTTCAGGTGTTTGTAGGTGCACCAGAAGGCGAAATCCACGTCGTCGTCGTGGAGGTGGTGCGCCACGGACCCCACGGAATGGGCGCAGTCGAAGCCGATCACGATTCCCCGCTCGTGGGCGGCTCGCGCAAGCCGCCGCAGGTCCAGAAGCTGCCCGCTGCGGTAGAGCACCGCGGGGAGAACCGCCACGGCCACGGTGTCGTCCATCAGGGAGATGAGCGCTTCTTCGTCGAGGGTACGGCCGTCGGCGCTTTTCGCCAGAATCAGGTCCTTCGCCGGATCTCCCCCCTGGAGCCGTACCTGGCTCGCCAGGGCATAGAGGTCCGAGGGAAAGTTCAGCTCGTCCGCGAGAATCTTTCGGCGCGTTCCCCCGGGCCGGTAGAATGTGGCCACCAGGGAGTGGAGATTGGCCGTGGTGGACCCCACCAGAGCGACTTCCTCGGGTTCGGCCCCCACGAGGGGAGCCATTTTCGCGCCGATGCGCTCGCCGTAGGTAAACCAGTCGGGCCGGGCATCGAGCCACCCGCCGATGGCCAGCTCCCGCCATTCCCGGGCGGCGCGCTCAAGTGATTCCAGGGCGTCCACCGACGCCGGCCCCAGGGAGTTGCCGTCCATGTAGACCGTTCCGGCGGGAACGTGGAACCTCGCGCGAAACGGCGC
>Ga0067045_1003671_pt1 | contig 16893 bp, 15 predicted proteins | sample TerdegcTABiofilm_FD_59184 | JGI IMG/M metagenome (GOLD analysis project Ga0067045, IMG submission 59184) | Combined Assembly of (Gp0054472, Gp0054536) Wastewater bioreactor microbial communities from Singapore -Terephthalate degrading...
ATGTTGTGGAGCTTCATGATTCTGGTGGCCTCTATTACGGCAAACCTCTGCCAGGCCAGCGCATCCATTTTTACGGCTTCATCCATACCGCTGCTGAACTCGATACATTGAAACCAGACTCCATCATGTGCCAGCCAGCGCTTGGTCATGTCTACCACCAGCGCAATCAGCTCTTCTTTACTAAAAGACCTCAATATCTTTAATCTTTCCAGGTCCACCGCCAGTACCTCAACCCTTTATAAATTAAGTACTTAAATATATAGTTATATTATAAAACTTTTCGCATTTTTGTAAACACTTTTAATTTCTAGAACATGAACTGCACAGGCAATGCAGGGGTCAAAGGAACGGACAATGCGCACCAATTCGAAGGGGTTATTGGGATCTTTTACCGGTGCCCCTACCAAAGCCTCTTCAATCGGTCCCCGCTGCCCCTTGGCATCGCGCGGTCCGCCGTTCCAGGTAGTCGGCACCACCGCCTGGTAATTGTCAATGCGGTAATCCCTGATGGCAATCCAGTGGCCGAGCGCACCGCGAGGAGCTTCATGCAGCCCCACTCCCGCCCCTTCCTTGGGAACATCAAAAGGAGCAAATGCCGGCTTGCCGGGTACCAGCTGGTCAAGCCAGTCAAACATCGCGTGGGCAACCTGGGATGTTTCCAGAGCACGGGCAAAATGCCGTCCCAGAACTGAAAAAGCCTTTTCGCCCAGGCCAATCACATCTTTTTGTTTATCCACCCACTGGCGGGCCAGCGGGCCTACTTCATAAGGCAGCCCGTTGTAGCGCGGGGCTTTTAACCAGGAGTAAGCGCCGGCCTTACCCGGAGCAGGTACGGTTGCCCCCTCACCAGGGTACCTTCCTGTAGTGCTGTCCTCAAACCAGGAGTATTTTACCTCTTCAGTTATCTTATTTTTATCAACTGGAGCAAATTGACCGTTGGCGTAGCAACCCCGCTTAAACAACTGTTTTTGACCGTCCGGATCATCCTCATCGGTCAACCTGAAGGCACCGTAAGAAAGCATATTTTTACAGCCTGTCCCAATGCTGAACCCATCATCGCCATAAGCTTTTGCCACAGCAAGCACATCCGGTATATATACATTGTCGACAAAAGAAGTTATTTCCTGCAAGTACTGTCTGAACTGGGCTATTTTTTCTGCTGATACCTCTTCAGTTACACCCCCCGCCGTAAATACCGTTACGTGCGGCATTTTAGCCCCAAAAATTGCCAGCATCTCCTGAGCTTTTTTACGGATGGTCAAAGCCTGTATATAGTGTTCCACAGCCTTGTCATTGATCTCTTTAGGCAGGCGGTAGTCACCCTCATAACGGGGAATAAAAGGAGACGTCTCAGGGCCTTTGACATAATCCAGCGCCGCCAGGTGGTAAAAATGCAGAATATGGGACTGTAAATAATTTGCCCCTTGAATTAAATTGCGGACAATCCTGCCGTTCGGCGGCGGCTTCACGCCAAAAGCATCGTCGAGACAAAGCATCGAGGCCGTGCCGTGGCCAATCGGACAAACTCCACAAATCCGCTGCACAATATGGCAGGCATCGCGGGGATCGCGGCCTTTCAGGATTAACTCGATTCCCCTGAACAATGTCCCGCTCGATTTGGCGTCAACAACTTTCCCGTTGTCGACCTCTACTTCAATTTTCAGGTGCCCTTCAATCCGGGTTACTGGATCAATAACAATTTTCTGAGCCATTTTTTATTTTTCACCCCTATCTCGCTGATTAGCAGCAGATTAACTTGTTTTAACTTTTGCATGCTCGACAAACTCTGTTTTCAGGTTTGGTTCAAGTGCCGGATAGGTTACCCCTTTTTTATTGGTCAGGGGATACACCCCGTAGAAAGGCTCGCTTTCGTCGGGGAAGGTAGGCTCTGAACAGGCCTGGCAGGGGGCACCTGCCTTTATACACCAGTTCACATTGTTATTCCAACCCCGTTTATTGCAGTCGGACATCGCCACAAAACCCTTGCAGCCTAAATAGGCCAGGCAGCCTTCATCGCCTATATACCTGGCAAATTTACCGGCATCAAAATACTGCCGACGGTAACAATTATTATGAATCGGCTCCGGATAAAACATCTTTGGCCGCCCGTACCGGTCCAGTTCGGGAATCTGGTTATACTTTAAAACATATACAACTGTACCTAAAAAATGGTCAGGGTGCATCGGGCAATTGGAAATGTTAATAACCGGCTTTTGCTTGACCACCTGGTCTACCCCCACTACCCCGGTCGGGTTGGGCCTTGCACCTGGAATACCGCCGTAAGACGCACAGCTGCCGGCAGCAATCACCGCCTTGGCAGCTTTCCCCAGGGTAGTCACCGCCTGCAGCATGGTCAGCTCCTTGCCGTTCTTTTCAGCGATGGTGCAGTAAACACCTTTGTCTTTGGTGGGAATGCCGCCTTCCACAACCAGAATAAATTGGTCCTGGTATTTCGATGCCGCTTCTTCCAGTATCTCCGCGCACAGATGTCCGGAACCTGCCATGACATTCGGGTGATACCTTAAGCTGATCACATCCAGAAGCACTTTTTCAATTGCCGGTTCCACACTGTTCAGCAATGAAATAGAGCAACCCGTGCAGCTGGCTCCCTGAATCCAGATTACCGGAGGCTTGCCGTCAGCCGCGAAGGCCAGAGTTTCTTCCAGATCTGGACCGATCACCGTCAAAAGACTCGCTCCGACCGCCGAACTCATACATAGCTTGATAAATTCACGCCGCGTTAAACCCAATCCCATTCCCCCCTTAGTTTTATCTATTTATTTAATTAAAATCTTAAAATCATATTTAAAATAATAACAAAATACGTAAAAAGAATATTAAAAAACATCCTTTATATTAAAAAACTTTGCCTTTTATATCAAGGGCAAAGTTTTACTCCGGCTACAGGCAAGCAAATAACGTCACATGATATTTTGCTTACTTATAGCAACAATAAAACTATGATCCCCTTTCCATAATAGGAGGCACACCAGTTTCCCGATATACCCTACCGGCCGGATAACCATACCCCAGGCTAAGGTTGCCCGGCTCGGAGAATATCTACTTGAATCAATATTTATTCGTCAAAAAAAATTTTTTCCCTTCATCTGTTTTTATTATCATTTAAAAATATTTGATCACCTGTCTATTTCCTGCCTTATTAATTCCAGCAGGCGGGGCAGTGCTTTTTTTACCTGTGGGGAAAGCCGGTCACAGAAGTCAATTTTCTCTCCCTGCACGCCATAAATAACCGTGGGGGGAAGCCTCCCCAATTTTTTTGCTGTAGACAAAACCTCAGGCAGGTTGATTTCATGCAGGGAAGCAATTTTACCGGGTGCATCGAGAATTAATTCTTCAGCCGGCAGGCGAAAAATCGTTCCCGGCTCTGCATCAGCATCCACGCAGTCAACAATAATCGCATAATCTGTATCTTCCAGCCAGAACAATAAATCAATACCAGCCGTTCCGGCATCAACAATTCTTACATTATCGCCAAAAGATTCCTTCATCAGCTCATTTATTGCATGAATCCCAATCCCTTCATCACCAAGCAGCAAATTGCCCACACCAAGCACAACTATTCTTTTTTTCTCCTCAGGCACAAAAATACCTTCCTCTTTAATTCATTTACTGAAACTGTTCAGTAACCCAATGGAGGTACGGCGTTATCGTTAGCGAACGACTTTGTAGTACCGACAACAGCACTCGGCGAAGCTGAGGATGCGAAATTGGGGGCGCGGACAGGATGTCCGTGCCAGCCTTCACCGAACCAGGACGGTAAGTTGAAGGCGGCCCAATTTCGCCCGAAGCGAGCCAATAATGCTGTCGGTACGGAACACTGGAGAAAGCGGTGATTACGCCGTACCTTCAAATAGCTGTTTCTCAACCGCTAATCAATTTTAACAGATCCGCGGCAGCGGAGCGCCGGCCATCATATTCAACTTTCTGGTGCCTCCCAGCGCCGTCCTCAAATAAACATTCCCCCCGCCCGCCTGAATCTCGCCAATCAGGCAGGCTTCACCGGAAGACATTTCTTCTTTCAAAAACTTCAAGAGCTCATCTGCTTCTCCGGCTGCCACAACAGCCAGAAATTTTCCCTCGTTGGCCAGGTACAAGGGATCAAGGCCCAGCAACTCAGTCACCCCCTTTACATTTTCCTCCACCGGCAAGGCCTCTTCATCCAGCCAAAAGTCCATCCCTGAAGCCAGTGCAATTTCCTTTGCATTGGTGGCCAGGCCGCCTCTGGTCAAATCGCGCATAAACTTAATACCTTTAAACCGTTTCAATATTTCTTCTATTATTCCGTTTAGAGGCGCGCAGTCGCTTGTTATACGGCTCTGGATGCCCAGTGTCTCCCGCTGCAGCAAAATAGCCAGACCGTGATTTCCCAGGCAGCCGTTTACCAGCACCCTGTCCCCCGCCTCCAGGCGCTGGTAGCCCAGGTTTGCCCCGGGAAGCAGGTAACCCACTCCTGTTGTCGTTATGTAAACCTTGTCAGCCTGCCCGCGGCCGACAACCTTGGTATCCCCGGCTATGATCTGAACACCCGCCCCGCGGCAGGTTTGAGACATGGAAACGATGATCTTCTCCAGGTCGGCAACCGGAAACCCTTCTTCTATTATAAAAGAAGCTGTCAGATAAAGAGGCCGCGCCCCGCTGACAGCCAGGTCGTTAATCGTGCCGCAAACAGCCAGCTTGCCGATATCTCCGCCAGGGAAAAAAATTGGATCGACAACAAAGGCGTCTGTGCTAATAGCCATTTTCCCTTTTTCCGACTGAAAAACCGAAGCGTCTGTCAAGGTGCCGAGCAAATCATTGTTAAAATGGCGCAAAAAATATTCCTGTATAAGCCGGCTGGTCAGCAGCCCCCCGTCCCCGTGAGCAAGCAAAATAAGGTCGTCCTTTTTTTGATTAAACATTTTTTCACTTCCCTTGAATAACATCCATTAAGCATCCGCCTGCGCCCATTCATAGTGATAATAAGCTGCGCACGCTCCTTCTGAAGAAACCATGCAGGGACCTACAGGCCGCAGCGGGGTGCACGCCCCGGCAAATAAAGGGCATTCCGGGGAAATGATTTTTCCTTTCAGCACATCACCGCAAGCACAACCGCCGGCCGGTGGCATTTCAGGAACTTCCAGCGGGTAACGCGCGGCAGCATCAAAAAATGAATATTTTTCTTGAAGCGCCAGGCCGCTTTGTGGAACCAGCCCGAACCCGCGCCAGCAAGCATCCGCCGGCTCAAAATACTCCTGCATTATTTCCTGTGCTTTTCTGTTTCCTTCTTCCCGGACCAGGCGCGTGTAACCATTGACAACCCGGGCCGGGCCGTCGATAATTTGCTTTAACAAAAGGTAGACGGCCTGTATGATATCGACAGGCTCAAACCCGGCAACAACAGCCGGCATACCATATTTAGATGTCACAAAATCAAAGGCGCTTCTCCCCGTTATCGTACACACATGCCCGGGCAGGATTAGACCGTCAATTTTTAATTCCGGATCACTCAGCAGCGCTTCCATAACTGGCGGAACCAGCTTGTGGACCGAAAACACCGAAAAATTCGTCAGGCCCCGGCTTTTGGCAGCAGCAATACTTAAAGCTATAGCCGGCGCGGTGGTTTCAAAACCAACTCCTAAAAAAACCACCTCTTTTTGAGGGCGCCCGGCGGCATATTCCACCGCTTCCAGCGGGGAATAAAAAATCTCAACCAGGGAGCCGCGCGCCCTTTCCTGCTCCAAAGACGAGTTTGTCCCCGGAACCCGTAGCATATCCCCGAAGGTAGCGACCACCACGTTATGTTGACCGGCCAGAGCAATGATTTTGTCAATGTCCCTTTGATCGGTAACACAAACAGGACAACCCGGCCCGCTTCTCATCTCCAGGCAGCCGTTCATAAGGTTTCTCAAACCGCTTTTGGCAATGGCCATGGTATGGGTCCCGCAAACTTCCATTAATATTGCCGGCCGGCCTAGGCGCCGGGCGGCTTTTTGGGCCAAGGGGGTAATTTTTGACAATATTTGCCTGCCCAGAGCAGGGTCGCGCAGTTCATTCTGCAAGCAAGATCTCCTCCCACAGCTCTAATGTGCTTTGCGCATCCTGCAGGTTGATTTTGCCAATCGCGTAACCTGCATGCACCATCAGGTAATCTCCCGGGGCCACATCCTCATCGACCAGGGCAATGCCCACTTTTTTTTGCACGCCAAAACTCTCAACCATTGCCCAGCCTTCCGCCTGGTTAACCGCCACTACTTTGCCTGGTATACCTAAACACATAACTTAACGCCACCTCCGTTGCGCAATCATAACCTGTCCCAAGGCTATCCCGCCGTCATTGGCCGGCACCTGCCGGTGATACAGCACTTGGTACCCGCGAGCGCTGAAAAACTTTTTTGCCGCCCGGAAAAGGTACTGGTTCTGCCACGTCCCGCCGCTTAAAGCAACCTTTTTCAGGCAGGTGGCAGATGACACCCGGCTAACCACATCACCTATAATACTCACCAGAGTCTCGTGAAATCTAGTAGAAATTATTTCTACCGGCACTCCGTCCATTTTGTCATTAATTATCCCTCCTATTATTTTCCCCGGCAAAATTATCCCCTCTTTAATCTCGTAAGGGTAAGGCTGGAGCTTATTCCACTCTGCCGGTATCATGACTGCCTCCCCCAGCTCAATAGCGGCCTGTCCCTCATAGGTATTTTCCAGGCAAATTCCCAGGAGGGCGGATACAGCGTCAAAAAGCCTGCCGCAACCGGATGACAGAGGAGAATTAAATTTTTTTTCAACCATCTTTTCTAAAACATCCATGTTCTTGTCTGGAAAAATCATCCGGGCATATTTTTTGCCCTCCTCACCCAAAAAGGCCAGCAGGTAAGCTACCGCTGTGCGCCAGGGCTGGCGGATGGCCGCTTCCCCGCCCGGCAGGGGAACGTAGGCAAGGTGAAACCAGCGTTGAAAGCCGTCATAGCTGCCTGTTAAAATCTCAAAACCCCAAAGGTGACCGTCTGTGCCGTAACCGGTGCCGTCGAGAACAACCCCGATGACCTCTTCATCTTCAAGCCCATTCTCAGCCATACAGCTGGCCAGGTGGGCATGGTGGTGCTGCACCTCAACATAAGCACGGGCAGGAATCTGGCGGGCCACCCTGGATGAAGCGTAGCCCGGGTGAGCATCATAAGCGACAATGTCCGGAACCACACCAATCAGTTGTTGAAAATTCAGTAAGCTAGTTAAAAGGTTTTCCTCTCCTTCCTGGCTGTCAATCTCTCCAATGTACTGACTTAAAAAGGCCTGGTTTTTCTTTAGCAGGCAAAAGTTATTTTTCATCTCGCCGCCGGCACCCAAAACAACCGGCATATCACCCCGGCGGGGAACATGCACGGGATGAGGGACATAGCCCCGAGAGCGGCGTAAAACATGGGTTTCCCCGTCTATAACCTGAACAAGGGAATCGTCACAGCGGTTGACAATCTCTCTATTATGACAGAGAAAATAATCGGCAATTTCTTTAAGTTCGCTTATTGCGCTGCTGTTGGTTATCACCAGGGGGAGGCCGGTATAATTGCCACTGGTCATGACCAGGATATCAAAAGGCCCTCTGAACAAAAGGAGATGTAAAGGAGTATAGGGCAGCATCACTCCCAGGGTCTTTAATCCAGGAGCAAGCACTTCCGGCAATCCCCGCCCCGGCATTTCACAATGAAGATTTTTTCTTAAAATCACTATAGGCGCTTCTGATGAAGTCAGAAGTTCGATTTCTTCTTCCCCAGCTATGCAATATTTCTGAACCGTGCTCAAATCGCGGCACATCACAGCAAAAGGCTTATTGTCTCTTCCCTTGCGCCGGCGCAAGGCCTCCACAGCTTCTTTATTCTTCGCGTCACAGGTCAGGTGAAAGCCGCCCAGCCCTTTTACAGCGATTATCTTGCCCTCCCGCAAAATATCCCAGCAGGCATGCAGCCAGTCATCTCTGCCGGCTACCTTCTCACCCTGCCGGTCTAACACCTCGACACGCGGGCCGCATGCCGGGCAGGCCACAGGCTGAGCGTGAAACCTTCTGTCTCCGGGATCGTGGTATTCCCGGAAACACTGCTCACACATTTCAAAACAGGCCATCGAAGTTTTCGGCCTGTCGTAAGGAATTTCTCTGGTGATGGTAAAGCGCGGCCCGCAGTTGGTGCAGTTGGTAAAAGGGTACATGTAATGCCTGTCCTGCGGGTCAAAAATTTCCCGCGTACAATCTGGACAAGTGGCCACATCCGGAGGCACCAGCGCCTCTTTATCTACGCCTGTGTCACTCGTTAAAATCTCAAAGGAGCGGTAGCCGGCCGGGGGCATTTCAATCTCCTGACAACTGCTGATCACAGCAAGCGGGGGAGGGCTTTCCCTCAATTCCCTTAAAAAACATTTAACGTCTTTTTCATCCCCCTCAGCTTCAATAATCACTCCTTGTGCGGAGTTTAACACAGCGCCTTTAATCCCCCAGGCCCGCGCGCGGTTATAAACAAAGGGGCGGAACCCTACCCCCTGCACAATGCCTTTGATAATAATGCGGTAATGGACAATCTTTTTTATCATGATTGCAGCGGCCCGCCGGCAGCAATCCTGCTGTAAATTATCCCTTCCAGTTGCCTGGCGAAATTTGTCTTCAGCAGCTTGCGCGCATCACCAAGGGAGCTTTCGAGGTTTTCATCAAAATCAACCGATCCAAGGACAGGCACCCCGAAGCTTTCGGCCATCTCTACAACGGCGGAATGTTCCCTCACCCTCATATTTTCAATTATGCCGGCAATTGACATGCCAAGCTCTTTTAATACCTGCAATTCTTTTTTTACAACTGAGAGGGCCACCCTGGACTGGGTGGTTATGACGAGAAACTCCACCCTCTTTATTAAGCGGATGACGTCCATTACCGCATCACCGATTCCCGGAGGCAGGTCCATAATTAAAAAATCTAACGGACCCCACAGGGTAATGGCCAGCATTTCGACTATCGCGTTGGAAACCTCGCCCCCCCGCAGCGGTGCCGGGCTGCTGCCGGAAAAATAAATAATCGACATAAACCTGATGCCGTAAATTTCCGGGGGTATAAGCCCTTTATCCTCTTCCGGGCAAACACCTTCTATACCCAGGATCACATGATCTGAAGGACCACAAAAATCAAGGTCAAAAAGGCCGACACGGTAACCTTTTCTTGCCAGACCAAGCGCCAGGGTGGAGGCGGTCAGACTCTTGCCGATCCCTCCTTTACCGCCTGAGACGGCAATTATCCTTTTCACATCTGCCAGTCTGTTGTTGATGATGTTTAACCTGGGGTCCATTATCTCTCTCCTTCGATATAATCTATCCAAACTCCGCGCCCTTTCACAATCTCAAAATCAGGGCTGCCGCATTCCGGACATCTCATATAAATGTGCGCTACCTCCGGAATAAAATGAATAGACTCGGATTCATCTTTTGTCAAGTTTTTTAAGGCTTCACTAAAACTCCACTCATTTGCGCAAGCTTTGCATTTCAAAATACATTTATCAATCTCTACATTTATTTTTTTCATATCCAGCGACAGCCCGGATGATTGAAGAATATTTTCCAGGGCAAATTTAAATATATCCATATCTATTTGCTGTAGTTCACCGATCACGACTTTAACCCTGGTAATTACCTTGAGATTTTCTCTTTTTGCCTCCTCGGATACAGCAAGTATAACCGATTCCGCTAACGCCCACTCATGCATTTTAACACATCCTTCAAAAAATGATAAAACCCTGTCAGTTATGGTTAAGAGTTTACGAACAGTATTAAAACTTAAGCGCTAATTAATATTCTTTACCATACCAAGAAAATGATACCAGGTGGGCTTTGCGAAAATCAAAAGCAAGCCGGCCCGGCTTAACGCCAAATCCAGCTCCCTTTTCGCAAGGGAAGGCGCGCCGGTTTCCCAGCACACCCTGACGGCCAACACCCATTACAGCAAGCTTTAGGTTGATTAACTCAGAGAGCACAAATTTATGGGTTAAATAAAAGCTTTGCCCCGCGTAAAGGTGACAAAGCTTTATGCTAAAAAGCCATCTTCTCCTTTCCACAACGGGAGGCGCATTCGTTTCCCAACGCACCCTAACGGCCAGATAACCATACTTTTATTTTCAGGCTTAACTGGCTCGGAGATCGTAATATAAAATTTTTATAGTGCTATAATTATACTTTTATAATAAAAATCTTGCAAGATGCAAAATATAGCGCTTACCACAAACCTTGCACTGCAGCAAGAGGACAGTAGCTGTAAACAGAAAAACTACTTTTCTGTGGGCCTGCGATAAACCAGCCCTTCCGCCAATGCAACCATTTCACCTTTATCGTCCCTGACCTCAAGCCGGTAGATACCAGTCCTTCTAGTAAGATTTTCTTCACGGGCAGTAGCGGTAAGAATAGCACCTTCGCTGGTGCCCTTCAAGAAATTTATGTTAACATTCAAAGCTAACGCTACGGGACCATGGGCGTTACTGGCAGCAGCAAACACAACGTCCGCCAGGCTAAATATAGCGCCACCGTGGGTTAAGCCATTAAAATTTAATAGCTCCGGGCCTACCTTCATTGTTGCACGTGCATAGCCCGGCTCCATATCAAGGAGCTTAATACCAAGATGCCGCGCGAGAGCATCTTTTTCCAGGCGAGCCTTGCTGTTCTCAATGGCCATCTTCCTCACTCCATTATAAACTTATTTTTAAGTTGTTCCGGAACCGATTTTAAATATTTTTCCGGACCCCTTGCTAAACGGATATCAGCCATCTTTAAGGATATCCCTCAAGGAACGTGTTTTACCTGCTTTTATATCTTCTTCAGCCTTTTTAATCTTTTTCGCGGCATCCCTATCTATAAGAGCATGACGCCGCAAGATTCCTTAAAGCATTTCCCCTGCGTGCCCTGGTCCCGGAAGAAAACTTAACAGTAGCAGCGTCCATATTTTTTATGCCTCCCCTCTTTTTGTTTTTAGCAACAAAATGTTTCTTTGCCATACTATACCATCTTTAGCAGCATGATTACAAGACACAAAAAATGTAAAAACACTATCTTTTTTGAGCAATTTCACCAATGGTAATATGTATTGTTTCCGTTATTAAGATATGAGAAACATAACGGAACTTTTAAAAGAAAAATAAATCGCCACCGTACCATATCCTCATCCTTACCCTGGGGCGTACCGTGCCATATCCAATATAACTTCAATGTTTCGTTTCTTTGCCAATCCTTTTAATACAGCATATATATACTTGTCCATTAATTCCGACCTCCTTTTATTAACTGGAGATCCGGAAACTCAGGGGTTACCTTGCATCCATGAAAATATAAAAGTACAACTCAAGCGCAAGAGCAATCGCATGGGCTCGATAAGAACTTAAATCAGAGCAATTAACCATAACATGCAACTTTTTAATTAACATCTCAACACGCCTTTCGGCAGCTGACATCACATTAACTTCCTTTGGATTACTAGCCACAATGGTTAAATTAGGCATAAAAATACCGCATCTGCGAAAAGCTTGACAAACACTTAGCGACTTCGCTATACTATACCAGTAGTGATAAGTTGGTATGCTTTATTGGGAATGTAAGAAACTTGATGATGGGTATATGTTATAGTAAGTCATAGATTGTTCCAAAAATAATGCGCCCGTAGCTCAGGTGGATAGAGCAGCGGTTTCCTAAACCGCGTGTCGGGAGTTCGAGTCTCTCCGGGCGCACCAGAAAAAGCCTACAGCCGCAAAGGTTTGCGGCTTTTGTATTTTTTACCATTTAACTTTTTAAGTGCTTTTGGGGACAGATTTGGGGACAAACTATTCTTAAAAACACTTAATGCAACACGTCAAAACTGCTTCAATGTTGAAACCGTAAAAACAGTGGCTAAAGGAAGTCAAACCGCCATTGAGTTTAAGGACCTGTACGATTATGAAGTTATCGTGACGAACATGGAAGACCTCTCTCCTGAGGAGGTCTGGCATTGGTACAATAAACGGTGTAACGTGGAAAACAAGATCGACGAGCTAAAATCAGGCGTAGCCATCGACCAAACCAGCCAGAATGAGATGTCGAGGAACATGGCGTTTATGTGGATAAAGATACTGTCCTATAATCTTCTGAACTGGTTCAGGCTGGCGCTGTTGCCGGCCGGTGCATCCAGCTATGAAATACCAACCATTAGAAGGTTGATCCTCAATGTGCCCGGAAACGTGGCCGGCAATGGCCGTTACCGGCATGTAAGGCTGGCAGCCAACCAGTGGCTGCATAAGGTTGTGGATAACATTAAAAATAAGTTAAAGGAATTTATTCGCTTAAGGGCATGGTTGCTTGCCTCAACATCCTGAATATCCTCCCAGTCTGAATAATAAGGCTGTTTTTGAACCGGAATGATACCGGCTTATTTTGGTATGCCCTTATCAACGCACGTAATATCTATATATTTACAGGTGAAAAACGGGGAGCTACATAGTTCAATTTGTTTCCATCCAGGAACAATATGACTCCGCTTCCTATATTTAGGATGTCTTGCGCGGCCGAATAAAAAAGCGGGAGTTACTTACCGGATCCAAGTTAAACCAAATTTTTATCATGGCCAGTCAAATTTTTTTAAGGTTGGGGCTCTTTCCTAAAACTTGCTTTAAGTAGGTAAACACCTCCCGTACCTCTTTTTTCGATATCAAATCCCATTTTTTCTAACAAGTGAATCATCCGGTCATTTTCAATCAGGACCTCAGCTGTAAAACCAAGCAGGCCTTCTTTTTTAGCCAGGTAGGTCAGGTAGGTCAATAATTCTGTCCCGATGCCTTCATTCTGGTACTCATCCCGCACAACGAACGCAACGTCGGCAGTGTGGGTGTTTTCTTCAATACTGTACTGCCCTATTCCGACAATTACTTCTTTTTCCTTATCTTCGTCTTGTAGCACCGCCAAAATAACCATATTTTTGCTATAATCTATAACTGTAAATTCCTGCAGCCGTTCATGGGGCATATCTTGCCGCAACGAAATAAACCGCAGATAGACGGTATTTTCTGAAAGTGAATAAAAGAAGTCTTTCAAAAGAGGTTCATCGTTGATTTTTACCGGCCGCAAAAAAAGAGAAAGGCCGGTTTTTGTAGTTCTGTATGTTTCTAAATCTTTGGGATATTCTCCTTTTCTCCCTCTTACATATACCTGGTCCTTATAAATAATTGACTGCCTTTTGGCCTCCTCAACCAGCCAAGGCCTAAATTTCGGATGGGCTATGGAGATTAAATCCATTGCTCTTTCCCTGATATTTTTTCCACGCAGGTGGGCTATACCATACTCGGTTACCACATAATCAACATCGCCTCTAGTTAAAGTCACACCGGCTCCTTCCTTAAGGAAAGGTACAATCCTTGAAAATATACCACCCTTGGCTGTCGACTGAAGAGTCAAAATTGTTTTGCCTCCAGGCGAAAGGGATGCGCCCCGCATGAAATCTACATAACCGCCGATCCCGCTGTAGAAGGTCTTTCCAATGGATTCTGCCGAGACTTGGCCAGTCAGGTCGACCTCGAGGGCGCTGTTTATTGAGGTCATGTTCCTGTTTTTGGCGATAACTAGAGGATTGTTGGTATAATCTGTGGTTCTAAATTCTATACTGGGGTTATTATCAATATATTCATAAGTTTCTTTCCTGCCCATGCAAAATGTTGCTATTGTTTTTCCGCGATCAATAGTCTTTTTTGTGTTATCGACAACACCTTTCTTAATTAGTTCAATAATGCCGTCGGTCAACAATTCTGTGTGTACGCCAAGATGCTTTTTATTTTGCAGGCTTGACAGGACGGCGTTAGGGATGCTTCCATACCCGACTTGAATAGTATCCCCGTCCGCAATAATACGCGCAACATGATCCCCAATTTGTTTCGCAATTTTGTCAGACACCGCAGTTTTGTATTCTAATAACGGTTCGTCGTAAGGTACAATAAAATCCACGTCTACAATATTTATGAATGTGTCCCCGTGAACAACCGGCATATTGGTATTTACTTGAGCTATAACCAACGAGGCATTCTCAACCGCCGGTTTAACTATATCGACACTTACACCCAGGCTCATATAGCCGTGCTTATCCGGGGGTGAGGTTTGAATCAGGGCTACATCAATCGGGATCAGTTTTCTGCGAAACAAATCAGGAACCGCTGAAAAGTATATTGGCGTATAATCTGCGATCCCTCTGTTAACTGCGTCCCTGGTATTTTTCCCGATGAAGAAAGAGTTGTGGCGAAAATTGTACTTAAATTTTTCGTCCGTGTAAGGTGCGACACCAAGCGTTAACACATGGAGCACTTCAGCATCAAAAAAAGCGGTTGGATTAGATTTGACGTAATTAATCAGGGCGCTAACAAGATATTGAGGTTCACCACAACCCGTACCGATAAAAATTCTATCTCCTCTACGGATTTTACTAAATATCTTATCTTCCGAAACAAACTTTTCTGGATATAATTCTTTCATCTTGTCCAGGCTCAACCTGCAACACTCCTTCCCTTATAATATTTTTAACTTTAAAATATTTTTAACAATTGACATAAGGTGTGTTAAGTTGAGTATGGGTTGACAGATTGGAATAAGCTGGTATAACAAATCAACCCCCCGGATTTGTCCCAGATGGTTGAGCGTACACAGTGCTCCCCCTATAATGATAGTTGCTCACACCAACAAAATAAGGGGGAACAACCGTATATACTCATCCTATTGCATTACGCTGCAGAAGGCAAACCATGAAACTGGACATGAAACTGGATCAGAGAAAAATTTATCCTCGCAGGGAAATAGCCGGTAAATGCCAGATGTTTCACACCACCTTCTACAAGTTTTTGTAAAGGTTCAAGGAACATGGTGAGGCCGGCCTCCACGATAAAGAACGTGTACCAGGCATCAGGCCCAATCAAATTCCGCCGGACATTGAAGAAGCTATTCTGGCATTTGTCCAGGACTATCCTTCTTATGGCCCCAGAAGGACAAGCGCCGAACTAATAAAGCCCGAAAACGGTGGAATTAAAACCGGTGAAACCGCCGTATACGGGGTACTTAGACGGAATGGCCTCAATACCAGGCGAGAACGCTTTAAATGGATTGATTCCATGCAGCCTCCACAGGAGAAAACGGCTTGGGATCTGGACAAGGAAGCCAGCCAACGCCTGCACGTACACGCTCCCCAACCCGGCTATCCAATGAGCCGGGACGGAAAACTTATCGGCTGCCTGGCCGATATCGGAAAAGTTTATGTCCAGTTCGGAGTGGACTATGCCAGCAGTTTCGGCTGGGCAAGACTCTACACCGATAAGACAGCTTACTCTGCTGCTGATTTCCTGAAGCACGTCCATCATAATTATCAATCTATGGGTGTCAAGTTGCGGCGAGTTCTGACGGATAACGGAAAGGAATACGGCTCATCTGAACCCACTTATGAGCATGATTATGGCTCCACATGCCTCATCCTGGGCGTTAAGCACAAAACCACCAAGGTAAAGCACCCCTGGACCAATGGTTACGCTGAGCGGTTCATTCAGACCCTATACCAGGAATTTTTCCAGGCAGCCTTAGGGCGCAAAAGATATTTCTATGTAGCAGAGCTTCAGTCTGACCTGAACGAATTTTTGCACTATTACAACTGGGAACGTCCTCATCAGGGACGCCGTACCAGGGGTAGGACGCCGGCACAGGCATTCTTTGTACCATATAATGATCAACTTCTACTGCCGGCACCAAAGCTAGCTGCTTAAGCCTTTCAAAGAGCCAGAGGAACAAAGTGGCGGTCTTGACTGCCACCCCGCGTGTGGTCAGCTTTGACTACCAATGGGGCGGCTCCGGGAAATGTCTTATAAAAGGATTGCACCCCGGCCGTCAATACTTCCCTTCGGCGCCACTTTGATTAAAAATTAACCTCTAGGGCTCACCAAGAACATTTGTGTGAGCAAGGTGAGCTGTTATTAATTGCCAAAGTGTCAACCCCTTGACAACCTAATTCAATATTAAGTAATAATTATATGATTGATTTAACTTTTAAGATAACTTTTAAGATAAAGCAATAAATTTTATTTTTACTACCTTTCTTGTAACACAAATATCAAATGTACGCAAGCCTAATTTAAATAAAAAAAGAGCAAAATACTCCACTGTGTAACGGGTGACGGTAATCATGGCAGCAGCTTGGAACAGGCAAGGCCCTCCTGGAAGAGACCGTCGCTGGGTGAATACCTAAAACCTGACGCTCGTACAAAAAACAAACATAAAAAACCGCTCCCACATCTTTCAGATGGGACGGGCTTTTTTTATACGAAAAAAGCGGGGTCTCGATGGAAGGTTGCCCGCTCGGCAATGAAAACACAGAATGGCTCCGACTTACCCTTGTTCTGATATTGCCGGATGGTATCGTTGTATTCCGGCCGGAGCACAGGGGGAATAATTGCCAGCTGATAACCGTCTTGTATCAGCGCCAAATTCATGATAAGACGGCTCGTTCTGCCGTTGCCGTCGATGAATGGGTGGATTGACACAAACTTCAGGTACAGCAGAGCGGCAAAGGTTACGGGATGGTAATTGTTCCGTTCGGCCTTTACCCATTTCTCCAGATCCCGCATTTGCTCCTCAATCTCCTGCGGCCTAGCGTGAGTTTCCTACAACGAGTTTAAAAAAATAGTCTGAGGTCTTGATATAAAAGGGATTGCAAGTACCCCGGTGTGTATATACTAAACGTTCTCTTTCACCAGGCTGCGATATAAAGTTTCCAATTCCGGTTCCATCTCTTCCAGTTGTTCTTCTTTTTGCGGTTTTTGCTTCAAATCGTGAACAGTGACAATTTCAGCCGGTATCCGGCCTCTCGTGCCTTTTTCCACAGTAGTTGGG
>Ga0067045_1004147_pt1 | contig 16887 bp, 18 predicted proteins | sample TerdegcTABiofilm_FD_59184 | JGI IMG/M metagenome (GOLD analysis project Ga0067045, IMG submission 59184) | Combined Assembly of (Gp0054472, Gp0054536) Wastewater bioreactor microbial communities from Singapore -Terephthalate degrading...
CCCTGCTGGCCGTGGCCCAGGCCGTTGCCGAGGATAGCCTGCCGCTGGACGACTGGGCCGCCCGCAGCGCCGCTGGCCAGTGGCAGGAGCAGGATGTGGCCGCTGCCTCGGCGCAATTGCTGGCGGTCAAGGGCATCGGGCCGTGGACGGTGAACTACACCTTGCTGCGCGGCTATGGCTGGCCCGACGGTAGCCTGCATGGGGATGTGGCAGTGCGCCGGGCCATAGGCCTGCTTAACGGCAGCGACAAGCCCGATGCGCGTGCCGCCAGCGACTGGCTGGAACAGTTCAAGCCCTGGCGCGCGCTGGTGGCAGCGCACCTCTGGGCCTCGCTGGCCGACAGCGCCTATTGAGAGGCGGCAGCGCTTCAGAGCGGCGGCGACAGCACCAGCAGCAGCAAGCGTGCGGGTTGGCCGGAGGCGTTGGCCAGCCGGTGCTCGCTGTCCACCACCAGCGTGGCCGTGTCGCCCGCGTGCAGCAGCACCTGCTCCTGGGCGGTAAAGACTTCGATGCTGCCTTCCAGCACGTGAAAGACCTCGCGCGTGCCTGCGCGATGGGCCGCGAAATGGCTGGAGACCGCATGCGGCGGAAAGCGGTAATGCACGAGGTTCACACCCGCGCTGGGGCTGGCCAGGGCCAGGCGCTCCACGCCGCTGGCCTCGTCGACAAAGCGCAGATTCTCGCCGGCGCGCGTGATCTGCGCGCTGGGTGCGCTTTGCACCAGCTCGCCAAGCTCGCAGCCCAGACCTTGTGCAATTGCCATGGCATTGCGCAGGCTGGTGGCCAGCAGGCCGCGTTCCACGCGCGACAGCGCGCCCGGTGAGACGCCGCTGGCCTGGGCCAGCTGATCCAGTGTGATGCCCAGCTGGGCGCGGCGCGCGCGGACGGCGGCGCCGAAAAGCGCATCCTGCTCCGATGCCTGCGATGCAGTGGTGGAGTTCAAGCCTGGCTCCTTTTCATGGCGTCTGTTCTTGTATTGAAAATTTTCCTATGAGAAAATAATTTTGCGTATAGGAAATTATTTTTCGAGGATGAATGCAATGTACATGTTTATCAGTGCCTTGCCCGTGGCCACCGTCATCGCCGTCCTGCTGGCGGGCTGGCGCTCGCTGCATGCCGCAGCGCTGGGCGTGGCGGTGGCGCTACTGGTGATTGCTGCAGCCTTTGCGCAGCCCGCTTCGACATGGCTGGCCGCGGGCATGCACTGGGCGCCGGTGTTGCTGGAGGTGCTGCTGATCGTGGGGGGCGGGCTGCTGCTGTCCGAGGTGCTGCGCGCGTCGGGAGCGCAGAAGGTCCTGGCCGACTGGCTGCTGGCCAGGGCCGGCAGCGGTACGGGCGCCGTGCTGCTGGTGGTGCATGGCATCACGCCGTTTGCCGAGTCGGTCACCGGCTTTGGCGTGGGTGTGACCATCGGCATACCGCTGCTCGCGCACTTCGGCTTGCCGCCGCGCAAGGTGGTGCTCATCGGCCTGCTGGGCCTTTGCGCGGTGCCCTGGGGCTCCATGGGGCCGGGGACGCTGGTGGCGGCCACCATGGCAGGTCTGCCGTTCAAGGAGCTGGGTCAGGCTTCGGCCCTGGTCAGCGTGATTCCGTTTGTCATCACCGGCATGGCGGCGGCGGCTCTGGCGAGTGCGCCGGACCGTCGCTGGCCGGCTCTGCTGCAGGGCCTGCTGTCGGGTCTGTTGCTGACGGCGACCGTGGCTCTGATGAATACCCTGGCCGGCACGGCGCCCGCGGGGGCACTCGGTGCCTTGCTGGTGGTGGGCTGGCATCTGCTGCGCCTGCGCGTGTCGCAAGCGGACGCGGACAAGCCGCCCCTGAGCGCACCGGGGCGGCGTGCGCTGGCCGCCTATGCGCTGCTGCTGGGTGGCGTGCTGGCGGCCGCAGCGCTGATGCGCACCCTGGATCTGCCCGCTGCCTGGCATGGGCTGGCTTCGCCGGGACTGTGGCTGCTGGTGGCTGCGGTTTTTTTCACGCGAGGCCGGCCGGCGCGCCCATCGCTGGCAAAGGTCTGGCGCGCCTGGCAGCAGGTGGCACCGGTCACGGCGCTGTTCATTGTGCTGGGCGTGCTGATGGCGGTTTCGGGCATGGCCGCGCAGCTGGCGCAGGTGCTGGCCCGCAGCGGGCCGCTGTATTTGCTGGCCGCACCCTTTGTGGGAGCGCTGGGCGGCTTCGTGACCGGCTCCAATACCGGGGCCAATGCCATGTTTGCGGCCACGCAGGCCGAGATCGCCCGTGCGCTGGGCGCGCCGCTGCTGCCATTCATGGCGGTGCACAACGTCAGTGCCTCGCTGCTGCTCATGGCTTCGCCCGGCAAGGTGGAGATGGCCGTGCAACTGCTGGAGCAGGGGGCTGACCAGCGGCGCTGGGTGCAGCAAAGCGTGCTGATGCTGGACCTGGCCGCCGTGGCGCTGATGGGCGTACTCAATTGGAGCTGGGCACGGGCCTGACCGGATACCGGCCGGCCCGTGCCCGGGCTGCAGGCCTCAGGTCACCGCATGCACGGTATTGAACTCGGGCCGCTGCCATTCGCCCGATTCCAGCACCTGGCGCAGATGCTCGACGGCGTTCCAGACATCGGCAAAGCCCACATACAGCGGCGTGAAGCCGAAGCGCAGAATGTCCCTGTGCTTGCCCGTGCCGCCGTCGCCCTTGCGGAAGTCGCCGATCACGCCGCGTGCGATCAGCGCCTGGACAATGGCGTAGGCACCGCTGTTCCGGCCGTCCAGGCCCAGGCCTTCTTCCCGGGTCAGGCAGACCTGGGAGCCGCGTGCTGCATGCTCGCGCGGTGTCGCCAGACCCAGGCCGTGGCCCTGGCAGCGCTCTTCCACGAGCTGGATGAACAGGTCGGTCAGCGCCAGCGATTTCTGGCGCAGCGCGGCCATGCCGCCGAAAGCCTCGGCCTCGGTGTAGATGTCGATGCCGCATTGCAGCACGCTCATGCTGATCATGGGCTGGGTGCCGCAGAGATAGCGCTGGATGCCCTGGGCGGGGTGATAGTCGGGCACGAACTTGAAAGGCTCGGCGTGGCCGAACCATCCCGACAGCGGCTGCCAGAAGCGGTTGATCAGGCGCGGATGCGCCCAGACAAAGGCCGGTGCGCCGGGGCCGCCGTTGAGGTATTTGTAGCTGCAGCCCACGGCAAAGTCGGCATCGGCGCCCTTGAGGTCCACGGGCACGGCACCTGCGCTATGGCACAGATCCCAGACGCAGAGAATGCCTTTGGCATGGGCGGCGGCCGTGACGGCTGCCATATCGTGCATGGCACCGGTGCGGTAGTTGACATGGGTGAGCAGGGAGATCGCCACATCGGTCTGCAGCGCGTCGGCGATTTCCTCGGGTTCGAGCAGCACCAGCTCCAGGCCGTATTCCTGACACACGGACTGGGCGATATAGAGGTCGGTGGGGAAGTTGCTGCGCTCGCTGATCAGCTTCTTGCGGCCGGGCGCATCTTCGCGGGCGATGCGCGCGGCAGCGCTCAGCACCTTGTAGAGATTGATGGACGTGGTGTCGGTGAACACCAGTTCGCCCTGGCCCACGCCCAGCCAGGCAGCGAACTGGTTGCCAAGGCGCTCGGGCAGCGTGATCCAGCCGGCCTTGTTCCAGGAGGTGATGAGGTCCTGGCCCCATTCCTGCGTCACCACTTCGGCCGCGCGCGCGGCGGCGGCCTTGGGCTGGGCACCCAGGGAATTGCCGTCCAGGTAGATCATGCCCTGGGGCAGGGCAAATCGTTCGCGCAGCGCGCGCAGCGGGTCCTGGGCGTCCAGAGCCTGGCAGTCCTGCAAAGTGGTCATTGTCTTCCTTCTCTCATTTTGATAGCTTCTGACGCTGATTGTGTCTGCGCTGAAGCGGGTTTTGATTCAAATCTGGCTGGACCGGGAACCGCTTATTGTGTCCGAGACCGCGGCGGCCCAGACGCCTCGCAGCGCGGACATCGGTTTCTGCGCGCCCAGCGCTTCAGGGCAGGCTGCGCAGGATGGCACGCACCGGCGAGGCATCGGCTTCGGTGAGCTTGAGCGGCAACGCAATCAGCTCATAGTCGCCTTCGCTCACTTCATCGAGCACCAGGTTCTCGAGCACGCGCAGGCCACGCTGGCGGATCACCATATGGCTGTCCAGGCTCTTGCTGCTGGCGGGGTCGATGCTGGCAGTGTCTATGCCGATCAGCTTGACGCCCAGGTCGGCCAGCCTTTGCACGGTCTCGGGGGCATAGGCGGCCAACTCGGCGTCCCAGCCGGTGGGCGCTTTCCTGTAGGTGCGCACCAGAACGCGCCCGGGCAGGCCGGCATCGATGGCGTGCGCTATGTGACGCCATTCGATCAGCGGCCCGCAGTCTATGGCGTGGATCACGCGGCAGGGGCCGAGAAAGGCATCCAGATCGAGGGCACCGATGGCCGCGCCCTGCGGATCGTAGTGCAGCGGCGCATCGGCATGCGCGCCCACATGGGGCGAAAGATGAATGGCGCTGACATTGACCGGGCAGCCCGGGCCAATGCTGGCCACCCATTCCTGGCTATAGGGCGTGTCGCCCGGAAACACCGGTGCGGCAGGATGGATGGCAGGAGAAATATCCCAGATCTGGCGTGTCATGGTGTGTATGAATGGGTTCGGTCGCTCTTGATCGATAACAGGCCCGAGTGCGGGACAGCCAGCAAGGGCCGTCCCGCAGCAAAGGCTGTCGTCCCCCTTGGGGGAAGGCGCGCTAGCGCCTCAGGGGGTAACCTTCTTCCTTCTATACCAGAGAGCATAGACCAGCACCAGCACGATCAGAAACGGCACGCCCACCAGCACGGTGGTGTGGAACTCCTTGGTAAACAGCGTGGTGACGATCACGCCCGCCATCAGCAGCGCCCCGACCAGCGTCAGCACGGGAAAGCCCCACATGCGGAACTCCAGCTTCTGGCCAGGATGCTCGCGCAGCCAGCGCGGGCGGAAGAACAGATGGGTCACGAACACCATGAACCATGCAAACATGGCGCCGAACATGGCGATCGACATCATCAGCTCCAGCGACTGCTCGGGCTTGAGCACGTTGAGCACCATGGCCACGGCCATGCCCAGGCAGGAGACGGCAATCGCGCCCAGCGGTACACCGCTTTTGCTGAGCTTGCTCAGTCCCTTGGGGGCATAGCCGCCGCGCGAGAGGCTGAACATCATGCGCGAGGTGACGTAGAGCTGGCTGTTCATGGCCGACAGCGAGGCCAGCAACACCACGAAGTTGAGGGCCGCGGCTGCGCCTGGAATCTGCAAAATCTCCATCACCTTGACGAACGGGCTCTTGTCCGTGCCCGCATGGCTCCAGGGCACGATGGCCAGCATCAGTGCCAGCGACAGCAGATAGAACAGCACCAGGCGCAGCACCGTGGTACGGAAGGCACGGGTCACGGCCTGCTTGGGGTTCTGGGCTTCGCCGGCAGCAATGGCAATGGACTCCAGGCTCAGATAGCTGAAGATGGCCACGATCACGCCCACCCAGGTGCCCCACCAGCCGTTGGGGAAGAAGCCGCCGTCGACAAAGTAGTTGTCGAAACCCACGCCCTCGGGCCGGGTGCCGAAGACCACATAGGCGCCGATCAGGATAAAGGCCACGATGGCAATCACCTTGACCATGGAAAACCAGTATTCGACCTGACCGAAGGCCTTGACGCTGGTGGCGTTGACGGCGGCCAGCAGGACCGAGAACAGTGCTACCCAGATCCACGGGTCCACGGCCGGGAACCAGTAAGCCATGTACTTGCCCACGGCCGTGACCTCCATGCCCACGGCCAGCACCACGGCCCCCCAGTAGGCATAGCGCACCACAAAGCCGGCCAGCGGACTGATGTAGTGCTCGGCATAGGCGCCGAAGGAGCCAGAGGTGGGGTGGGCCACGGTCATCTCGGCCAGGCATCCCATGAGCAGCAGGCCGATGAAGGCGCCGATGGCGTAGCTGATGAGCACGCTGGGGCCGGCAAAGCCGATGGCAAAGGCGCTGCCCATGAAGAGGCCGGTACCGATGGCGCCGCCGATGGCGATCATGGTCATCTGGGCGGAGTTCAGGTGCTGCTGCAAGCCTGTCTCGCGTTGCTGAATACTGTCAAAGTTGGCCATTGCTGACTTGCGCATGCGAAAAATCGAAGCGGCAAGTATCCCGCGAATGACCGGCTGCAGCGGCGTGGCGGCGAATGTCCTTGGCGCAGGCCCAGCCGGCTCAGCGCGGCATCCCGGCGTAGTTGCCGGGCGTCAGCGCATGATGGGCCTTGAAGGCGCGCTGCATATGGGCCTGGTCGGCAAAGCCCATGGCATGGGCGGCCTCGGACAGCGCGGTGCCGGAGGCCAGCAGGCGGCGCGCTCCGTTGAGGCGCAGATTGAGCCGGTAGCTGCCGGGAGTCATGCCCGTGGCGGCCTTGAAGCGGCGGATGAAGCGCGTGGCGCTCATGCCGCATTCCTGGGCCAGGGACTGTACGGTGATCCCGGCATCGGGCTCTGCATGCAGGCGCCTCAAAGCGGCCTGGAGTTCGGCACTATTGGCGTGCAAAGGCGCTGCAGCAGGTTCAGCACAGCGGGCCATCAACCGCTCCAGTCCCAGGGCCAGTCGCCGCGCCGCGGTCGGTCCGTTGACGGGACGGCACAGGCTGTCCACCAGGCGGGCAATGTTCGCGTCGGCAAGCGCCCGCTGCGCAAAGCGCATCGCGGTGACGCCCAGCCGCGCGTGCAGCCAGTCAGCATCGACGAACAGCATGCGGTAGGCCCAGGGGGCGCCGGGCTCGGGATTGCAGGCATGCCAGGCACCGGGCTCTAGCAGTACTACCCCTCCGGCTTCGATGGGCTGCGGTCCATGCGCATGGTGGAAGACGGTGCAGCCCGCATCGACGATGCCTATCGAATACTCGGCATGCATGTGCAGCCGGAAACAATGCGGCGAAGGCGCGCTGTCTCGCAGCTCGGCCCAGGGGGCGGCTGGGTGGCGGTGAAAGCGGTGTGGCGAGGTAGTCATGGCTGTGTCGGTGAGCGCTGCCGGCCATCATGCCAGCATGGCCGCCACGCTGGCCACCAGCAGCAGGGCCAGCAGCCGGTAAAACCGCCGCTGGCGGCGCGGTGTGTGCAGCCAGCCCGACAGCCACTGGCCCAGCAGCGCCCAGCAGCCCACACCGATCAGGCAGGCCAGCAGTGACATGGTACAGAACTGCCACTGTGCCATGGCCCTATTGGCCTGAGGCAGCACGAACAGGCCGATACCGGCCAGCGCCACCAGCCAGGCCTTGGGGTTGAGGGTCTGGACGGCCACACCCTGCAGCAGAAGCTGGAGCATGCGGGCCGAATCGTTGTGCTTCTGCGCTTCGGTGACAGGAGTCTCCACAGGCGCATGGGCCAGCCGCCAGGCCAGCCATAGCAGATAGGCGGCGCACAGCCACTCGGCCGCAGTGGACAGGTGCGGCAGGGCTTGCATCAGCCAATGGGCACCCTGGCCCATGACCCAGACTACCGCGGCATAGCTTCCGCTGGCGCCCAGCACATAGCAGGCACAGGCCAGGCGGGACCTTGCTGCGCCGTGGCGAAGGGCCAGCACGTTGACGGGGCCGGGGGTGATGGCACCGACGAGGGTGAAGATGCCCATGGCGAGCAGTGAGGAGGACATGAGGATGCGCGCGGACGCGGAACTGCACAAGGGCTGCAGTGTCGCGCGGCGCACCAGCCCTGTATTGAACGCAATTGCGCTCGGCGGGCTGGCATGCCAGTGCTCGTCAGGGCAGCATGGCGTAGGCCACTATTTCGATCTTCATGCCCGGCACGACGAGAGCGGCCACGCCCATGCTGGAGCGGTTGGGGTAGGGGGCATCGAAGAACTCGCGATACACGGCGTCGATCACAGGCATGTCGCCTACCTCGGTCATGTAGATGAGCACCTGCGTCACGTCGGCAAGCGTGCCATTGGCCGCGTGCACGGCCCGGCGCAGGTTGGCAAATGTCAGGCGCGCCTGCTCCGCTATGGTGCCGGTGTCTATGCTTCCGTCCTCGCGCACGGGACCATGGGCCGTGAACAGCATGCTGCCGCTGGCCTTGACGGCCCAGGAGAAGGGCTGCTTGAGTGGCGGCAGGCCTATATCGATCACTTGCTTCATTGCGGACCTCAGGCCAGCACGTGGGCGATGGCGTCGGCCACATGCTGCACATTGGCCCGAGACAGACCCGACATGCACATCCGGCCCGAGCGGATCAGGTAGACGCCGTGCTCCTCACGCAGGCGGTTGACCTGGGGTTCGGTGATGCCGGTGTAGCTGAACATGCCGCGCTGGCTCAGCAGAAAGCCGAAGTCACGGCGCTCGCCGAAGCGCTCGTGCAGCGCTTGCTGCAGCTGGGCGCGCATGTCCTTGATGCGGCCGCGCATCTGTGCCAGCTCCTCGACCCACAACTGGCTGAGCTCGGCAGACTGCAGCACCTGCTGTACCAGGCGCGCGCCCTGGGTGGGCGGCGAGGAATAGTTGCGGCGCACCGTGGCCTTGAGCTGGCCCAGCACATTGGCAGCCGTGGCCGCGTCGTTGCAGACCACGCTCAGGCCGCCCACGCGTTCGCCGTACAACGAGAAGTTCTTTGAGAACGAATTGGCCACAAAGACCTGGGCACCGGCAGCAGCCAGAGCGCGCACGGACCAGGCGTCGTCATCGATGCCGTCGCCGAAGCCCTGGTAGGCCATGTCTACAAAGGGGATCAGGCCGCGCCCGACGATCACGGGAATCAGCTGCTGCCACTGCTCGCGTGACAGGTCCACGCCCGTGGGGTTGTGACAGCTCGCATGCAGCAGCACCACGCTGCCCGAGGGAATGCCGCGCAGCGTATCCAGCATGGCATCGAAACGCAGGCCGCCCGTGGCCGGGTCGTAGTAGGGGTAGCTGTGCGTGTGCAGGCCTGCACCTTCGAAGATGGCCAGGTGGTTCTCCCAGGTCGGGTCGCTGAACCAGATCTCGGCATCGGGGAAATAGTGCTTGATGAAATCGGCGCCGACCTTGAGCGCGCCGGAGCCACCCAAGGTCTGCAGTGTGGCGATGCGCCTGGCGTGCACGGCCTCGTGGTCGGCACCGAACACCAGGTTCTGCACCCGTTGGCGATACTCGCAAATGCCTTCGATGGGCAGATAGCCGCAGGGGGGGATGTGCCCTGCCAGGGCCTGGGCGGCCTGGCGCACGCAGTTGAGCACGGGCAGGCGGCCCTGCTCGTCGAAGTACAGGCCGATGCTCAGGCTGACCTTGTCGGCGCGTGCATCCTGCTGGAAGGCTTCCATCAGCGAGAGTATGGGGTCGCCGGGGTAGGGGGGGACATGGGCGAAAACGGAGGCGGAGGCAGTCGTCATGGTGTTGTTTGCTTGCAGATGAAATCGGATAGAACGGGCGGCTGCGGCCTAGACAATGGTCTGGGCGGCAGTGGCCGCTGTGGTGGGCTTGCGATACCACAGCCCATAGACGGCAGCCAGCAGCAGCAAGAAAGGCACGCCGGTCAGCAGCGTGAGGCGGAATATGTCTGTGAACAGCGTGGACACCAGCGCGGCCAGCATGAGTGCGGCACCGAGCAGCGTCAGCGCCGGGAAGCCCCACATGCGGAAGGCCAGCGGCGCAGCGCCTTGGCGTGCGCGGCGGGTGCGGAAGAACAGATGGGTCACGAAGATCATGAACCAGGTGAACATGGCTCCGAACATGGACACGGCCATCATCAGCATGAAGGACTGCTCGGGGTTCACGATATTGAACAGCGTGGCCACGGCAATGCCCAGGCAGGACAGCAGCAGCGCTGGCAGGGGCACGCCGCGCGAGTTGACGCGTCCCAGTACGGCGGGCGCATGGCCGGCGCGCGAGAGGCTGAACATCATGCGTGTGGTGATGTAGAGCTGGCTGTTCATGGCCGACAGTGCGGCGACGAGCACCACGAAGTTGATCACGCTGGCCGCGCCAGGGATACCGATGATCTCCATCACCTTCACGAAGGGGCTGCCTTCCTTGCCAGCCGTGGCCCAGGGCACGATGGCCAGCATCAGCGCGATGGTGGCCAGGTAGAAAACCACCAGGCGCACCATGGTGGAGCGAAAGGCGCTGGTGACGGCGCGCTGCGGATCCTTGGCTTCGCCTGCGGCGACGGCGATCATCTCGATGCTCAGGTAGCTAAAGATGGCGATGATCACGCCCACCCAGGTTCCCCAGGCACCGTTGGGGAAGAAGCCGCCGTTGTTGACGTAGTTGCCAAAACCCACGCCGGCGGGCCGAGTGCCGAAGACGACCCAGGCGCCGATCAGTATGAAGGCCACGATGGCCACGATCTTTACCAGGGAGAAACTGTACTCCACGGCACCGAAGGCCTTGACGCTCATCATGTTCACGCCTATCAGCAGGGCCGAGAACAGCACCACCCAGGTCCAGCGCGGCACTTCGGGGAACCAGTAGCCCATGTACAGGCCTATGGCCGTCACCTCGGTGCCCACGGCCAGCACCACGGCCGCCCAGTAGGCATAGCGCACGAGAAAGCCGGCGATGGGCGCGATGTAGTGCTCTGCATAGGCGCCGAACGAGCCCGAGGTCGGATGGGCCACGGTCATCTCGGCCAGGCAGCCCATGAGCAACAGCGAGATCACGGCGCCGACGGCATAGCTGATGAGCACGCTAGGCCCGGCAAAGCCAATGGCGAAGCCGCTGCCCAGGAACAGGCCGGTGCCGACGGCACCGCCGATGGCGATCATGGTCATCTGTCCTGCGGACAGTTGTTGCTTGAGTCCAGACTCTCGCTGGACGATTTCCTCAAAGGCCGGCATGGGTGTCTCCGTGGTGGTTTTGGCTTTGGAGAGCCATGCTATTTGCCGACCTGTGGGATGATTTAATGGTTATCCATAAACGTCTATTAAATTGGATAATTAATTTAATAATTTGAGATGGATGAGTATTTTTATGCAAGATGAGCTCGACAAGACCGACCGTCTGCTGGTCCAAGCGCTGCAGGACAACGCACGGCTGACTTCCGGCGAGCTGGCGCAGCGAGTCAATCTGTCGCAGTCGCCTTCATGGCGGCGCATCAAGCATCTCGAGGACGAGGGTGTGATCACCGGCTATCACGCTGCGCTGGACCGGCGGGCCGTGGGCTTTGGCGTGCTGGCCTTTGTGATGGTGGCGATCGATCACCAGAACGAAGAGTCGTCGCTGAACTTCGAGAAGGCCGTGTGCGCGATTCCCGAGGTGGTGATGTTCCACGGCATCTCGGGTCCCGAGGACTTTTTGCTGGTCATCGTGGCCCGCGATCTCGATGCTTATTCGGACCTGCTGCAGCGCAAGCTGCACCGCCTGCCGGGCGTGCGCCAGGTGCACACGCATTTCTCGCTGCAGGAGTTCAAGGGGCGGATAGGAGGCCTGCCGGTGCCGCTGTGAAAGACGTTTCGGGCCTCGGAGCACGTAAGGCTTCGCGCAGCCTAGAATATGGGACTATTCCGATGTTTGGGTTGCCATTGGCTGCGCTACGCTCGAGAGCTGACACCATTTTTCGTCGTTCCCTGATTCTCAGATGTCTCTAGCCGCCCCCCCCGGTTCTTCCAGCGTGTGGCCCGCCGTGCGCATGGTGGCCCGTGCCGATATTGGACAGCAGCGCCTCAATAACGAGGACGCCGTTGGCATCCACCCCCAGCTCCAGCCATGGCCTGCTGCCGTGTTGGCCGATGGCATGGGCGGCTATAACGCGGGAGAGGTGGCCAGTACCATGGCGGTGGACCTGATTGCGGCGGCAGTACAGCACTGCTCCGACAGTGAGGATTCGCCGGACCTGGTTGCCCAGGAGCTGACCGACGCCCTGCACATGGCCAATACGGCCATCTATGCCGCCGCGCAGTCCACGCCCGGTTGCAGCGGCATGGGCACCACGGTGGTGGCTGCCCTGGTGCTGGCGAGCGAGGTGCTGATCGCCCATCTGGGCGACTCCAGGGCCTATGCCTGGCGGGGCGGCCGGCTGCAGCGCCTGACGCGGGATCACTCCCTGGTTCAGCAGGATATCGATGCCGGCCTGATCAGCGAGGCCGATGCCAGGACCTCGCGCTACGGCCATCTGGTGACAAGAGCGCTGGGTGTCATGCCCCAGGTGGAGCCCGAGCTCAGTCACTGGCTGCTGCAGCAGGGGGATCGCATTTTGCTGTGCTCGGACGGCCTGACCGATATGCTCAGCGACGCCAGCCTTGAATCCCTGTTCGATGAAAACCTGCCGCTGGCTCAATTGCAGGAGGCCTTGATCGAGGCGGCCAATGCCGCAGGCGGCAAGGACAATATCGGCGTGGTGCTGATCGAGCAGGACGCCTGATCCCCGGATCTGGCGGCCTATGGCTGGCCAGGCTCCTAGATCAGGCCGCTTTCCAGCACCGGCAGCTGATGGCGCTGGCGCACGCGGTTGCAGGCATCCGAGCCCGCGGCGAACTCGCGGCAAGGCGAGGGGCGCCATTCATAGATGCCGCAGTACGCCTTCTCTCCCACCTTGCCCACCAGGGCGGCACAGCGCGGCCTGGCCCAGTCCGTGCCGCGCATGCGGCAGGTGTAGTCGGTGACCTCCTCGACCAGCCCGGCGGGGACGCTGCCCCCATGCTCCTGGGACTCGTGTTCGGAAAAATCGACACGAAAGGACGCACAGCAGGCGCCGCAGCTAAGGCAGGGATGAGTCATGGGAGAGGCGGAATTTTTCCGGTGGGACGGCGATTTTCGCAGCTGTGCAAATCCTTGGGTTGTGCCGGGCTGCCGATTTGTCAACCGCGTTGCGCAATACCCTCCCAATAATCCATGCTGCTGGTGTCAATTCGCCACCGTTGTGCACCAATCGCCTACAGTCAATGGAAAATGAGAATCAAAATCAATTAATAATGCGCTATGAGTTCTTTGCAGTCCCCCTCGGCGAGGTCTGAGGCAGTGTCAGTTACTTCGTCCATGAATGCTTTTTCTGTTCAAGCGTCTGAATCCGGCGTGCCATCTTCCAGCGCTGCAGCCACGGCCGCCGCAACCGGGCCCGTCATGGGCCTGGATCAGCTGGTGGTGAATCAGCCAGCCCGGGTGGTGGATCTGGCTTCCTCCGAAGGCGAGGATGAAAGCCTGTTGCTCAGACTCATGGAAATCGGTTTTCTGCCTGGCGAGTCCGTGCGCGTCGTCGCCACCGGCTTTCCCGGCCCCGACCCGCTGGCCGTGCGCATAGGTCAGGCGACGTTTGCGCTGCGCCGCCACGAGGCGGCCCAGGTGCTGGTGCAGCTGGAGGCCGCAGCATGAACGCGCGCGAATCCCAGATCACCATGATGAGCCCTCAAGCTGCGGAGCAGGCGCCCCTGCGCGCAGCGCTGCTGGGCAACCCGAATTGCGGCAAGACGGCGCTGTTCAATCTGCTGACCGGCGCCCGCCAGAAGGTGGCGAACTACGCAGGCGTGACCGTGGAGCGCAAGGAAGGCTGGCTGAGCACGCCCGGCAAGCGCCGCGTGCGCGTGCTGGACCTGCCCGGCACCTACAGCCTGGATGCGCACAGCGAGGACGAGCGCATCACGCGCGACATCGTCAAGGGCCAGCACCCGCGCGAAGCGCCGCCCGAGCTGCTGGTCTGCGTGACCGATGCCACCCATCTGCGCCTGAACCTGCGTCTGGTGCTGGAAGCACGCGCCCTGGGCCTGCCCATGGTGGTGGTGCTCAATATGAGCGATATGGCGCGTCGCCAGGGCCTGGTCATCGACAAGGCCAAGCTCAGCGAGCTGCTGGGCGTGCCCGTGGTGGAGAGCGTGGGCGTGCATCTGTCCGGCGCCAGGGATTTGCTGACCTGGCTGGACAGCGATCAGGCCAGGCAGCTCAAGGCTCCGACGCTCGAAGGCCAGTTCAAGCCCGTGACGGGTAGCAACTCGCGCGCCCAGCTGCTGGCCCTGCACCAGCAGGTGGCCGAGATCATGCGCCAGACCGTGCAGGAGCCTGCGGCTCCCACGCAGCGTGACGATCGCATCGACTCCGTGGTGCTGCACCCGCTGTGGGGCACGCTGCTGCTGGTGGTGACGCTGTTCCTGATGTTCCAGGCCGTGTTCAGCTGGGCCGAGCCCCTGATGGACGGCATCGAAGGCCTGGTCAGCGACTTCGGCCAATGGGTGCATGGCGTGATGCCCGATGGCGTGCTGCGCAGCCTGCTGGTCGACGGCGTGATCGCCGGCACCGGCTCGGTGGTGGTCTTTCTGCCGCAGATCCTGATTCTGTTCTTCTTCATCCTGGTGCTGGAAGACTCGGGCTATCTGCCGCGCGCCGCCTTTTTGCTGGACCGCATCATGGGCAGCGTGGGCCTGTCCGGACGCTCCTTCATTCCGCTGCTGTCCAGCTTTGCCTGTGCCGTGCCCGGCATCATGGCCACGCGTTCGATTTCGAGCTGGCGCGACCGTTTGCTGACCATCATGATCGCGCCGCTGATGACCTGCTCGGCACGCCTGCCCGTGTACACGCTGCTGATCGGTGCCTTCATCCCCGAGCAGACCGTGGCCGGCTTCTTCAATCTGCAGGGCCTGGTGCTGTTTGCCCTCTATGTCGGCGGCATCGTCAGTGCCATGGCCGTGGCCTGGGTGGGCAAGCTGGCCACCAGGGTCAAGACCCGCACGCCGCTGCTGATGGAGCTGCCTTCCTACCGCATCCCCAGCCTGCGCAGCCTGGTGCTGGGCCTGTACGAGCGGGCCATGATCTTCCTGCGCCGCGTCGGCGGCATCATCCTGACCGTCAGCATCGTGCTGTGGTTCCTCTCCAGTTACCCCGGCGCTCCCGAGGGCGTGACCGAAGGCGCGATTCGCTACAGCTTTGCGGGCCAGATCGGCCGTGCCCTGGAAGTGGTGCTGGCGCCCATCGGCTTCAACTGGCAGATCGCCATTGCGCTGGTGCCCGGCATGGCCGCTCGCGAGGTGGCGGTGGGGGCGCTCGGTACGGTGTATGCGCTGTCGGCCGTGGGCGATGACGCGATGGCCCAGCAGCTGAGCCCGCTGATCGCCAGCAGCTGGTCGATGGCGACCGCGCTGTCCCTGCTGGTCTGGTTCGTGTTTGCGCCCCAGTGCATCTCCACGCTGGCCATGGTCAAGCGCGAAACCAATGGCTGGCGCTATCCGCTGCTGATGGCCGGCTATCTGTTTGCTCTGGCCTATCTGGCCAGCTTCGTGACCTATCGCATCGCCGTGGCCCTGGGCTGGGGCTGAGAAAGGATTGTCTATGTGGCAGGAACTGATAGTCGGCGCCATCGTGCTGGTGGCCGCCGTATCGCTGGCCTGGCGTTTCATGCCGGCCGGTCTGCGCCGCAAGCTGACGCGGGTTCATCCTTCGCTGGCGCCGGCGGCCAAGAGCGGCAGCTGCGGCGGTTGCAGCGCCTGTGGCGGCGACAGCTGCTCGGACACCCGAAAGGCCTGAACACAGGCGGAGCCTGATCAAATCAGCTAAAAATATAGCTGCCTGCGCTTGCTATCTCTGCAATTCAGATGCTTTTGTATCTGAATTCCCTGATTGGAAAGCGCAGGCAGCTTTTTATTTGATAGCAGTAGTGCTTGCGGGCTTGCAGAAAGCTCAGGCCGCCTCCAGCCAGGGCTGGACTTCTTCCTCGCTCAGCGCCGGCAGGCCGAACTTCTCGCGTGTGTCGTGGCAGCCGTAAGAGGCAAACGGAAAGTCGCGGCAGGGGCGCGAGCGCTGTTCGTAGATGCCGCAGCCTATGCAGCCTGCGCCGACTTCGGGCAGCTCGCGCAGCGCCACGCAGCGCACCGGGTGGCGTTCCGTGCCGTTCATGCGCGCGCGGTTGCCCTTGCCGGGCACTTCATGGGCCAGTTCATCGGGGACGGTGCCGCCCATGGACTGCAGCTCGTAAATGGAAAACTCCACACGGTAGTTCTGGCAGCAGGCGCCACAGTTCAGGCAGGGGTGGACGGATTCGGACATCGTGTTTCTTCAAGGATTCAGGCATCGGGGTCACGCCGTCCTCCTCGGGCAAGGACGGCTGTTGGAGGTCGAGGGAAGAAGCCGGCGCGCAGGGCTGCCTGCGGCTTCCGGTGCCGGGCCACTAGGTATGGCCTTGAAGAAACTTCAGATAGAAGGTGTGGATGCGGACATGAAGCGCCCGCACGCGCGCGGCAAAGGATTTGCGCGGGCCGAAGACGGATGGCACGCGCGTGTGGCGTGCCATATGGGGCTGGCGCAGCGCCAGCAGGCCGCCGCGCTGGCCGTAGCGCGCATCGCCCTGCGTGGGGCGCAGCGGAAACAGAAACACCGCCAGCTGGCGCAGGGCCCGCTGGCGGTGTGGGGATGTGATGTGGCTCAGGTGCATGGAGGTGAAGGTATGCAGATGAGCCCGGACGTGCCGAATCAGCCTGGCTGGCGGCCCAGCAGCAGGTACTCCATGAGTGCCTTTTGCACATGCATGCGATTTTCGGCCTCGTCCCAGACCACGGATTGCGGTCCGTCGATGACTTCGGCCTCCACTTCCTCGCCGCGGTGGGCAGGCAGGCAGTGCATGAACAGGGCGTCGGCCTTGGCCGAGGCCATCATCTCGGCATCCACGCACCAGTCGGCAAAAGCCTTCTTGCGCGCCTCGTTCTCGGCCTCGTAGCCCATGCTGGTCCAGACATCGGTGGTGACCAGATCGGCACCCTTGCAGGCTTCGAGAGGATCCTTGAACACCTTGTAGCAGCCGGGGTTGACGGGCTTGCCGTTGAAGGCCAGCTGTTCGTCCACCTCGTAGCCGCCGGGCGTGCTGACGTGGACCGTGAAGCCCAGCAGGTCGGCCGCCTGCAGCCAGGTGTTGGCCATGTTGTTGCCGTCGCCCACCCAGGCAACCACCTTGCCCTTGATCGAGCCGCGGTGCTCGATGAAGGTGAAGATGTCGGCCAGGATCTGGCAGGGGTGGAACTCGTTGGTCAGGCCGTTG
>Ga0067045_1030063_pt1 | contig 16885 bp, 12 predicted proteins | sample TerdegcTABiofilm_FD_59184 | JGI IMG/M metagenome (GOLD analysis project Ga0067045, IMG submission 59184) | Combined Assembly of (Gp0054472, Gp0054536) Wastewater bioreactor microbial communities from Singapore -Terephthalate degrading...
CCACCGGGCTGCTGGCCGCTTTTCTGCTTGCGATGTGGGGGGGGGGTCGCCCCATTGTTAGGCGACTGATTCCAACCGCCACCCAATTTGAGCAAATGTTTTTCAGCCTTACCGTGGGATGGGGACTGCTTTCACTGACCACGCTGACACTGGGATTGATGGGACTGCTTTGGCCGGCTACAGCCTGGGGGTTGCTGGCAATTGGTGGCGCAGCGGCGCTGATACAACTCCGGCGCAGCCCCTTGTTCCGTCAACTGCCCATATTTCCGCAGCTAACCATTGGGGAATGGTTCCTGATCAGTGTGATTTCCATCGGTGTTGCATTCTGCTATTTTGTCTACGTTGCTACCCCGCCTCTCGCCTGGGATGAGGTCGCTTATCATCTTGCCGTTCCCAAGATTTACATTGCTGTGCATCGCATCATCAATGTGCCCTATATCGCTTATTCCAACTCCCCATTCAATCTGGAGATGCTTTTCACGCTGGCGCTACTGCTCCGTGCCGAAACGCTGCCGCACTATCTCGTTTTCAGTCTCTCGCTGCTGATCAGCGCCGGCCTTTTTTATGTCGGCCAAACGCACTTTGATCGGCGTACCGGATTGCTAGCCGCCGCGCTCTACTGGGCGCTCCCGTTGATACGAGATCTCTCTGGCGTCGCCCTTGTTGAGATCGGGTTGGGATTCTTTACCGGAGCTGCACTCTACGCTTTCGGCCGTTGGCTTACAGGACGTGCGTCGGGGTGGCTGGTGCTTACCGCCTGGAACTGCGGCCTGGTCGCTGCGACAAAATTGCCGGGTGCAGCAGTGACGCTTATCCTCGGCCCTGCGTTGCTAATTGCGCTCGTGCCGCAATGGAAAACCTCAGCAGGGCGGAAATCTGCATTGATAGCACTGGTCATCTTTGGGGGTATTGCAGCACTACCGGTGCTGCCCTGGTATCTCAAAAGCTACGCTTTTACCCATAACCCCATCTGGCCCTTTTTGAACGATTGGTTTGGTGGACGCTATTGGGATGCGCTTGGCGATGCATACCATTTCGCCTACTTGCGGCTGGTTAACCTGCCGGCGACTCCGTATAATTTCCTGCTTGGTCCCTGGTATCTTGTCGAACAGCCAGAACGCTTCGGTGGCTACGCGCTAGACCGGCTGATTTTATGGTTGACCCCGTTTGCTTTCTTGGCTGTCGGGCATCATCAGCGCAGATTGGTATTTGGCCTTACTCTTTTCTGTGTAAGTTTCTACACCATTTGGTTTTTCCTTACCCACCAGACCCGTTTCCTGATGCCGCTCATCCCACCGCTTTGCTTGCTGGCAGCCCTCACCGCTAGCCGGCTCTGGAACAGTTGGTTTCCCTGGCGCGTTCTTCTGGCCGGTGCATTTATCGCTGGGCTGCCAGGCTGGCGCGGGCCCGAACGTAATCTTTGGAACACCCGGTTGCCGTACCTTAGCGGCGAGATCACGCGAGCCGACTTCCTCACTGCACAAGTAGATGCCTTCACCGCTTTCGAGTATTGCAATCACAGCTTGCCGTCAGATGCTACCCTGCTACTTTTCCCTTATGAAAACCGGGGCTATTACCTGGAACACCCCTATGTTTGGGGCAATTTGTTGACGCAACGTTACATTCGCTTCGAACAATTTGCTGATCCTGCGGCGCTTTATCAAGGGTTGCGCGCGCTCGGCATTACGCACATTTTGGATAAACCGGACTTCACCCACGCCAATTTCGCGTCTGGCCTGACCATTACCGAATGGGATGCTATCCGACAAACCATGACGGACATGGAAAGGAACTACGCCACTTTGCGCTTTGAAAAAAACAATATTTTTATCTATGAGTTAAACCGTTAAAATAGGCTCCAGCGCACCGCTGCGCTAAATTATCCTCCCTGATTTAATGGAAATAAATCATGATTAAATTTGGTTTAAAAATAAATAATATTTTACAAAAACAATTAATTACTTACTTAGATTACATTTACCAGGACACCGTGGTCCGCCGTTATCAAGCCCAACAGCTCTGCCTGGAATATGACCCGCAAGCGATGTATATGGATATTGGCTGCCAGACCGGCATTAATACCCATCGCTTGGCCCATGCGCTTGGCACCTCCCACGTTGTGGGGGCCGATTATAATTTCAGAACCCTCAAGATGTATTTAGATGCCGGCGTCATGCGACTGAGGCTGGATGCTAATTCCCCACTGCCGTTTAAGGCAGAATCTTTCACAGTTATCTCCGCCATAGATGTGATTGAGCATTTGGTAGACCCTCACCAATTCGTGCGCGAAGCGTATCGCTTGCTCAAGCCCGGTGGGTACTTGATTCTAGCGACTCCCAATCTGGCCTCCTGGCATAATATTTTCGCACTCCTGCTGGGACTACAGCCTTTTTCGGGGCCGAACTTAACCACGATGCTGGATTCCGACATCACCATCGTGCGTAAAATGCACCGCCAGGCTTACAATTTACCGGAAGATGGTACCACCATTGAGTTCTGTGGTGAAGAAGAGTTGCATCGTCATATTGTGGTCGTGGCTTATCGTGCTCTACTCAACTTATTGCGCAATGAGAAATTTACAATTGAGTACGCGCGCGGCTTTGGCTACTATCCGTTCCCGCGACTCTTCGCACGTTTCCTGGCGTGGGTTGACCCCTGGCACGCTCATCATATGGTCGTCAAAGCCCGCAAAATTATTTAACCGTTTAGGATGGTGTGTGGAATAACACGGAGGAAAATAATAATGCCCCAACATGAAATTAAACTAGCATTGGTCAATATCAAACGCCGCGATATGATGTCGCCGCCGTTAGGTCTGGGTTATCTCGCCACCTACGTCCGTCGAGAAATGCCGGAATGCACTGTGCGGATCATTGATATCAATTTTGAAGATCCCTATCATGCCATCCTTGATTATCGGCCTGATATTTTAGGAATATCGTCTATCACCATGCACTACAACGCCGCCCTGGAACTGGCCGCCAAAGTCAAACAGGCGCTCTCCATTCCAGTGCTGCTCGGCGGCGTTCACATCTCCACTTGCCCGGAATCATTTCGTCCCACCTTTGATGCAGCGGTTCTTGGCGAAGGAGAATTTACGCTGCTTGATTTGCTCCGGCTCTACCAGCAAAGGCACTCGCTACCGATGGTCGATCTCGCCACAATTCCCGGTCTACTTTTCTCAGACGGCACACGTACCATAACCACGGCCCCGCGCTCCCTCATCACCCCAATTGACCAGATTCCCTTTCCTGACCGTTCTCTCCTCAATCTCCACTACTTTGATCCCATCCCCTTCCCTGAATTGCAAGATCGCCATCGTCGTTCCACCGCCATTATGACCTCACGCGGTTGCCCCTATAAGTGCGTCTTCTGTTCCACATCAGCCTTCTGGCAGAAAGTGCGCGTTCACTCGGCCGGCTATGTTGCCAGCGAGGTCAAATATCTGGTTGAGACTTTCGGCGTTGAACATATCAAAATCTGGGATGATACTATCTTCGGCAAAACTCGACTCCGTGACTTGCGTGATGCTTTTAAGCAAGCCGGAGTATTGGGGAAAGTAACCTTCAATGTTCAGCTGACCGCCAGTTTAGTAGATGACGAGCTCTGTGACCTGCTGACCGAACTGGGCATCATGGGCGTCGGCTTCGGCTTTGAGAGCGGTAGTGGCCCTATCATGCAATACCTCAAAGGCGGCGCCGTCACCGTTGAACAAAGCCTGCATGCCATAGAAATCTGCAAACGGCACGGCCTCTATGTGATGGGTAGCCTGATGTTCGGCTCACCGGGGGAGTCGTTGGCCGATATGGAACAGACGCTGGCCTTTATTGATACAGCACGAGAGAAGGGTGCCGACCAGATTCATATCTTCGTCACGCAGCCCTTTCCCGGTACCGCGCTTTGGCGCTACGGGCAGGAAAAAGGGTTAATCAAAGCCAATTTTGACTTCGACCACACTTCCAAGTATGACGTGGATGATCCGCTTTTCCTGGAGCCCTCTGTGTCAAAAGCAGAATTCAAGCGCATTCTGGCCGAGGCACGCCGCCGTGCTAAACGGTATCCGGCTCACTCCTTCCAACGTCGGCTCCGGCTGCTTGTTGCTCACCCTGGCGCGACCTTCAAGGCTGCGCTTCATCGTCTGCGCAACTATAGCGTGCTCGGTGTCCGCGCCAAACGCATCCTCAAGACATTGCGTCACCGCTTTGCGCCGCGTCAGACGCCATGATAAACCGTTTACGCCAGATCTTCGTCCAACTGCCCGATCTCTATCGGCGCTACGCCGCCCAGTTAACACCGGTTGCCATCGGCCTGGCACTGCTTTTTGTCGCTGCGCTGGTTTGGCAAAACCATATTGCCTTTCTCACCTTCCAATGGCGGCTCAACCCCGCCTCACTTGCGCTTTCTTTCATTTTTTGCGTGTTAACTTGGCTTCTATTTGGCCTCAACTGGGGTCTAGTAACCCGGCAGCTCGGTAGCTCACTCCCGCTGCGCGATAGTATGCGCATTTATTTTATCTCTACTGTTTCCCAATTCCTGCCAGGGCGTGTCTGGTATCTCGCCACACGGCTTTACCTCTACGACCGCGAAGGCGTCCGCAAAACTATCACTTCTGTAGCACTGGTATTGGAAACCGCCATCGTCGTGCTCTCAGGGATACTGGTCTATACCGTTGTCCGCCTGATCATGCCAGCCACTGCTGTTGAGCAACAGGCAGTGCGTTGGCTTCTCATCCTTTTGATTCCGCTGGTTGGTATTTTTTCCTATCCCACAGTACTGCTCAAAGCCTTGAATGCACTCGCGGCCCGGTTCGGTAAAGTCGGCCTCACCGCGCAACTGAGTTATCGCGATACGCTCACCTGGTTGGTGTTTTACTCCCTCAATTGGCTCATCGGCGGGCTAGTGCTCTTCTATTTGCTCGATGGAATTGGCGGCCTCCCGCTGTCCGCGTTCTTGACCGTGCTGGCTGGTTTCTGTCTCTCCAGCGTTATCAGCCAGCTGCTTTTTTTTGTGCCAGGCGGACTTGGCGTTCGCGAATTTGCTCTTGGTTACTTGCTGACTACCGTCGCGCCGCTCCCATTAGCCGTCATTGGAGTTATCGCCTTTAGAATCTGGCTGATTTTAGGAGAAGTGGTCTGTTTAATTCTCCTGGCGCGACCTGTTCATCGTTAATACCAAATGTTACCCAAAAGTGGTATTGTCCCCTATCGGATCTTGAGGTACACTCCCTACAACGTAAGCTAATCTCATTCAAAATTCTTAAGGAGGCCCATATGAAGCAGTTAGTTAAATTATTAGTTGTTGCTGCAATGTTGCTGATGCCCGTTAGCATGGTGGCAGCGCAGGGTGGTGGTGAGGGTGACTTTGGCACATTTGCTTGGGGAAGCGGGATTACCTGGAATTCCTCTATGCAGATCCAGAATGTGGATCCTAGTGAGCCCGCTGCTATTCAGCTCTGTTACTACAGCCAGACAAACCCTACAGCTCCTACCTGCATCACTCCCAGCTTTTCACCGCTGGCAGCGGGGGCTTCGGCACCTCTCTTCCCGGCCGTTCCCGATAGTGTTGGCACGACCTTCAATGGCTCGGTTGTTGTCAATTCGGACCGTGAAGTAGTCGCCATTTCCAACATTCTCAACAGTACCTACAAATACGGTGCGGCCTATGAAGGTATCACCGCAGGTGCATTAAAAGTCAGTCTGCCCATTGTTCAATTTAACAACGCCGGTAGGTATTACAGCCAGTTCAACGTCCAAAACGCCGGTAGCACCCAGGCTACGGCAATTGTTTACTTCTACAAAGAAGGTGAAACTAGCGCCACTACCACTGTTAATTTGACTATTGACCCCGGCGCGGCCAAGACTGTGGATCCGCAGACCCTCCCCTGGTTCATCGCCAATCCGGGAAAATGGGTCGGCTCTGTCGTTATTTCCAGCACTAACGGTGTTCCCCTTGCAGCTGTTGCTGAATTACTCGATAGCTCTCCCATGTCCACCAGCAACACCGGCCTCTATGCCTACTCTGGGTTTACCAGCGGTGGCGCGACCGAGCTCTATCTGCCCACTATTATGGATGCTAACGGTGGATACTGGACTGCAGTCAATGTTCAGAACGCCGGGCCTGATGTTACCAACATCACCATTGAATACTACCCAGAGTCCGGCTATCCTGCGAAAGCCTCTCAGACGATCAACAACGTTGCTGTGGGGGGGACGGCCGTTTTCCTTCAGAACATGACCGGAACTAAGTGGGTCGGTGCAGCCAAAGTCTCCAGCAGTAACAGTAGTAAACTCTACGCCGTCGTGAATGAGCTGAACACAGTCGTTGGTGAAGGCTCTTCCTACTCCGGTTTTGAATTGTCCGGGGCCACCAACAAAATCTATGCCCCTCTGATCATGGATGCCAACGGTGGGTACTGGACCAGTATCAACGTCATGAACCTGAGCGGCTCTTCTCAGACTGTAACGGTTGATTACTTCCCTAGTGCTGGCTATGCGGCTAAAGCATCGGCTACCAAGACTGTTGGCAACAACGCCGCAGGTGTTTTCCTGCAGAACCCAACTGGCACCAAGTGGGTTGGCTCAGCCGTCATCAGCGTTCCCGCTGGTGGTAAGATTGTTGCCATCGTCAACGAACTGAACACCGCCAAGGCGGAGCCGGCCGAAACATTCCTGACCTACAACGCCTTCAATAAATAGTTAACGTGTCTTGGTAGATTTTCAATAGCCATCGGTTAATACCGATGGCTATTGATTTACAAGTTTGTGAAGCGAGTTTTACCTGCGGCCCCTCTGGAGTAGTCATTTTCCTGATAGCGCAAGAGGTGCTGGGACAAGCTTTGCTACCTTACTTCAGTATACATTGGGGCTTACACTACCGCCGAGCTTGGGGATTTATGTACCCTGCAGATAGCTCTTTACAGGGAACTGGCGGCTTAGGTTCAGTCAATGTGGAAAACCCGGGTTTGGTTTTGCCACATTTTTGGTTTAGCTGAAGCGCTCCGTAGCTGGTTGCGGCCCTACATGGCAGTGTACTGAGGCGTCTCGCAATAGACCTTGCCATTAGGTGAGTTGTTTGAATGGTTGTTCAACCCACTCGTGGAAGTTCTGACTATCACTTGATTTGTAAAGATGCCTAAAGCGTTACCCTAATTGGGTCCAAAAATGACTCCCAATCTTTAGGAGGTATTTGAAATGAAATCTATTAAGAATATATTTATTGTCTGGATAATATTAGTATTGCTGTTGACATCTTGCGGCAAAAATTTAACTTCTTTGTCGCCGTTAAGTTCGACGCCGGCATCCAAAGTTTCACCGCTTGAACCGGTATCAACTTTTTCTAATGTGGGGAAAATTGCTTTTTCCTCGGATAAAAGTGGCAATTGGGATATTTATGTTATGGATGGCGATGGTAAGAATTTGCAAAATTTAACTAACAATCCTGCTAATGATGGCGCACCTGCTTGGTCGCCAGATGCAAGCAAACTGGCATTTGTGTCGGACAGAGATGGTAATTGGGAAATCTATGTGATGGGTTCAGATGGCAGTAACCTTGTTCGTTTAACCAATAGTGACGATAAAGACGCTGAACCTGTATGGTCTCCAGACGGAACAAAAATCGCTTTTGTGACGGAAGGAATATGGTTGCGTGAAATTTATTCCATTAATGTTGATGGAAGTAATATGATAAATTTAAGTAACAATTTAGCTGGGGATGGTGCGCCCAATTGGGCACCTGATGGACTGAGTATTGCATTTGTCACTGATAGGGATCAACGAGTAGCCATTTATACAATGAAATACGATGGAAGTGAACAGCGTGAATTGTTGTACACTCCTGGCCTTTATTTTAATTGGGATCCAGCATGGTCACCTGATGGGAAATCGATAGCTTTTGTTTCAAACCGCGACGGGCAACCTGAAATTTATCTGGCAAATGCTGATGGCACCAATCAGGTTCGCTTGACCCATAATCCAGCTAAAGATGAACATCCTACTTGGTCACCAGATGGCCAAACTCTTGCATTTGCTTCCGATAGAGATGGGAATTGGGATATTTACCTGGTTAAAAAAGATGGTGGTGAGGAAATTCCTCTGACCGCGACCCCTGAAAATGAAAGATATCCCGCCTGGAGTCCACGTTGATAGATGGAGACTTGGTTTTGCGTCTTTTCCATATTTTAAATGGTAAACAAATTCCCGCCCAACGCTTATGCTGGGCGGGAATCTGCTCATACCTGGCATTCTAAATAATATTTTCTGTTGTTTGTCCCGCCGCCGCCCGCGCCTTAGCCTCATTCGCAAACAGCAGCAGCACCAATCCCACGACCAGGAAGACCCCAATGGAGAGAATGGCGATCCGCTGCCCCGTCTGCTCGGCCAGCAGGACGGCCAGCCCCTGCCGCTCCAGCCGCTGCGCAACCCCCGCCGCGACCAACCCGTAGATGGTCGGCCCGATAAACGATGAGGTCCGCCCCACCACCGAGAAGAAGCCGTAGAACTCGGCGCTCTGCCCCCGCGGACTGAAAACCCCCACCATGGTCCGGCTGACCGATTGGACGCCCGAGAGGGCAAACCCGGCCAGGGCCCCGATCAGGAAAAAGCCAACCGTCGTCCGTTCAAAGTACATCCAACCGATGGCCGCAATCATCAGCAAAAGCGAGACGATCAGCGCGCGTTTGCAATCCCACCGATCTGCCAGCAGGCCAAAAATGTAGGCGCCACCGACGCTGGTGATTTGGACCAGGATGACGAAACCAATCAGCATCTGTTGATTGAGGCCAAACAGGACCGCCCCAATGATCGCCGCAAAGTCCAGCGCCATGATGATGCCGTCGTTGTAGATCAAAAAGGCTACCATAAAGCGGAGGAATTCCCGGAAATGTTTGGCCGCCCGGAAGGTTTTGGCCAGCCGCCGAAACCCGATGGTCAGGTAAGTTTCGCCCGCCGGCAAGGGTTGCGGTACCCCCCGCTCGTGCACCATGAAGAAGAGGGGTAAGCTCATGACGGTATAAAAGATGGCCGTGATGACCAGCGACAGCCGGATCATCAACGGCCCTTTGAAGATCATGATCAACGGCAAAATGATGAGCAGGGCGACCACGCCGCCTGCCGAACCGACGGCCCACCCAATGCCCGATACCCGCCCGATCTCTTCTGGCCTGGCGATCTCCGGCAGGAGCGCATCGTAGAAGACCTGAGCACTGCGATACCCAATCTCGGCGAGGATGAAAAAGAGCATCCCAATCACCACGTCGCCTTTCTGGGCGAAGAAAAGCAAGGCGGTAAATAGACAGGCCATAGTAGTGAAGAAAAGCAAGAAGCGCTTTTTGGAGGCGGAGAAATCAGCGATTGCACCCAGGATGGGGGAAAGGATGGCTACTACCACCATGGCAATCCCCACCGAGAGCCCCCACAGGCGGGAGCCCTCGGCCCCGCCTACCACTTGCTGTTTGAAGTAAGCAGCGTACACAGCGAGTAAAACGACGGCCGCGTAACTGGAGTTACCGAAATCGTACAGGTACCAGGCGATGCGCTCGCGGCGCGTAGCGGCGGGGCCGGCTTTGATGGCCGGTTGTGCTGAGGGAGAAGTGGTCACAATGGCAGACATCTCAAAACTCCTTCAAATAAATTCTATAATTCTTCCGGTTCGGCGTCCCACGGATAAAGTTCAGTGCCCTGCGCGGCGGCGCGAATGGCCGGATCGTCCGAGTAATGCCCCCGGCGTTCTGGCGGGATCAGTTCGGCGATACGCCGCATGATCTCGTGGCCGATCTCATCCAGCTGGCGGCGGCGTTCGCGTCCGTGGCCGGTGACCTGGAACGGGCCAAATGGCCGGCCAATTTGCGCTACCACCCGGGTCCGGCGTCCCCGTCGCAGGTTGGGGAAAATCTCAGTCAGGCCGTCAAAGCCCATGGGCAGGATGCGCGCGCCAGTGCGCACGGCCAGAAAGGCCGCGCCGGGCCGCGCCGGGCGCAGCACCGTTGCCCAGTTGCCGCCTTCGGGATAGATCCCGATGACCCCCCCTTGGGCCAACAGGGACTCGGCGGCGCGTAATCCGTCGCGGGAGGCAGCCCCGCGCGGCACCCGATAATAGCCCCACAGCTTAGGGATCCAGCGCACAATAGGCGGAGAGTTCGGCTGCTGCATCCCCCCCACAAACTCCACCGTCCAGGGGGAAATGTGGAGCATAAGGACCGGGTCAATGAAGCTGAAGTGGTTGGCTACAGCTAACAAGGGGCCCTGCTCTGGAAAATTTTCCCGACCAACGATGTGCAGATCGGTCAGCACGGCGAAGGCCGCCGCGGCCAATTGTTTGAGGAGAGTCCGAATGAACGGGCGCCGCGGCCCGGTGAATTGCGCAGTGTTCAGGTCAGCCATCGTTGCCATTGTACTCTGCTTCTCCTGGTCGTCAATTGGCGCTACCTCGGCTGGCTATTCCGACGGGTATTTCAGCCCCCATTGAGCGCGGAGCCGATCCATCGTCTGCATGATGGCGAGCGTCTCGGCCAGCGGCATGACCGGGCTCTCCAGTTCCCCGGCTCGCAGACAGCGCATGACCTCCGCGGCTTCGTAGTTATAGCCGTTGCCTGCCACCGGCAGTTCCAGCCGTTCATCGTCTTGACCGGGCCGTGAAAGCGTCAGCCGGGTGGGGTGGAACATGGGGGAGTGGATCCGAATCTGACCGGCAGTCCCCATGATGGTGGCTTCCACCGGCGTGTTCGTGCGAACTGCGGCATAGAGGATGGCTAACCGGCCATCCTCATAGCCTAACAGGAAGGCCGACTGCTCATCCACACCGGTTACACCCCGGTGCGCCAGGCCGGTGACGTGGGCCGGCGGGCCCAAAACCATGCAGGCCAGCGAGAGGGGATAGATGCCGACATCCAACAGCGCCCCGCCACCCAGCTCCGGCGCGAAGAGGCGGCTCTGGGGATCAAACTCGGCGCGGAAGCCAAAGTCGGCGGCGACCAGCCGCACCTCGCCGAGCGCACCGGCAGCCAGCAATTCTCGCACTTTGACGATGGCCGGAATGTAGCGCATCCACATCGCTTCCATCAAGAACAGCCGTTGCTCTCTGGCCAGGGCAATGACTTCGGCGGCCTCGGCGGCGTTGAGGGTGAACGGTTTCTCGCACAGTACCGCCTTGCCGTGCCGGAGCGCCAGCAGGCTGTTCTCTTTGTGGAGCGGGTGCGGCGTCCCGATGTAGATCACGTCCACATCTGGATCGGCCACCAGCGCCTCGTAGCTGCCGTGACGGTGGGGGATGCCGTACTGCGCTCCGAAGGCTTCAGCCGCCGCCGGTGTTCGCGAGCCGACGGCCACCAGGTCGGCGTCGGGCAGCACCGCCAGTCCCTCGGCGAACTTGGCAGCGATTTTGCCGGTACTGAGAATGCCCCACCGGATCTTGTCCATGCTACCTCCCTGAGAGAGAACGAAGGCCGGGCTGCGCCTTAACACAACAGGGCCGCCCCTGTTGGAACGGCCCTGCGCTTTAATCTCTGTCGCTACTTTGTTTTCAGGATGATACGTGCATCCACGACTTTGACGCCCTTCCCCTCCTCGTAGACGAGCACAGGGTTGGCATCCGATTCGGCGATTTCGTCGCCCAGCTCCAGGATCATCTGGGAATAGGTGCAGATGACTTCGGCCAGCGCTACCCGGTCGCGCGGCATTTCGCCACGAACGCCGGCCAGGATCGGCGCAGCGCGAATCTCGCCCAGCATCCGGTCGGCCTGGACCTTGGAGACCGGCGCAACGCGGAAGGTCACGTCCTTCAGCACTTCCACGAAGATGCCTCCCAGACCGAACATCATGGTGGGACCGAAGCTCGGATCGTTCACCGAGCCGAGGATGACCTCGGTGCCCCAGGGCGCCATCTCCTGAATGGCGATACCGTGGATGACGGCGTCGGCTTTGTAGGCTTTGGCGTTGCTCATGATGGTTTGATAAGCGGCCCGCACTCCCTCTTCGTCCTTGATGTTGACCTTGACACCGCCCGCATCGGACTTGTGCAGAATGTCGGGCGAGACGATCTTCATCACGACGGGGAAACCGATCTCCCGCGCCAGTGCCACGGCCTCATCCTCGCTGTGGGCCAGTTGCGTAGCGGTGACCGGCAGCCCATACGCCGCAAAGACCTGCTTGGCCTCAATTTCAGTTAAGCTGGTGCGGCCGTCGGCGCGGACGGCCTGGATGATGGCCCGCGCCCCTTCAGGATCAGCCCCGGCGCAGGAAACAAACGGCTCGGTGGTCAGCTGGCGGATGCGAGCATACTCGCGCAGGGCCGCCATCGCGTTGACCGCGCGATCCGGGGCCCCGTAGGCCGGGATGCCGTTCTCTACCAGCCATTGCATGGCGGATTCGGAGCGTTCGCCGCCGACAAAGGAAACTGCCACCGGCTTGTCCTTGACGCCAGAATCCTCAACGGCTTTTTTGATCCCCTGGGCAATTTCCTGCGGGTTGGTCATTGCGGTCTCGCAATAGAGTACCACCAGACCGTTCACCCAGGGGTGGGCAATCGCGTATTTGACGGAGTCGTAATACCACTCCAGCCCGGCCATCCCGGTCAGATCTACCGGGTTCTTGGCGGAGCCGAACTCCGGCATATGTTTCTTCAGTTCAGCCTGGACATCGGCCGGGGCAAAACGCAGGGGCACCCCATAGCGCTCGGCGGCGTCAGTAGCCAAGACGCCGACCCCACCGCCGTTGGTGATGACGAGCATGTTTTCGCCCTGCATCGGCGGCTGGAGCGAGAGCGCCTGGCTGCGGTCAAACAAGTTGTTCAGGTCGGTGGCGCGGATGACGCCGGCCTGCTGGAAAGCGGCCTCGTAGATGCGGACCGCTCCGGCCAGCGAGCCGGTATGGGAGGCAGCGGCGGCGGCGCCATGCGCCGAGACGCCGGCCTTGAGCGCGATGATAGGCTTGGAAGCCCGGCGTCCGGCCTCAATAAAGCGGCGCCCGGCTTTCAGCCCTTCAATATAGAAGGAGATACAGGTGGTATCGGGATCGGCGTCCAACCATTCAATCAGATCGGCAAAGTCCACATCGGACATATTGCCGATAGAGATCAGCTTGTCAAAGCCGACCCGGCGGATGAAGGAGGCTGCGTCAATCGCGATGAGCAGCGCGCCACTCTGGGTGACCAGCGATGATTTCCCGGCCAGGGGCAAAAAGGGCGCAAAGGAAGCGTTCAGCTTGTCCGAGTTGGAGAGCGTACCGACGATGTTCGGTCCCAGCACCCGCATGCCATACCGTTGTGCAATCGCCACTACCTCGTCTTCCAGGTCCCGCCGCCCCACCTCGCTGAAGCCGGACGTAATGACGATCAATCCTTTGACCCCCTTCTTCCCGCACTCCTCGGCGACAGCGGGCACCAGGTGGGCCGGCACGGTGATCACAGCGGCGTCAATCGGCCCGGGCACATCCAGCACCGAAGGGTAGACCGGCAGCCCCAAGATTTCCTTTTCCTTGGGGTTGAGGGGATAAATAGCGCCCTGGTAGCCGCTTTCCAGCAAATTCTTGACTACCGTGTACCCGATCTTGCCCGGCGTGGCGGAAGCCCCGACGATAGCGATGGATTGGGGGCGCAACAGACCATTTAATACTGCTAAATCCATGATATGTCCTCCTGATGGTAAAAAGTTCTGCAAAACAAACTCCCGCCACTACAGAGTTCAACCGCGGGAGTTCAATGATCCATGGCCAAAGAACGCGAAGTTCCTTAAAACTATTTACTATTGGGTTCCAGCACTTTATCTACGATACCGTACTGGGCCGCCTGCGCTGCCGTCATGTAGAAATCGCGGTCGGTGAACCGGTCAATCTGTTCCTGGTTCAGGCCGGTATGTCTCTGGAGGATTTCATTGAGCAGGGTGCGCATCCGCAGGATTTCGCGGGCAGCAATTTCAATGTCGGCTGCCTGCCCCTGCACGCCGCCCAGCGGTTGGTGGAGATGGATGGTCGCGTGAGGGAGCGCGTAGCGCCGATTTTTGGCCCCGGCGGTCAACAACACGGTGGCCATACTGGCGGCCACCCCCACAGCAATGGTGGAAACCGGCGCCTTGATCAGCTGCATGGTGTCGTAAATCGCCAACCCGGCGGTGATTTCTCCCCCAGGCGAGTTGATGTACATGGAGATTTCCCGTTCCGGGTCGGCTTGATCCAGATAGAGCAACTGGGCTACGATGGTGTTGGCAACCTGCTCGTTGATGGGGGTTCCCAGGAAAACGATGCGCTCTTTGAGGAGCAGGGAGTAAATATCGTACATCCGCTCGCCACGACCGGTGTTTTCAATCACGACCGGAATAATGCCCATGCTTGAGTCTCCTCAGAAAATGACCTCAAACGTTCATCGTCAGGCGCTTGAGCGCCGTCTCACGTGCCGAAGCGCCTGACGACGAGCCGGCTTTCCTCCCCCGTGGCTTTCAGGCCGCGGCCGGTTCGGCCGGAGCCACAGCTTCGCCCCGGGCGATCTGCGCCAACCGGGCGAGGACCTTGCGACTATAGGCGCGGTTTCGCAGCTCTTTGTAGGCCCCGGACTCACGGTCCAGTTTTACCTGCGCTACGGTTTCCTCGTCCAGCCCCAAGGTGCGGAGCAAGGCTCTATACTCCTGATCAATATCCGCTTCGCTGATCGCGATCTCTTCTCGCCGGGCAAATTCAATCAACACTAAGGTTTCCGTCAGCTGGCGGACCGCGCGGGGGGCCAGTTCCTCACGGAACTGCTCCATGGTTTTGCCTTGCAACCGCGCGACATCTTCCAGGTCCATCCGGTGCTCGCGCTGGTAGTGATCGCGCATATCCGCCACCACATCGTCCAGCTGGTCTTCCAGGGCGCTGGGGGGGTATTCCACGTGGGCCATCGCCACCAGATCGGCCACCACGGCCGTCTCGTACTCGCTTTCGGCCTCTTCCCGGCGCATTTTGAGCATCCGCTCGCGCAGCTCGTCCTTGAGCGCCTCCAGCGTCTCGTAGGGACCGACCGTACTCGCCAGCGCATCGTCCAGCTCGGGCAACGTGCGCTGGTAGACTTCTTGCACCTTGATATTGAAGGTCGCCTCGGTGCCGGCCAGATCGGCAACGGTAAAGTCGGCCGGCAGCATCAGGCGGAACATTTTTTCCTCACCCTTGCTCACTCCCACCAGGGCTTGCAGGAATTCGGGGGAAATAAAGGGGTCTTCTTCCTTCAGCGTCAGGTCGGCGTCGTGTTCGTGCAGGAAGACGCGACCTCCAGCCTCCCCTTGCAGCTCTTCCAGCTTCAACTGGTCCCCCAGCTGCGCCGGCCGTTCCACGGCTTCCAGTATGGCCTCCTGCTCACGGATACGTTCCAGGGAGGCCGCGACCTCTTCTTCGGTGACTGCCACGTCAACCCAGGCGCGGCGCAGACTGTGATAATCGCCCAGTTCCACGGTGGGCTGGAGCGGAACGCGGATCTGATATACCAGCGGGTCCAATTGCAGGTCTTCCAGGTCGCCGGCCGCGTAGGGGGTCAGGGCCGCCTGCTTCAAGGCTTCAGGATAAATTTCTTCCAGGAGCGCGTCCGCAGCTTCCTGCCGGACGGCTTGTTCACCGAAATTGCGCACCACCACGTGGTAAGGGGCTTTGCCCTTGCGGAAGCCAGGGATATTGGCCTTTTGGGCGATGGTACGGGCGGCCTTTTGCATGGCCGTCTGCACAGCATCAGCGTCAACCCGAATAGTCAGGAGCGCCTCATGCGTCTCAAGCAGTTGCTTCTCTAATTCAAACACAGATTACCTCCAGTCCCAAGTCAGGAGAGTATTATAGCACATTCTTAGTAAAACCAAAAAATGGGCGGCTTGGCAAGTAAAGGGATGGTGTTATACTGATTGCCGCCAGCTAAAACTGTGTGGGATGGCTTCATGGAATTATCCTCTGCGGCAGGAGGCAAAGCGATGACCGTCAAACGTGGCCTGGGACGTGGATTGGAGGCCTTGATCCCGGCGGGCGAGGAGCCCGCGCCCGGGCTGCAACAGGTCCCGCTGGATCAAATTGTGCCGAATCCTCATCAGCCACGGATGCCGTTCCGGGATCAAGATCTGGTGGAACTGGCGGCCTCCATCCAGGAACACGGGATCATCCAGCCGCTCATCGTCGCGCGCCGCCTTGAAGGGGGATATCAGCTGATTGCGGGGGAGCGGCGCTGGCGGGCCGCCCGGCTGGCCGGGTTGAGCACCGTCCCGGTGGTGGTGAAGGATGTAGCACCGCAGCAAATGCTGGAGCTGGCCCTGGTGGAAAATGTCCAACGCGCCGACCTGAACCCGTTGGAGGAGGCGCTGGCCTACAAGCACCTGATGGATGATTTTAGCCTCTCGCACGGCGAAGTAGCGCGCCGGGTTGGGAAGAGCCGGGTAGCCATCACCAATACGCTCCGGTTGCTCCAGGCCGCCCCGGTGGTCCGCGAGATGTTGCTGGCCGGGAAGATCAGCGAGGGCCACGCCCGTGCCCTGCTGGGGCTGACGACCGAGGGTGAGCAGGAAACCGCGTTACAAATCGTCCTGGAACGTGGGTTGAACGTGCGCCAGACTGAGGCGTTGGTCCAACAGCTGCACGCCGGGGCCCAGGTTGCACCCCGTGCTAAACCGGCACCCGCTCCCGATGTCCGCATACTGGAGAGCCGCTTCCAGGAATCCTTAGGGACGCGGGTCAAACTTCAGACCGGTCGCAAGGGCGGGCGGGTCGTTATCTATTATTATTCCGACGAAGAATTTCAGGCCCTCTATCGCCGTTTGACCGGCGAAGAGTTGTAAACGCCTGGCGAGTGCACTTCTCTGGAGTGAGCCGAGCGCATCCGCCAGCGGGGAGTACCCTTGTCCGCCCTGCTGCACGCCTGACAATTCCAGCCCGTAGAGATACTGCGCCGTCTGCCC
>Ga0067045_1030064_pt1 | contig 16883 bp, 9 predicted proteins | sample TerdegcTABiofilm_FD_59184 | JGI IMG/M metagenome (GOLD analysis project Ga0067045, IMG submission 59184) | Combined Assembly of (Gp0054472, Gp0054536) Wastewater bioreactor microbial communities from Singapore -Terephthalate degrading...
CTGGAAGGAACCAACAACAAAATCAAAACCATGAAACGCCAAGCCTACGGATTCCGAGATCCCGAATTCCTCAGGCTCAAAATCCTCGGCATCCATGAGACAGCCTACGCTTTAGTCGGATGAACCACTTTTCCCCAATCCATCGGGCGGACCAGGGACGCTTCGATCAAGTCGAGATTTGGCATTCCTCCAACCTCCCGTTTCGGGCACACCGCACAAGCAGATGGCCCGCACTGTTTGTAGATTACTCCGCAATCGCCTTTATCAAAGCCTCCCGAGCGTCGTTGTAGAACACGATCGTCACTTTCGTCGCCAGGTCGTCCGAGAGATCGAACAACTGCTTCCGCGAAGAAACGGGCATCAAGACCACCGCGGCTCCTTTCTCAACGGCCCGCTCCACGATGTCGATGGCGTTGTAGAGGGGGTCGATGGAGCCGCCCAAGTTCAGACTGCCGACCACGACCAGGCCGCCCCGAAGGCTCTTGTTGATGAGCGCGCTGCACATCGCCAGGAGGGCAGCCATCCCCAGGCCCCGGCCAGTCTTGCTGGCGTCGAAGGCTCGAAGTTGGACCGAGAACTCATGCTCTCGCGGGTTCCGGTCCCCGACCAGCTCTCCGGCCCGCGAATAAAGGTTGGCCTCGGCGTACTTGACCGACTCGGCAAACGCCTGCGGGGCCGGACGATTCAGGATGCGCACGCCGCCGCCAGGCCCTTCAGTGACTTCGATACGGTAAAGTCCCGAGCCCTCGTCCTGGCTACCCGGGCTGATAGCCCAGGCTTGGCCGGGAGGAAGAGGATCGCGGCCGATATGGTCTTCGGTCTGCAATTCCGGGGTGACGACGAACTTCTCCACGCCATCATTGCCGAGCGTGTAGCTGAACTGAGTGTTGCGGAATTCGGCAGTGCCGATTCGCTTCTGCTGTTCTTTGACGCGACGGCGGCATTCCAGGGCCAGGCGAACCGTCCATTCCAGGTCGTCATCCGAAATCTGCTCGTCGGGACAGGGATGGATCAGCTTCAACAAGCCGCTGACGGTCTTCATGGCGGCATTTTGGTCGCGGCCACTCAGGGCACCGCCGAACGTCAGCCGGCCCTGAAGGGCTGCTGCCCGGCTATGGCTCCGCAAGCGGCTCCAGCACTCGCTGAGGAAATCGCTGACCAGGCCAAAATGGTTGGTCTTCAGCGGCTCCGCGATCTTGGGCACGTCCCACCCAGGCAGGTAGCAGTGGATGCGGTCCATCAGCGCCGTGTCGTTTCGCATCTCCGACGGCATAGGGCCGAGAAGGTGGCCGATCCGCTGCTGATGTTGGACATCCACCTCGAAGTTGCCAACCATCACGATCCCGCCGAATCCCCGGATGCTCTCCTTCCCTCGGCTGAACTCACCGGACTCCATGTAGCCCTTCATAATGTTCACGCCGTCCTTCTGGTCGAAGGAGACGCCGGAAACCTCGTCGAAGCACACGACATCGTATTGGCACACCAGCCCCCGCTGCCCGTTCGCCATGTTCACGAACATCCGGGCCACGGTCGCCTTGCCGCCGCTGACCAGGTGGGAATAAGGCGAAATCTGTTGGAACAGGTGGCTCTTGCCGGTGCCGCGCGGGCCAAGCTCGACCATGTTGTAATTGTTCTCCACGAACGGCACCATGCGCAGGATCAGAACGTCCATGTTCCGCTCGGTCATAGCGTCGGGTTCCAGGCCCACGCTGCGCAGCATGAACCGCTTCCAATCGGCCGTGTTGAAGCACTTTCGCCCGGCATAGAGCGAGTCCAGTACGTCCCGTTTGCTGAGTTGGATGGGCCGCAGGGCGGCCACGCCGAACGGCCTGCCGCTCTTCTCCTGGGCGACAACCGCGTCGTAGGTCAGGTCGATTTCCGCATAGAACCCGCCCGTCAGCATCCGTTCGTTGTCGCGGACCAGCTTGTCCGAGATGCTGACATCTTTCAGTTGCAGGCTGGGCAGGGTGGCGAGGTAGGAATCGGTCTTCGCGTCCAGGCGCGCGGAGATAATGTCGATGATCTTGACGGAGCCGGTTTCACGGGCACGCGCTTTGAACAGTTCCTCTTCACCGCTGCGCACGGCCCGGTCCCGAAGCTGCCGTTCGACAATGCTCAACCCTTCCTGGATTTCTTCCTCATCGACGCTCGCGCAGTACCGCCCCAGCAGGAACTCGCAGACATAGGTGGGCACCGGGTATTGCCGGGCGAACTTCCGCACGAGGTCTTTGCGGACGATGTAGCCCTCGAATGCTTCGGCAGCGATTCTGTCAAGATGATCCAATTCCATTATGGGCTAGCCTCCAACCACTACCAATGTCTTGTCGAGGACGCTTCCCGCGGCGTCTACGAGCACCAGCGTCGTCGCGCTGCCCTCGCGTTTGTCGTCTTCCACAACCAGGGCCACGCTGCCGTCCTTGCCCACGGCCCTCGCCGAGGCCAGCGATGTTGAAGGGTCGGCGGCCTTGTCCCGCAGGTCCACCTTGCAGCCCGCGAACTGCCCGGAAACCTTCACCCGGCACCGCAGGCCAGCCCACTTGACCTGCTCGATCTTTGCGGCGACGGCCGGCTCAGCGCCGCCCCGGATTGTCAACTGCGGCACGATGCACTCCTGCAAGCTCAACCCGCCGTGGTTGTAATCCTCGCCCGCCATGAAACAGTCGATTCCCGGCGGGCAGGCAATCCGCACATCATCCTCCCAGAACCAGGAAAAGCACGAAAGCTCCACGGTGGCCGATGGCTTGACGACGGCGCAACGCCTCCAGCGCGTGGCCGTCAGGTACTTGGGCAACTCGCATTTCGGCAACCCCTGCGGCAGCAGGAGCCAGCCGTGGTCGGTCACCACGCGCACCTCTTGCCACCCGGCAGCCAAGAGGGCGGCGATGCGCTGCACAAGGCCGGCGAGTATTTCGGGGATGCGGCGCGCCAGCCCAACGCCTTCCTCATGGCCGGTCTTGTCCAGGTTGCCGAACTCGGTCCATGCCCGGCCCGCCGGATCGCCGGTTTCGCCAAGCGAGAGCACTTGGAACCCTTCGTCTTCCAAGAGCCTCTTGAATCGCTCCGGCGTGAGGTCTTTTCCGTCCGCAGCCACCGAGGGGCGAAAATCTTCGCCGGCCGAGGCCCCGGCGATCTTGCCGGCCACCGGCGATACTGCCGGTTTCGCGGTCGGCGTGACGCTCGGCATCGCAGTCCACAGGTGCTTCACCTCCGCCGGCCCGACTCGGGATTCCAGCAGGGCACGAAGCTCTTGCCCAACGTCGTAGCGCAGCCCGTCCGCGAAGAGGACGCAAGTTCCCTTCGGCACTTCGGCCGATCTTGGCACGTCGCGCCCCGGCACGGGCTCTTTCTTCAGCCGTTCTTGGAACAACTCGGCCGCGTCCCGCAGCCAGGGGCCATACACGTGGGCCACGGCCTTTTCGACGGCCAAACGGTCTTCATGGGAACTCACGACCGCCAGGGCGTCCAGCACGGCGGCGTCGGCCTGCCAGCCGCCTTCCGTGTAGGCCCGGATCATGTCCGCAGCCGTGGCCCCGCCCAGCGGTGCCCGGACGATCTCGGCCAGTGCCGCCAGATGCTCGGTGGCCTGGGCCAACGCAGCCCGGTTCAACTTGGCCCATACCCACTGCCGACGCTCCGAGTGGCCCTTCTCCAGTTCCGCGATCCGCTCGCCGGCTTGCCTCGGCGGCAGCGAATCGAGTTCCATGAGGGCCTGCCGCACTTCAGCCTCTCGGGCCTCGTTGTCCTGGGGCCATGATTCGCAAAGAAAGGCGAACTCGCCCGACTTTGGTTTGGGCTTGGCCTTGCGCAATAGCTCGACCAGGCCAAGGTAGCGGGCCGGGGTGGCGGCGAACCGTTTCCAGGCGGTCTTCCATGCCGATTTCTCCTGGAGCCCGAGCCGCTCGGCCGCAACCAATTCGCCGTCTCTGGCCGGATCGAAGCCGTAGTCGGCAATGCACCGGCTGCACAGCGTATCCCAACGGTTCGGCTCCCAACGGTCGCGGGTGCCCTTGGGATCGGAGAGCCACGTCAGGAGGTCGTCAACCGGATCGTCGCTGATGAGCAAATCGAAGTAAGTGCTGTTGAGTTCTCCGCTGGCGGCTTTCGCGCGGAGTTCCTCAATGGGCGCATCGACCAGCCTCTCGACGGAGCGGCGAATCGAGGTCGCCGTGGCCGTGTCCTTGGCGATTCTCAGTTGCAGGCCGCCGTGGTTGCTTTGCAGGAATGCGGCAATTGTCCAGTCCTTGCCGTTGGTCTGCGACCAGAACACGCCGCGATATTGAAGCTCGGCAAGCGGCTTGAGTTCCTGGGGGCATTCCTCGGTCGCCCGAAGGGTTGCACGACTGACGCCGGGCAGGTAAATGATCGCAGCGCAGCCCGGCGGGATCGAGACTTCGGGAATCTTGCCCGCCAGCACGCACCGCAGCCAAATCGCGGGGCCGGTCCTGTTCGCCTTGTCGTAGGGGCCGAAGACCAGGAAGTGCGGCAGCGCCATCCGCAGCCGGGGGACCAGCCGCTCCCACTCCCGCTTCTCGTCGGTCCAGAGGATCGCGGCCGGCTGCACCACGTCGTCCTTGTGATAGACGGCGGCGGCCCGGAGCGAGGCCAGGATGGCATCGAAAACAGTGGCTTCAGGCGTCACGGCTGCTCTGGCCTCCCCTCGTAGCCGGTAATCAACGGCACAAGATGCCTCACGATCTCATCGAGGTAATCCTTCAGCCCGTTGCTTTGCCCTCTGGCTTTGAGCACAGACAAACACGTAGCCTGCCAGCACTCTTGCTGTCGCTCCCAGCTACCGTCTGTCAAGACACTCAACACGCGCTTCGGGCTTTTTTTCGCGTGGTCGTCTTTGCACGCCGTCAGTTCATGGGACCGACGGGCGGGATCAAACCCCAAATTCCGCGCCTCTGATGCAAGCTTCTCTCGTTCCTCGTCGTTCTCGGGATCGAATCCACTTATGACCCAACTCTCTCGCTCCGCCTCCGCGATTCCGATGATGATCCTGACCAGCCGCGAATAGACGCCTCGTGCCTGCTCCAGTCCCGCCCGCCGTTCCCTCTGGTCGTCCATATCCCGGATCAGGAGAATCGCGTCAACGGTATCGAGTTGGCAAAGCACGTAGGCAATCGCCCGCCGAGCAGCTTGAGCGTCTGGCAAAGCAGGTGCGCCGTCGAAGTGTCCATGAACTCGGATTCCGAGTTCGCGCGCTCGGCTGGGGATTGACTTCCACGCCAGTGGTGTTCCCGGCGGTGCTTCGCCTATCCACCCCCGTTGCGAATCCAGCAGCGTCTCATCGAGCCAATCAACCTCCGCGACCATCACGCGGTCGGCAAGATCGGTCGCCGTGGCGAAGTCCGCCTGGGCTTCGTAAACGACAGCGAAGCGTCTGCTCATTTCGCTGCCCCCTCGGCAATCCACTTCTCACCGAATAGGCTCCACAACTCGCCGGGAGCCATCTCGCCTTTCCACTTTTCAAACTGCGGATGACATTCGAGCCTGCCGCACACGGCATAGCCCTCGTCTCCAGTCGTCATCAGCCGAATCTGCTCCGGGCGCAACTGATCCAGCAGGTACGGGGAATGAGCGCTGGCGACGATTTGCAGGTCAGGGAAGTCCTGCATCACTTGTGCCAGCACGCCGACCAGCGACTTCTGCGCGAGCGGGTGCAATCCATGCTCAATATCGTCCATGAGCAGGATTCTGGGGTGGCTCGGGCCGAGCAAGACCGTCAACAGCCCAAGCAGCATCAAGGTGCCTTCGCTGACCGTGTGAGCCAAGACGTTATTGGCGTTGTGAAAATCGAAGAGGATGGAATCGCCCTGGTAGCCCCGCTTGGACCGTCGCTCGACGGTTTCATCACCGAACTTTACGTACTCCTTCTCGATCCGGCGAACCAGAGCCTTGCTGAATCGAATGCGCCTCAAATGGGGAATCAGATTGCGCATTACCGCAACAAGCCTGTCGAAGCCATCGGGATCATTCAGAGCCATATAGGCAAGGACGGACGCAAGACCTCCACCATCATATTCCACATGCGGCGGAGTACGCTCCGAATACGATGGCTTGGCAAGCTGCCGGGCGTTCATGTGCAGGAATACCATCGACCGGGCCGGCCGTAGCGCGTCCTCCAAAACGGTTCCATCCGGCGAGGACACGCTGAACCCCCATCTTCCCTTTCCGAGAAGATCGGTTTGTTGCGGTGGGTAGCCGGCAGGCGGCGCGGCGGCGAAGGTAAACGTGCCGCCCGATGTCGTACATGCGACCGAAAGGTCCCCTGAGCCGCCGCGTGTATAAAGCCAGTCGCAGTGCCGCTCATAGCCGAAGACCCTCTCCGGTGTGCCCGTCGCAGCACGCACGGCGAGATGGATGGCCTCCAGCACGCTCGTCTTGCCGCTAGCATTCGCTCCTACGAAAACGGTCAATGGCTCAAGGGCGATCTCTTGATCGCGCAGGTTCTTGAAGTTTCGTATTGTGACGGAAGTAATCATCGCCCATCCTTTCTGTCGGCAGTCGTCGGGGCTCAATCTCCGGCGAACGTTGGGCACCGCCAACTGGGAACTACTGCTTTCTTGCCGCCTGCTTCTCCGCAATGGTGAGGTGAACGTCGTTGACGCGCTCGCCGGTGAACTGATTGCCTTTCCAGAACCAGGGGTACTGGCCTCGGTCGCGCTCGGGTTCCTTGCCGCGATCCTTGGTCCACTTGATGTTCGGGTTCTTGCGCAAGACCCCGGCGGTCACGAAGGGGCGGATGTTCATCCGCACACCGTCGTTCAGGTCGGGGTTCCAGCCGATGGGCTGCTCGTGAAGCGGCTTCCAGCGGACGAAGATGTCGTAGGGTTCCTCGCCCTGGAGGATCAATTCGAGCTTCTTCTGGAGTCCTTGGGCGGCAGCCAGCCGCAAGTCCGCTCCCGTCTTGCCTTCCTTTGCGGCAGCCGCCTGGACGGCGATCCAGTCCCGCAAGTAGGAGTGGGTCAGGTTCTCCAGCGTCTTGTAGTCAAGCTTGTGGTAGTTGACCAGGCAGGAAAACCCGTCCTTGTGGCCGTCCCAGATGTGCCAGACGAACGGACGGTTGTGGAAGAGCTTGCAGTGCTGCTCGAAGAAGGCGCTGCGAAGCCAATCGTCGAGCGTTGCGCCCGGCTTGCACCCGGCGTCGGTCAGCAGGTCGTGAAGCACCGCACTTGACCATCGCGGGCCGTAGGCCGCGTGCAGCAATTCCAGAACGCGCTCAGCCGCCGGAGGTTCGCCTCGCACCGAAGGGATGGAGACAATGCCGTCGTTGTCGGCGAACCTGGCCAGTTCTCCACACTTGGCGACCAGCGCCCGCGCCCGCTTGCTGAGGCGCATCGTGTCGTCAAGTTCCGCCGGCCACCGGTAGCCCAGCAGCCGTGCCACGGCGACCTGTAAAGTAGACGCGGCATCTTGCCGCGTGCCTTCCAAGCGGCGGGACGCCGCTTCTACTCTACCCTTCGGGTTGTCCCGAATGTACTGCCGCACCTTCTCCAATTGCTCCGGGCTGCGCAAAATGTGATCGAAGCTCTCCTTCTGCCAAAACGTACCCGATTGCCCAAGCACCTTGTTGATCTCCTTGGACGTGTACGACTTCCACGAATGCAGAATGCCCGACAGCGAATGCCCAGCCAGCGGTGTGGTCAGCACATGAACGTGGTTTGGCATCACCACGAACTCGTCCAATACATACCTCTGGCCGGCGAAATGCCGCAACGCCTCCTCGACGATCGCGCGACAATCCGGCCGCGCCAGCACGCACGCCCCATACCCGGCGTCAAGCCATTCGTGGAACCGACCGAGGAAACGCTCGCCGTATTCCCGCCGCGTTGCCGCGTCGTGGGGCTGTGGGTGGGCCTTCAGCCAGGCCTCCCGCTCGGCCAGCCACTGTTGCAGCTTGGCTTGCGGGATCGAATCAGCCGTGCGGAACGTGACGAAATACGTCACCCCCTCCTGCCGCCAGTGCGGGAGATTGCCCGACAGATTCTCGATCTCCGCCTCGCGGTCGAGGAATCCGAAAGTAGACGCGGCATCCTGCCGCGCCTCTGACGCAGCCAAGCGGCGAGACGCCGCTTCTACTTTGCCCCCTGGATAACCATGGAAAAGCCACTGCGTCGGATCATCGCTCTCCGGCTCCGGCAAACCGTTCGGGTACTTCTCCGCCGCCGCCCGCTGCCAATGGGCCTGGTCGAAGGGGACCTTGCCGAACGTCGCGTTGGTCACGTTCAGCTTCCGGTCAATGGCCCGGACGCTTTCATACCAGACATCTGAAGAGCAAAACGCCCAAATCGCAGGAAGATGCTCACTGCGCTTCGGGACTATCGCCGCAACATTGGAATCATACTTGTTGCCGAAGTACCGTGAAGCCGGAAGAGATGACATCTGGCTGATCGCCACTCCCGAACGACCCCACACGGAATTCCCACGTTCATCGGCATTGTGAAGTTTGACCCGCCGGATGGAAGCATCCTCTCGGAGATGCCCGTTGGCCTCGTCAAAAAAAATCATGCTTTCCAGACCGCCAATCTCCGTTCCCTTCGATACAGTCGATTGCAGGAAAGCCCACAGTTCGTTCTTCTCTGGTAATTCCCAGAAGTTGCGAATGAACTTCGGCGAATCACCATTCATTATCCCTGCCAGGCAGTCGGCAAATTCAGACAGACAAGGAAGTTCCGTCGAAGTGCCAAACGAGATACGATGGTCTGGGTTCGCAAACTGTCTCTTCTGGGATGTTCGGCTTACTGCGCCGTTCTTCAAACACTCTGCCTTCTCGGTCGCGTTTCTGCAATTCCCTGCATCCAGGAGGGATATTTCTGACCCCATTGGATCGGACAGCCTAGTCGCCACGGTCAAAGTGACGTTCACCTTCGCGCCAGAGATTGTTTCAAAAGCGCCCGTGCCAAGATGAGCGATCGTGCCGACCCCGAAACAAGTGAGGAGATGTCTCCGCATCCCCGTATATGAACGCAGAGACAGCCAGTGTTGGAGCGTCACAAGGGCGATTGTGTGGCCCTCCGAAACAAATGAATGAAAACGTCGCCACAGGCAGTATCCAACGTCGCCCTTTTCCTCGGGAAACAGGGTCGTGACATGTTTCAGCAGTAGACCATCCATGTCTCGATACCCTAGATACGGCACGTTGGTAGCGACCAGGGTGTATTCTCCGGCTAGCAGTTCGGCGGCCTTGACCATGCCGGCAGCGGCGACCGCCCGTTCATGCGCGTCGTCGTCGATGTGTTCGGCCGTCAGTGCGGCGGCCAGATAGGGCTGCAACGTCTCGTAATCGGCGGTAATCAGGTCCGCCGACAATTGGTTCGGATCAATCAGCGACCCGAGCGTCGGGGCGTTGGAGAACAGCGCGTACAGATTCCGTAGTCCGTTGAGGATCGGCTCGCGCGACAGCGCCGACATGGGCTTGCCGGATTGTTCGGCCAGTTTCAGCCATTCGGCCTCGCTCGCCTGGGGGCCGATGCCCGTGCAGGCAATGTTGAGCGGCGGCAACTCCCGGAAGCCGAGTGGCTCGCACTCACCCCCGGCCCCCTCACCCCCGGCCCCTCTCCCGCAAGCGGGAGAGGGGAGGTTGGGGAACTTCCATGCCGCCACAGCCAGGGCAAAGGCGGCGATCTGCGTACAACGGGGATCGAGTTCCAGGCCAAACAGGTTCTCGCGCAGCACCGCATCGCAGGCTTCCCGGGCGGTGAGTCCCTCGTCGTGCATCCGTAGCGGGACGAGGAGATTGAAGGCTGCAACGAGGAAATGCCCGCTCCCGCAGCAAGGGTCCAGCATCTTGAACTCTTTGAGCGACTTCGGCCAGCCGTCGAAGGTGCCAGCCGCCGGGGTTCCGTCGTCGCGCCAGCGAAGGTACTCCATCTCCACGGGCGATTGGCCTGCGGGCACACCCGCTCCGCCAGGCGGCCCCTTGATCCCGTGCCTGGCGCACCACCAGGCCCCGATCGTGTTGTGCAGCAAGAACTGCACCATGTAGTGCTCGGTGAAAAGCTGCGTGACGGCGGGGAGCGTGCGCCCGTCGATTTTCTCGCCGCTGTCGTTGACCTCCTTCTTCCGCTTGGTCTGCCAGAACTGGTAGACCCAGCCCAGGCTGTCGTCGGCCGTGAAGACCTCGCAGGGCAGGCCGTTGAGGAGCTTCTCCAGCGGCAGCCGGTCATTGACCGGAAAGTCGATCTCCAGCAGCACGTCGTCGGTGCGGAAGATTTGCGGAAGCATCTTGCTGGCGTAGCGGGCGGCCAGGACAAAGCCGTTCGCCGCCCCCTCCGAGGCGGCCAATTCGTCGCACTCGGCAAGGCTCACCGCCACTCCATCGGGGTGCATCAGCAGATGGTTCTCGGCCAGGAACCGGGCGAAGAGCATCCGGTGCCAGTATTCGTAGGCGAGTTCGTGGGTGAGTTGGTCGATGCCCTGCGTCTTGTTCGCACGGCGCACATCGCCAAGCTGCCGGCCCCGCGCCCGAAGCCGGTTTCGCAGACTGCGATCCTCGGCCGTGAAGTGCGGGAACGGCTCGGCCGCATCCACCGCCCGCTTCTGCAACGCGGAGCGCGCGACGGCCTCCGCCAGATCGCGGGCCTTCTGGCAAACGCCATCGAGTTGGGATCGCAATGTGGAGTCAAGTGCGGACATGAAACGTCAATCCTGGGAAAAGCCAATGCGCCTTTTTGCTGGAGTCGGCGGAGGAGCCATAAGCTGCCGGATCGCCTCGAAGACAACCGCGAACTTGTCGTCGTGCTCGGCGAGCTTGCGTTCGAGATCGGCGAGCTTGCGAGCCAGGTCCTTGTGAGTGGACATGATCTCGCGCAGCCGGACGAAGGCGCGCATGATAGCGATGTTGACTTCGATGGCGCGGTCGCTGTTCAGCACGCTGGAGAGCATGGCCACACCCTGCTCGGTGAAGGCGTAAGGCCGGCGGCGGACCCCCATCTTGATGGACGAATTGGAGGTCACAAATTGTGACCTCCAATTGGCGAACTCCTCATTGGACAACTGGAACATGAAGTCCGCCGGAAATCGCTTCTGCTTACGCCTCACCGCCTGGTTGAGCACCTTCGTAGCGACACCGTAGAGGTCAGCTAAGTCCCTGTCCAGCATGACCTTCTGGCCACGGATCAAGAGAATGGCCTTCTCAATCCGCTCGACCGGAACCAAATCCGCCTTTGCCATAGTGCGGGCCTTCTTTGGTTTCGTGTGGAAGTGCGCCTATCGGAGGTCGCAATTTGTGACCTCCAACTTCCCGTCTACCCCTTTCTTGTTCACTGTTCACCCTATTTGATCCCTGTTTCACCCGTGGCTACACAATGACCGGGCCATCCTTCAACTTCTCGCGGATGCACTGTTCGGCAGTTCCTAGCCACGCCTTTAGTTCGCCCTCGTCCTTGATCGTCCCGCCCGGCAGCTTGACAGGTTGGGCCTTGGGCTCCAGGAGCCTGGCGGCAGCGGCCAGGGCGTTGGCGAACCGAGTCGGCAGGGCGTCGCAGAGATTCGACCACTCCCTGAGCCTCGTCGCGCCAAGCGTGCGAAGGACTTCTTCGGTGCTGCCGACAGCAATCGCAGGAACGTCGTCAAGCTGGAACTGCGCGACAATCTTCTCCCGCTGGTCCGCGGCGAGCCTCTGCCATGTCGGGGAGGCAGCAAGCCCGGCCATTCCGTCCCGGTGTGCCTGTTTGCACTGACAGTGGACCTGGTTCAGCGAATCTCGCAACGCCTGGGTGAGCCTGTCCACGAGTCCCGGCACCGGGTCGGGGTCGGCAAGCAGGCAGCGATTCTGCTCGATGGCCTCAATCTCGGGCCTGACGATCGCCGCCATCGGCAGCTCAGCCCCGTGGTCCAAAAGCTTCTTGAGGTCGCGCCATCGAGGTTCGCGCTTGGCGATCGACTCCTTCTTACTCCGCCAATCGGCAATCTCCGTGGTCAGCCGGTCCTTTGCGTCAAAGATCGTCTTGAGTTGGTCGTTGCCCACGCGGTTGGCGATGTCGTCCAGGTGTGTCGTGTCAGGGTGCTTCGGCAGCGGTGATTCACCGCCAGCGTCCGTGGCCAACGCCCTCATCCGGGTCAGGAACTCAGGGGCATGGGCCGATTCCTGCCCCGGCTGAGTCGTCAAGCCGACGTTCTTGAAGACCCCGCGAATCCCGATCAACTGAACCTTGGAGAGCGTGATGCTCTCCTGGCGGAATTCGACGGCCGTGATGTTCTTGCGATCCAGCTTCTTCGCCGTCAGGGATTCCGATCCACTGCGGGCTTGGATCGCCCCGGCATTCACCAGGACCATCAGCCCTGCGTCAATCGCATCAATGGGCCACCCGTAATTGGCCCCCTGGAACTGCTTGCGGACATCGCTGCCCTTCTTGCCGCTTCCCACGAAACCCAGAACTGCTGAGCAGACTGGATGAGCATCGGGGTCGCCTTTGTGGCCGACCGCAGACAGCGCATCGCCGTCGCCCTTCTTCGCCCTGTCGATGACCTTCTGCCACTCGGGAGAATCAGCCAGGTGGAACTGTGGAAACAGGCGGTCGAGGCAGGCTTGCGCGGCGTCATGGACCTTGGTTTCCAGGAGCATCCCTTGCACGGTATCGCCGCCCGCGATGTAGATTGCCGTGTCATTGAGGATGTCGTTGATGAGGTCATCGCGGGTCCGCTTGGCCTGCTCCTGGCGGGTCTCCATCGCCTTGCGGGCCTCGATGCCTTCGTTTGTGCCGGGGTTTCCTTTCAGTTGGAGCGTGGTGGTCGCGGCGTAGTAGCTGGCAATCGCCCGTTTGAGTTCTTCTGCTTTGCTCTTCGGGATGAACCCGTAGACGACCGCCGCCGAGTCGCCGGCCGCTCGGGCATCGCCAAGCACGGTCTTCTCCTCGACCTCCCAACCATCCCGAATCCAGACGGGCACGGCGGTCCCCTCTGTGGCCGGCGCTTCGGCACCGAAATGAAGTTCGATCTTGCGGGCCTCCTTGCAGGCACCGTGAGTCAGCTTTTGTTTGGCGAGCATCTCGCTGCACGCGGTCTTGAGCAACTGGGAGCGTTCGCTGGCGAGCTTGCCCGCGTCGTCCGACAGCTTGGTCATACACCCCAAGTACGCCTGATTCCATTCGCTCCCCTCGCGGGTCTGCATCCGGTATTCGTCTTCGACCTGCATCACGGCACCCGAGGCAACGAGCCTCTCCAAGAGTTCGGGCACCTTCTTGCGAAGCTCGGCACTGCTGGTCGTGAGGTCGGTGACGAGCAGATCGGCCAGAGTTTCGGCGTTGGCCCGAATCCCGGCGTCGGCTGGGCCTTGGTGCGGCAACTGCCCGATCAGGAAGATCAGGGCACAGAGTTGATAGCGAAGCTCGCCGTCGTCCTCGTTTTTCTGCCGGGCGATGGTCTCGGAGATTTCCTGGAGCAGAACGCCGGATTGCAGCACCTTGGTCTTGATATGCTCGAAGAGGAATGCCGCACCGACGACATTGCCGAGTGGGAGGTCGGCCGTCTTTTCGACCGCATCGTAGACGATCCAGAGTTGGGTGCGAAGCTGGGCACCCGTGCCCGCCTTGTCCACGGCCCGAAGCACCCGTTCCCAGAAACGACGCCTGGCGGGGAGCAGCGGGTAGTCCTGGACGAGCAAATGGCGGTCGCGGGTGGTGAAGGCGATCTTGGTCGAGGACAGGTGCCGCTCGATCTCGCCGCTGTGTGTTTCGAGCAAGTCCTTGAGGGTCTTCTCGGCCGACGGCTTTTTCTTGAGGACCACTTCACGGGTAACTTGCTCCACGTCGGTATCCTGCAATTCGACGGGGATCGGGAAGCGACCCTGGAGCCGCTGTAGGAGGGCCGTGCCGGAAAGGGCATTCTGGCCCGTGGCGACGAAGATAATATGGGCTCCCAGCCGAGAACACACTTGCTCCTGCACGTCCTGAACCGCCTTGGAACGCTGCACGTCTTCGCCAATGTATTGCTGCACTTCGTCCAGCACGATCAGCGTACAGGGCAGCTTTCCCTTGCGGACGAGGGCCTGCTTGACTTTGGCAATCATTTCCTCGATTGAAATATCGGCCTTCTCGGGGAACTGGGTTCCAACGAGCAGCAGGGCATCGGCAGGGGTATGGGCAAAGCCGGGACGGGCCGACAGGACGGCCTGGGCCATCGCCTCGGAAACGTAGAGGTTCTCCAACTCGAAGTCGAAATCCCTGCCCGCGTCGGCCAGATGCTTCCGCACCGCGTCCTCGATCCCCTCCTGCCGCATCCACATTACGAAACAAGCGCGGGCATAATCCTCGGGCAGGTTCACCGACTTGAAGATGACGCCGAGCAACTCCAGCCGAACGCTTTCCCCGGCACCCGCCCCCATCGTTCCGGCCGCTGCGTGCAGACCCCCGGCACGTTTGGCCGCGTTGGAAAGCTCAACGAGTAGCTCCTTGATCTCAGCGGGCAGCTTGGCAAGGCCGCGCGCCTTGGCACCATCCGGGAAGACGAAATCAATCCAGAGGTGTTGAAGCATCTTCACCAAGTGGCTCTTTCCGCTGCCGTAGAAGCCGCTGACCCAGACGCCGGGCTGCTCCGACTTGCCAAGGTTCGACAGGTAGGTGGAAAGTACCCGCCTCAACCCATCGGCATACAGGCCGTCGCAGACGAAGTTCTCGACTTCGTACCGCAGAGTCGCCAGTTCGGGATCGGACTGCCCCCGCGTGACCTTTGCCGTGCCTTGGTTCAGCAGGCGATTGACGGCAGGGTCTTTCTCGTACACCGATCTGTTCATCATGGACGAATCTCCCCTTCTGCTGCGGTAATCGGGACGGCGTGATAATTCCAACCATCACGGGCGTCCAGAAGCCGGTAGTTGTCTTGTTCGTAAACGCCGGGAAAGAAGACCAAGAGCCGGCCGCGGATGTGCGGCTCGACCATCGGCAGGATTTCGGAGATGCGAAGGAAGCCGAAAAGGGAAGCTACCCCAGACACGGCGACAACCGTTTCTTCGCCCGGATCGGCGGACTTGAGCACGCCGATCAACTGATCGGAGACGTATTTCTTGAAAGCGTTCAGCGGAGCAGCCCCAAGTCGTGAGGGCAAGGCGAAGTAGCTTTCGGCATAATTGGAGTACGGTGGGCTGCACAGCCAGTCGGCAAAGGCGTTCGTCACGTCGCAATGCCGCCAGTGGTGACCGGTATGTTGCGTGGCTTCCTCGAACAGCCCAATCCGCAGCCGCAGCTTTCGTTCGTCCTCTTTGTCGTAGACGGCAAACCAGACCCGTTGCGAGCCGGCGACATTGCGGTCCCACGGCAAGCCGCAGATGCGTTGGTAGTTCTTGCGAAGTTGGTCAATCCTGCTCATAGGCGGCCTGTTCCTCGTTCGGCCTCAGCAGTCCCGGAAACGTGATTTCGACCACTCCACCGACGCCCTTGTACCGGAGCCAACCCTGCTTGGACGCCTCCTGGAGGCGTTCGGTCAGATCGGCTGGCGGGCAGTCTAGGAGGCGAGTCCATTGGCAGTCTAACAGCAGCTTGCCCCGCAAACCGCAGAGATGTCCCAACAGCAGGGCGTAGCTGGCGACAACGGGCGTGACGGTTGGCTTGGCCCGACGCTTCCTCACCTTGCCTCGAAGATAGCCGGCCTGCGTCCAAGACGAAGCAAGATTCTGCGCGGTCGAGTGGAGCGTCGTCGGGCGGAACCGACTGGGGTACTCGTGGTTTAGGTGCTCGCCAATGGCCTCGGGCGTCACGATCTCGTCGGGCCTGGCCGCCAGCACAAAGGGCGTGGCCTCGCGGAGAAGCGGATCGCGGGCGGCGGCCAGTAGGAAGGCCAGCATCGGCTGCCCGGCGGCGTCGGCCGGCCAGAAGTGGCGCAGCAGCCGGAATAGGGTGCAAGCAAAATCGAGGGCGTAGAGTTCGGCAAGCCGCTTCGCCGAGCGCTGGCGAGTCGTCTGCGTGGGCTTGCCCAGTACGTTGTCTTCGATGATCGCCTGGAAGTACGCTGCCTGGCCTGCCTGGGCTGGGACTTGGTTCAGCGCCAGGGTGAGTTCCTGGAGCATCATCGTCCGGCTGGTGTGGGCACTGGCCGCACCAGACCGGAAGCCGAGAGACTCAGGAAACGCCGCTACTGTTTTCATCTGCATCCTTGTTTGTCACGCACGCCCCTTTTCTGGGCCTGCCACTACTCCGCGGCTCCTACGGAAGCGGCTCTCGCCTACATGCCAGCGGTTCGTCGCCCAGCCGGCTCCCGACATGCAGCCGAGTAAGACCGGCAACCTTCCGTTCTTTCCCACCGGACCCCGCCTTTTCGCACATTCCCTGCAAGTTTGATCGTGGCACGGACGGCAGAACCCCGATTTTACCTCCCGCGGGTTGTGGGAGCAAGGAAGGCAACATCAATAAGTCCTTCTCTGCCAACGGATTAGTTGCAGTCAGGTAATCTTGGCAAAGGTTGCGGGCATGATGCCTGCATCTTCCTCAGTCGTGCCATTCTACCAGAGACCAGAGACAAACGTCGTCCAACCCCGAGGCGGTTTCTTTACGCAGAGAGAAGTATCGCAGGCTGCACGGCGCGATCGGATCGCGCGGCACCAGCGACGAGCACCGTTGAACCCGGCAGGGCACCGTTGAACCCGGCAGGGCACCGTGGCTGGACCAGCGGCGAATAGCTTGCCGGTAACTGCCGACCTTACGAAAATGAACCTCTCCTGACGTGGACTTGTCCTCTACCGCAGAGGGATACGAACGTCCGACGCGAAGACTGGGTGTTTCGACAGGAAAGGCCGCCTGGATGGACGACAAGGAATTGATCGTGGCCATTCACGGGGGAAGCGGTAGGAGGGAGGGAAAACGGTGCTTCTTGAAGTAGGCCAGCAGCGATTGGTGGAGGAAGGCGAACGCGGAACGGCCTTGTTGCACGCAGGTGGCCAGCAGGGTCCA
>Ga0067045_1030065_pt1 | contig 16883 bp, 12 predicted proteins | sample TerdegcTABiofilm_FD_59184 | JGI IMG/M metagenome (GOLD analysis project Ga0067045, IMG submission 59184) | Combined Assembly of (Gp0054472, Gp0054536) Wastewater bioreactor microbial communities from Singapore -Terephthalate degrading...
GGGGCTGCGTGGCGGTATCCAACCGGCTGGTGTAGGCATCGGGGGAAATGTCGGCTGGGGTTCGGCAGATGGCGTCTCCAGCATGGCTTCAGAGAGTGACATACAGGGCCATTCCGAGACAGCTAGCCATGCGGAGACAAATAGCCAGGCGGATACTATCAGCCAGGGTACCGTGGTCAGCGAAGTGCTGACCACTACCCAAGGTGAATCATGGGGGACATTTGGCAGCCAAACCCATTCACAATCGGATACCGTCAGCCAGGCAGACACAGCCGGGCAAGCGGATACCAAGAGCTCCGCTGACAGCCAGATGCAGTCTCAATCTGCCGGGCAGGCAATTGGCCGGGCAGCTTCGGCAGGGTTAGCGGTTGGCATTGCGCCATCCATATCGGCGTCTAACAGCTACCAGTGGCAGTTTGATCCGGCAATCCTGGTTACTCAAATCCTGCGCCAGCAGCAAAATCTGCTTAACCTGGCCAGTAAAGAAGGCGCGTATTATACCGACGTCTATGCCATGGCGCGCACTGAGCAAGGCAAGCAGGCGCTTTTAGGGCTGATCCCCGAAGCGTTCCATGGCAAGGAAACGTTGGTCAAGGTTCCGCTGATGCCTCTGGAGGCGGTGGTGGATCGCTTCGGCTTGCTGCCTAAAGAAAGCTGGCTGTCCAGCTTCTGCAAAGCAGAAAAAGCCCGCGGCCGGCGGACGCTAGTGTACGTACGCCAGACCGGGACGCGGGATATCCAGGATCGCCTGGAAAGTGTGCTCAAACAGTCCGGTGTTCAGGCGATCACTCTGTACGGCTCGGTGGACCCGCGCCGGCGTGAGCGCTGGATTGAAGATCACGGCTATGCGGATACACTGATCACCAATCCTCGCCTGGTGCAAACCGGGCTGGATCTGGTTAGCTTTCAGACGGTCGTGTTCTACGAGCCAGAATATAGCCTGTATACCCTTTGGCAAGCTCTTCGGAGGGTGTGGCGATTGGGGCAGACTCAACCGGTCAAGGCCGTGTTTGCCGTTTACAAAGACGCCATGGAAGCCCAGGCGCTGGCCCTGATGGGACGCAAGATGCGCGCTGCTCAGACCCTGTACGGAGATGAGGTCGGCGGCGCGATCGTGCCCGTGGAAGAAGGAGACTTTATCACCGAGCTGGCGCGTGAAGTGCTGCGCGGCGCGGAGCTGGACGACCTGCAGTCACTCTTTGCCGATGCAATGCGAGTAACAAATTCGCCCATGGGTTGCCCAACTGAGAGCAGCCCGGTGCTGATCCCCGTAAAAACCTGGCTGGACTGGGCTCTGGAACATCAGGCGGCTAAAGCGGCTGCTGGTAGAAGGTCAGTTGGTAAACGAAGCAATATCGTCCAACCAGGCCAGTTATCGATTTGGAGTAATCTGAAGGAGGAATAACTTATACAGTACTGATATCCCACAATCAACGCTCCGGTTCTGACATCACGAATGTCGGGACCGGAGTTTTCTTTTACCTCCTAAAACGCATAAGAGACATTCAAAACAATTTACCGTATGAGGTGCAACTATGGCAGATGAGCATGTAAGTCAAAACCTCCCTGAAAACCCTGACCCACAAGAAAAACCAGTTTCTGGAGATGATATAACCCCTTCACAGGAGCAGCCGCTCCTTCCAGACAGGCTTCCACAGAGCCTGATCGAATGGCTGGCGCGCATCAACCGCCGTTACCTGGCGCTGAACCAGGAAAAGGCGAACGACACCAGCTAAATATTACTCTGGCTGCTCCTGGAATGGAGGTGTGTTGTGAAGCGATCCGGATAGTTTTCTCACTCAATGCCCTAACCAATTACAACTTCGAACGAAAGGATTGAACAAGATGAACCGATACAAGCAAAGAGAAGACTCTTCCCCTCTCCCTGGAGCAGCGTACATTCGTTTTTCATCTGAGATGCAAAGCGATTCGTTCAGCCTGGATGCCCAACTGCGCCAGATCAAGGAGCAGGCTGAGCGCGATGGGGTCGAGATTGTCAAGGTGTTCGCCGATCCAGCTCAATCGGCTTACCGCAAGAAATACCGTCCAGGGATCAATGCCATGCGCGAAGCTGCCCGGCGTGGTGAGTTCAAGGTGTTGTACGTTCACAAGGTGGATCGCCTGGCGCGCCGCCTGGAATGGTCGCTGGAGATCGTTCACGAGCTGCAGGAGCTGGATATCATCTTCAAAGCTGTCCAGCAGCCCTTCGATCTGGGGACTCCGGAAGGCAAGCTCCTGTTTCACCTGGTTAGCTCGCTGGGCGAATTCTATAGCGACAACTTATCCAAAGAAACCAACAAGGGCAAGCTGGAGCGTTCGCTGCAAGGTTATCACAATGGCGCGGTCCCTTGGGGTTACATCAGTGTGTTGCAGGGTAACCGCAAAGTAGGTGTTCCTGACCCGGAGAAAGCACCGATGGTCGTGGCAATGTTCGAGCGTTACGCTACCGGGCAGTATTCGGACATGCAGATCGCTGCCTGGTTGAACGAACAAGGGTATCTCACTGAAAAGAATCGTATGTTCAACAAGGACTCAGTGCGGGATATGCTCTGCAATCCCTACTATGTAGGCAAGATCCGTTACCGTGGGATGACTGTACGTCCTAAAGGAGTCAGCTATCGCTCCACGCCGCCCAAGGTCTCTGATGGCCAGCACGAACCAATCATCACCCAGGAATTGTGGGATCGCTGCCAGGCGCTGCGTGCCAGCCGGCGTGTTGTTCCCAAACCCGGGCAGAAGGCTGCCAGGGTTCACCTGCTGCAAAGCCTGGCGGTCTGTGCGCACTGTGGTCGACGACTTCGTGTCCAGACACCGAAGAATTACCCTACCTACTACCGGGAGGATTCGCACCTGCGTGGTTACTACGACTGCCCGTACTCAGGTCAAAGCATTCACGCTGACAGGCTAGATGAACAGGTGGCGGCTCTGATACAGTCACTCAAACTGACTGCTACCTGGGAGGAGGATGTGCGTAAACTCCTACATGATGGACAGGATAGACCCGACCCGGAGACTGAGCGCAAGGAGATCCGCAGTATGTTGCGCCTGATGCGCGATAACTATGAGCGCGGCCTGTACGAAGGCGAAGAATACCAGTACTGGCAGAAAGTCAACGGCTTGAAGGAAAAACTCGAGCTGCTCACCCGCATCCCGGAGTCGGCGATTGAACGGGCTGCACTTACCCTGCTGAATCTGCATGACAGCTGGGAATGGGCTACCCGCGAAGAGCGCAAGCTACTGGTGCGAACGATGATCCAGGAAGCTGGGTGCGATGTGGGAACGAAGCGCATCGTGTGGGTGAAAGTCAATCCTGACTATGAGATTCTCTTTAGGTTGATGGATAGACTACGCCCCGACGCCGGGCGACGCTACTGGATCCGAGAACAAGGTGCAGAAGGGAATATTGTTGACATAGGGGAAGACATGAGACAAACGGTAACGGAAGTCAAAATCGCCTTCCCGGTGTCCCACAATACCTTGACAAGTGTCGAGGAGTACGTACAATGAAGGAGTATCGCTTAAAAGTTGAGATCGCCCAGCGGACACTGAGCGATCTCGGGCGTGAAGATCACGCCAAAGCGTAAAATCCCGTACATTCACATCCGTTTTTCAACAGATCGAGAGCCGGTAGGCTCACAAGACTTTACGCTCAGCGGAGAGGGTGGGATTCGAACCCACGGTGACCACGAGGGCCACAACGGTTTTCGAGACCGCCCCGATCGTCCACTCCGGCACCTCTCCTGAGCAAGGCCAATTATAGCAGAGAGTAAGCGAGAATCAAAGCTCCACCCGGTCGAACATCTCCGGGTATGCCACCGGGGTATTCTGTACCTCGACCAGCTTTTGTTTAAAGGCCATGGCGGCGTCAGGCTCGCCGTGCACCAACCAGATCTGCCGCAAGTGTCCGCTGGCTGCCAGCGCGTATTGCAACAAAAAATCCTGCCCGGCGTGCGCCGAAAGACCGCCGATTGTTGCCACCTCAGCTCGCAGTTCATATAATTCGCCAAAAATGCGTACCAGTTTTTCACCATCAGCCAGCCGCCGGCCTAGGGTATGCGGCGCCTGCCACGAGACAATGCACACCGTGTTGCGCGGATTCTCGATATTATTCCGTAAATGGTGCAGGATTCGTCCGGTTTCCGCCATCCCCGAAGCCGAGATGATCACCATTGGTTCCTGCCGATCATTGAGCTTTTTCGATTCTTCGACGGACTGTATGTAATGCAATTGGTCAAACTGTAAGGCAGGGTGTCTCTCTTCCCGAATGAAGCGATTGGTCTCTTCATCAAAGTAGTCCGGGAACTCGTGGAATATTCGCGAAGCGGCCACAGCCAAGGGGCTATCTACATAGACCGGTGCACGGGGCACGTCCCCGTTGCTCATCATGCGGTTTAAATCGAACACCAGTTCCTGCGTCCGCCCCACCGCAAAAGCAGGGATGATCACCTTTCCGCCCCTTTTCAAGGTCTTCCGGACCACATCGCGGAACTCTAAAAAGGCCTCTTCGGGGTCGCGATGCGGCTTGTCGCCGTAAGTACATTCCATCATCATGTAATCCACATCTTCCGGCAGGACCGGGTCACGCACCAGCGGAAGCTTCAACCGACCGATATCGCCTGAAAACCATAAGCGGAGCTTGCGGCCTTTTTCTTCAATATCCAATTCAACCCCGGCCGCGCCCAGGATATGACCTGCATCGCGCAACCGGACTTTCACGCCCGGAACAGGTTCAAATTCCTCATCGTAATGATAAGCCCGCATCAGATCATTGACGCGCTCAGCGTCTTGGGCGGTGTAAAGCGGTTCCATCGGGGGCTCTCCCCTGCGCAACCGTCGCTTGTTGACGAACTCGATATCCTTTTCCTGGATATGCGCCGAGTCGCGCAACATGATATCTACCAGCTTCGCCGTGGCTGTGGTTGCGTATATCGGGCCGCTGTAGCCGTTCTTTACCAGGTTCGGCAAGTTGCCGCTATGGTCAATATGCGCGTGCGAGAGGATGACGGCATCGATCTTTGCCGGGTTGAAGCTGAAGTGCAAATTTTTTTCGTAAGTTTCCTGCCGTCTGCCCTGGAACAGGCCGCACTCCAAGAGCAGGCGATAACCGTTGATTTCCAGCAGGTGTTGAGAGCCCGTAACCGTACGGGCTGCGCCGTTGAAGTGGATACGCATGATTGCTCCTATCTCTTTATGACAGATAAGATTGCGCTGCCAAAATGTTCCATGCGCCAGGGAAGGTTTCTCATCAGCGCTTCCAGATCGTCCCTTTGCCGGGGGTTGATCTGCGCAATTTGTTCCATCAGATCGCGCGGCAAAACAACGTCCGAGGGCACGCCCATTTCCTCGGCGGTCTGCTTGCGCCAGGCGCGCAGCGCCTCCAACCGGTTAAGATAATCCTCTTTCGGTTTTGGCTGCGGTGGCGGCGGTTGGATCGGGTGAGAAGTCCTCCCACGACGGATGGCGTCCAGGATACGCGCCCCGTGATGCTTGAGAAGCCAGGGGCCAAGTCCCCGCATTTTTTCCAGATCCTCAAAGGTTTCAGGCTGTTGCACCGCCAGCGAAAGCAGCGTCTCATTGCTGAGGATCTTAAACGGCGGGACATCGGATAAGCGCGCCTGTTCTTCGCGAAAAGCGCATAGTTCGCTCAAGACAGAGGCTTCTTGCGCGCTCAAATCGCGGCTGCCGCTGATCCGCCAGCATGGATTGCCGTTGTTATGCCCCCCATTTGAAGCGTCGGTATGGCACATTCGAGCAAAGTCTTCAAGCGCCAGCTCCCACCGGCCGCGAGCAACCAGTTCTGCTTGGAGCCGGTCCCGCAGCGGCAGCAGGTAATGGGTATCCAGGCGCGCATACGCCTGCCATTCGGCAGGGAGCGGCCGCCTGGCCCAATTTGCGCGCTGGAAACGTTTATCCAGGTGAACGCCAAATTCGGCTTCCAGCATCGGAGCCAGACCTACTTCATTACGCCCTAGAATGCGACCTGCCAGCATGGTATCGAAAAGATTAGCAAACTGAAAATGATAATCCCGTTTCAGACAGATCAAATCATATTCGGCGGCGTGGAAGATCTTTTCGATTTGCGGGCTTGCAAAAATAGGTCCCAGCAGCGATAGATCCTTCAATGCCAGGGGGTCAACCAGGTAATCCTTTTCTCCAGTAGAAAACTGAATCAAACAGACCCGTTCTTTGTAAGCGTGCAGGCTGTTCGACTCAGTATCCACCGCCAGGCGGGTATGCCGGCTTAGGTCAACCACCATTTCCTTCAGCTCGGCTGGGGAGGCAATCCAGGATAAGTCTGCAGTGATGGTTCGATCCATGGGGTACATTATAACCCTTTTTATTCGCCGCTTCAGAGAGCATACACTATAATTGGAGAGAGAACATCTCATTTCAGGCCAAATGACAGAGGTTCTAAGTTCTTGTTTCTTCTTGCGCGGGTCTATGGTATAGTAATCATCAGGAGGGAACCATGAATGAACGTATCCTAATCATCGAAGACGATGAAGGCATCGTCAAGCTGCTGCGCCGGGGATTAGCCTACGACGGATACCAGGTGGAAGTTGCTTTGGATGGCGAGACCGGTCTGGCCCTGGCGCGCGACCGCCATCCCGATTTAGTGCTTCTCGATCTCATGTTACCAGGGATGGACGGCCTCGAAATCTGCCAGAGATTACGAGCAAGCGGAGGGAATATCCCCATTCTGATCCTTACCGCCAGAGACGCCCTGCAAGACCGCATCCTGGGTTTAGATTCCGGGGCGGACGACTACATGGTCAAGCCTTTCGAACTCGATGAACTGCTGGCGCGCATCCGGGCCTTGCTGCGGCGCACCCAGCAAGAGCGCGTTCCGGTGCTCACTTTTGCAGATCTCACCCTGGATATTTCTACCCGCCAGGTCACCCGAAAGAACCGCGTGGTCTCCCTTACCGCAAAAGAATTCGATCTCCTCGAGCTTTTCATGCGCCATCCGCGCCAGGTTTTAACGCGGGAGATCATTTTTGACCGGGTCTGGGGATATGATTTTGGCGGCGAAAGCAATGTGCTGGATGTTTACATCCGCTACCTGCGCCAGAAACTCGAGAGCAACGGCGAAGATCGCCTGTTGCACACCGTGCGCGGGGTCGGTTACGTGCTGCGAGAGAATCCATAAAGTGCCACTGCCCGCCGGCAGCGCGAAACTTGCGCCTGCCCGCTGAGAACAAAAAAACGCTGAATGTCGCTGCGTCTTCGCCTTACCCTCCTTTACACCACCCTTTTAGGGGGCGTTTTGCTCATTTTTGGCTCACTGGTCTATGGGCTGGTGAGCTTTACGCTCTTGCAGCAAATAGACGACACGCTGGCAAGCACAGCCGAACAAATTATTACCCAGCTGCGCGTCGGTGAGAATAACCGTTTTGATCCTCGCACGCTGGAAGGGTATCAGCCGCCTGAGAACCTATCCTTTCAGCTTTGGGATCAAACGGGCGTGTTGCACGTCGCATACCCTGCCTCCGAACGGCAGCCGCTGGATGAGCGCAGCCAAACCATAGGCCAGCCCAAGTACAGTTTTGTGCAGGATGGCGCCAACCGTGTGCGCGTTCTCAATGTTCCCCTGGTCACACCGCGCGGCCCGGCGGGGATTCTTCAGATCGCTTCCAGCTTAAGCGTGGTAGATACCGCTTTGAGCACCCTCGCCTCTGTGCTGGTCTTGTTGGTACTGGTCGCAATGTTTGCCGCCGGATTGGGAGCATGGTTGATCACCGATCAGGCGCTTTCCCCGCTGGCTGCGGTAACCCAGATGGCAACACAAATCACGCGGGCAGACGACCTTCAACGCCGCATCCCGCAAACCGCTTCGCCAGATGATGAAATTGGGGAATTAATTCAGGCTTTCAATCAAACGCTGGAGCGCCTGGAGCAACTTTTCAACACGCAGCGGCGTTTCTTGATAGATGTGAGCCATGAGCTACGCACTCCGTTGACGGTCATCAAGGGCAACATCGGCTTGCTCCGAAAGCTGGGAGAAACGGACGAGGAATCGCTCTCCAGCATTGAAACTGAGGTAGACCGTCTGAGCCGCCTGGTAGGCGACCTGCTGCTGCTGGCGCAAGCCGAGTCCGGGCGGCTGCCGCTGGTGATGGCGCCGGTCGAATTGGACACCGTCTTACTGGAGGTATTCCAGCAGATGCGGGTGTTGGCGGGCGACCGCTTGCAGTTAAAGATCACCGACATCGACCAGGTGCAGGTGACGGGAGACCGTGATCGCCTTAAACAGGTGATGCTGAACCTGGTTTCGAACGCCATACAATACACCCCGAAGGGCGGCCAGGTCAGCCTGGCGCTGCGGCGTTCCGGCGGGCAAGCGCAGTTCCTGGTGATGGATACCGGTCCAGGGATCCCATCTGAAGACCTACCATTTATTTTCGAGCGATTCTACCGGGCTGAAAAATCAAGGCGGCGCACACAAAGCGGCGGATTTGGCCTGGGCCTTTCGATTGCTTATTGGATCGTTCGCAACCATGGTGGCGCCATTGACGTGACCTCCCGCGAGGGCAAAGGTACCACCTTTTGCGTCTGGCTGCCGCTGACAGAAGAAAAAGCTCAATAAAAGAAAAAAGGCTTCTAGAGGCAAGTTCCAATTCCAGAAGCCTTCTCTTCCCGGCAGGCAAATTTCCTTCAGATTCTATCTACTTCAGTCTGGCCTGATTTGATTGCCGCGCCTTTGTTTGTGTCAGAATTTTCGGAACGCCGGGCCGGAGTTAGCCGCAGAGCTCTCGCCATCGCTGCCCAGGCTGTGATAGCTCGGCTCAGGCCGCCCCGCCGCCTTCAACCCCATCCCACTGCCGCGCACCGCTCCCCTTCCAACCGCATTCAGCGTCCCGGCCGCCGGGCTGCGCACCACCCCGCTCCCGTACCCCGCCGGACGTACCCCCGCACTCGCACCAGCGCTCGTCCCAGCCGTCCGCCTCACCCCTCCCCACAACAGCCGGTCCCCCGCCAGCGATAACGACCCAATGATCAGAATCCGGATCACCCACACCATCACCGATACAAACACCGGCACTACCCTCGTCAACATCTGCGCCGATACCACCGCCGTGCTCTGCACATTGTGGCTCACGATCGCCATCGACACCCCCCACCACGTCAGCATGGCGTTCATCGTCGCCGCCAATAGCCACGCCCCAAACAAATACCACACCTCCTTCGGCTCCTCGCTCCCCTGCTCCGGTGTGAACAATCGCGCAATCCCCGCAAAATCTATCCCACAAAACGCCACCGCCAGTATCGTCGCCCATCTCAACCCTGCAAAGCTTAGCTCCCCCAATAAATCCCGCAACGCATATTCCGTCGTCGAATAATTGAACATCTCGAACGCCAGCAGCGCCGTCATAATGATCAGCCCCAACACCAGCCCCGGTTTCACTTTCACCTTCCCCAACTTGAATGGCATCAAACCCCGATCCACTTTCGCTCCTAACAGGTTCATCTCGTCCTCCTTCCGACACCTTGTCCTTTATTTTGATTATAGAACATATATTCTATTTTGTCAAGAACTTCTGTCCAGTTCAGTGGTGTTTTTCCTCCTTCTGACCCAAGCCTGCCTACTGCTCCAACCAAAAGGTAAAAAGAAAATTGCCAATGATATAATCCATCTAACTTGATTACGATCGAAACGGGCACAGACCGAGAAAGGCCGTCATGGAAAATAAATCGCCTTTTTGGATCTCAAAAAAACTGGATGAGCTTACGCTTGAAGAATGGGAATCTTTATGCGACGGGTGCGGGATATGCTGTTTGTATAAACTGGAAGATGAGGAGACGAGGGAAATCTATTATACAAATGTGGCATGCCGCTTGTTGGATCCCAAAACTTGCCGTTGCACAAATTACGAACATAGAACCGAAGTAGTTCCAACCTGTTTACGGCTAACCCCTGAGCTGACCCCCCAGTTAAAATGGCTGCCGGAGACCTGCGCTTACCGGCGGATTTGGGAGAGGAAACCATTATTCGGGTGGCATCCCCTCCTTTCCAAAAACCCAGACACCGTTCACCTGGCGCACGCCTCGGTTCTTGGAAAAACGATCCCCGAAATAAGCATTAATCTGAATGACCTGGAGGAATTTATCATCGACTGGGTAGAGGTGAATAATCCGTGAAGAAAATCGTAATCGCCTCCCAAAACCCTGTGAAAATCAATACAACGCTATCAGGGTTCAAGCAAATGTTCCCTTCCGAGTCCTTCGAGGCCAGACCGATCGCGGCCGAATCTGGCGTGAGCGAGCAGCCATTTTCAGACCACGAAACCTTTCTGGGCGCCTTCAATCGAGCCAGGAATGCCCTTTACATAGTCCCCGATGGAGATTACTGGGTAGGAATTGAAGGCGGCGTGGAGAAACTCGGCGCAGAAATTGCAGCCTTTGCCTGGATCGTCATCACAGACGGTTTGCGCATTGGTAGAGGGAAGACGGGCGCATTCATGCTGCCCAGGGCAATTGCAGAGTTAATCCAGCAAGGAATGGAATTAGGAAAAGCCGATGACATCTTTTTCAACCGCTCAAACTCCAAACAGGAAAATGGCGCCATTGGCTTGTTAACTGGCAATGTCATCGACCGCGCTAAGCTATACGAACAAGCTGTCATCATGGCCTTGATCCCTTTCAAAAACCCAGATCTTTATCCAGAAGCTAACTAACGCTCGTTTACAATAGCATCCCTTCGAGCCAGGCTGGCAAGCATTTGCTTACTCCGCAGCCAAAGCCAGGTGGTTTGGGTAAGGTTGGCGAGTGAAAACGCGACCGAACCGACATAGAGGCCAACTAATGTTTTTGAATAGATTCCTATGATCAGAATGACGAGCGCAGTCGCCAGAAAAACCCCCATCGCTTCTGGAATGGCGCGGGTCTTCTTCTGATGAACAATCGCTCCCTGAAACCAGCTTTGTAACACATTCAAAGCTGGAATGGGAAGCGACAACCAAAAGGCGGTTACAGCCATAGCTGCCAGGACGGGGTCCAACGCTGTTATTGCACCAAACCAGTAATAGGCCACCGGCGTCGCCGCAAAAAGAACGTACACGGCTGTGATCCCAGCAATCAGAATGAGGGTGAATTTTTTGAGCGAGTTATAAGAATAGGGGCGGTCTAGCAGTGCAACCACCGTCTCATTGTAAGCCATCCCGGCGCTACGGAACATGAATACCAGGCCAGAAACAACGGACCAGACAGCGAGGGACGGCACCGGCATGTTCATCCGGCTCAAGGCTGCGCTTCCAATCGGCTGCCACGCCAAAGAGATAAAAGATGTAATCGCCAGAGGAGTGTAAAAACGTGCAAAAGTTGCCCAGCTCAGGGCTGGTTGGACATTCGGCGCCGGTTTCAAATACTCCCCGTAAATCGGGCGTACCCGAATTCCGGCATACACCGCTTCACAAATCACACCCATCGCTTGAGCAATTGTCGCGACAACGACCCCAGGGATGTTGCCGATCCAATACCCAATCGCCAACACAACCACATCGGCAGCCAGGCGCACCAGTGTGCCAACCCCCACCGCCTGAGAATTATTGAACCGGATCATCACTCCCTGTTGAAAACGCCGGTATGCAATTGAAAACGTCCAGGGGGTCATAATCATCAAACCAAGCCTGGCGGGCTCGATGATCTCTTGGGGAGCGCCAATCAAATCTTCGGCCAGAAAATAATAGAGAGGAGTGAATGAAGCCAAAATATGAGCGACCGTCAAGATACTGCTGCTAACCAACATAAAGCGGTAAACCTTCTTATATGATGACCTATCCGTACACAGGGCTGTCGAAGCAGATAGAATCATCAAAATCGGCGCTTCGACAATGAGCATAATTGGAAAGACAATCCCTCCATAAGCCGCCAGGTTGATCTCAGCCTGTGGCAGCCTGGCCATGACAGAGCTCAATACAGGAGATTCAATCCCCATCAACAACCAGCTTGCTGCCAGGGGCCACCATGTTGAAATTATTTTTTGTAACGAAAGCTCAACGACATTGTTCTTCAACGATTTTCCTATCTGTGATCAAAACATACTTTAACTAAAGCAAGGTTCTGAGGTCCCTTCACAGCCGCGCTTGAAAGCCGTCCATACTGATTCCAATTTTTCCATTTTACCCTCAAATCATGTTCCCCTGCTAACTGAAATATCATTACGAAAGAACGATTGCATTACCCTGATTTTCTAGAGCTAATCTAAAAAAATTCATACCAACACGCAATAATTCCTCCTCAGTGGGTTGCAAACAATATCCCATAACCTAAAAACAATCTCCCATAACCTAAGTGGGTTGCAAACAATGGATTGCGGTTGCCCGAATCATTACGACAGTTCTACCAACAAGAAGGGGAATGTAAACTATAATATCCGATAGACGACCAGCAGAAATGTTAATCTTATGAAACCAATATACGATTATATTTTCGCGGGAGGAGGTGCAGCGGGATTAAGTCTTGCCAGCCGTTTGATCCGAGAATTACCGGGGCGCTCATCCATTTTGATTCTGGATAAGGACAAAAAAGACCAGAATGATCGCACTTGGTGTTTTTGGAGCGCACAACCTTCCCCTTTTGATGAGATCGTTACTCATTCCTGGGTCAAACTCCGCTTCGTCAGCGATGGATTCGAGAAGACATTCGATATCCGCCCTTATCGCTACGCCATGATCCGGGGAATAGATTTTTACCGCTATACTCATCAAGAGTTGCGCCGATCTCCACAGGTCGATTTTATTCAAGAAAATGTCATCAGCATTACCGACTACGGCGAGAAAGCGATTGTAAAAACTGAGAACGCCCATTATTTTGGCAGATGGATATTCGACAGCATGTTCAGGGTTGAGGAATTCGTCCCCAATCCCGCTCGATATCACTATGTGATGCAGCATTTCAAAGGATGGGAGATCGAAACCAAGCAGGATATCTTCGATCCAGAAGTTTTTACCATGTTCGACTTCCGTACGCCGCAACAAGGCGCAATGCGCTTTATTTATATCCTCCCTTTTTCTACACGCAGCGCCCTGGTTGAATACACCTTGTTTTCAGCTACTTTATTAAATCCCGAAGAGTATGACGCCGGTCTGAAGCAATATCTACAAGATATCCTTGGAGTACAGGATTATAAGATCACAGCCATCGAAAGCGGTAAGATCCCCATGACCGACCATCCCTTTCCACGAAAATCAGGCCTGCGGATCATGAATATCGGCACCAAAGGGGGCATGGTCAAACCTTCGACAGGATATGCCTTTCAACGCATCCAAAGAGACTGCACCCAAATCATTGAGTCCATAAAAACATTCCAGACCCCCGATCACGTTCCGCAAACCAGGTCAGTCCACAAATTGAACGACTCGATCATGCTGCAATTGATGTACCGCAGAGGAGACCTGATGCATTCGATCTTCACCGATTTGTTTCGAAACAATCCGATCGATCGCCTGTTTCGCTTTCTGGATGAAGAAAGCTCCTGGCTGGACGACCTGCTCGTTAAAAGTTCCCTGAACCCGATCCCATTCCTCCAAGCCCTGATCAAGATCAAGATTTTTAGAAAAGTCTAACATCTCACTAACACCCCCCGGATTCACCCATGTTGAAGAATTTCTACCACACTCTGAAAAATAAATCTTTTTCTCAAAAAACAATCCCCATCGCCTTACTTGCAACTGCGGTGATTGCTTTTGGTTTATTAATCCCGGAACTTGGATTTTACTGGGATGATTGGGAAAGAATCCTGGTACTCAAGCTTTATGGTGCTAACGCATTTTGGGATTACTTTAGCACCAAACGCCCGTTCGCTGCCTGGGTGTACTTCCTTTTCGGGCCAATTTTAGGAGGCAATCCTATTGGCTGGCATGTGCTATCTCTGGCAGCGCGCTGGCTGGCAGCTGTCAGCTTCTGGTGGGTGTTGAGGAATCTGTGGCCATCCTACAAGCGCCAGGCATTTTACGCCTCAGCTCTGTTTTTGGTTTACCCAATCTTTTTACAGCAGTCAATCATCGTTTACTTTAAGCACTGGCTGGCTTACTCCTTCTACTTTTTCTCCCTGGGTTTGACAATTCAGGGCATCAGAAAACGTCAAAAACGATTGGCGTATTTTGCCGGCGCAGTGTTTACCGAACTTTTACACCTCTCCTTGCTGGAATATTTTGCCGGGTTGGAACTCTTGAGGCCTTTGGTCATCTACTTGGTCTTGAAAGATACGGTTGCTCCTTTGCAAAAAGCGCTTCGCAGGTCATTGGCGCTTTGGCTACCCTATCTCGCAGTGCTCGCGTTATACGCGGCCTGGAGACTCTATTTCGGCGCCAACCTGGAGGACAATCCTTACAGTCCCCAGCTCTTAAGCGGCTTACTGGCAAATCCGTTCCTCACTCTGAGAAACCTAGCAAACATAGGGTTGCAAGATGCAATCTACATTTTTATTTCCAGCTGGCATAAAACGCTCAAACCAGGGGTCATTAGCCTGGATGCGCCCTTCTCGCTTCTCTCCTGGGGGGTCGCTTTCATCCTGGCGGCTATGCTGGCATTCTATATGCTGCGCTTGAAAGACGATGGAGAACCATCTCTTTCGGCAGACCGCTGGTCATTTCAGGCTTTTCTGCTGGGGCTGCTGGCTGCGTTTCTAGGCGCGCTGCCAGTATGGGTTACTTTTCGCGCCGTCAGCACCGAAGGGATGTTTACCGACCGGTTTGCCATGGCCTGTATGGCTGGAGCCAGCCTGAGCTGGGTTGCATTCCTCGAATGGCTGGTGGGAAACCCTCGGCGGAGGTTGATCCTCCTGAACTCCCTCATCCTGCTTGGCGTAAGCTTGCAGCTCCGAACTGCTAACGATTTTCGATGGTCATGGATTCTGCAACAAAGGATCTACTGGCAGCTTTACTGGCGTGCGCCGTACATCCAACCCAATACAACAATCCTGACCGATGGGCAGTTGTTCCCTTATGTAATGCCACAATTTTCGTTCAACCTCTTATATCGCGAACCTCAGAATTACGGGAAAGGGGGATACATCTTCAGCTATTTGGGCGACTTTGGAAGAGACCAGGGAAATTGGCTTAATGGAAAAGACCTGGAAATTAAATATCTGTTTTTCGATTTTCGGTCTTCAACGAAGAACAGCCTCGTGATTTTCAAGGAAGATAAAACCAGCAACTGTTTATGGATACTGGACGAGGAAGACAAAGACAACCCGTATCTTCCTGACCTGGTTAGGCAAGCTTTGCCATTATCCAACCTGGCGCGCATCAATGCTTCTGCCAAAGCAGGGCATACGCCTCCAGAGGATGTGTTCGGCGCAGAGGCAGAGCGGGGCTGGTGCTATTATTATGAAAAAGCCGATTTAGCATACCAGTACAGTGATTACGAGGAGGCAGCCGCGCTCGCCGATGAAGCTATCGCGCAAGGGTTTACGCCAGCCAGTTCGCAAGCAAACTCGCCGCAAGAGTGGATGCCCATCCTTGAAAGTTACGCCGCGGTTGGGCGATGGCAAGAGGCAATAGAAATCACAAAGACAGGCATGCGCGTGGACCAAAATTACCGCCCAATGTTCTGCAGCACATGGCAACGCATTGAGAACAGGCCGCAGACCTCACAGGAAGAGAAACCCCTCATCGCTGAGATGTACAACTTTTTGGATTGCAGTCCGTATTTATGAGTGGTCACCAACAATCCTCTATTGCATCCTTCGGAAACAAGATGATTATTTCAAACACTTCTAACTCAAAAAAATGGCAGCCCCCAGCGAACTTTCGGCAACTCCCCTCGAAAATCGACGGGATAACAATCTTCGCGGAAGTAGAAAAAAGCGAAGAAGAGCAAAAACTTGAGTCCTTCAAATGCCCAAAGTGTGGGGCGACAACAAAGTTCAACGTCTCAACAAGCGGGATTGCCTGTGAACATTGTGGCTATACGGTACCGGTTGCGGCAGAAAAAGTCGGCAGAGAAGCTGCCGAAAACGAATTCACCCTTGAAGCGCTAAAGAGGGGAGAGCAAGGATGGGGGGAAGATCGCCGGGTGCTGCACTGCAATAGTTGCGGCGCGGAAATCGCCCTTGACCAGAAAGCGATCACCAGCACCTGTCCGTTTTGCGCCTCTAATCAGGTTAATGTGCTGGCCCCTGAGAGCAACATTATTCTGCGCCCTCGTTTTCTCATCCCTTTTAAGGTATCGCCTGAAAGTAACCAGGAACGAATCCGCCAGTGGTTAGGCAAAGGCTGGTTTCACCCCGATGAACTGGCTGCTTCAGCCATCCTCGACCGGCTTGCCGGAATTTATATGCCCTTCTGGACCTTCGACGCCAATATCACCGCGAATTGGAAGGCCGAAGTCGGATACGAACATACCGAGAGCTATTACGATCACAGCAGCAAAACCTGGAGGACCCGCACCAGAATCCACTGGCGCTGGGAAAGTGGACAAATCTACCTGCCCGTCGATGACCTGATTACGCCAGGGAACTCTCACATCAGCCAGCACATCCTCAACCAGATCCTGCCTTTCCATTTAAGCGAACTGGTCACCTATGCAGCCGGATATTTGGCTGGTTGGCAGGCGCAGGCGTACGACATTCAGTTACCCGACGCCTGGGAAACAGGCAAAGCCATAATACGGGAACGCGCAAAGGAGGCCTGCTATGCCGACATTCCTTCATCCCACATCCGCAACTTCAGCATGCAGGCAGATTTCGCGGATGAATCGTGGAGATACGTCTTGCTCCCAATTTACCTGGCTGCGTACAAATTTGATAACAGGGTTTTTCAGGTAATGGTCAACGGCCAGACAGGGACAATCGCAGGGCAAAAACCCGTCGCCTGGTGGAAGGTATGGCTGGCAATCGGGGCTTTGCTCTCGCCGGGAATTCTTCTAGGGTTGATCGGTTT
>Ga0067045_1030067_pt1 | contig 16875 bp, 12 predicted proteins | sample TerdegcTABiofilm_FD_59184 | JGI IMG/M metagenome (GOLD analysis project Ga0067045, IMG submission 59184) | Combined Assembly of (Gp0054472, Gp0054536) Wastewater bioreactor microbial communities from Singapore -Terephthalate degrading...
CATGACAAATTCGAGGAAACCGGCATGAACCCGTCATCCTGAATCCTGAAACCAGTTCAGGACAGGCTTTGTTTCAGGATCTTTGGGAATCGGCATAAAATCTGGATTTTGGCAATAAAAGGCGTAACTCCTGAGAATCTCTTCTTACTACCGGTCGTAGTCGAGATTGAGAGTAAATACCATATAGGGTGGTTTTTACCACTTTCCACACAGTCTGAACTACGGAAGTTGGAGGTTAAATATAGAGTGAAGCGCTAAAAGGTTAGATTTCGATCCTATTTTCCAACCTCTATCTTCCATCTTCCTTCTTCTCAGAACCAGTATATTATCACCCCAATAGTTTTACTCCGGTTCTTTTATTCCTTCTCATTCTCCCCTGGAGAGGGCTTTTATCAACACCCGGCGGGCAATGGGGGATGCCACCACTCCGCCGTATCCGCCGTTTTCCACCACCACCGTAACCACATATCGGGGATCCTTGGCGGGAGCGAAGCAGGTAAACCAGGCGTGGGTATCTCCCTGGGGGTTTTCTGCGCTGCCCGTCTTGCCTGCCACATCTATATTTTCGATTTCGGCTCTGGTGGCGGTTCCCCGTTTTACCACCTGTACCATCATTTTTCTGACCTTATCGGCGGTATTTTGGGATACGGGTTGTTTCCACACTTCCGGTTTTAATTGAAAAGTTTTCTCTCCCCTTTCGTTTATGCGGCATTTTACCAGTTGAGGTTTCATTATTTTTCCTTCATTGGCAAAGGCGGAGGTCATGAGGGCAATCTGTAAGGGAGAAAACAACAGTTCTCCCTGACCGAAAGAACATTGGGCCAATTGAGTCGGAGTGAGATTCTTCTCCCGGGGAAACACCGGCGGATTGAGAGGAAGAAGAAAGTCGGGATTATCCCTGAAACCGAACTTTCCGCCATACTCCTCGAATTTGTGGGATCCCAGTTTCAGACCCATCTGGGCGAATCCGATATTGCAGGAGTAAACCAGGGCGTCCTCCGGGTTGACCCGACCGTGAGAACTGCCGTGAGATTCGGTGATATGATAGGTTCCCAGTTCGTAGGGCATGGCATAATCGCCGCTGCAGTAATAAGAGGTATTCTCATCCACAACCCTCTCCTCAAGACAGCAGGCGAGAGTGAACAGTTTGAATACCGATCCGGGAGGATACACCCCGTTAACGGGACGCAGAAGAAAAGGAGCGTCCTGGTCCTTTATATATTTGTTCCAGTCTTTGTCAATATTGGAGGGGTCAAAACCGGGACAACATGCCAATGCCAGAATTTCTCCCGTTTTGGGATCGAGTACCACTATGGAACCCTTACGTCCCTCCAGGGCTTTTACCGCTTCTTTCTGTATCTCCAGATCTATGGTGAGATAGACTTTCTCTCCCAGAGGCGAATGGCGGATCAGCATCTCGGAAAAACTCTTGCCCATGCGGGGAGATCGCAGGAAGGGTTCCAGCATGTCCTCCACTCCTCCCTTGCCATAGACTTCGCTCATATATCCCATGAGAGGCTCGGTATAAGAAGACGAGGGATAGACTCGTACCCACTCTCCCCGCTCCTGTTCACCCATTTCTTCTTTATCAGTTTCTCCAGGGGTTTTGTTATTTTCTTTTTTGTATGTGGATACCGCTAAAATTTCTCCCGATCTGGAATAGACGGCTCCTCTTTTTTGCAGAGATTCCCTATTGCGGGGATTTTGAGGGTGTTTGTTCAGATCGTCTCCCTGCATCAGGAGGACGTATGCCATATAGAGTCCCAGCACAAAGAAGAGGATCAGATAGCCCCTGAAAAGATGTTTTATATAATCCTTAAAGTCGTTCATAAATTGTATTTTTTCTAACTTCCTACCTCCATATTGTGTTTTTGATAAAGTCCGCCAGATTTTCGGGGTTCTCGCTATTTTTTGCGCTATATCTTCTATCTAAGTAAAATTTCAGAAGAGGCAATCGATCCCGGACGAATTTGATGCCCAGATATGTAACCTTGCCCATTTCCATTATCTTCAGGGCGTTTCTGAGTCTTTCCTCCTGTTGCGGGGGAATATCCAGGGCTTTCATGATCTGAAAAACGTGTTCAGGAGGAATTATTTCATAGTCCAGTTTAACCGACGTCGGGGGAGAATCGGAAAAGGAGAGGGATGTGAACAGATTGCCCACCGCCGCCTGGGTCAGGTAGTTATCGAAGCTGATGAAATAGTTTATAATATCCGCCGGCAGCATGATCCTGCCCATGAGAGCCGACAGGGCGGGGGTGAGAAAGTGTCCGCTTTTTTTGAGGGGGGATGAGAAGAATATCTTGAAACCCACGTTATCGGGGGGAACGAAGCCGACTCCCAGAAAGACCGATGTCGCCCGCATGAGTATGGAGGTATCGCTGAAGAAGGCGAGAATCGATTTTTTGAAGTTATATCTTCTTGCCAGCCGCAGGAGCAGTTTTATGGGAACAAGATACTGCCAGTAGAGGGTAAACTCGAAGGTTCTTTTCTCGTCAAAATCCCTTTTGATCAACATATTTATATCCGGAAAGTATTTACAGAGAGAATCGAACATTTCCAGGGCTTCCTCCGCCATGCCCGATTTTCCCAGATAATCCCTTACCTTTTCTTCGAAAATTTTCCCAGATCCTCTGGTCATGATGCCGACGGATTCATCATGGGGACAGAAAGAAATTTCCGTCTGCCGGGGTAACAGATCGGCAAAAAAATCCCTGAACATGCCGAAATCCTCTCTCTGAGGATCCTGCAGATAAGGGGCTATTCGGGTTATTTCGTCGAGTATGACAGTTTTTTGCTCTTCCGAAGAGGGTATATCGGTCATAATTCTTCTCCTGTCTTAAAAGAAGTTGGAAGTTGGAAGTTGGAGGATAGAAGTTGGAAGTCAGACTGTGGGAAAAGGGGTGTAATCGGGTAGCGAAGACTTTAGTCCTTCTTGAATCGCTGTATGTGGTATTCTCTTCACCGCCGCCCCACTGTTAGTAGTAGGTCTATGCCCGGTCTTATGATTTTCACACACTCTGCAACCCTACAGGGGGTTAATTCTCTATAATCCTCTTCACTCCTGCGAAGCGGGAGGAGTAGTAGGGAGTGTTCACACGGGAGACGGTTACGGTGCCGGATCCGGGAGAGGCGTGCAAAAACTGATGCTGACCCAGATAGATCCCGCCGTGGGCAACCTGTCCGGAACTGTCGGTGAAGAAGATTATATCTCCTCCTTCCAGGGAACTGGTTTCCACCGAAGTGCCGTCTTTTTCAAACTGGCTTTTTATGTCCCGGTGAAGTTTTATGCCGTGGCAGCGGTATATGATGTGAATAAGCCCTCCGGAATCCATACCCAGGGGAGTCATACCTCCCGGTTGGTAAGGGATATTTTTCAGTTGTTCCATGGAGGTGAGAATGGTCCTGTAGTTAATTTTTTTATTCTCTTCCGAATGAGGTTCGATAAACAGCACGTTCTTTTTCTTGATCCAGGCGGAGTTGCCGTCGGGCAGCAAAATCCGGTAAAAAATAGGACTGGCGTCGGGAGATCCCTCCACTTCCAGGATAGATCCCATATAGGCATTGATGATGGGAATGGTTCCCTCCCTCTGGGAACGGTAAATGGGAGCATAAAGCACGTTGACGATCAGCCTGGGGGTATCGGGAGAGTAGAGTCTGCCCCGGTTGGTGGCTCCTGCGTCTATCCATCCTTCTATATTCTGCTGGGGAAGTTTGACCTGGATCCATTTTCCTTTATATCCGATAACTTTAAAATCCTCTCCTAAGAGGGCGTCACTGATGCGGGGGGAATCATCGGAGGGTTCCGAAAGAACCCACACCGAGGAATCTTTCACCACTCCCCTGCTCTGATCCGTGGATATACCCGCCTTGGCAATGGCAGGCGAATTTGAAGGGGATGTAATGGGCAATGAAGGAGTTTTGACGGAATTGAGAGAGGGAGAGGAAACGGGAGAAACAGGGGAATTTACCGGTTCCGATTCGGTTTGACTTCCTCCGTCGGAAAACCCTTTCAGGAGACTGTGGCAGAAAAAACCCATACCGCCGAAAAACAGAGCCAATATAACCACAAATACATTTATATAAATATTTGAAAAAATATTTTTTAAATAAAAATCCCTCATTCCTGCATCCTCTTTATGTCCACCAGGATATAGGGACAGTTTTTGAAAGATACCGATGCCCTGGAACCCAGCCGAGTTACGGTAATCATCTTTATGGAGGGATCTTTCTGTTCCTGCAGGGTAAACTGGGAGCCTTCCGTCAGTTGCACGTCCAGAGCGGTGCCGTCGATAATTATCTCGTTGGAGGTGTGTTCCCGAACCTTCCATTGCTTTACCGTAATGTTTTCCGCCGGGATTCCCACGGTAAGGGTATATAGCCCCTGGCCGTTTTCCACCGTCAGACTGTATTGCTGCTGAGGGTTTATGGAAAGGGAAGTTTCATCGGTGATATCGCTGCCTTCTCCGATGAGTACCTGTAGTTTGTCGGGGTTTTTAAGGATGAAACCCACGGGCATCTTTTTTACCGGAGATGCCTTTGCGACGGGTGTCGATGTCTTGATGGCCAGGGGGGTAGAAACCGTCCTGGGCTGGGTTATGTGAGGAGGCTTGTGGGTCAGGGAATAGATACCCCAGCCGACAAGGAAGCAGAGGATAAAAATGAAAGTGTAAATTATCGAATTAAGAATCGTTCTGGCTTCAGGAGTTAATTTTCTCTCCGTGGAAGGAACCGGGACTTCTTTTTCACCTGTTTTCCTTAAAACTTCCACTTCGCCGCTGTCATGGGCCCGTTTCTCTTCCGGACTGAGGTGAACTCCCAGGACGTATTTGTCATCGGTATTATTGTTGTTGACCGCTATCTGGATGGTTTTCTCGCAAAATCCCCGGATATTGCCGGTCTGCTCCACCGTAGCCCTCATGCCCTCCTCATCGATACCCCGATAAAACCCGTCGGTGCATAAAATAATGAAATGTCCTTCTTTTATTTCATGGCTGTAAAAATCCATATCCACCAGAGCGCTGCGTCCCATGACCCTGGTCAGGTAAACGCCGGAATATTTATCCTGATAAAGTTTACCCACCATGCTGTCGGGTTGGGCGGTATGGTCCCTGGTCAACTGGGTGATCCCCTCGGGCGTTACCCGATAAACCCGGCAATTGCCCACATGGCCGATAAAAATTCTGTTGCCGGCGATAACGACTCCCGTGAGGGTGGTATGTTTTTTAACCCGCTGCTGCTGATTAAAAAGCAATAGTTCATTATTTATTTCTCTGAATATATTGCGGACGGACTCCTCAACTTTTGCCACATCGCCGGTTTCAAGAAGAGCAATAAAATTCTCGGATCGGATAAACTTGACAAAATAGTCCACCGCCCTACGACTCATGGATTTACCCATGAGAGGATCCTGTCTCCCTTCCTCTCCCTCGCCGTCGCCGATAGCCCCGATGACAAGAGGAGATACCGATGGAGACACCACTTCTTCCAGTATCCCGCTGTCCTGGGTCATCTGCCTTTTTACCGCCTGCCGCTCCGCATGGGCTATCTGTATATTGTAATATTTTCTGCCGTCGGACAATCTATCCAGCCTCCCTGGGGTTAAGGATTAAGGAGAGTTTTATATCTTACCTTCCGATTCCTCTCTATGGATTAACTTTTTGTCAATAAGATTACTTCCCTTTCAGATAGGCGGGATGAATACCCTTACCGCCGAGGGGATTAATTTTTTTCGAATGAGATTACTTCCCTTTGACAAAGAAAAAAGTCATAGTTCCTCGGGCAATAATTGACATTTGAACTACTGCCATAGTATAATGAATGATCAGGAGTGATTTTGTCCCATATCAAGTTTAAATACCTGTTTCCCATTCAATTTGTCTCTTTGGTTTTTCTATAGGATGCCCATTCTTTATATTTATTCAATGGGTATTATTTATTATAAGGGAAAGGAGGCTATAAATAGAGAAAAATCAAAAATGTAATTTCCCCCTCTGACTACACCAGCCCCCAATCTAAAAAAGGGCAAGTCCCCCCCCCCAAGACGACCACAAACATATGCAAAGGCAAGGAAAAACTGAATAATGTATCGGCAAGGAGATGTACTTGAATGAAAGGAATGCAAAAGACTGCAGTCCCTGGTTTAATATTTTTACTGGTTCTGGGAATTATAACCGGCATAACCGGGTGCGGAGGCGGAGGCGGTGGAGAATCTGCCCTGGTTGGCGATTCTGCCGGTATCTCTGACCGCACCGTAGGTGTTTCCGACAAACTTCAGGTGGACTTTTATGCGGGACAGCATATCCCCGCGGGAAATATCACCGTCTATAACGACAAGGAATACTTGTATATTACCTACACCACTCTTAACAACTGGTATCTTTCCGAGAGTCATCTGGCGGTAGCCACCACCCTCAGCGGAATACCCCAGACCAAAACGGGAAACCCCAAGGTAGGCAACTTCCCCTACAAAACCGTCCATGATCCCATGGTAACCGAATACACCTATATAATTAACCTGGCGGAAAATAATTATACCTTCGGAACCCAGCTCTTTATAGCCACCCACGGCGTTGTCTACCTCAAGGACGCCAACGGACAGCTTATACAACAGGAGACCGCCTGGGGTAACGGAACCCAATTCCCCGGCAACAACTGGGCGATGTATTTCAACTACACCCTGGTTAAACCGGAAGAACCCCCCACGGAGATTCAACCGGGAGACTTCAGAACCCAGACCCAGGGAGGTTGGGGTACTGCCGCCAACGGCAACAACCCCGGTGCATATCGGGATGCCAACTTCGCCGGAGCCTTCCCCCAGGGCATGACTGTGGGATATGGCAGTAAAACCATACACTTTACCTCCTCTCAGGCGGTAGATAACTTCCTTCCCCAGGGAGGCAAGGCGGGAGCTCTGAGAACCAGCTATACCGATCCCACCAAGACCGAATCGGGAGTTCTGGGAGGACAGATAACCGCCCTTACCCTAAGTGTGAACTTTGACCTCTATGACGAGGATTTCGGAGCCAGTCCCGTCAATCTCCGGGATCTGGTGGTAGCCGACGAAACCAGCCCCTTCTACGGTTATACCGTGGGAGATGTTCTCGACGAAGCCAACTACTATATCTCCGGCATGGGCAGTGAATTTACCGCCGACGAGATCAACCAGGCATTAACCTCCATCAATGAGAACTTCGTTGACGGAACTACAGTAGGTGGATTCCTGAAACTTCCCTGATATTAAACCGGTAAATCATCCATAAATCAGAGAACCCGCTTTTCTTGTAAAAACGGGTTCTTTTTTTACAAGGATTTAATATTTTTTTAATTATTTTGAAACATCCGGGTGGTATGATAAGAGCAGATCTTTATAGGACAAGGAGAGGATAACATGTTTAACATATCTCCCATGCGGAATATCTCCATACCGGGCATCAGTCTGAGCCCCACCGGTTCCTACTTCGCCCCTTCAACCCTGCCCGATATATCGGGAGATACCGTAACCATCTCCGGAGGCAGAAGCGGCATAGCCCCCAATCTTGAAAGTATCTCCTCCATAGCCCCCATTTCCGAGATCAGATCGCCCCTGACCGGATCCGCAGGAGAAATCTCGTCAGATACTTCCCCCATATCCTCTGCTCCCGTCCGGCAAAAGAGTTCCAACGTCCCCACCTTCCTCAGCCTCATGGACGAGACCGGCAACGATTTTCGCTGGAAACTCCCCTGGGATCAGTCGGAAACCATCAACAGCCGCCTCCACCAATGGGGAGATACCAGGGACGGAGCCTTGAGAGAAATGGACAATATAGTCAGAGAAAGAAGTTCCAACATAGAACAGATCCTTCAACGACTGGAAGAAATCGCCCAGCGCAAGGCGGAAATCCAGAATCAACTGGATGCCAAAAAACTGGAAGAAGAAAAGAAAAAACAGGAGTTGGATAAGAAAAACGAGGAAGCCTCCAAAATCGAAAATACCAGCGTTTCCGAGACCGAATCCAAATTAAAAGAAGTTAATTCCAGAATTGATGAAATAAAGGATAATATCTCCGACAAAGAAGAAAAAATCTCCGATCTCAAGGAAAAAATGGAGAAAAATCCCGACAAAAAAGACGAAATCCAGAAACAGATGGACGAGCTGAAAAAACAGACCTCTGACGAGAAAAAGAAACTGGAAGAGCAGGAAAAGGAAAAGAAAGAACTGGAAACCCGCAAAAAAGACCAGGAAACCAAAGCGGAAGAAAATAAAAAAGCCAAGGAAAAAGCCGAAGAAGACAAGAAAAAACTCGAAGAGGAAATGAAACAACTGAAGGAAGAGGAAAAGAAAATAGGAGAAACCCTGGCCGGAAAAGATGAAGACAAAACAAAAGTTCAGGCGGAACTGGAAGCCCGGCAACAGGAACTGGAGCGGATCCAGTGGATTGTCAGTGACTTTACCTTCAAAAGTCAGGGATTTTAGAGGTCGGAAATCGGAAGTCAGAATGACGGTTGAAAACGACTTTGTAGATCAGGACTTTAGTCCTGCAACCCGGATATAATGCAGACCTAAAGGTCTGAACTACGGAGGTTCTAACCGATTTCCTGGTTTTTTACACAGCGGGTTTGTCCATACAAAAAAAGCACCCTTACGGTGTTTTTTTATTTCATATCAGGTGAGAGACAGAGGGGAGGGAAATCCCGATAAAGGGAAAATCTAAAGGGGTAATCTAAAAGGAAAAAGGGAAAAAATAAGAGAGAACAGACTTTTTTGTTAGAAGAAAGAGAGGCACTCTTTATGGCAACCAGAGCGAAAACAAAGAAAACCGACGAAAATATAACCGCAACAGCGGAAAACATAGCCGAAACCCCTGTTAAGAAAACCAGGGCAAAAGCGAAAAAAACCGTCGAAAATATCCCCGAATCGGCGACAGAGGAAGAAGATATAAATAAAACCGGATCGGACAAAAATGAAGAGGAATCCAAAGACGAGAACGAGATCGTACTGAAAGGACTTAACCAACTCCCCGATATTCTTGCCAAACTGTTTAATTTAGAGAAGCAGAATGCGGAAAATATGATCGTCTTCTATAACGAAAAAGCCACTATCCCCTTCGTGTCCCGATACCGGAAAGACCAGACGGGCAATCTGGATGAAGTGGAAGTCTCCAGGGTGTATGATGGAATAAAATATTTTGTGGAACTCTTCGAAAGGAAAGCCTTCATTCTGGAGGAGATCGCCAAAAAAGGGAAGATGACTCCCGAACTGAAGAAAAAGATCGAGGAGTGCATGGATGCCAAAAAACTGGAAGACCTGTATCTCCCCTATAAAGAGAAAAAGAAAACCAAGGCGGAAAAAGCCAGAGAAGCGGGACTGGAACCCCTGGCCCTGATGCTGTTATCTATTGAAAATGAGGGAGATCCCCTGGAAAAAGCGGCAACTCTCTTAAACCCCGAAAAAGGATACGACACCGTGGAGAAAGTTCTGGAAGGGGCTTTGTATATTATCGCCCAGAAGGTCATCGAATCGGTGGATCTTATGGAAGCCTTCCTGAAAAACGCCTTCAATGCCGGAGGAGGCAAACTGATCTCCGCCAAGAAAAAAGGCTATGACGGCGAGGAAACCCGTTTCGAGGATTACTATGAATACAGCGAAGAACTGTCCCGGTTGCGCAATCCCAAGAACACCCACCGTTTTCTTGCCCTTCATCGGGGGATGAATCTGAAAGTATTAAGCGTCAAGACCGAGGTGGGGGACGAGGATAATCTGAATCTGCTGAGAAGAAGTTTCATAAAGCAAAAATATTTTTATGAGAGTTATATCTTAAAGGCGATAGGCATGGCATATAAAGAATATCTGAGACCCGCCCTGGATACCCGCATAATGGCCGAGTTGAGCGAAATCGCCGACAACGAGGCTATCGAGGTGTTTGTCCGGAATCTGGAGTCGGTGCTGATGGAGTCTCCCCTACCCTACCGCAGCGTCATCGCTCTGGATCCGGGTATCCGGACGGGAGTCAAGGTGGCGGTGCTGGATAAGGACGGAACCTTCATCGGCAATATGGTGCTTTACCTCAATACGGATCATCAGGTGAAGGAGAGCGGAGAAAAACTGAAACTACTGGTGGATAAATTCAAGGTGGGAGCCATAGCCATCGGTAACGGGACAGGTTCCAGAGAAACCTTCGCCTTTGTCAAGGGGATCCTGGGCAGGGAGAAAATGAAGGAGATAATCGTGGCGGTGGTCAACGAATCGGGAGCCTCGGTCTATTCGGCATCCGCCCTGGCAAGAGAAGAGTTCCCCGATCTGGACGTAACGGTGAGAGGAGCCATCAGTATCGGCAGAAGGCTGCAGAATCCCCTGGCGGAACTGGTGAAGATCGATCCCAAATCCATAGGCGTGGGACAATACCAGCATGACGTGGATCAGAAGAAACTCAAGGCGGCTCTGGATCGGGTGGTGGAAATGTGCGTCAATAAAGTGGGAGTGGATATAAATACCGCCTCCTACTCCATCCTGACCTACGTTTCGGGCTTGACGGAGAAACTGGCGAAAAATATCGTGGAACACCGGAAGAAGAACGGCTTTTTCAAGAACCGTAAAGAGATCGCCGAGGTGAAAGGTATCGGTCCCAAAGCCTTCGAACAGTGTGCCGGCTTCCTCATGATCCGGGACGGAGAAAATCCCCTGGACAATACCAGAGTCCATCCGGAATCTTATTCTATAGTTGAAAAAATAGCCAAGAATCACCGTATGAAGACGGAACAGGTCATAGGCAACAAACTCCTCTTCAAACATATAGAAGCGAAAGAATATTTGACGGAAACCTATCGGGAACATAACTTTAACGCCCTCATGGAAGACCTGAAAAACCCCGGACTGGATCCGCGAAAGGAATTTAAGAACATATCCTATCAGGACGGCGTCAACACCCTGGATGACCTGCGGGAAGGGATGCTGCTGGAGGGAAGAGTAACCAACGTAACCAATTTCGGAGCCTTTATCGATATAGGAGTTCATCAGGACGGTCTGTGCCACATATCCCAGATGGCGGATCGGTTTATTCAGGATCCCAAGGAAGTGGTGTCGGTGGGAGACATCGTCCGGGTAGAAGTCCTCAAGGTGGAAGTTGCCAAGAAAAGAATCTCCCTGAAACTGAGGAAAAGACCGGAGTAAAATCCCCTAAAAATAAAAAAATCCCTTTTTCAAGGGAGTTTGAGAGAGGATCTTCTTGTTATTGGTGGAAAAAGAAAGGCTTAATAAAACGGATAAAGCGAGAACAACAGATAAAAATATGGCGTCGAACAATAAAATAATGATTTTTGCGGGCGAAACCTCGGGAGATTTCCAGGGAGCCCGACTGGTTAGGGAACTGAAAGCACTGGTTCCCCAACTGGAATTTTCCGGCGTGGGCGGAAGATACATGAAAGAAGCGGGAGTGGACATCATCTTCGATTCCACCTCCTTCGGAGTCATCGGAGCCTGGGAAGGCATCAAGAAACTCCCGCTCTTTTTGAATTTTTACAAGCTGTGCAAGGAAGGTATCGAGAAAACCATGCCCCGTCTGGCGATCCTCATCGATACCCCTTCCTTTAATATGAGGCTGGCAAGAGTATGCCGTAAAAAAGGGATCAAGACCGTCTATTTCTTCCCCCCCTCCGCCTGGTCCGGCAGCGTCCGACGGGCAAAGGAAATAAAGGAACGAGTGGACATGATGATTCCCGCCTTCGAATTTCCCGCAAAAACCTATCAGGAAGCGGGTATTGATTATGTTTATTACGGCCATCCCCTCATCGACGTCATGGACGGTATGCGGGAAAAACGGGCGGAAATAGCCGGAGAACTGGGACTGGATCCCCAAAAGAAATATGTAGCCCTGTTACCCGGCAGCAGAAGGCAGGAAATAAAATGCCTCATGAACCTGCTGATAGAAACTGCGGAACGGCTTACACAAGAGTTTCCCCACCTGAATTTCTTAATTCCCATGGCCACGCCGGAAATGGAAAAGATGATTCTGCCTCATCTGGTAAATACAAAGATTCCGCTATGGAAATTTTCGGGGAAATCCCATGAAGTGATGGCGTTATCGGAACTTGCCATAATGGCGTCGGGGACGGCATCCCTGGAATCGGCAATTCTGGGAATTCCCACCATTATTACCTATAGAATAAACCCTCTGGATTATTTTCTGATCCGTACCATAGCAAAACCCAAATGGTGCGGTCTGCCCAATCTGATCCTGCAAAGAACCGCTGTTCCCGAGCTGATTCAGGACGAAGCCACTCCCGACACCCTGTTTCAGGCAGGAAAAGAACTCCTGGAAAATGAAGAGAAGAGGACAAGAATGATAAAGGATCTGGACGAGGTAAGAAAATCCCTGGGCGAACCGGGTGTGATGAAGAAAATAGCCCGGTCCATCCGGGAGAGAATGCTATGAAGGACAATCAAAAAGAAAATCAAACGGAAACCCATAAAAAAAACCGGGATATTATCCTGATCAGTAACAGCCCCGGAGAACTCTTCTCGTGGGTTCGGGTTACCGCCCAGAAACTGAAAGAAAAGGATCCCGACGTCCGCATCGTGGTCATGCTGGTTCCCTGTCCCTACGCCACAGGCAAGGAGTCGGAGGTGGCGGGCAGATACCCGTCGGTGGATCTGGTATTCACTCCCTCGGATTTCCTGAGTTTCCTCTTCCTGGGAAAAACTCCCGACAATTACAAACCTGCGTCCAAAGGAGTGGTGGTATTTCTGGGAGGAGACTTCTGGCACGCGGCGGTAGTGGCATGGAAACTCAAATACCCGGCGGTAGCCTACGCCACCCGTCCCGCTCCTATATGGAACAACCATTTCAAATACTATTTCTGTCCCGACGGCGGAGCCAAAGAAAACCTCATCAAAACCGGAGTCCCCGACGAAAAGGTCATGGTGGTGGGCAACCTGGTGGTGGAAGGGGTCAAACCCAGTATTTCCAGAGAAGAGGGCTTCAAAAAATGGAATCTGGACTCGGAACGGATCACCATGGGAATCCTGCCGGGAAGTCGTCTATACCACATGCAGGACTCCCTGCCGGTATTTCTCAAGGTGGTGGACGAAATCCATCGGAAAAATCCCCGGATCCAGTTCCTCATGGGACTCTCCCCCTTCCTGAAACTGGATGAGATCCGGGAGTGCGTATCCAATCCCCGTTCCCCCATTGCAGGCAGTAAGGGAAGATTGACCAATTCGGGAGCTGGTATGAAGATCGAAACCGAGGAAGGTTCCCTGGTACATATTCTGGAATCGGAGCAATACGATCTCATGAATATGTCGGATCTGGTTCTCACCATCCCCGGCACCAACACCGCCGAATGCGCCTTTCTGGGCAAACCCATGGTGGTGGCCTTTTCCTGGAAAGCCCGGATCCCCAGAGGAGGACTGGGATTCTTCCTGGGAGCATTGCCCATCGGCAAACTGAGGAAAAATCTTTACGGAGAATTGTTGAAGAAAATAAAATTCACCGCCCTGCCGAACCTGATTGCAGGGAAGAAAGTGGTACCGGAAGTCATGGTGGAGAACTCCGCCAGCGAAATCACACCGGTACTCATGGATCTGATAGAGAATGAATCGGAAAGGAAAAGAATGTCTCAAGAATTGAAGAATATAATGGGCAAAGAAGGAGCCGCCGAAATTATATCGGAAATCATCCTGAACCTTATAAACCGGGAAAAAGGGGGCGTAACGGAATGAAAGCGTTCATGTTTCGATGGAGAGGCTGGCTCTTTATCCCCTCGGCTCTTTTGATGCTGTATCTGGCCAAACCCACCCTGATGTCCCTGTTTATCGGCTTCGGCATCGTCTGTCTGGGAGAAGCCATCCGGATCTGGGCGGTGGGTTTTACCGGCACCACCACCAGGGATTCGGAACTGGAAGCCCCCCGACTGATCACCGCAGGCCCCTATTCCTATATAAGAAACCCCCTGTATCTGGGCAATCTTATTTCATGGCTGGGGTATTGCGCCGCATGTTCGGGAGGGGTTGACTGGATCCAGAAGTTGGTTATCTTCGGATCGGTAATTGTTTCTTACGCCATAATATACGGTAATATAATTCCTTATGAAGAATCCTTTCTGAAAGAGAAATTTCCCGACGACTTTAACCGATATGAAAAGGAAGTTCCCCGACTTCTGCCCCATTTCAAACCCTACTCCAACCCCTATGGCAAATATGACCCCAAAGTAATCCTGACCGCCGAGATCCACACCATTATCATGCTGGTGGCAGTGGGTGTGGTGGTGGTTTTACGATATCTGGAAATACTGAAATTCTAAACCGGGGCGGGAGTTATGCTCAAATTCGAGGAAAACAGCATGAAATCGTCATCCTGAACTCGTTTCAGGATCTGTTTCAGAAATTTTTATTTATAACCACTATATAAAACAATCGTCTGTAACCGACGGACGGACAATATCGGCTTTTGCAGGAGTCTCCTTCTGCGGGAACCTATGTCCGACGGCGGGGACAGGCGGTTTTATTTCGGGTTTATCTCTTTTACAGGAAGAAAATAAAAGTTACCAGTAATGTATATATTCCCCAGTGGATCAGGAAGGGATACAGAGAAGAGCGGCTCTTAAAGGCGATATAACCCAGCACCAGCCCGCCGAAGTAGCAGGTCAGGGCTTCGGGCAGGGGTTTTCCCAGATGTGCCACCGCGAAGGGAACCGATTGCACCCATATAGCCAGACTCCCCATTTTTTCCTCCAGTCCGAACAGGATAAACCCTCTCAGCAAAAATTCCCACGACAACATATAAAATCCATATTGCAAAACAATCCACCCGTAAGACAGATCCTGTTCGCTGTAATACCGCTTGAACCCCTTCATGGTGGATGCCCAGTAAAGAAGAGGCGCCATCAGAACCAGACAACCCAAAGTGGAGAGAAGACCGAATTTCCAGTCTCCTATCCTCAGACCGTACTTCATGGGGCTTTCTTTCATCAACAAAATGACGATCACCGGCAGGATAAGGAAAAATACCAGTTGAGGAGCCGGAACTTTCAACAATGCCTTCACCAGTTTGAAAGTATGCAACGACTTCAGCCATCCGTGACGATAATCTTTGGTAAGGTTAAATAATCCGTAATATTGAAAATATATTGCCGCCATAATAAAAGTGGTGCTGGCAGCAAGGACGATCTCGCTCTTATATTGCCTCATCCGTTCTGAAAAACCCAAACCCTTTCCCCGGTTCTCCCGATTTTCCTCCTCTGTTCCCTTTTCAGTCCGTTTATCTTCGTTATCGCTGTTCAATTCGGCTGCTCCTTTTAAACGACAAAAATATTTCTCGATTTTTCTGTTTGGGAAGTAGTTTATCCTTTTTTTATAGAATACTTAACCCCTTCCCCCCCGACGGGAACCAATCTGAGAAGAAAGAGGCGGATTATAATATGAGAGCTCTTGTATTTGATGAAGATAAAAAACTGAAATTGGTAAAAGATTACGAGAAACCTACTCCTCAAAAGGGAGAATCGCTTATAAAAGTCAAAATAGCTGGAATATGCAATACCGATCTGGAGATTACCAGAGGATATATGGGCTTCTCCGGCATCTTGGGACATGAATTCGTCGGAATAGTGGAAGAATCGGAGAATCCCGATCTTATCGGTAAGCGGGTTGTGGGTGAAATCAACTGTCCCTGCGGAGACTGTTATTTATGCCGAAAAGGACTGGGAAAACACTGCCCCCACCGCACCACTCTGGGTATTTTCGGCAGAAACGGAGCCTTCGCCGATTATGTGGCTCTGCCCGACGAAAACCTTCACATACTGCCCTATACGGTTTCCGATGAGGAGGCATCCTTTGCGGAACCCACCGCCGCCGCCTTCGAAATATTCGAATCGGTTTCCATATCGGCTGATGACCGGGTTCTTCTCATCGGCGACGGTAAACTGGCACTCCTCATCGCCCAGGTTCTTCATAACACAGGAGCTGATCTGACCATTGTCGGCAAACACCAGTACAAACTCGATCTGCTAAAACAAATTATAAGCAAAATGAAGGAGAACCGTGATAAAACCCCAAAAATCCCCGACATAAAAACCTTCCTCTTAGATCAGGTAAAGGAGATGGAGAAGAAAAAGTCCTGTTCCCCTCCCTTTGACCTGCCCTTCGATATGGTCGTGGAAGCGTCAGGCAATACATCAGGGTTTGCTATGGCGGAAAGGTGGGTTCGTCCCAGAGGAACCATCCTGCAGAAAAGTACCTACGCCGGTAATTTGGATTTTAACATATCCATGCTGGTGGTGAACGAAATTCGCCTCATCGGCAGTCGCTGCGGTCCCTTCATCCCCGCAATAAACGCCCTGGAGAATAAATCGGTGAAAGTCATTCCCCTTATTTCGAAAATATTTGATATTGAAGACGGAATCGAAGCCTTCAACTACGCCGTTACTCCCGGCAGACTAAAGGTGCTGTTGAAGTTCTGAAGCAGATCCTGAAATGAATTCAGGATGACGGATTTATAAAAGCAGATCCTGAAATAAATTCAGGATGACGGATTTATAGAAGCAGATCCTGAAATGAATTCAGGATGACGAACTCATGGAAACAGATCCTGAAATGAATTCAGGATGACGAACTCATGGAAGCAGATCCTGAAATGAATTCAGCATGACGGATTTATAGAAGCAGATCCTGAAATAAATTCAGGATGACGGATTTATAGAAGCAGATCCTGAAATGAATTCAGCATGACGAACTCATGGAAGCAGATCCTGAAATGAATTCAGCATGACGAACTCATGGAAGCAGATCCTGAAATAAATTCAGGATGACGGATTTATAGAAGCAGATCCTGAAATGAATTCAGGATGACGGACTCATGGAAGCAGATCCTGAAATGAATTCAGGATGACGGACTCATGGAA
>Ga0067045_1030069_pt1 | contig 16871 bp, 21 predicted proteins | sample TerdegcTABiofilm_FD_59184 | JGI IMG/M metagenome (GOLD analysis project Ga0067045, IMG submission 59184) | Combined Assembly of (Gp0054472, Gp0054536) Wastewater bioreactor microbial communities from Singapore -Terephthalate degrading...
TTCCACGACATTGCCCCTGCCGCGGATATCGCTCCTGCCGATGAGTCGGAAGATACCCTGGATGGGTCCTGCCACCGGGACCGGTGGCAGGACCCATGCTTCTTGTTCATAATGCCGGAGCCAGTACTCGTTCGTGCTGGTTATCTCGGCGGAGTGGGAATCATCCGCCGGAATAGTAAAGGTCAGCTGCTCCGGAGCGTTAAGGGATTGCTCCCACTCGCCAGACAGCAGGTTCTTGAACCTGGCGAGCGTATCTCCGGCGAGATTCCTGATTTCAATCCCGTATTTCATACGTAGGCATTCCTGTAGGTGATTTGCAATGTGCCGGTGGTCCCGAAGCCGCTGACTTGGAGGGTGTTGATGACCGGCACCAGCCTGGGAAAGTGCCCCTCCACCGTCTCCATGCTTTCGATGCCGTTTTTCTTGACCACCCAGTGGGCGGCGTCAATCTCAAGTTCATCCCCGATGACTAGGCTGCCGCTCCATTGAAGGGCTTCTTCAGTGCCGATGTTTTCCAGGATAACAGTGGTACTGGGCAGGTTTTCCCCGGCAGTCAGGAGGTAGACCGGCTCAACGTAGATACTGCCGGCAAGGGCCTCGTAAACTGTCTTCGGGTCAGCGTCAATGTTATGGGTGTTGGAGATTTCTTCAACCTCGAAGGCGCGCGGGTCGGAACAGAGAAAATCAACTGACCCTTTGAAGTGCCCCGGGGCGATGACGCCCCCTTCCAGTCTCTGGAAACGGGCCAGCCAGAACCTATCCGACATATTGCTCAGGACAAGCTGACAATCTTCTCTCTGGTTCAGGACCTCCCGCAGGAAGGTCATCAGGTTGCGGATGCCCAGCGACCAGACCGGAGGGATGACATAGCCATCTTCCTGCATGGCGATGACGATGATATCCAGGCTCATCACCAGGGGCTGGAGGCGGCTCTTCCAGGAGTAGGCTTTATCCTCCAGCTGCATGGAGTCGAACTGGTGAATCATCGGGTCCCGGCTGGCAGAGACAACGGTCACCCCGTAATCTTCAAGGTTGATGCCGTTGAAGGAGAAGCTAGGCACCGCTATACCCCTTTGTTTGCTGGAGACGGAAGAGCTCACGAGCAATGCTCTGGATGTCGGACTCTTCCCGCACGAACCAAGGTCCCTGGAAATAGTTGGTAATGGTAGCAGCCTTTGCCGGTGAGACTACCTCCGGGCCTCTTTCCCCGGCAATGGCATAAGGACGCAATGTTTTCAGGCTGTAGAGCAGGGTAGGCTCAGGAATTAGTCCACCATGCTGATAACCTGGTATTATGCCTGCGTGGCTCTGCCAAGCGATATTCGGATTGATACCGCCCTGTTGCTCCATAGTGACAGTGACTTTCCTGTCCTGAAGTTGGGCGGTGGCGGCATTGATAGCAGCCACATGAAGCTGGGTTTCAGATAACTGCCAATCGTAATGCTCTTTCAGGGCCGTCTCTTCTTTTGCCAGGCGGTCCTGCGTAGCAGCAAGTTTATCTTTCTCAGCCTTCTCGGCAGCGATTCGCTCGTCATCGATGCGAATCAGCTCCCTCTCTAGGGCGGCATCCAGTTCACTCTTTTCCAGTTCGAGGCGTTCTTTGGTTGCCTCGTAAAGCGCCTGCTCTTGAGCCTTTTTCTGCTCCTTCTCCTCCTCCAGCCGGTCTCTTGCTTGAGTAGCAGCCTTTCGAACATCATCAATCTGGTCTCTCAGGGCATCTTTTTCCGCCTGGCGGCCCTCCAGCAGCCTTTCACGGTCTATCTGAGCTTTGTAATCCTCAAGTTCCTGGGTTGCCTTAATCCGGTCCTCAACGGTCTTGGCGGTGGCTACCGCAGCCTGAAGCTCAATCAGCCTCTTCTGGCGGTCCTGCTCACGGAGGAATTTATCTTCACGCTCGGTCTCTTCATCGAGGGCATCAATGCGCCCCTGGAGTTCCTCGATTTGGGCCGCCGCCGCTTCATCCACCAACTTCAACCGGGCAGCATACTCAGCATCAATGAGTTTTATCTTCTCATCGTAGGTTTTCCGGGCGGCATCGATGTCCTTAGCATACTGCTTCTTCTGCTCCTCGGTCGCCTTACGGGCCAAGTCCATTTTGGTTTGGGTTAAATCTTTCTCCCTGTCCTCCAGCACGCCGTAGGTCTTGCGCAGTTCCTTAATGCGGTCGTCATGCTCTTTCTGGGCAATATTTCTAGAGTCCTGGAGAGCCTTGAGCTTGGCGTCTCTTTCCTCCTCCAATTGCTTCTTCAGGGTCTCGGTCATCTCGCCGGTGAGCTTCTCCACGGTCTGGGCGTCCTTGGCTACCTTCTCCGCATCAATCATGTTGCGGATTTTGTCCCGAACCTCATTGATTTTATTGCCCAGCCCGGGTACCCAACCCAGGAACTTGGACAGTCCGTTGAGAATGGCCTCCACGCCGGACAGTATCCATATCTTGATATTGGAGAAGGCGGTCTTAAAGAACGAGACCACCTTGTCCCAGTTCTGCCAGAGCAGTACTCCGGCAGTAACCAGCGCGCCTACGGCTATTAAAATGCCACCAAACATAAGATTGGCCGTTGTTCCCAGGAGCACAAGCGCAGCCTTAAGCGCAAACACGGCCGCAGTTATTCCAGCTACCGCCAGCGCTCCCGCCAGCAGTGCCTTGACCAGTTCTGGGTTACGGTCTATCCATGCTTTGATGGCATCTATGATTGGCATCAAACTGTCGGTGAGACTTTTGATATGGGGTAAAAGCGTTCCTCCGATTGCTTCTGCGATATCGCCTATTTCAGCCTTCAGCACCATCATCGGATTGCGGGCTGCTTCGGCAGCTCCCCCGACCCTCTCCTGTATTTCCGCCAGACTCTTGAATTGCACGCTGGCCTGCCCCAGCCGAACACTAACTTCCTCGGCACCATTTTCTAGGTCAAGATAGGCTTTGCCCAAGTGAGTGGCAGCGGTGTTGGCATCCATCTGGCCGGCGGCGGCCAGGTCCAGGGCCAGCGGCAGCAACTCCAATGCCTTGTTATAATCGTTGGTTACGAGTAAAAGCCGGCCCAGTATGTCGCGCTGCTGGTCGTCGGCTATGCCTGTCTTCCTCTGGGTCGCGGCAATGACTCCTTCCAGACTGTCTTTCACGGAATCATAACTGACACCGACATTTTTGAGCGACTGGGTGAGACGTTTGATATTCACGTCCTCAGTCTGAGCAGCGTAGACCATCATCCCCACACTGCCAACAATAGCAGCGCCTACACCCGCCCAAGCTGTACTTATCCCGTTGAGCTTATCCTTAATCGCTTTAAGTTGCTGGTCTAGTTCCCCAGTATCGATGCCCAGCTTCAACAGGGCATCGCCTAGACTAATTGGCATATTTCACCACCTTCAAGCGGTCGCCGAGTTGGGCGAAGAGGTCGGCATCTGAGACAAACCTGTCTTTGCCAACCAGCGGCAGGTGCCCCTCGCTTGCCGCGGACATGGCGGCGTTGGCCCGCTCTTTCCTCTCCACGAGCTTCTCCACCATGACCAGGAGCATCTCGTCCGTCCAGTTTTCGGCGATATCTACTGGGTCCTTCCCCCACTCTGCCAGCACATACTCTAAGAGTTCGGCTAGCGACCCACTTTCCCCAGTGCCCCGGCCATGCTTCGTGCTAAAGGGAAGGCTATCTCCATGACGGCTTCCAGCGCCTTCGCCAATTCCACCTCATTTGCCTTGCTCTCGATGGCGTCCCTGTCGAGGTCCTTAGCATAAGCAAAGAACAGATCAGACACCTCATCCGGTATTCCTACCAGCATAGCCGTGATGGCAGTTTCAAAGTTCTGGGCGTCGTCTGTAGTGGTATTGGTATAGGAGGGAAACCTTGCCAGTAGTTTAGCCAACTTTTTGCGCCACTCCCGGGCTTCCTTGATGACAAGAGGCTTTATTTCGTACTCCTGCCCTCCCAAATTTACCGTGATGGGCGCACGTAGTACCTTATCCTCTTCTGTTCTCTCCATGTTTAACTCCTTTATGCGGCAGCCCTGGTTACGACAATGCGATAGTAGCGAGTGCCATATGTCGCCAGGACAACCTTGATGACGATAGTATTGGCGCCAATCGCCAGGTTAACAGCATGACCAACACCGGAACCAACCACCGTTCCATTGGGATGGTCCGAGTCGTAGAAAGTGATAGTGGCCCCTGCCAAGGTAGCCGTAATAGTGACCGAACTCTCCGGGTTGGTAGCCACCAAAGCATAAGCATAAGTGCTGCCAGCGAAAGCAGGTACAAAGTTGGCCACCAAATTCTCGGTAAGGTTGGTCAACTGCACCGGCGGAGCATCCTCCAGTTCCCCGAACTGGTCGCTGTCGTTGACCAGCGCCGAAAAGGTCACCGGTACCACGGTTATTTCGCCCTTCTTATAGGGCATCGCCACTTCACCGGTTGGGTTGCACTTATTGAGAACAATGGTGCGTTCCTCCGTGGGGACTGCATCAGGGGCTTTACCTATCAAGGTAATCTTTGTTTCCTGGAGGGTGCCGCCCCCAAGGGTTAAAGTACTCCCCAGCAGTGATGCACCAGGGATGGCCGCCGCTAGGTCAGCGAGTGCTGCCTCAGCGATGTTCAATGTTACCAGCAATTGCTGCCCGGTGAGCCTGCGGATTACACTGCCTTTGTTTTCCTCCACCTTAATGTCAGCGAAGTCGGAGCGGACTGTCATAGTCACCCCGTCCGCAGTGTAGCCCACCACTCGCGAGGAAAGCCCTTCGCCAACCATTATGGAGGCAATGCCTACTAGGACATTAGCTTTATCGCCCATGGGTCACCTCCTTAAGCGGCTGCATCCACTATCGTTCCGAACTCCCCAGAGTCATCCACCAAGGCTGAGAAAGTAACCGGGATCACCGATATTTCACCCTTCTTGTACGGGATACCGACTTCACCGGTTGGGTTGCAGGCTGTCAGGGTGATGGTCCGGGCAAACCCGGCCGGGTTAGTGCCGATAAGCTTGATTTCAACCTCCTGGAGGTCTCCCCCACCCAAGGTCAGAGTGCTACCGGCGAGCTGGGAGCCGGGTATGGCTTTGGAAAGATTCGCCAGGGTGCCCTCAGCCAAATTCAGTGTAACCTGAACTTGCTGGTCCGTCAGCACCCGTTTGATAGTGCCAGCCAGTTCCTCGACCTTGATATCGGCAAAGTCGCTGCGGACCGACATGGTGACCCCATCAGCTGTGTAACCGACCGGGGTACTATCAATCTGGACCTCGGCCACTCCCACCAAGACATTTGCTATAGTTCCCATCTGTTGCCTCCTAAACTATTTCTCAAGAAATATGATTAAATCTGGATTTTTACACGGAAAAAGGTAAGCACCCGGTGGTAATCCGGGTACTCGATGTCCTGAATATCCTGCCCTTGGGCTTCCTCAATGGCGGATTTGATGTAGTAGGTGTTCGCTCCGACCACTACAGGTTGATTCTCTATGCCCTGCAACACATCATATAGTGCCGAGTAGACTGAGCGTGCCTCTATTGGACTCTTCCCCCAGCAGTCGAATTGGAGGCTGGGTTCTACCAGGGGAGGGATGTAAGGCGTAGCACTCCCGCCGCGGGCAAAGAAAGCCAGGGCTGGCAACACTGCCTTCTCGGGCAGCCTGGGGCAGTAGATTCGCGTGGAAACTATTGCTGTTAAGCCTGCCTGAGCTGCCAGAAAAGCTCTCATGATAGCGTTTACATTGCCGCTCATTTAGCCGCTCCAACCGCAGCTGGTGAAGGCGAGGGACTGGCCGGAACTCCTGCTCCTGCTGCCCCTGAGCCGCCCATCTTGTCAAGATACTTCTTGATGTTGGGAATTAAGTCGCCCTTGTTCTTATCAAGAGCAGGCCGGAAATAGGGGCGAGCGGGCATTTTGTATGTTCCAGTTTCGAGATATCCCCCGTAGCCAGAAGTCGAGTAAACCACTGCCTCAAGCTTGGAGTCGTCAACTATGCGCTCGCCGATTGCAGCCTCCTCGTTCTGTGCCACCACACCCATGCCGGAAACTTCAGCTGCCAGAGAGTTGCGGTTAGTGCCGTGCCTGAATGGACTACCTTTCCCCGTATCTCCATGAATGGCCAGTATGGTGTCTCTTAAACCGAGGCGAGCCGCTTCCTCTGTTGCCTTCTTGACCTCATCAATTTTGAGGTTTAGTTTGATTTCACAACGCAATTTCATGGTATCACCCGCCTTAGTGAAAGCTCCTTGTGGTGGTCGCCGCTCCCGTCTTGGAGGGTTGCCACGAACAGGATTTCGTACTCGGTTCCGTCCACAACAACTTTGTCGTGCTCGGTGACATCGACATCCTCCATGAATAGGACGGCCTCCACCGGGATAACTTCGGTATTCCGTTGCACCTGCCTGCCCTTCGGATAAGAAAGCCGGCACTTCTGGTTAACCAGATGGTCTGCCCAAGTCTTCACCGGCTGCCCATAGCTGTCCTGGCTGGCGGAGGTGTAGCGCTTGATGGTGCAGGTGCTGATGAGCAGGGTAGAGAAACTCATGACTCGGTATCCTCCTCATCAGTGAAGTTCATGCTCGCCCAACCCATAGCCGGGGCTTCAGCTTCTGCCTCACGTAACCGCCGAGCCAGTGCCAGTGCATTGTCTACGGACTTCTTAGAGTAGGAATAGTCACCGATTTTCTCAGACTCAGTGCCGCTGATGGCTGCCGCTGCCCATGATTCGATTGCAGCCGCTGCCGCCAAGTTCACCGAGCCTTCCATATCCAGGTAGACCTGAATCTGGTCATCGGTAAAGGTCGCACTGATAACAGCCCCTATTTTGAGCCGCACCTTCTGGATGTCGGTCATAGTTTCTCCTCGCCGGCATCGCCGGAGGCAGACTAGCTGAGCCAAGGAGTTAACTCTGGCTAGTCCACCCCCAGCTTATCCGATTACAATTACACGGCACTTAGCTGACCGTAGGTGGCTCTCCAGTCCAGTCTGTTGCACCCGAAGACATCCCGGACGCGGTAGAAGACGTTATCGGTCTCGAAGTCACCTTCCATCGGTGAGATTTCTCCGCCGCCGATGTTCACCTTGTTACTGGCCTTCATGCAGATTTCTGGTCTCTCATGGCCTGTCAGGTAATCGCATTCCATTGCCGCGATATCCTTCGGGTCGGCAAAGAGGAACCAACTGAGCTGCGCGGCTGGGGCGTATATCGGGATGTACGGGTCCACCACAAGCTGAAGACCATACTGGGCTACTACGTTGGTAGTCGGATAAGGCACGATGGTAGCCCCAGCGCCTCCCTGGACATCGACCCACATCTTGCTCGCCGAAGTCAGGATTTGCCGCGCGGTGAACTCAAGGCCCGGACCGACCACCAGGTATTTAGGCCGGTTCATTATTGGCTCACCATTGGCATCCCGAAAAGCTACCATCGCCTCGATGGTATTCTCAAGGTTGTTGATGGTCAACGGCAGCGCCCCCGAGTTTCCGTTGGCAGCGGCATAAAGGTTGACACCGGCCACAAGGTCTGCCACGTAAGTGCCGCTAACAAGGCGATGCTCGGTCCGGACCGCAGCCCTGGCGAATCTCTCCGGAGTATCCTTCAGGGCACCGAGGTCGTCATTGATAAGGGCTTCCCAGCTAATATCAAACTGTCGCCCATATTTCTTGACATATATGGCATAGCGGGTTTCGGCCCTGTCGCTCGCTTGGTATTCACCCTTCTCCGGCACCTCGTCAAGATACTGGTCGCCGCCAGTGATGGCGAAGCGGTATCCGCCCACCTGCGGGTAGATTCTCGGCACTGTCCCCATCCTGACAAACTGTTTCCAGACCGGGTCAACCGCCTTATAGGATGCCAGCACCTGTCTGTCCAGCACATCCCCGAAGAGGTAGGGGAAGTCACTGGTGGTGAGAGCCTCCTTCAGCATGAATACGTGCCGGTGCTGTGGCCATCCTTTTGCATTGCTGAGCAGGTCGATGGTCTCCTTCAGTCTCTGGTCATAGTTATCCGGTTTCTTGACTTCTGAGATGGACAGATAGCCATCCCATGATTTCATTGCCTCTAAAAGTTCAGGCATCTTGCTTTTACCTCCTGTTATTTGGTTTCAATCTAGGCTAACGGGATGTAGTAGATGGTCACGAACATCTTCCCAGCGGTGATGTTGCCCCAGTCGGCTCCGCCCGTCACGGTGACACGGACTGTCTGGGCAGCACCGAAACCATCCTGGCCATCCGCGGGAATACCCATGGCTACCCTGCCGATGGCAAGAACAGACTGGTCGGTGACGCTGGAGAAGCGGTCCGTATCCCCATTCACACCTACCTGCACAACAGCCGTAGTGTCACCGGCGAAGCCCTCGGTTACGTTCACAGCCGTACCAAGGACGAGTGCTCGTGCTGGGAGCTGCCCGGCAGTGATGTCTATATAGCCGGATGCACCGCCGCCATCAGTGAAGGCAGCATGGTCGAGTTCCTCAGAGGTGAGGCTGGCTATCTCGCCCATGGTCTCCGGGTCCTGGTGGACTTTGACCGCCACGATTCCGGTTGTCCCTGCATTCAGCGTGCTCAGGGCAATTCCAAATGGCATGTGGGTTGCCGGGGTAGCTATTTTGCTGAGAGCACAGGTGGTTTTGTTGATGTAGATGCGGTCGCCGCGGGCTACAGCCGAGTTGCCGCCGGCGTCCTGAGCAACAACTGACAGCGCCCAGATGCCCTCGGTGTCAATGGCGATTAAGTCGGTAGCGGCTATGGCGCTCCGGAAGGCAACGCCGACCTGCTTGCCTACCAATACCGGGTCACCCTTGTCCACCAGCCCGTCAGCATGGGTGGGATGGGTGATAAGAGATTCCGTCATTTCGATATGACGGCCCTCATAGGTGCTGGAGATTTCATCCCCAGCGGTCTTGCTAGTCATGTCGTATGGCATTTACTTTTACCTCCAATTTTGTTCTTTGTTCTTAACGAGCCTGGACGGCGATTTCGGCTTCCTTGTCAGACATGCCGAGCCGCTTGAAAGACTCTTTAAGCTGGTCTTTGGTCACCGGTGTCCCGGGCTGGTTGTTGCCCAGGTTCCGGGGCTTGCCAGCCTCTTTCAGGGCAGCGATGTAGTCCGCCTCTGCCTTGATTGCCTCAGTGATACCATCGGCTTTCTCAGCATCCTTGAACCGCTCAAGCAGCCTCGTCCTGGCAGCTTCGGGGAGCTCAGCCTTATCGACAGCCTCTTTGATTTTGGCTTGTGCCTCGGCCTTCACCTTTGCCTTATCCGCCTCGGTAAGCTTGCTCTTGAGTTCATCGCGCTCCTTGGTCAGGGCTTCATTGCTGGATTCCAGTTCCTTGATTCGTTCCTCAAGTTCCACTTTGTGTTGAACCTCCTTCGAAATTACGGCTTTGACCTCGGTCTCGATTGCCTTGACCAGGTCAGGGCGCCGCTCCCTCACTATGTCGAGACTGACAAGGTCCACATCATTGTCAGGACTGCCAGCCTCGTACATCTGCACCATCCCGCCAGCTCCCGGCTCGGTGACAAAGTCCACGGAACGTACCCGGACAATCCGCTCAACGATGTTGGTCTTGACACCGTCAATCTCTCCCCTGGTCGCCGTGCCCACTGCATTGATGGAAATGCCCATTTCCTGGAGCATCCCTTTATCTCGCAGCGCGGCTAGTTTCTGCTGCAACCAGGGTTCGACAACTACCGCCTCGCCAACAACCTGGCCTTTCTCGTCCACGTGCACATTCTTCAGGGTTGCCACCCAGTCCTTTATGGAGCGTTCGGGACGCTGCTTATCCTCTTCCTCCGTGGGATGGTCGGCGTACATCTTGACGCCTTCAAATACCTGATAATCCCGGGTCAGCACCTCGGGCGGGTAGTACCGCTCTTTGGAGCTATTCAACCCGGGCTTGATGACAACTACAGTGGCTACGCCTTTACCTGAGACCGTGGCCTCGGCTAGTGAAATAACATCGGCCAGGAGGGTGCGGACCTCCGCCTCTTTCACCCACTTGGGGATATCCTCCTCATCCACGTCCAGCTTGCGGTACTCCGCCCGGATTTTGCGCTTGACTGCCGGCAGGTCCTCTTTCGGAATTTCTACCTTCTGCCCTCTGAATCCGCCAGGGGAGAGGGCAGCTGCCGCTCGCCCCAGCTGCACCCGGGTAACCTTCTTCTGCGGGTCCTCCCAGAGCCGTAGCTTCCAAGTAGAGGGCTTCTCCGGGTCCGGGATGTAGGCGAAGGCCTCAGATGGGTATTGCTCGCCGTCCTCGGTCTTCATCGCCTTCTGCTCCCGCAGCCACACCAGCACCGAGTCAACTTCCTTGAGGGCCTCGGCCACCTTCTTGGTCTTCTCGGCATCTATCTCTTCCTCGATGGGGTCGAGGAGTTCCTGGCAGAGCTCCATGATTTTGTGGATGCGCTGGGCATCGGCGTAGGCATTCTTGCGACCGTACTCATGGATTATCAGGGAGTACTTCGCCTGAAGTTCCTTCTTGCTGGGATGGACGGAGGACTCCTTAGCGACCCACCCGCCTTGGCTGTTCTGCTCATACTTCTGCTTCACAGCCGTCCAGGCGATGGCGTGGCACTTCGCCTCGGCGCCGTCCTCATCCTTGTGCTGCTCCCACGCCGAGTTGAAGGCAGCCTGGTATATTTCTTGGGCATGCTTTGGCAGAGCCTTCACTGCATCCGGCAGGTCCTTCACTGAACTATATGGCATGGTTCACCTCCAAGTTACTTTTCAGGTAACATCGAATATGCAATAAAACAGCGGCAGTTTGGATGAGCAGGATTTTTCATGTGGCCGCTGGGGAAAGGCTGGTTTATTGGAATGACGCCAGCAGCTTCATTGCCGGCACAAATATCGCTCACCCTGTCATCGCCTACGGTAACCCATTCCTTTCCGGTAGCTCCAATGCCTTTCATCCTTTCGAAGCTCCCTTGGGATAGAGCGTCCGCGGTTTCAGTACGGGCTATCATCTGGCTGCGAACTTTAGTCATATCATCGAATTCCTTGCGGATATCCCTAGCCAAGCCGTCTACTCCCCGCTTCTCCTTGATGGCTCTGCCGATAACTTGGGCCAGCCGGTCTTTGGTCTCTGCATCCATCCTGGTCACCAGCTCCGCGGCGTGATTATTGGCGTAGTTGATGGCCTGCTGCATGGGAGGTCCCTCGAAGTATACCGGCCTGTCAGTGGTCAGAGTGCGCCCGAACTCCACCATCTGCGCTGAGCCGCGGAGATAGGCAGTTACGGCGTGGTTCAGTATCGTAGCCTGTAGCCGGGTTCTGAAAGTAACCAGGAGAGGTTCCAGGATATTGGCAGCTTCTTCCTCGGGACCGGGCATGCTATTTCACCACCGGTGTTTCTTCAGTCTCGCCTTTCTTCCTAAAGTAGAACTGGGCAACAAGCGTCCAGACGGCAATAGAGGCGCCGATGATTTCGCCAGGCATAGTGATGACTCCCAGCCCCTGGACAATCCACATCGCCACGATGATGACCATCAGGATGAGGGCGAGCAGGTTCCTGAAATTCTTGATGATGTTCATAGTCTCCCTCCTACATTGCGATAAAGCGGAGCTCCGTTCCCTGCCAGGACTCCAGTGTCTCTTGGACTTTGTTGGTCTGCGGCTCCACGAACCAGAACTTGCCTTCGTTATCGACAAAGCAGTTCAGGGCATGGACATCGGTCCAGACCACACCGAAGGGGATAGCACTCCATGGTTTACAGGTGATGTTACCCTTAAGCCGCCAAGCGAAATCATCGCAGTCGAAGCTCTCCGCCTCGTATTTCTCCCTGTCGGTTTTATCCCATGCCAGGAACCGTTCAAGGTCTGCCTTGGTGCAGGTCTTATAGTTCATATCCGGCAGGTAGATGGGAACGTCAGGAAACTTGTCGATGAGCAGCGAACTGAGTTCATAGATATCCATCTCGCCGGCATAGTTCAGTGCCGGTACCGGGTCTGGCTCCGGCTGGGCATCCTCGCAGCCGCCCAGCGCCTTGCAGATGACGCAGAAGATAGACCTGATGAAATCAATCATGCCTTGCCCTCCAGGATGGCAATCAGCTGGTCTCTTTCATTGCTCAGTGGCAGGTCTTTCAGTGCCGCCAGAATTTCCTCTTGGGTGGTTCCCAGCCCCAATTGGTTCCCCAACACCAGGACGCCGGTAGCCGGATTCTTTCTGGTCAGATTAATATTGCTCAGCTGGAAGGTATAATAGCCATTCTCCTGGCTGATGGTCAGCCCGTTCAGGATGCTGGTCTCGGGGGCAGGCTTCCCTGTTACCACTTCTGGCTCAACGGCAGGGATGCTGGTCTCGGGGGCAGGCTTAATTTCGGTCCGCTCCAGCTTGATGCAGGGCAACCCCTCATCATGCCGGCAGATTTCCATGTCGGTGAAGGATATCTCCTCGTTAACCTTGCCCGCGTTCATATTCTTCGCCTTGATGATGGTGCCATTGGCGAAGTCAATGAGTGCTTTTGCATCGGCCTCATTCTCAAAGCTCATATCCAGTCTGACTCTGTATTTCATAACTCCTCCTTCAGGAAATAGTCCGCTCAAGGTAGTTCAGGCACTCCTCCAGGGGTGCCGTAAGATAAGACCGGCTGCCGCGACCGCAGCCGAGCGATTTGGTCTTGAAATAGCCGCCCTTTCGCAGCAGTTCTTTGGTCTTGCGCCAGACCCTCCGGGGGAAGCCGGCATTGTAAGCGCCATCCTCGGTGCAGGAATGCTCGGCAAAGAACCGGCACATCGCCAGGATATCCGCCTTGCTGACTACCTTTTCCTCTTTGGTCAGCGCGGCTTGGAATGGCGGGGTATGTTCCGGGTCTTCCAAGTACTGCTTCAGCCATTTCAGAATGCGCTGGACGTATTCGTTGATTACCGAGCGGGTTACTCCAAGTTCGTTGGCGACCTGCTCGGAGGTCTTCTCCTCTAGGATATAAGCCCGGATGATTTTGCGGTGTCTGTCCGGCAGCTTGCTGAGCAGGTCCTCAACGAAGATATTGCCCTCCACATCGAGGGGATTCTCGGAAAACTTCTCTCGTTCTTGGACGGAGATGGTCTGGGGAGCCTCACCGGCATCGCCGTCTTCCTCGAAGTCACCGGAGAATTCTGAAGGCTTCACCGCCGTCTCTGCTTTCCGGTGGTCCTTGCCGTGGTATTTCACCGAGTCAATGTACTTTCTCAGCCTCAGCGGCAGGGTGGCCAGTAGGTATTTGCGGAAGGTAGTCGTCCAGGGATTCCACCGCTCGAACTGCTCCAAGACCATCAGGTAAGCCTGGTTGTAGAGGTCATCACGGTCCAGGATGCCGTCTGCCCGGTCAAGGTACCTCACCGACCGCGCCATGGCGATATCCACAATATCCTTGACGCCGACAAAAATGAACGAGCGGGGAATAAACCCAAACCTCACCCTCTCGCATGCCTGCTCGAAGGTCAAGGTAGATTCAAAGCAAGGTATCTGGCTCAGCAACTCCCGCCTTTCTGCCCTCAGGGTTTCCAGGAAAGAACTGCGGCCGGTACCACTGTCGACCTTCACTACGCCCGGTATCGGCATCCTAGTCTGCCCTGTAGATTACTCTGATATAGCTGGAGTTCTTGACCTTGGCTCTGCCTTCGTTGGCCTCATTGCATTGCAGAATGAGCCTGACCTCGAAGGGCACCAGGGTAATGTTGGTGGTCGGAAAGAAGTAGCCGCTTCTAGTTTCCTCAACGTAGGTGGTTCCGATATCCGTCTTGGTGACGTAGTCATGCAGGTCAACCCAGGTGCCGTCCTTGTTCCGGACCTGCCACTTGTACTTAAGGTCTGCCGTTGCCGAGGATACCGCTTTGAAAGCTGCGGTCAGCCCGAACTCCAGCAGTAATATTGTGCCGTTGATGCCGGGGTCAATAAGCTTGCTCAGCACCACAACATCAGTATCCGGCGCCCCGGTTGTGACCTCATCCGAAAACTGGATGCCGTCCGATGTCAGCGGGCCGCCCACCATTCGCCCGATGTACTCCACCAGGTACTTCCTGAGGCCCACGGCCACGGCGTTGGTGGCATCGCCGAGGTCAATCGCCTTCAGAGGCGGTAGAGTCGTTCTGAAAGTTGAATCTGCCATAGCTACCTCCTATTCCTGTTTGGCCAGTTTGTAGTAAAGATTTGTGATTTCGTCATAGGGAAAAGCCGTCTCCAGGGAGTTGAAATAATCAGCCATGTCGCGCTCCAGCGCCCTGGCCAGCTTTTCGTTTTGGGGGTTGGACTGACTGGCGGGCAATTTGGCTTCCAGCAGTCCCAAGATGCCGTCCAGTTCGCTCAGCGCCTGGCTCGTTTCCTCCGCCGACCTCTCCGCTTCCTTTACAGGCGCTGCACCTGATTCTGAGTAAACCCGCCTCTGTTTCACGGATTCCTGTTCCTTTGCAGCTGGGACATTTTGTCATTGTGCTTGTCACTGGCTATTACCTCCCTGAACTGTCTCAGCGCCTTGGTCAGAGCCACAATATTGCTTTCCTTGTTACCCTCTCCCAGGATGGCATCCAGCACCTCATTGACATCCCGTACACCAATACTCATGAGAGCCTGCTGCATCACATCCCGGTTGGAAAGGAACTCGGGGAATGCCATGCCGACCGCCACGATGTTCTTGGCTATCTCGCTCTCGTCTGCCGGCGTAATGGAAGGGAAGTCCCGGTCGATGTAGCGGGTATCCTCCGGCACATCATTGTGGGCCAGGACAACCTGGTCAATATCGTCGTAGGCATCCGCCCAGATGGTCTGGTAGGACTGGCACATCTTCAGCACCGGCAGCTCCACCGTCTTGGCCGTGGCCAGGTTGCCGATGGAAATATCGCCGAAGTACTGCTCAGGCCAGCCGGTGCCCGAACAGATTTGCAGTTTAATCTGGCGCCCGTCGTCATAGGCATTGCGGGCGCCGCTGTCCGTCCGGATGGGCTGGAGCTCCACCCCCATGTTTTCAATGGCTACTGAGCCAGCCGCCGGCGTCTGGTCCTGGTAGACATCCTTGGCGGCAGTGACCGCCTGTGAGCCGCCCTTGACCTTCACCTTCCAGGCAAACCTGGCCAGGGCCAGCATGATGGCCACCCGGGAAGCCAGGAACTGGCGGTACAGCTTTATCCAGTCGAGGGCCGGTAGAAGGGTTGAGTTACCCCGCTGCCCGATGGTGTTGATGGCCAGGTGATAGACCAGGGCGTCCTCGGTCGCCTGGACCGTGGCGCCGACTGAATCCTTGCATGGCTGGTCTTTCTGGTTATTGAACGAGCGATAGTAAGCAGTGTGCTGCTGACCCTGCGTATCGCTCCACTCACGTTTGAAATACCTGACATTTTCCAGGTCGTCAGGGTCAGTAATAATCTCGGTGATTTCCAGGGGGTCAATGCGGCGGATGGTCGCCTTTCCCTGGGGACCGAGGAAGAGGGCGAAGAATATCTCGCCATCAATCAGGAGCTTGTCCGAGGACTTGCGCTGCCCGCGGGCGGAGAGCACGCCGCTATTCTCAGGGGCGTACCAGAACTTGGCCAGGGCATCGTTTGCCTTCTCGTCCTTGGCGGACCAGGTCATGCCGGTGCCGAAGGTATAGTCGGTCCAGAGCCTAACCGCTTGCTTGGCCAGGGGGTCAATCGTGGCGTAGTAGCGTGCCTTGTTGACCGCCTCTTTACGCTTGGCATCCGAGAGGACATTCATACCAGCAGCGGAACTAACCGAGAGGTTCACCCAGCCTTTGTCCTCAGCGGCGAAGACATCTTCTACCGACTTATAGGCCTCTTTCAGTATTTGCTCGAATTCCTCAATCACAGTTCAATTCCTTTAACCAGCTGCATGCTGTCGTAGATGACCACCTGCTCCGGCGGCTCCGGCTCCTGGAGCATGAGCTCAGTCATCGCCCATACCAGGGCGTCCATCCGGTCCGGGCTTTCGCCGCTCTCCGGCAGCCAGGTACACATCTGGTCCTCAAGCTCCGAAAACGGCTGGACATGGAAGACCTTTCCCTGCTCATAGAGGGCGGCCACCGGCTCAGCCCGGGCATATTTCCCGCGGCTGGCATGCACAGCTTTGTAGGGGATATTCCGCCGGACCGTTCTGACAGTTAGTTCCACAAGGTCGCCGCCGTTATTGGCTTCGCCGATGATTTTATCTGCCCGGCAATCATCGAACGCCTGGATAGCCCGCCGTGCCCATGCATCAGGTGAGACCCTGGCGGAGCGGTCCGCCAGCACATAGGCATAACCATCTACCGCCTTGCCTGCAACGATGATGCCCGTCTCATCGGAGCTATCTTTGCTCGTGGTTGCCGGGTCGATGGCAACGACCACCCGAACCAGGTCTGGCGCTGGCTTATACCTGATGTTGCCCCGTTTCCACAGGGCGCCGGGGACATCCTCCAGCAGTTCCGCCTTGATTTCCTGCTGCCCCAGCCTCGTGCCCTCGTACTTCTTGAGAATCTGGGCGAAGAAGGTCGGCGCCAGGTTCGCCCTGTTTTCATACGTGGTGCCCCGGGTGACAATGACATCAGGCGATTGCAGCAGGTTCCGAATAAGGGCAATCGGCAAAGGCGTTGTAGTGGCTACCACCCTGGGATGCTCTCCCAGACGGAGACCGAACATCAGGTTGTCCCATGTCTCCTGCGGCGAATACCAGGTCCTGATTTCATCGCCCCACGCCAAATCAAACTGCGGACCGCGGAGCTGGTCAGGTTCGTAGGAGGAAAAGGTGGTCGCAACCGCCCCATTCGGCCAGGTCAGACGGCGCTTTGACGGCTCATACACCGGCTTGAACCAGGGAGGGCTGATGTTCAGTATCCCGCTCTCGCCCTCCACCATCACATCCCTGGCATCGGCCGGCGTCTTGGCTACCAGCGCCACCCGGCTGGCCCGGCCTGCCTTTATCTCGCGGTTGATAAATTCAGCGGCGGCACGGGGTTTCCC